>Ga0255182_1000139_pt1 | contig 62964 bp, 43 predicted proteins | sample Atl_UVDOM_RepA_8_FD_188420 | JGI IMG/M metagenome (GOLD analysis project Ga0255182, IMG submission 188420) | Freshwater microbial communities from Altamaha River, Georgia, United States - Atl_UVDOM_RepA_8d | ecosystem: Environmental > Aquatic > Freshwater > River | place: USA: Georgia...
CAGGTGTGCCGGATGGTTCCGGAGCAGCGTGTCCGGACGTACCAGGTGTGCCGCATGGTCCCCGAGCAGCGTGTCCGCACCTGCTCGTACCAGGTGTGCCGGATGGTTCCGGAGCAGCGTGTCCGCACCTGCTCGTACCAGGTGTGCCGGATGGTTCCGGAGCAGCGGGTTCGGACCTACCAGGTGTGCAAGATGGTGCCTGAGCAGCGTGTCCGCACCTGCTCGTACCAGGTGTGCCGGATGGTTCCGGAGCAGCGTGTCCGGACCTACCAGGTCTGCAAGATGGTGCCCGAGCAGCGGGTTCGCACCTGCAGCTACAAGGTCTGCAAGATGGTCGCCGAAGAGCAGGTCCGCACCTGCGAGTACAAGGTCTGCACGATGGTCGCCGAGCAGCGCGTGAAGACCTGCACCTCGAAGGTTTGCAAGATGGTCCGTGAGGAGCGGACCCGCGAGGAGTGCTACAAGGTCCGCACCATGGTTCAGGAGACCCACACCAAGCAGGTGCCGGTCTACACCACGCGGCCCGTGCACTACACGAAGACGGTCGACGTCGTCCGCCTCGTGCCGAAGCAGGTCGCCACCACGGTGACCCGCTGCGTGCCGAAGACGGTCTACCGCGAGGTGCCCTGCTGCGAGTGATCGGGTGACAGCGGCTCCGTCCCGCCGGCGGCTCTCCTGACGCCGGCGACGCACACGGGGCCCACCACTGGGAAAAGAGGCGGCCCGGTTCGCAAGAACCGGGCCGCTTTCTTTTTACACGGTAAAGCTCGGCACACCGGTGCTGCGCGTGGCATCCATGCGACGCAGTCGGCGCGCAGGACATCCCGGCGCTGCCCGACAGGCTACTCCAGTTGTCGAAACCTAACCGGGGAATGCCAGAGCCCTCCGCGCCCAACCGCCGGCGGGCGGTGCAAGTCTCGTCGCGTGAGTATTTCGCGTCATCCTCGAATGCCGCTGCTCGCGCCCCGTGGGCGAAATCCTCAAAGCTCCTCGAGCTTGCACCGACCCACCGGCTGCCGCGGTTACGAGGGAGGTGAGGGGCCGACTGCTTCACTCGAACGCTCGGCATCCTGCCGCCGTTCGCTTGGCGACCTTCCGCTCGCTGGTGCTCACCCGGCCCTCCGGCCCTGGCGCTCTGGCTGCTGAATCGGGAGGCTCGGGGCCGCCCATGCCGCTCACGTCACGGGAAGGCTCGGCATCGTGCCGCCCTTCCCTGGGCCGGCCTCCGCCGGCTGGTGCTGACCCAGCCCTCCGGGCCTGGCGATCTGCCTACGCGCGAGGGAGGTGAGGGGCCGCCCATGCCCCGAGAGCCGGCGTATGATGACGAGCGCAGCCAGGATGGCGAAGCGAAGTCAGCATCCGAGTGAGCGGAGGCCCGGAAGGCCGACGCGAACGTCCGGCGACGGGGCTGGGCGGCACCTCGCCGGTGCCCCGGCAACCCGAGTCCGACTCACGCCGGCTCGGGCTCGATCGAGGCCTTCATCGCGCCCTTCGAGCGGGCGAGCAATCGGTCGGCGCCGAAGGCGTGAATCTGGTCCCGCTTCAGTTCCGCGTGCTCCCGCGTCGTCGTCAGCACGATCACGCGGCCCTCCGCGTCGACCTCCTTCGCGAGCTGGAATCCTCTCTCGGGCGGATGCCCGAAGAGCTGCTGCAGCATCGCGATCACGTACTGATATGTATGGTCGTCGTCGTTCCAGAGCACGACGTGGTATCGAGGCTGCTTCTGCGGCCGGGTGTCCTGCTTGGACGCCTGCTCGCGGGCGGGCGTCGGGGGCTCGACGGCGGGGACGACGGGGGGCTCGAGCGTGGTCGTGGACATGGTGCCCTCGCGTGACGGCCTGACAGGAACCTCGCCACAGTATAAGGTGTCACCCGCCGCCGGAGGCCGTTCGGGCCCGGTGCGTTCCCGTGGAGATTCCCGCCGTGCTCGACCGCCGCTTCGTCGCCGAACATGTCGACCTCGTGACCGCCAACTGTCGGGCCCGGGGTGGCTCCGCCGACGTCGCCCGCTTCGCCGAGCTCGACCGGCTGCGGCGGCAGTTTCAGGCCGACATCGACCGGCTCAACCAGGAGGCCGGCCAGATCAGCCGATCGATCGGTCAGGCGGCCGACGCCGCCGAGCGCGAGGCCCGCAAGGACAGGGGCCGCCGGCTGCGAGAGGAAGTCTCCGCCTTCGAGGCCAAACTCGGAGAGATCGTGGCCGAGTCCGACGCGATCCTCCGCGCGATCCCCAACCTCACCCATCCCGCCGCGCCGATCGGCGGCGAGGATGCGGCCGTGGAGATCCGCCTCGGCCGCACCCCCGTCGCCGAGTTCGAGTTCAAGCCGCTCGACCATGTCGAACTCGGCAGCCGCCTCAAGCTCTTCGACTTCGAGGCGGGCGCGAAGGTCGCGGGCCACGGCTTCTACTTTCTCACGAACGACGCGGTCCTCCTCGAGCTCGCGCTCCAGCGCTACGCCGTCGACCTGCTGATGCGGGAAAACTTCACCGTGATGACCACGCCCGACCTGGCGCGTGACACGATCCTCGAGGGGACGGGCTTCATGCCCCGTGGACCCGAGACGCAGATCTACTCGATCAACGACAGCGACCTGTCGCTGGTGGCCACCGCCGAGATCACGCTCGGCGGCGCGATGCACGAGCGGATCTTCGAGGCCGACGAGCTGCCGCTGAAGCTCTGCGGCATCAGCCACTGCTTCCGCACGGAGGCGGGCGCCCACGGCCGCGCCACCCGCGGTCTCTACCGCGTGCACCAGTTCACGAAGGTGGAGATGTTCGCCTACACGCTCCCCGAGCAGAGCGAGGACATGCACAACTACCTGCTCGACCTCGAGTGCGAGCTGTTCGACGGACTCGGGATCCCCTACCGCGTCATCGACACCGCCAGCGGTGATCTCGGCGGGCCCGCCTACCGGAAGTTCGATCTGGAGGCCTGGATGCCGGGCCGCGGCGAGCGGGGCGAGTGGGGCGAGGTGACGAGCACGTCCAACTGCACCGACTACCAGGCCCGCCGGCTCGCCGTCCGGTTTCGCCGCCCGGGCGAGAAGGGGACCTCCTTCGTGCACACGCTCAACGGCACGGCCATCGCCATCAGCCGGGCGATCATCGCGATCCTGGAGAACTACCAGTGCTCCGACGGCTCGATCGTGGTGCCGGAGGCGCTCGTGCCCTGGATGGGGAAGCGCAAGATCGAGCCGCGGTAGGGGGCGTCGCTCTCTCGTGGCGAAACGCTTTCCGGCTTCACGAATCGGCGCGAGGCGCTGAATCAGTCCTCGCGCCCAACCGCCGGCGGGCGGTACAAGTCTCGTCGCGTGAGTATTTCGCGTCGGCCTCGGCTGCCGCTGCTGACGTCCAGCAGGCGAAATCCTCAAAGCTCCTCGAGCTTGCACCGACCCACCGGCTTCGTCCCTTTTTCGTGGAGGCTCGGGGCCGCCCATGCCGCTCACGTCACGGGAAGGCTCGGCATCGTGCCGCCCTTCCCTGGGCCGGCCTCCGCCGGCTGGTGCTGACCCAGCCCTCCGGGCCTGGCGATCTGCCTACGCGCGAGGGAGGTGAGGGGCCGCCCATGCCCCGAGAGCCGGCGTATGCCGACGAGCGCAGCCAGGATGGCGAAGCGAAGTCGGCATCCGAGTGAGCGGAGGCCAGGAAGGCCGACGCGAACGTCCGGCGACGGGGCGTGGGCGGCCCCTCACCGGCGCGCTACCAGTTCAGGCCGAACTTCTCGCCGGCCGACTTGCCGCCGAGGCCGCCCTTGAGCGGTGTCGTCCGCTTCTTCACCACGGGCGGCGTCGCCGGCGCGGCCTCGTCCACGGACCCATCGTCAGCGGCTTCCTGAGCGGCCGATGCCGCCGCCGGGGCCGAGAGCGCCTTGATCGACAGGGACATCCGCTGCTCGTCGGGATCGACGGCCAGCACGCGGCATTCCACCTGCTCGCCTTCCTTCACCACGTCGCCGACACTGCGGACATGCCGCGTCGCCAGTTCGGAGACGTGCACGAGCCCCTCGACGCCCGGCTCGAGCTTCACGAACGCCCCGAACTGGGCGATGCGGCTCACGACGCCGCGGACCGTCGCGCCGACGTGATACTTGTCGGCGGCCCGCTTCCAGGGGCTCTCGACAAGGTCGCGGGCCGAGAGCGAGATCTTGCCCGTCTGCCGGTCGACCTTCTTGACCACGACCCGCACCCGCTGGCCCGCCTGGAGCACGTCGGTCGGCGAGGCCACGCGGTCCCAGGAAAGCTGGCTCACGTGGACGAGCCCCTCGACCCCGTCGCCGATGTCGACGAAGGCGCCGAAGTCGCGGACCGACCGGACGATGCCATCCAGGGTCGCGCCCACTTCGAGCGTCTCCAGGAGCTTGGCGCGGGCGTCGGCGGCCTGCTTCTCGATCACAGCCCGTCGGGAGAGCACGAGCCGCCGAGCCGCGGGCACGACGTCGGTGACCAGGCTTTCGAGCGTCTGCCCCACCAGTTCTTCGAGATTTTCGATCCGCCAGGTGCTCACCAGGCTCGCCGGCATGAAGCCGCGCAGGCCGGCCACTTCGCACTCGAGGCCGCCTTTGTTGGCCGCCGTCACACGGGCCTCCACGATCATCCCGGGCTGCAGCTGCGACCAGTCCTCCACGGCGACGGCCCGGTTGGCGGGCGCCACGTCGTAGAGGCCGTCGTCGTCGTTCCGCAGCCCGACCGACAGCTCGAGCACGTCGCCGACCGCGGGCATCGCCTCCGGCTCGATGCTCGTGAGCTTGAGCGCGCCTTGCCGCCGCTCCCCCAGATCGATGAAGGCGGTGTCGGGCCCGATCGAAAGCACCGTGCCGGTGACCCGGCTGCCAGGATCGAGCGGCGCGTCGGCCCGGGCGGAAGTCGACGTCGACAGGAGGTCGTCGATCGACACGCCGGCGACCGCCGCCTCGAAATCCTCCTCCAAGTCGTCGTCGAGCGCGGCACGGAGATTCGGCACCGCCACCCGCTTCCGCGGCGGCAGCACGTCGGTGAATGCCGATTTGTCCGCCCCACCGCGCCGCCGGTCGCGCCGCCCCTCGGCCTTTGTTTCGACTGGGGCAGGCTGGGCAGCCGCCGCACCGTGGGCCGCAGCATCGGCCGCGACCGCAGCGCCGGCGCTACCAGCATCAGCCGCCGCGGCACGCGGACCCACGGATCGTGGAGCGGGCGGTGCCGGCGGGCTGGCCGCGGGAACGCTCGCCGCCGCGGTGGCGGCCGCGGCCGACGGCGGCTCGGACGAAAAATACTCGTAGCGGGCCGGCGATCGCGGCGGCTTCACTCCCGGCCGCTGCGTGCCGATCGCGATCCGCCGTGCTGTCGGAGCACCCGTCGGGAGTTCAGCAGAGACGCCGCCGTCCACCGGGGTGTGGGCAGGGGCGGGAGTCACTGGCTCCGCAGGGGCCGGCTGTCCCGGCGGAGAGGGCTCTGGCGTCGCGGTCATCGGAATCTCGGACAGGGGCTCGGTCGAACGAAAGCAAATGCGGGAAACAGGACTTGAACCTGCACGGTATTACTACCACCAGGCCCTCAACCTGGCGCGTCTGCCAATTCCGCCATTCCCGCAGCGGAGCGAACCCGAACCCGCCCCGTCAGCCGAAGGCGAGGACGTCATTCTGGGCCGGTTCCGGAGACAGTCAAGCAGCCTGCACGGGATTCGCCGAAATCGACGGCGCAGGGGTCGCGGTGGCACCGGCGGCGACCAGGCCGCGGGCGAGCACGAGCGCCCAGCCAACGTCGCCGATGGGCATCCAGCGGTAGAACGGCAGACCGGCCGCGTAGCAGGAGACAAGCCCGGCCACCGTGTGCGGATAGTCGGTGGACAGCCACCAATGGGCGGCATTGGTGACCAGGAAGAACACGAGCGAACTGGCCAGCCCGCTGCCGATGAGCGTCCAGGTCCGGGACGCCGCCGAGCGGCTCATGGCGGCCAACCGCCCAAGCAGCACCGGCCATGTCAGGCAGATCGTCACCAACGCCATCATCACCCAGCCGCTCGCGCCGCCGCCGTAGCCCGGGAGCACGAGATTGCTGATCACAATCGCTGCGACAGGCACGGTGGCCGCCACCAGGGGGTTCGGGAAGACGGTCCCGGCGACGATGGCGGCACCGGCCAGTGGCGTCACGTTCGCCACGGGCTGCCACAGCCGACCGACGACGGAGATGGCGACCAACGCACACCATGCCGCACCGAGCGTGCCGAGGGAGGAGCGGGTCGTCTGAGGCGTGCGCATCGTGGGCGTTGCTCCCTGAAGATCGAACGGATGAGAATCGGTCGGATGGACGGGAAGACTGTCGAGCTGAGGCAGGCGGGACTGAGGACCGCGCAGCGGCCCGGGGACCCCGATACACTAGCGGTTTTTGCGTTTCGGGCAAGCTTCCCGGGTCTGCCTGGGCACGGACGAAAACCAGCACCATGACCGCTCTCGCACGCTCCGCTCCGTGGGTCGGCCGCACGCTCACCTGCGACCGCCGCATGGACGGCATCGCCGTCCTGACCTTCCGGGTGCCCGATCACTCGCAGAACGTGCTCACCGCGGAATGCCTCGCCGAACTCTCGGCCTGCCTCGCAGCCATCGACACCGGTCCGCCGCCCATCGGACTCGTCATCCTCTCCGGTCGCGAGGGCTCGTTCTTCGCCGGCGCCGATGTCGGTCGGCTCGAGCGGCTGCACGCTCTGCCGGCGGCTGAGATCGAGGCGGCCTGCGCCGCGGGCCGCACGCTCTTCGGAAGGCTCTCGTCGCGACCGTGGCCGAGCGTCGCCGTGATCGACGGCGTCTGCCTGGGAGGTGGCCTCGAACTGGCGCTCGCCTGTGATTTTCGCGTGGCCGCCGCCGCGCCGCACACGGTGCTCGGCTGCCCCGAGGTGAAGCTCGGGCTCCTGCCCGGCTGGGGCGGCACGGTCCGGCTGGCCCGGCTCATCGGGCCCGGGCCCGCGGTGGAGTTTGCCGCCTCCGGCGAGAACGTCGATGCCGCGGCGGCGCGGCGGCTCGGGCTGGTCGATGCCTGCGTGGCTCCTGCGCAGGCGGTGGAATCGGCCTGCCTACTCGCGGCCCGCATGGCAGACAGTCCGCAGATCTCGGACCGGAGAACGCGGCAGGCCGGGCCGATCATGCTCGACGCCGAGGAGCGTGCATTTCTTGAATCAATGTCGGCGGCGGTCATCCTCGGCCGCAGCGGCGGCCACTACCCGGCACCCATGACGATCCTCGAGACGGTCCTGGCCGGCGCCGATCTGCCCGCCGCCGAGGCGGGGGTCGTCGAAGGGCGGGCCTTCGCGAAGCTGGCCACTTCCCCGGTATCGCGGCAGCTCATCCGGGTCTTCCGGCTCGGCGAGCGGAACCGCCGCGACAGCGGCCTCGATCAGGATCTGGCCGTCGCCGGCGACGCCGCGTCACGGCCCGTCGAGCGGCCGGCTGTCATCGGCGCCGGAATCATGGGGGCGGGCATCGCCGCCAGCCACCTGCGGGCCGGCTTCCCGTTGACGCTCGTCGACATCCAGGCCGCGCCGCTCGCGGCAAGCGTCGCCACGATCCTCGACGAAGCTGCCTGGGATCGCGGCACCCGGCGGGCCGATCCCGTGCGGGCCGTGACGCTCGCCGGCCGGCTGCGGACGGCGACGCGGATGGCGGCCGTCGCGGAGTGCGACCTGGTGATCGAAAGCGTGCTCGAGCGGGCTGACATCAAGCGGCAGGTCCTCGCCGAGATCGAGCGGACCGTGGACGACGGCACCGTGATCGCCACCAACACCTCCACCAATCCGATCGCCAAGCTCGCGGAGGCGCTGCGCGAGCCGGCGCGTTTCTGCGGCATCCACTTCTTCAATCCCGTCCGCCGCATGACGCTCGTGGAGGTGGTCCGCGGCCCGGCCACGAGCGACGCCACGGTCGCCATGGCCGTGGCCCACGTGAAGCGGCTCGGCAAGTGCCCGATCGTCGTCCGCGACAGCCCCGGCTTCCTCGTCAACCGCGTGCTCATGCCCTACCTGCATGAGTCCGTGGAGATGCTCCGCGAGGGGATCGAGCCGCAGCGGATCGACCGCGTCGCCCGGGCCTTCGGCATGCCGATGGGTCCGCTCGAGCTCTACGACATGATCGGCCTCGACACCGCCTTCTACGCCGGGCTCGTGCTCAACGACGCCTACGGCGACCGGATCGAGGCCTCGCCCCTGATCCCGGCGCTCGTGAAGTCGGGCCGGCTCGGACGCAAGAGCGGCGCCGGCTTCTACCGCTATGCGGGCGGTCGCGGACCGTCGGCATCGAGCGCGGGCCAGCGGGCGCGGATCGAGCGGCCCGACGAGGGCGTGGCCGATCTCGTCAGACCGTATGCCCTGCCGGCGCGGCCCACGACCGACGCCACGATCGCCGACCGGCTCCTGCTGCCGATGCTGCTCGAGGCGCTGCGGACGCTCGACGAGGGGATCGTCCGCGACGGCCGCGACATCGACCTCGCCGTGATCCACGCCCTCGGCTTCCCCGCCTTTCGCGGCGGCCTTCTCGCCTGGGGCGACACGCTCGGCGCGGCGGAGGTTGTTCGGCGGCTCGAGCCGCTCGCGGATCTCGGCGTCCGCATGCACCCCACGCCACGGCTGCGCGCCTTGGCCGCCGCCGGCGAACCGTTCACCGCCTGACGCCGTGTCCGATTTTTGCCGGGACGAGAGGACTTTCCCATGCAGCACGCTTCGTCCGCCACACCCGAAACCACGCCCGTCGTCGTCGCCTGCTGCCGCACGGCGATCGGCCGGGCCCACGCCGAGCGGGGCGTCTTCCGGCAGGTGCGGGGCGACGAACTGGCTGCGGCCGTCATCGCGGCGGTCGTCGGCCGCAGCGGTGTCGCGGCCGAGTCGATCGAGGACGTGATCCTCGGCGCCACGCAGCAGCGGGGCGAACTCGGCGGCAACGTCGCCCGCAACGCCGCGCTCATGGCCGGACTGCCCTTCGCCGTCGCGGGCACCACGGTGAACCGGCTCTGCGGATCGTCGCTCGAGGCGGTGGCGCAGGCGGCACACGCGGTCGCGGCCGGCGCGGGGCGGGTGTTCATCGCCGGTGGCGTCGAGCACATGCAGCATCTGCCGATGGAGGCCGCGATCGACATTCATCCGCGGGTCTATGCGGGTTCGAGCCGCGGCGTGCTCTCCATGGGCATGACGGCCGAGCACCTCGCGGCGGCTCACGGCATCTCGCGCCGGCGGCAGGAGGCCTACGCCGTCGAGAGCCATGCGAAGGCGGCGCGGGCCGGCGACGCGGGCCTCTTTGCCGACGAGATCGTGCCGGTGCCGGGCCACGACGAGGCGGGCATGCTCGTGGAGGTGACGGCCGATCAGTCGATCCGGCGCGACACGTCGGCCGACCAGATGGCCGCGCTCGAGCCCGCCTTCCTGCCGGGCATCGGCACCGTCACGGCGGCGACGAGCGCGCCGGTGAGCGACGGCGCGGCGGCGGTGCTGGTGATGTCGCTGGCCGAGGCGCGGCGGCAGGGCCTCGCGGCCTGGGCACGCGTGGTCGGCACGGCGGTCGCCGGTGTGCCGCCCGCGCTGATGGGCACCGGGCCGGTGGCGGCCACGCGGAAGCTGCTCGAGCGCACCGGCCGGGCGGTCGAGACCATCGACCTGATCGAGCTCAACGAGGCGTTCGCGTCCCAGGCGATCCACTGCATCGGCGCGCTCGGGCTCGATCCGGCGCGGGTCAACGTCCGCGGCGGCAGCCTGGCGATCGGCCACCCGCTCGGTGCCAGCGGTGCGCGGATCGTGACGACGCTCCTGCACGCCATGCGCGCGGGTTCGCAACGGAGCGGCCTGGCGACGATGTGCATCGGTCTCGGCCAGGGGATCGCCGTGCTCTTCGAGAAAGTCGACTGAGACAGCATGTGCGCCGCCACGTCCACGATCACGATGTCGACACCGCACGCCGGGCCGCCGGGGACGGCGGCTTCTGCCGCCACTTCGATCGCGTCGCTCCTGCTCGAACGGCTCGACGCCTCCGCCACGGCCGCGGCGATCTGCGATCCGCTGGATGAAGCACGGCGCTGGACGTGGGAGGATGTCGTCGCGGCGGCGGTGGCGCTGGCGGAGGATCTCGGCGGCGCCGGCCTGCGGCCGGGCGACCGTCTCGCCCACGTCGGCCCGCACACGCCCGACTGGATCGTCGTCGACCTCGCGAGCCAGTTGGCGGGGCTCGTGCATGTGCCGCTGCATGCCGACGCGTCGCCGGCCGCCCGCGCGGCGGAGCTTGCGTGGCTGCGGCCGCAGGGCATCGTCTGGAGCGGCAGCGGCGGCCGGCCCGTGGCCACCGGCGGCCCGCCGATCAGCATCGACCTGCGGTCGGGCGGTGGGCGCACCGGGGGGTGGGCCGAGGGAGTGCTGCGGTCCGCCGCGTGGCATGCCTGGCGCGCCGACCGTGGCCGGCTGCGGTCGGCCGTGGAGCGATTCGTCGCCGGCTGCGATCCCGATGCGTGCGGATCGATCCTGCTCTCCTCGGGGACGACGGGCCGGCCGAAGGGCGTGCTGCACAGCCAGCGGGCGGTGGTCGCGAACGCCGCTGCGGCGGCCGACGTGTTCCTCGACGCCGCGCATGACGTGCGGCTCTCCTGGCTGCCGATGAGCCACGGCTTCGCCCGCACCGGCGATCTGGTGACGGCGCTCGTGCGCGGCGCGTGCCTGAGCGTGGTCACCGACCGAACGCGGGTGGTCGAGGCCTGCCGGGTGCTGCCGCCGACGGTCGTGCTCGGCGTGCCGGCCTTCTTTCAGCGGCTCGACCGCGCCGCCCGCGAGGGCCGGATCCCCGGGCTGGCCGCGGCGCTCGGTGGCCAGGTGCGGGTCTGTATTTCCGGCGGTGCACCGCTCCTCGACCGCACGGCCGCCGCGTTCGCGGCCGCGGGTGTGCCGCTGGTGGAGGGCTACGGTCTCGCCGAGGCCGGGCCCGTCGTCGCCGTCTCGAATCCCCGTATCGCGAGGCGGGGCACGGTGGGGCCGCCGCTGCCGGGAGTGGAGGTGCGGCTCGACACGCGGCCCGACACGCGCGGGCAACTGCTGGTCCGCACGCCCAGCCGTGCGCTGGGGCTGATCGAGGAGGGCGCCACCGCCGCCGCACCGCTCGCGGCCGACGGCTGGATCGAGACCGGCGACCGCGCCGCCATCGACACCGACGGGCACCTGCGAATCACGGGCCGCGTTCGGGACACGCTCGTGCTCTCCGGCGGCACGAAGGTGCCTCCGGCGGAGGTCGAGGCGGCGCTCGCCGAAGATCCGGTCGTGGCGCAGGTGTGCGTCGTCGGCTCGGGGCTCGAGTATCCGGTGGCGCTCGTGGTGCCCGAGCCCGCGGAGCTGCGGGCGGCACTCGGGCGCCTCGATGCGCGGGTGCTCTCGAAGCGGTCGGCCCTGCGGCATCCGCGGGTGCTCCGCTGGCTCGGCCGCCGGCTTGCCGCGCGTCAGCGGCACCTGCCCCGAGGCTGGCGGGTGCGCCGGGCGGTGCTCGTGGGCCGCGCGTTCGACGCCGACCACGGCGAGGCCACCCCGTCGCTCAAGCTCAAGCGCGATTGCATCGCGGCGCACTTCGTGGCGCAGGTCGCCGCGGCTGCGGCACCGGAGCCGCCCGCTTGGGTGGCGGTCGTTCCGGCGGGCCGTCCGCCGCGGGCGGCCGGTCCGGCCGGCGGGGACCCGATCGCGGCGTCCCCGCCGGCGGCAGGCCTCGATCCCGCCGCCGCGAGCCTCTGGCACCGGCGGGACACGGATGGCGATGTGGGCGGCTTCGCGGCGGCCGCTCTCGCGGCCGCGGATCCGCTTGGCGATGCGACGGCGGACGTCGTCAGGCGGTCGCTCGAGACGCTTGCCGCCCTGCGGGCGACCGGCCAGCTCTACGAGCCGCTCGCTGCCGACAGTCCCGCCGCGCCGCTCGACGACGCGCCGCCACCCCCCGCCGGCCGCTTCACCGCCGCCGCCGAGGCTGCGGTCGGAGACGTGGGTCTCTGGGGCCTGCTCGTGCCGGAGCGGTACGGCGGCTGCGGGTGCGGGATGCGGGAACTGGCCGCCGCGATCACACGCATCGGCAGCGAGGTGCCCACGGCGGCCGGGCTCCTCTCGGTCCATTCGTCGATCGGCGCCGTGGCGGCGCTCGCCGCCTTCGGCTCGCCGGAGCAGCAGGCGCGGCACCTCCCGGGACTGGCCCGCGGCCGACCGCTCTCGATCTTCGGCGCCACCGAACCGCAGGCCGGCTGCGACCTGGCCGCGATCGCCAGCCGGATCGAGCGGCGCGACGGGCGGCTGCTGCTCTCGGGCACGAAGATGTTCATCACGGGCGCCACGCACGGCCGGCTCGTGAAGCTCCTCGCGCGGCTCGACGACAAGCCCGTCGTGGCGGTCGTGCGGCTGCCCGACGCCGACACGCCGACCTGTCGGCTGCTTGACTACGCGCTCCATCCGCTGAAGCACACCCACAACGCCGCGATCGAGTTCACGGAGCATCCCATCGATGCCGCGGATCTCCTCGCGGCCCCTTCCGGCGCGGCCGACGCCATGCCGATCGTGTGGCACGGGCTCAATCGCGGGCGGGTGACGCTCGCCGCCCAGGCGGCCGGCACGCTGCGCATCCTCGCCGCTCACGCCCGCGGCCACGCCGCCCGGCGACGCACGTGGGGGGAGCCGATCGCGGCCCGCGAGCTCATCCAGGGGCGGCTCGCGCGGATCGCGATCGGGGCCCTCGCCTGCGATGCGGTCGCGGCCTGGGCGGCGACGGCGATCGACGCGGGCCGGTCGGGCGAACTGGAGGCGATCACCGCGAAGATCGTCGCCGGCGAGTGCGTCCGCGACGCGGCGATCGCGGCGCTCGGTGTGCATGGCGGCCGCGCGTTCCTGGTGGGGCATCCGCTGGGCGACGCGTTCCACGACCACTTCGCCGTCTCGGTCTACGAAGGGGAGAGCGAACTGCTCGGCCTGGCCCTCTTCAAAGGCCTCGCCAAGCGGCATCCGCTGGCGCCGCTCGCGCGGGAGGCCGGCCCCTGGCGGCGGGCGGCCGCCTGGCTCGCCTGGCGGGCCACGGAGGCGGGCGGCCGCGGCGGGGCGCCGACGCTCCTCGATCGCCGGCTGCGCGAGCACGCGGCGCGCGCCCGCCGGCAGCTCGGCCGGCTGGCCGTCACCATCGACCGGGGCCTGCGGCGGCACGGCCGCCGGCTGGCCGAGCGGCAGCTGCTGGTCGGCGCGTGGTCGGCCGAGTTTCGCGATCTCGTGAGCGTGCTGGCGGTGGCCCATCACGCCGACGTGCGGTGCGACGAGGCGGAGATCGCCGTCGCCGACTGCTGGTGCCGGTTGGCGCTCGCCCGCAGCCGTGGCACGCGGCCGACGTCCTCAGACCTGGCCGTGCAGGCGGCGGTCGGCCGCGCCGTGGCGGAAGGCCTCGTGCCACCGCCGCTGTCCACCCGGGAGGTGAGGGGCCGGCCATGACCCGAGAGCCGGCGTATGCCGACGAGCGCAGGCTGGAGGCCGAAGCGAAGTCGGCATCCGAGTGAGCTTCGGACAGGATGTCCGCAGCGAACGTCCGGCGACGGGGCGTGGCCGGCCCCTCACCGGCGCTCCAGCAACCCGGATTCGACACGTGGAAAACCTGTCGCCACGGCGCCGAAGCCAGACGGGCGTAGCCGCGCGCGGCTACAGCAGGCTTTCGAGCAGGAGCCGCATCTTGCGGAGCTCGGCGACCTGGTCCACGCCCTCCATGGGCGGCATGAGGGCGCAGAGAGCCCGCTTGTAGCCCACCCGCTCCAGCTGCGCCACGAGCTTGCCGTATTCGACGATGCCCTGACCGATCCGCACCTGGAAGGCGTCGGGCTTCGTGTCGCGCAGGTGGACGTGGCAGACGTACTTGAGCACCGGCTCCCAGGTCGCCTGCTTCTTGTGGCCGTAGATGAAGTGGCTCGGGTCGAGCACGACGCCCAGGCCGGGCACGTTGCGGCAGAGCGACGCGGTCGTCTCCGCGTCCTGTGTCATCCGGCCGGCCGTGGTCTTCACGCCCACCACGACCCCCAGGCTCGACGCGATCGCCACCATCTTGCGGAGCCGCTCGATCTCGCCGTTGAAGGGCGTGCCGAGCTCCGACGAGTCCACCACCATCGTCACGACGGCCAGCGCCTTGGCGAGCCGGCAGCAGGCGGTGAAGCGGTCGTAGAGCTCCGGGGTTTCCGGCGAGGAGAACGAGATCGCCACCGGGCGGAGACGTTGGCGGTCGCTGCAGGCCAGGATGGCCCCCTCGGGGTCCGCCATGACCCCGCCGGGAACCAGGTGCGGACCGCCCTCGTGCACGTCGAGTTCCACCGCGGTGAACTCGAGCTCCGCCAGCCGCTCCATCGCCTTGGCGAGCGGCAGATCGGGGAAACACTCGGTGCTGACACACACGAACACGGGGCGACTCTCCTGGGCTGCACTGGCTCGGGGGCGGCGGTGACCAGCCTAGCGGCACGCGCGGAAAATTGGCAAACCGACGAATCGCCTTTTCGTTCCCGTCGACCCTACACTTGACATTCTGGTGCGGCCGCGGTGCGGCCGCGCGGTTGCGCCATTTCGGGGAGTGCCAGCATGACGATCGAGCAGACGACGCCGACCACCCGCGTGATCCTGGAGCAGGGTGGCGGCTGGCGGCGGTGGAGCACGTGGATCGCCTGGTCTGTCGCCGGCCTCTCGCTGCTCGTGGCGTTCGGCAGCGCCGGCGCTGCGGCCCGGTATTTCCAACGCGATTCCCGGGTCATCGAGGGCTATCACTCGCTCTCCCGCGTCGCGCCGTCCAAGATCGCGATCGTCGACGTGTCGGGCGCGATCATGAGCGGCAGCGGCTTCACCCGCGCCCAACTCGATCACGTGGCGGATGACGAGAGCGTCAAGGCGATCGTGCTGCGGGTCGATTCGCCCGGCGGCACCGTCAGCGGGAGCGACGAGCTGCACTACCGTCTCTCCGCGCTCGCCCGCGATCGCGATCTGCCCGTCGTCGTGAGCATGGGGGGCATCGCGGCCAGCGGCGGCTACTACGTGGCGATGGCCAACGGCGGTCGCGAGGACGTCGTCTTCGCCGAGCCGGCGACGCTGACGGGCTCGATCGGCGTGATCATTCCGCATTTCGACGTCTCGAAGCTGCTCGAGCGGTACGACGTCCGTGACGATTCGGTCGCCAGCGGGCCCCTCAAGGAGATGCTCAGCCCGACCAAGGCCCGGTCGCCGGAACTGGCCGAGCGCGAGCGGAAGGTGCTGCAGGATCTGGTCGACGAGATGTTCGCCCGGTTCAAGTCGATCGTGAAGCAGGGGCGGCCGAAACTCGACGACGACGCCGTCGCCAAGGTGGCGACAGGCCAGATCTTCACGGCGCAGCAGGCGGTCGACGCCGGCCTCGTCGATCGGATCGGCTTTCTCGAGGACGCCGTCAAGCGGGCCGTCGAACTGGCGGGCTTGAGCGACGACACGGCACGGGTGGTCCGCTATTCGCGGCCGCGGGGCCTGCTTCAGGACGTGCTCGGCGGCGACTTCACGGCCGGCACCCAGGGGCTGGCGGCCCGCGGGCCGCTCGAGGCGTTTGCCGAATGGACGGCGCCCCGCGCCTGGTATCTGTGCAGCTGGTGGCCGGCGGTCGTTGCCAGCCGCTGAGACGTGCCGTCGTGACCGCTCTTGTTCGCTACCGGAGCGTCGTCCCGGACGCTTCGGCACGGCTGGCCAGTTCGGCGTAGGTCTGCGACTGCGACTCGTCGCCCTGCTCCGCGTACATCGTGGCTAGATTGCCATAGGCGACGGCGAGGGCCCGCTCCTCGAGCTGTTTGGCATCGACGGCGGCCACCATCAGGTCGACCCCCCGGCGGCTCAGAGCCATCGCGTCGTCGCGACGATCGACCTGCCAGTAGGAGATCGCCATGCTGATGTACGACTCGCCGAGTTGACCCGCCTCGCCATCCTGTTCGAGTCGGGGATTGCCGTCCCACAGCGGGATCACGCGGTCGAACCACGTCACGGCGGTGGCATGGTCGCCCCGCTGCAGGCTGTGCATGATGCCGATCCTGAAGAGCAGGTCGCCGACGTTCTTCCGCTCCTTGTCGGTCAGCTCGCGATGCTCGCCGCCCCGCTCGAGGTAGGCCGCCGTCAGCGTGGCGTTGTCGAGCATGTCGGAGGCGTCGCCCCTGATCTGCGCGGCGGAGAGGGCGTCGAGGAGGCCGAGACCCACCTCCCAGTCGATCTCGCGGCGGCGCCAGGGGTCCTTGATGGTGTCGCCCATGCGGTCGCGGACTTCGAGCAGCCGCTTGACCCAGGGAAGCGGCTCAACCGACTCGGTGGAACCGGCCGCGACCACGAGCGCCCCGCGGCAGAGCTGCAGTTCGAGCGTCTGCTGCACATCCGGCTCCGCCTTGCATTCGGCGACGACGGCCTCGCTGCGGGCCATCCATTTGGGGATGACGCGGCTCTTCTGCTGCCAGGTGCCCTGGGCGATGGCCTGCGCCGTGCCGAGATGGGCGTCGAGCATGATCTCGCGAGCTGCCTGCTGCACCGCGGGCGATCGCTTGGCCAGCAGTGTGGAAGCTCGGCGGATCGACTCCGCGAAGTGCTCGACGGCCTTCTGATGATCGGGCTTGGGGCCGGCCAGCGCGATACGGCCGAGCAGCCGCTCCGCCTGGGCTGTGACCAGCGGCGGCGCGTTCGTGATCGTCTTCACCGACTCCACGGCGGTGCGAGCCTCCTCGTGCCGGTCGAGCGCGAGCAGGATGCCCGCATGCTTGAGCCGGGTCCAGGCGTCGGTCGGGTCGATCCGCTCCGCGGCCTCCGCGAGGGCGAGGGCCTGCTGCCACTTCCCTTGCTCGCACATGAGCACCATCAGCATGCGGTGGGCGCGGAGGTGACGCGGGTCGATCTCGATCGCGTATTGCAGGTCGGCCACGGCGTAGGCGCTGACCGTGTCCATCTCCCCTTCCGCCCGCAGCACGAACGACTCTGGGTCGAGCGGCTCGATCATCACCGCGGTGGCCGACTGGGTGCCGGGCTTCACGCTGAAGATGACGCCCCGCTCGGGGAAGACCTCGCCGATGGAGACCCCCTGCTCGTCGAGGATCGAGACCGTGCGCAGGTCGGCGATCTCGAGCTGCTTGGCCAGTTCGCCGACGGCGACCGGCTCGGCCAGCTTGATGCGGATCGCGGAGACGACGTCGCCGTCGAGCGTGACCTCGACCCGCTCGAATGGCTCGATCTTCCAGAAGAAGCCGCGGCTCGAGTCCTCGCGGGTGAACGGTTCGCCCGCCCCCCAGCCGGCGCGGAGCTCTTCCGCGGTGGTCTTGCCGGGATGCACGCCGCGGAAGCTCGCGGGGTCGATCGAGAGCGTCGGCAGTTCGTCGGGCACGGCGGCGACCGGCGCGGTCACCGTCGGCTGCGGGGCCGCTTTCTCCGCCGGAGCGGTCGCTGCCGGCGTCTCGGCCGAGGCGACCGGGCCGGGGGAGGCCGCCGGGACGGTCTCGACGGATTCGGCGTCGGCCTCTCCGTCGGCGGCCGCCGGAACGGGCTTCCCGAGCGGCTTGGGCAGCGCGCCGACACGATCGGTGATCCAACGCTTCAGGCCGCCGGTCTCACCGGACGTCGCCGTCTTGCCGGGCGCGTCACCGGCCTTGGGGGTGGCGGCAGGACCGGCGGTCGGCACGATTTCGGCCCATTCTTCGGGGAGCTTGCCGGACCGCGGACCGGCGGCCGTGGTCGCCGGGCCGGCCTGCACGACCGCGGGCCGCACTTCGGCGGTGAAGGTGGGGGTGGCGACCGGCACGGCTCGCGGGGCGGCCTTCGCGGTCGGGGCGATCGGGGCGGACTGGCTCGGCGCCGTGCGCGAGCCCGCAGGTTCCGCGCCGAGGCCGGGGGAGGTCCGCAAGGAATCGTCGGTTCGCGGCGTCTTGCCGGGCTCTCCGATCGACTCGATCCAACGCGGCAGACGCATCATCGCCCGTGGTGCGGGCTCGTCGCAGTGCGCGACGTCGATCACCAAGCAGGAGGCCGCCGCGACGAGGAGCGTGCGGCCGAGGGGCCGCAGCCAGCACGCCACACGCAACTGGCTTGAGGTGCGCCGCTTTCCCCGAACGGCAGGAAGTGCTGCGGACGAGGCGGGAGTTGTTGCACGGACAGCGATCGCGGCCACGACAGATCCTCCTTGTGCGCCGGGCAGATCTTGCCCGAACGTGGCGGGAAGGTAGGGACCAGGAGAGGCCGCGTCCAGAGCAGCTCAGCCCCGAGGAAACGGGGGCTTTCGGCGTTCTGGGCCGCCGGTGAGAGGCCGGCCGCACCCCGCGAGCCGGACGTTCTCCCGGGCATCCTGCTCCTCACCCACTCGGATGCCGAGCCTTGTCGTAAAATAGGTCGATGCAAGCGACTCGCCCCCGCCATCTGGTCGTCATCGGTGCCGGTTTGGCTGGCCTGGCCGCTGCTGAAAAAACTCTCGACGTGGCCGGCGACGGGTGGCGGGTCACGCTCGTCGATTCCGCCGGCCGTGCCGGCGGGATCATCCAGACCACGCGTCGGGACGGTTGGCTCATCGAGCGGTCCGCCGACAGCTTTCTCGCAGCGCGGCCCGAGGCGGTGGCGCTCGTCGAGCGGCTTGGGCTGGCCGAGCATCTGATCGGAGTGATGCCAGAGTCGCGACGGGCGCTCGTGCTGCACCGGGGACGACCGCTGCCCGTACCGGAGGGCTTCCGCCTCCTGGCGCCGGGGCGGCTGGGCGCCATTCTGGCCACGCCGTTGCTTTCGCCCGCGGGCAAGCTGCGGCTGCTCTGCGAACGGCTCGTGCCGTGCCGACCGGCGCACGTCGTCGACGAGTCCCTGCAAAGCTTCGCCGAGCGAAGGTTGGGCCGCGAGGCGTTTGCGGCGCTCGTGCAACCCCTGGCCGCCGGCATCTGGACGGCGGATCCCCACAGACTGAGCATGGCGGCCGCCTGCCCGGAGTTTTTCGCCATGGAGCAACGCGACGGCAGCCTCTGGGCGGGCGAGCGGCGCCGGCTCCTCACGCCGCCCCCCGGCGGTCCGGCGTCCGGGGCGCGGTACGGCCAGTTTCTGTCTCTCGCCGAGGGGCTCGAAACACTGCCGCTTCGGTTGGCGGACACGCTTGTCGGACGGGGCGCGCGATTCCTCACCGGCGCAGCAGCCGCGGTCACGAAGCAGCCGGACGGTCGCTGGTCCGTGCCGCTCGTGCCGGTCGGTGCGACCGCCCCCGTGCCGGAGCCGCTCGTTGCCGATGCGGTCGTTGTGGCGATTCCCGCGACGCGGGCGCAGTCGCTCGTTCGCGGCCACGATGCCGTCCTCGCCGACGCGATCGCGTCGATTCCCTACGCCGGTTCGGCGGTCGTGTCGCTCGGGTTCGCGCGGGCCGACGTGGCCCACCCGCTTGACGCCGCCGGCATGGTCGTGCCTCGACGCGAGGGCCGCCGGCTCCTGGCGGTGAGCTTCTCGAGTTCCAAGTTCCCCGGTCGCGCACCTGAGGGGGCGGTCCTCATGCGGTCGTTCGTCGGAGGCGCCCTCGATCCCGAGGCGGCCTTGATCGATGACGATCGCCTGGTCGGCCTCGTTCTCGCCGAGCTCCGAGAAATCCTCGGGGTCACAGGTCGGCCGCTGGTCGTGCAGATCGACCGCTGGCACGGCGCGATGCCGCAATACCAGGTCGGCCATCTCGAGAAGATCGCCCGCATCCACGATCGGCTGGGCTGTCACGCCGGGCTGGCCCTGGCGGGGGCGGCCTACGAGGGCGTGGGCATTCCCCAGACAATCGCTTCGGGGCAGGCGGCCGCCGTCCGGGTGCTCGGGTAGCGCCGGCCGCGGCCTACTTCTTCTTGCCGGCGGGGGCCTTGGCAGCCGCTGCGTCCCCCTCCTCCTTGGCCTTCTTCTTTTTCTTCATGGCCGTCTTCACCACCCGGACCTTGGGGAGGCCCACCGGGCTGCGGCCCTCCTCCCAGCGATCCTGCTCCTTCAGCTTGAGAATCCGCTCGCCGCGGGACAGCACACCCCGGGCGCTGGAGGATCCCTTGCGAACGCGGAGGCTCTTGTCCATGGTCATGGCGACGGATCCTTCTGACTGCAGGCGGGAGGGATGGTGGGCCGGAGCGACTCCAGAGGTTAGAAGCCGCCCCGCCTCACTTCAAGCCCCGTCGCCGGCGGCCCCGCGGGGCGGGGGGCCGCCGGCCGCGTCATGCCGTCACGGACGCGATCCGCTCCAGGAATTTTTCCATCGACGGCGGCCGTTGATCCGGCCGGGCGGCGATGCAGGCCATGATCGCCGACGCGAGAGGCGGCGGGATTTCCGGCCACAGCTCCCGGATGTCCTGGGGATCGGTGCTGGCGTGCCGCAGGGCCGCCTTGCCGCCGGAGGCCCGCGGCCAGGGAAGCTCGAGCGTGCAGAGTTCGTAGGCGGTCACGCCGAAGGAGAAGATGTCGAGCCGCTTGTCGATCTTCAGGCGGCGGACGACCTCGGGAGCCATGTAACTGGGCGTGCCGATCCGGTTGCCCGGCTGCAGGAACGCCGGCTTGTCGGGGACGCTCAGGCCGAAGTCGAACAGCACGAGCCTGCCGTCGGGCTGCAGCATGAAGTTCCGCGGACAGATGTCACGATGGACGAACCCGGCCTTGTGGACGGTGGCGATCGCGGACGCCGCCTGGCGGATCAGGTCGATCCGCTGGTCCGGCGGCAGCGGCTCCCGTGCCGACAGCCGCGTGTGCAGCAGCGTCCCTTCGATGAACTCGAGAAGGATGTACGATTCGCCGGTCGCGGCGACGCCCCACGACAGCGTCCGGGCGATGTTGGGGCCGACGATGACCGCGCCGATCTCGCCCTCGCTGGGCTTCTTGAGCGAGCGGTAGCGACTCTCCACCGGGGCGGTTTTCTCGAGGTCGATGATCTTGAGCCCGAGGATCTCGCCCGTCTCCGTGTCGCGGACCTTGTAGAACCGCGACATCGTGCCGGAAATGCTCTCGCGGATCTTGGCGTAGCGGCGCCAGATGTCGACGCGGGGCTTCCCGCCGAAAAGTCGCGAGAAGAAGCCGGGGAGAGCCATCGGATCGCGGACGGTGGTGGAAGGGGGCATCGCCGTCGCAGCAGGATACCACGCAGCCCGGCGGCGGCGGCGGCGCCGGGTGGGCGGCGGCCACGATCAGCCCTTCTTGAGAGCCGCCAGTTCGGCGTGGGCCGCCGCGAGGTCCTTCTCGAGCCGGGGCGCTTCAGCCGGATCGTCGGGCTGCTGCTTCGCGGCCGTCAGCAGTTGCTGCAACTTGGCGATCTTGTGCTGGAGCACCTCGATACGCTTCTTGTCTTTCTTGTCCATGTGTCGCTCCAGCGCCGTGTTCGCCGGACCTCCGCTCGAGAATGTCGACCATGACCGATATGCGGGCAGTCGAGGGACCTTGCGAGCCTTCACTCCGTCGGTGCCGGGGCGGTCTCGCCATCGCTGCGACGAAATGCCGAGCCGGCCGTGCCGTCGCGGTAGCGGGTGTCCGAATCATCGGTGGCGGGCCGTCCGGCCGCCGCGTCGATGCGGACGCCGCCATCCTCCCCGCCGCCGTTGGGACCGGTGTGCAGCTGCCGCATCCATCCGGAGAGCAGCACGATCCCGAGAGCCAGCACGAGCGTGACGGAGAGCCACCGGGCCCGGGCGTTGCGGATCCACTGCGTGCCCGCGCCCCGTCCGACGAGGCCGCTCGCGAAGTAGAAGACGGCCAGCGCGAGCAGGAACTTCACGCCGAAGACCGCGTGATAGGAAGTTTGCCGCATCCAGGCGCCGTTCGCCCAGCCCTCTTCCTTCACGCGGGCGTTGAAGAGGATGAAGTTGGCCAGGCCCGATGCCAGGAGCAGCGTGATGGCGGCGATGACCCAGGGCAGCCAGCGGCGCCGGATCGCGTCGTGGATCCGGTCGCGGGTCGCGGGCTCCTCGGCCTCGAGCGCCGGCACGAGGGCGAAGCGGGCGAACACGAGGCCTCCCATCGCCACGATGGCGGCGAGCACATGAGCCCAGCGAAGTGCGAGCAGGGTGGGGTCCATCGTCGAGAGCTCCGGCGGAAGGAAAGAAGCGAGCGGGACTCGGGGGCCGACGAGGATCGTACCCGAAGCCTCGCCGCCTCCCAAGCCGCCACCCGAACCCGGAGGGGCGGCCGGATGATTTGCGGGGCGAGCCTGGGGCGGCGTAGAGTGCGGACATCGGAGTGCAGTGCAGCGGCTCCGTCCGAATCCTCCGTCAGCGGACGCCCGACGACGCCATGCCCGATCCCGCCGACATCGATTCATTCGACGACCTGCGGGGAGCCTTCGACCAGGGGTTGCCGATCGACCCGCACCGACGCTGGATGTGGCTGGCGCTCGAGGAGGCGCGGATGGCGGCGGAGGAGGACGAGGTCCCTGTCGGCGCGATCGTCGTCGCGGCCGGCCGCGTGGTGGCCAGCGCCCACAACCAGCGCGAGCAACTCGCCGACCCGACGGCGCACGCCGAGATGATCGCCCTCACGCAGGCCGCCGCCGCGCTCGGCTCCTGGCGGCTCGAAGGCTGCACGCTCTACGTGACCCTCGAGCCCTGCCCGATGTGCGCCGGCGCGATCCTGCAGGCCCGCGTGCCGACGGTGGTGTGGGGCGCGGCCGACCCCAAGGCGGGCGCCGTGGCGAGCCTCTACCGGCTCTTCGAGGATCAGCGGCTCAACCACCGCGTGACGCACGTCGGCGGCATCATGGCGGACGAGTGCGGTCGGATCCTCAGCGACTTCTTCCGCGGCAAGCGGGGGTGAAAATTCAAGGCAAGGCTCGGCATCCTGCCGCCGTTCGCTTGGCGAGCCTCCGCCGGCTGGTTCTTACCCGGCCGCTGCGCCACGCAACGACTCGCATCCTGCTCGCGTTTCTGGGCCGGCCTCCGCCGGCTGGTTCTGACCCGGCCGCTGCTTCACGAAACGCCTCGCATCCTGCTCGCGTTTCTTGGCCGGCCTCCGCCGGCTGGTGCTGACCCGGCCCTCCGGGCCTGGCGCTCTGGCTCTGGTCAGGGGATGGTGACGGGCCAGGGTCGGCCCCTCCCCGCGAATCGGTCAGCCGCGGTTCGCGATCGGCACGAAATCCCGGAGCGTGGCACCGGTGTAGATCTGGCGGGGACGGCAGATCTTCTTCGTGGGCGAGTGGTGCATCTCGATCCAGTGGGCGATCCAGCCCGGGAGCCGACCCATCGCGAACAGCACCGTGAACATCTGCACCGGGATTCCCATCGCCCGGTAGATCACCCCCGAGTAGAAGTCGACGTTGGGGTAGAGCTTCCGCTCGATGAAGTACTCGTCCGCCAGGGCCACTGCCTCGAGTTGCTGGGCGATGTCGAAGATCGGGTCGCGCAGCGAGAGCTTCGCCAGCAGCTTGTCGCAGGTCGCCTTGATCAGCTTCGCCCGCGGGTCGTAGTTCTTGTAGACGCGGTGGCCGAACCCCATGAGCCGGAAGCCGGAGTCCTTCTTCTTGGCCATGTCGACGTACTTCTTGACGTTGCCGCCGTCGGCCACGATCCGCTCGAGCATCTCCACGCAGGCCTGGTTGGCGCCGCCGTGGAGCGGCCCCCAGAGCGCCGAGATGCCGGCGGAGATGCTGGCGAAGAGATTCGCGTCGCTCGAGCCCACCATGCGCACCGTCGACGTCGAGCAGTTCTGTTCGTGGTCGGCATGCACGATCAGCAGCATGTCGAGGGCGTCGGCGAAGTCCGGGTCGCAGTGGTATTCCTCGCACGGCACCGCGAACATCATGTGCAGGAAGTTTTCGCAGTAAGAGAGGTCGTTCCGCGGGTACATCAGCGGCTGTCCGATCGACTTCTTGTGGCTGTAGGCGGCGATCGTGGGGAGCTTCGCGAGCAGCCGATGCACACTGATCTCGACCTGCCGGGGATCCCGGACGTCGAGCGAATCCTGGTAGAAGGTGGAGAGGGCGCCGACCACGCTGCCGACGATGGCCATGGGATGCGCGTCACGGGGAAAACCGTTGTAGAAGCTGCGCATGTCCTCGTTGATCATCGTGTGGTGCGCGAGCGACTGCCGGAACTGTTCGAGCTGTGGAGCGCTCGGCAGTTCGCCGAAGATGAGCAGGTAGGCGACCTCGACGAAGTCGCACTTCTCCGCCAGCACCTCGATCGGGTAGCCGCGGTAGCGGAGGATCCCCTTCTCGCCGTCGAGGAAGGTGATGGCGCTGGTGGTCGATCCGGTGTTGACAAAGCCCTCGTCGAGCGTGATCGCGCCGGTCGAGCCGCGGAGCTTGGCGATGTCGATGCCGTGCTCGCCCTCCGTGCCCACGATCACGGGCAGATCGACCGAGCGGCCGCCGATGTCCAGCCGCGCGGAGCCCGCCGACTTGCTTCCGGGCCAGGGCGGTGCGGCGGGGGCGGGAGTCGGTGCTGAGGCGGGAACACTCATGGGCGTATCTCCTGGGCGTCGCGGCAGCCTGCGGGGGCTCGACCGCCGGAGGAATCGCGGCCACGGCTCGGGGACTGGAGTCTAGCCCGCGCGGCGCGGGGGGGCAATCGCCGCTGCCGGGTCCGCGACGAGTCAGCGCGTGGTGCGGGGCTGGGCCGCCGTCTGGACGGGACCGCCGTCGGGATCGTCGTCGAAAACCGTCCAGACCGGCGTGCGCTCGCGGATGGTCGCCAGGTAGGCGTCCATCTCGCGCTGCCTTCGCTCCTCGTGGAGCTTCGCGCGGATCTCGACCTGTGCATCGATGAAGGGCACCCGTCCCGCGTCGGTCCGCTCGACGACGCGGATGATGTGCAGTGCCGTACCGTCATCGAGGATGGGGCTCATCTGGCCAACAGGGAGCGTGAACACGGCGGCGTCGACAGCCTTGGAGACCAGGCTGCCCTTGGTCGTCCAGTCGTAGGCGCCGCCACTCGAGGCGGTCGGCCCTTCCGAGCGCGTGCGGGCCACGTCGGCGAATGGCCTGCCCTGCTGCACCTCGTTGCCCATCGCCGCCAGCGTGTTCCAGGCCTGGCCGCGGGTGCGGTCCGAGCCGAACCGGACCGTCAGTTGCTCGAACCGGGCCTTCGCCGGAAAGTCGTAGTCGGTCAGGTGATTCTGGTACCAGGCGATCATCTCGGCGTGCGGGATCTCGGTGTCGTCGATCACTTTCTGCTGGATCCACTGCTGGGCCAGCGCCCGCTCGAAGAAGGTCTTGCGAATCCGGTCGAGCGACAGCCCGCGCGACCGCAGGAGCTGGTCGTACTCGACGGCGTTCGCGACGCCCGCCTCCTTGACCAGCCGCGGGAGTTGCTGCTGGTCGAACGCCTCGTTCACCTTCTTCTCGATCTCCGGCAGCCGGTCCTCGGGGATCGTGCGGCAGGCGTCGATATAGACGACGAGCGACTCGACGTGCGGCTTGATCAGCTGGCGGCAGATCTGCGTCCGCAGTTCGCGGACCTGCTCGGGCGTGAGCCCGCCCGACACCTTCTCCAGCCAGGCCAGGGCGGACGGCGTCAGCAGGTCGCCCTCGAGCACCACCTCCGGGCCCACGCGGGCCACGACCCGGGCGCTGTCGAGCGTGTGTACGAGCACCTGCTGGTCGGCAAGTTTGGCTCCGGAGGGCAGGCCATCCTCGAACCCGGCCTGGATGACGCCTGATCCCGCGGGGGGCGGGCCGTCCTCCGGGAGCGCCGCCTTGGCGTCGCGGTCCGGCAGCAACTGCTCGAGCGGGCGTCCCGGGTTGGGAAGGATGCTCGAGAGGACATGGTTGTCGATGGCTTTGTCGCCGCGCCCGGGCTTGGCGGCGGCGCCCGGCCAGCCCTCGGGTCGCGTGAGAGGCTTGGGGACATGAGGCATCTGGCCCGGACCGACGGCCGCCCGACCGCCCTGCTGCAAGGCCTGTGCGGGATCTTCGTCGGTGTCGGCCTTCGCTACGGGCTGATCGGCAGCCGGAGCCAGGCTGGTCGCGGACGGCCAGCCGCCCAGCGCACCGGCGAACGCCAGCCAGGCCGCGGCCCGGGAGGCGCGAACCGAGACGTGGGCTGTGCAGCCTGGACGGGACATGGGGAGACTCGCTCGAGATCCCCGACGGCCCGCCGGAAGCCGGGGCTACGGCCGCGCGGCAGGCGCCTGGGGGCGGGGACTATAGGGACGGCCGCGAGCGGGTCGCAAGAGCGTCCTGACGAGCTTCAGCAGCCGGTCCGGATCCTCGGCAACCCGCCCATCCAGCGGCACCACGGCCGTCTTGTCGCCCACCACCCGCATCGTCCCCCCGCCCGCCTGCCAGGCCGCCCGGAGCCGCTGGATCGCCTGCGGGTCATGGTGGCCGATCATCAGGAGCCCCGGCTGCCGGGAGAGCGAGTCGATGCCATGGCCGGCGGCGGCGATCCGCAGCCGGGCAAACTCGAGCATCCGTCTCACCTCGTCCGGCAGCGGCCCGAACCGGTCCGCGAGCTCGGTGGCGAGGTCGTCAACCTGAGGCTCGGCGGTCACCCGCGAGAGCCGACGGTACACGTCGATCTTCGTCCGCACGTCCGGGATGAAGTCACGTGGCAGCCAGGCGGCGCCCGGCAGGTCGAGCGCCACAGGCGGCGGCTCCGCGGGCGGCAACGCCTTGAGGCCGCGGACCGCCTGCTCGAGCAGGCGACAGTACAGCTCGTAGCCGACCGTCGCGATGTGGCCGCTCTGCTGGGTGCCCAGGAGGTTGCCGGCCCCGCGGATCTCGAGATCGCGCATCGCGAGCGAGAAGCCGGCGCCCATGCTGGAAAACTCCTGGATCGCGCGGAGCCGCTTGGCGGCCGTCGGCGTGAGCCTGGCGGCCTCGTCCACGAGCAGGTGGCAGTAGGCCCGGTGATGCGACCGGCCCACGCGGCCCCGGAGTTGGTGCAGGTCGGCCAGGCCGTACGTGTCGGCCTCGTCGATGAAGATGGTGTTGGCGCGAGGAATGTCGAGCCCGCTCTCGATGATCGTGGTCGCCAGCAGGATGTCGGCACGGCCCTCCACGAAGGCGAGCATGACGTCCTCGAGCTCCGCTTCCGACAGCCGGCCGTGCGCGATCACGATCGACGCCTCCGGCACGATCTGCGCCAGCCGCTGGGCGACCTTGTGGATGTCGAGGATGCGGTTGTGGACGAAGAAGACCTGGCCGCCGCGGGCGAGCTCCCGGTCGATCGTGCCGCGGATCAGGCGGTCGTCCCAGCGGGCGACACGGGTCTCGACCGCCATGCGATTCGCCGGCGGTGTGGTGAGGTTCGAGATGTCGCGGATGCCGAGCATGGCCATGTGGAGCGTCCGCGGGATCGGCGTGGCGGTCATCGTGAGCACGTCCACGCTGGCGCGGAGCGCCTTGAGCTTCTCCTTGACGTCGACGCCGAACCGCTGCTCCTCGTCGACCACGACGAGCCCGAGGTTCGCGAAGTGGATGTCGTTCTGCGCCAGGCGGTGGGTGCCGATCACGATGTCGACGGTGCCCCGGGCAAGGCCCTCGAGTGTTTCCCGCTCCTCGGCGGCGCCCGTGAGCCGGGAGAGGGCGCGGATCGTGAAGGGGAACTCGGCGAAGCGGGCCGCGAAGGTCCGGCGATGCTGCTCCGCGAGCACCGTCGTCGGCACGAGCACGGCCACCTGCGCCCCGGCCTCCACCACCTTGAAGGCCGCCCGCATCGCCACTTCGGTCTTGCCGAAGCCGACGTCGCCGCACAGCAGCCGGTCCATCGGCCGCGGCCGTTCGAGGTCGGCGCGGATCGCCTCCATCGCCGTGCGTTGGTCGGGGGTCGCATCGTACGGGAAGGCGTCCTCGAAGGCCCGCTGCCAGGGCGTGTCGGGCGGGAAGGCCACGCCGGGCCGGCTCTCCCGCCGCGCCTGCAAATGCAGCATGTCGGCGGCCATGTCGGCCACTGCCCGCTCCACGGCCTGCTTCTGCCGTTCCCAGAGCGTGCCGCCGATCTTGGCCAGCTTCGGGGCGAGCTTCGAGCCGCCGACGTATTTCTGCACCAGCTCGATACAGGCCGCAGGCACGTAGATCCGCGTGGTCTCGGCGAACTCGAGCTCGAGAAACTCCTCCGTGCGGCCGTGCTTCTCCAGGAGCTTCAGTCCCCGGTAGCGGCCGATGCCGTGGGCGACGTGGACGACGTAGTCGCCCTCGTGGAGGTCGAGAAAGGTATCGATCGCCCGGGCGAGGCGGTGCTTGGTGGGGCGGGGGGCGGCGACGTCCTCCCGCCGAAAGAGCTCGCCACTCGAGATCAGGACGATCTTTTCGGGCACGAGCCGAAAACCGCCCGAGAGGTGGCCCCGGGCGAAGTGGAGCCGGCCGGCCTGGGCCGGACCGGAGCCGGCGAGCAGCTCGCGGAGCCGGGTCTCCTCGGCGTCGCTCGGGGCGACGAGCCAGACTTCTTGGTCCTTGCCGACCGTCTCGAGCTCGGCCTGCACGCGGTCGAGCACGCCGGTGAACCGCTCCACGCTCTCGACGGCCAGGGTCGCCGTGGCCTCCAGGCTCGATGCCGCGATGCATGAGAGCGTGACCGACGGGAAGCGATAGATGCGCGAGAAGGTCTCCTCGGGAGTCGAGAGGCCGGCCGCCGGACCGGCGTCGGCGCCGGCATGGGAGAGGCGCTGATGGGCCCGCGCGGCCTCCTCGGCCATCTCGCCAGGCTCGACGAGCGCCCACCATGACGCGGGCGGCACGATGTCGGCGAGGTGCGTCCGCCGGCCGGTGGCGGTGGACCGTTCGAGCGCGGTGAGGTCGATCGCCTCGAGCGTGTCGACGCTCCGCTGGCTGACGATGTCGAACGTTCGCAGTGACTCGATCCGGTCGTCGTCGAGTTCGACGCGGACCGGCCGGTCCCAGTCGCAGGCGAAGAGGTCGAGGATGCCACCGCGGCGGGCGAACGTTCCGGGCGCGGCGACGGCGTCGGTCGCCTCCCAGCCGCGGGCGGTGAGCCAGTCGCCGAGTTCGGCCGGGTCGAGGCGACCGTCGACGGCCAGGCGGCGGGTGCCGGCCTCGACGGCGCGGGGATCGGGCAGCGGCGTCAGCAATGCCTGGATGGTCGTCACCACGATCCGGGGCCGCTGGCCCGCGGGACCGGTGAGCCGCTTCACGACGGCGAGCCGCTCGGCGTCGGCGGGGTCGGCCGTCGCAAGGTCGTCGTCGAACCGCTCCGGCGCGGGCAACGTGGCGAAGGAGTGGCCCGAGAACAGGGCTAAATCGTCCGGGAACAGATCGGCGTCGGCCGCATGCGGCAGGACGACCACGAGCAGGGCCTCGTCGGCGACCGCATCGGCCAGTGCCGCGGCCACGAGCGCAGACGCCGACCCCCAGGTGCCGCCGATCGTGCCGCCATGCCCCGCGGTGAGGCTGGCGACGACGTCGGCGAACCCGCCGTGCTGTGCGAGCGAGTGGGACAGGCCGAGCAGCCGCCCGGCAGGCCCGGAGTCCGGAGAGTCGGCCACGCCGCCATTAGACCCGATGCGCACCCGGTGCGAAGCCCCGACGGGAATGACGGCCGCCGGCGGACCGCGGATTCCGGCGGCAGTGACGACGGGTGCCATCCCCGACCCCCCCTGACGACACGGCCCGTTTATCGTGTATTTTTAAGCAGGCGGCCCGAAGCGCCGCTTGGTCCCCGATCGTCCCTCCCCCGTTCCAGGAGCCTCCCCATGGCCACCGTCTCCCGCCCGCGCGCCTCCGAAGCCTTCACCAGCGGGGCGGACGTGGTCGTCGAGTCGCTCGTGCGGCAGGGGGTCGAGGTGATCTTCGCCTATCCGGGCGGTGCGAGCATGCCGCTGCACCAGTCGCTGACGAAGTACAAGGACAAGATCCGCACGATCCTGCCGCGGCACGAGCAGGGGGGCGGCTTCGCCGCCCAGGGCTACGCCCGCACGACCGGCAAGCCCGGCGTGTGCATGGCCACGAGCGGCCCCGGGGCGCTCAACCTCGTCACGGCGATCGCCGACGCCAAGATGGACAGCGTGCCGCTCATCGCCCTCACCGGCCAGGTGGGCACGAGCGTGATCGGCACCGACGCCTTCCAGGAGACACCGATCGTCGAGGTCTGCCGCGGGATCACGAAGCACCACTACCTGGTCACCGACGCCAACGACATCGCCCGCGTGATGCGCGAGGCCTTCCACATCGCCACCAGTGGCCGGCCGGGGCCGGTGCTCGTCGATCTGCCGAAGAACGTGCAGCTCACGAACATCGTCCCGGATTACGACGCGCCCCTCAACCTTCCCGGCTACCGCCCCGAGCCGCGCGGCGCCCATCCGGAGCAGATCGCCCAGGTCGCCGCGGCGATCAAGCGGTCGAAGCGGCCTGTCATCTACGCCGGTGGCGGCGTGATCACGGGGGACGCCTCCGACGAGCTGCGCGAGCTGGTGCGGAAGACCGGGATCCCTGTCACCATGACGCTCATGGGCCTGGGAGCCTACCCCGGCGACGACCGCCTCTCGCTCGACATGCTCGGCATGCACGGCAGCGTCTATGCCAACTACGCGGTCGACGAGGCCGACCTCCTGATCGCGATCGGCGTGCGGTTCGACGACCGCGTGACGGGCAAGGTGAGCGAGTTCGCCCAGCACGGATTCATCGTCCACATCGACATCGACCCGTCCGAGATCAACAAGAACAAGCTCGTGCACGTGCCGATCGTGGCCGACGTCGAGGACGCCTTGCACCAGCTCAACAAGATCGTCGAGAAGCCCACCGCCTCGCTCGAGCCCTGGTACGACCAGATCGCCGCCTGGAAGAAGGAGGATCCGTTCGCCTTCGACACGAGCTACCCCGGCATCGTCGGGCAGCGGGCGATCGCCGAACTCTCCCGGCTGACGGCCGACCGCGACACGGTGATCACCGTCGGCGTGGGCCAGCACCAGATGTGGGCGGCACAGTTCTACAAGTTCCGCCGGCCCCGGACCTGGCTTTCCTCGAGCGGCCTGGGCACCATGGGCTTCGGACTGCCTGCGGCGATGGGGGCGAAGGTCGCCCGGCCCGACGCGCTCGTCGTCGACATCGACGGGGACGGCAGCATCCTCATGAACATCCAGGAGTTCGCCACCTGCCATTGTGAGAACATCGCGGTGAAGGTGCTGCTGCTCAACAACCAGCACCTCGGGATGGTGGTGCAGTGGGAGGACCGGTTTTTCAAAGGGAACCGGGCCCACACCTACCTCGGCCCGGTCGGCAATCCCGAAGCCTGCGGCCAGGGAGACGGCATCTCCCCCGAGTGCCGCTATCCCGACTTCGTGGCGATCGCGAAGGGGTTTGGCTGGCAGGCCGAGACGATCGTCGAGCAGAAGGACCTGGTGCCGGCGCTCGAACGGCTGATCAACGCGCCGGGGCCGGCGCTCTTGGATGTGCAGGTGCCGTATCAGGAGCACGTGCTCCCCATGATCCCGTCGGGCGGCACGGTCCGCGACCTGATCAAGCGCTGAGCCGACTCGTTCGCCCCCGCTGTCCCGCCGCCACCCTCGGGCAGACTCCCCGGGCGGCGCTCATGCCAGGCCACCCCCGGGCCACACGACGCCGGCCGGTCGCGCGGCGACCGCTACTGCGACTCGGCCCCTGATGCGGCGGCCGCCGGTGCCTCGGCCTCGCCTGCGGCGTCGGGAGCAGGCGCGGGCGCGGGCTTGAGTTCTTCGAGGATTTGCCGCAGCACAGGGTCTTCGGGCGTCGCGTCGAGTTCGATCGCGGCGCGCCGCAGCCGCTGGGCCAACTTCTCGGCCGGGGGACGGTCCGGTTCGGGGAGAAGTGTCGAGAGGCCCCGCTTGCGATCCTCGGTGAGGATCGCGTCGGCGAGGGCGTTCAGCCGCCAGGCTGCCCGGCGGCATACCTCCCGAGGGATGAGCTGTTCGACGGGAGGCTGCAGGGAAGGATCGGTGAATCCGTCGGGAGAGGCACTGAACCCCGGGGCCGTACCGCCCCCGGGCATGAAGCCGGGGCCGAACCCGGGCGGCGGCATGCCCGGGGGCATTCCGCCGGGCATCTGGTCGGCGCCGCCGCCAAACTGCCGCTCGAGAAGGATGCGGTCGGCCGCGGCCACGTCACGATCGAGTCCGTCGATGCCCACGGCCTCGATTCCGCGAATGGCGGCCGCGGCGTCGATCTTGGAGTCGGCGCCGGCGGCGAGCCCCAGCGCCGCTGCCGCACGCACCCGCACGTTCACCGCACACATGGTGTCGCCAAGGATGCGGACGACCTCGGCCGCGGGCTCCGCGGGCAGCGGCCCCAGAGCCGGTAGCATGGCGAGGCAGCGGGCGGCCGACCACTCGATCTCCGGCGGCTGATCGGCCCCCTTCGCAGCGGCCAGGATCGTGCGGACCACCGGCATGACGATCGGCATGAGCCGCTGTTGGGCCTCCGCCTGGCCCCGTGCCCCATCGACATGCCTGCCGAGCCCGACGACCGCCGCCACCCGCACCGCCTTGGGCAGGTCGGGATTGACCGCCGCGGCAGCCAGGACCGGGGCGGCCGGCGGCCAGGGCCTGCGATCTTGCCCCTGCAGTTCGCCGATCAGCAGCATCGCGTTCACCCGCGCCACCGGGTCCGCCTCACCGTTGGCGGCGAGAGCCCCCATGAAGGCCAGAAAGGTCTTGCTCGCCTCGTCGAGTGTCTTGGCGTCGCTGATGCCTGCGAGCAGGTATTCCCGCATCCGTTTGCGGATCCGCTCGATGGTGGGCCGGTTCGCCTCGAGGGCCAGTTGCGGCAGGGCGATCTGCTCCAGATAGCCGCGGGCGGCGGCATCGAAGCCGCCCGCCGTTACCGCGTCCTTGAAGGCTCGGGTCTCGGCGGCGGTCTCGATCTTGTTCCAGTTCGAGAAGCGGGCGTCGTCCTCCTGCTGGCCGAAGGCCGCCGGCATGCAGGAGACCATGACCATGAGGGCGGCCGGGGCTGCGCCGCGAGCGGGCAGGATGCATCGCAACAGGCGCAGGCGGATGTCGAACGGAAACGGCATCGGGCTGGTTCTCTCGGTCATCTCGAGGGGGCGAACGGATTGCCGAACCCGGGCTCGGCGCCCGGCTGCGGCTGGCCGGGCATCTGCGCCGGCGCGCCGCCTTCGGCTGGCAGCGTCGGCGCGTACCTGTCGAGGTCCTGCTGCGAATCGGCCGCCGACACCAGGTCGAAGCCGCCGTCCGGCCGCAGGAAGAGCATCTCGAGAGGCTCTGGCGGTGGGGAGGGCTTGCCACCGCGGGTCTCGGCCCGATCCTCGAGCCTGCCGCGATAGTCGAGCAGCACGCGATCGGTGACGATCGCGTCGCCCCGGGATCGGGGATCGCCCTTCTTCGTCGCCGCGGGATCGACGTTGGCGAGTCCGCCCACCTCCATCAACAGGGATCGCAGTGCGAGCGAGCCTGCCTGCGGCTTCTCGCCGAGGATCATCACGGCGACCGTGCCCGACTTGAGCCGCTTGAGGTCCTGCTTCTTCAGCGGCTGCACGAGAAGCTTGCTGCCGTCGGGCACGACGACCGGCGAGGTCGCGGCGCTGAAGTCCGAGTCGAGGGCCTGCTTCTTGGCGTCCGCATTATCCGCCAGGTGGCGGCTGGGGACGTTGAGGTTCGGGTTCCAGCAGGAAGCCTTGACGCGATAGCGGTAGCTCTGGCCCGCCTTGACGTCCATGTCGATGAAGCGGAAGAGCCGGTACTCGGGGCCGAGCTTCGTCGGGTCGACCATGTCAGGCATGTCGGGGCTGCCCGGCGGCATCATGCCCGAGCCGCTCTCCCCCGCGCCGAAGCCGGGAGGCTGGAAGCCGCCCTCGAACGGGCCCGCCGGGCCACCGCCGGCGAATACGTTCGTGTTTTCCTCCGCCTCGCGCCGCTGCTTCTCGACGGCCTTCCTCTGTTCTTCCGCCTGCCGCTCGATATAGCCCGCAAACCAGGGGTGCAGGCTCTTCAGGCCCCACGACCCGTCGGCCAGTTGCGGCAGCGGGCTGCAGAACGGCAACGGGGCGACCGTCCGATCCCGCTGCTCCTGCTCGGGAGCGAGCGTGACCTGCGGCAGCAACGGCTCCGGATGCACCGCCGCCCACTCGGCGGAGTAGCTGCGGACCAGCTTCTTCATGTCGACCGGCTTCCAGCGACCCTCCGTCCCCGGGATCTCCTCCATCCGCTCGATCACGAACCCGTTCCAGTGCGGCGTGTCGAGGTTCGGGTCGCGGAGGCTCGCCATGCCGAATCGGCTCTCGTATTCCGCCTGTTGTTTCGCCACCGGAATCAGTCCGGTCACGAGCACATAGGGCACGATCTTGCCTTGGGGCAGGGCCGCCTCCATGCCCGGCTGGGGAAATCCCATCATGTCCGGCATCGGCTGCGGTGAGACGTTCTGGGGCGGCACGGCAGGTCGGCCACCTCGCGGCGGCTTCCCGCCCTTCGGCGGCGTCGGGCTCGGGCCATCCAGGTTGATCGCGCGCTCGACCGGCCGCCCGGCCACGGGCTTCGGCTTCGCCGCGACGACCGCCACGCCGGCGACCGCCCGGAGGTCTTCGACGGGCAGGATCGTGGGGCTGCTCCGGCGGGCGAGTTCCGCGAACAGCGGCTTGTCGAACAAGGATCGCGGCGGGGCGGGCTTGACCTCGGGCGCCAGCCACTGGGCCACCGTGGCGGCCAGGCCTTTCTCGCTCGTGAGCTCGTCGTCCGGTGCAATCTTCACAGCCTCGATGTGCGCGGCGGCGTCGGCGGCCTCCTTGATGATCGCCTGAGGCTCCTGTTCCTCCGAGGGCCGCATGGCCCGCAGCGACGAGAGACCTCCCCAGGCGAGCGTGAGCGAAGCCAGGGCGACGACGCCGACCCCGATCTTCTCCCCGTGTTCCACGAAGAACCGCAGCAGTGCATCCTTGCTGAACGACGGTTTGGCCATCTTCATGACGCGAACCTCCTGCGTTCCCGATGACCGTTCGCCGCGGCCTTGGCTGCGGGCCTGCCCTCGGGCTCCGCCGGCGCCGCCGGCGTTGCCTCACCCGGCTCGAGGCCGACAGCCTGCTCGTTCGGCTCCGTGGCCAGCCCCACAGTGCCCCGCAGTTCGAGCGTCACGTCATACAGCCGACTGCCCCCACCCTCGCCACCGGGGATGGGGCCGCCGGCCATCATCGGCCCCGGCATGCCCCCCGCCGCGGATCCGGCCGGGCCGCTGGCGGCATTGATCCGCAACTGCCGCACGTCGATGGGCAGCGTGGCCGTGGCCAGCTCCGTGAGGAGCGTGTCGATCTGTCTCTGGTCGATGACGACTCGCAACACGAACGGCAGCAGATGCACCATCTGGGAATCGACCGCAGAGGCCAGTTCGGCGGCCGACAGCGGTTTGCCGGCGAAGTCGACGTAGATCCAGTTGCGGAGCTGCTCGTCGGGATCGGCGGGCTCGGATACCGGCATCTCGCCGGGCATGCCGCCGGGCATGCCGCCGCCCGGGGCGGCCCCTGTGAACCGCGGATGCGGGGGGCGGCCGACCGCCGCACCGTCCATGCCCGGAGCCGCCATGTCCGGCGGCGGCATGCCCATCGAGGGGTCGCCCGCCGCCGGCGCCACCACGCTGATCCGCCCGCCGCCGGCGCCGCCGGGATTGTCCTCGGCGGCCGGATAGCCGACGAACAACTCGTCGACCGCGGCGACGGCGACGTTGTGCGGACCGGTGCCCGACTTGTTCATGCGGGCGATCAGCCCGCACAGCAGCCCATAGACCCGCAGTTCCTCCTGCGCCAGGAGCACCTTGGTCGTGGTGGGGGGTGTGTCCCAGTTGAACGACGCGTAGATCGTGTTTTGATTCTGGGCATTCCACGTGACGAAGTAGGGCGACGCCTCGACCGGCTCACCCGTCCCGGGCCGGCCGGGCCCCGGCGGCGGCTGACGCGCGGGCCGTCCGAGCGGCATGCCCCCGGATGCGGCGCCCGCCTCGCCCGCCTCCGTCATGGCATCCTCGGCGCCCATGAGCCCGGGCAGTTCGCGCACCAGTCCGCGGACCCGGTCCTGATACCGCTCTCGCATCGGCCGGGGCAGGCTGCCACCGGGCTTGAGGCTCTCGGCGGCCCTGACGAAGTCGGTACCGAGCTGCTTTTCCGGCCATGACCGCAGGGCCTTCTGGCTGTCCCAAAACCTCTTCCACTCGGCGAACGTCTCGAGCTTGACCTTCTTCGTGCTGGCATCGATCTCACTCGTCCACGAGCTGTTGGGGTGCTGGGGAATCCTCCGCACGCCCCGCAGACCGTCGATGGCGCCCTTGATCTGCCCCTGCATGGCCGTGATCTGCTCCCGCAGGTTTCCCTGGGCCATGAACAGCAACGGCAGGAGCACCAGCGGCATCAAGACCGCGAGCAGCCAGAAGTGGTGCTTCAGCAGCAGCGCCACTGCGGGGGGCGTTTTGCCGGGTACGGAGAGCTTGGCCATGGTCGGGGCGCCGTCGGTGCGGTTGCGGTGAGGGGGCGTTGTCTCTCGACACTCGGGACGGGCTACTCGGACTGGGCGGCCGGAGCGGCCGGCTGCTGGCCGGCGGGGTGCGGCTGCCAGCAGAACTGGATCACGAAGTCCTGACGCTTGAGGACGAGTTCCTGGGGCTCCTCAGGCAGGTTGGGATTGGCGGGGACGGGCGGACGACCGAAGGGCTCGCCCGTGCGGGTCGACCCCTCGCTCAGATCGGCGATGGGGATGTTGATCGTGCGGATCTTCGAGGACCGCACGATCACCGGGTAGCCGATGCCCAACTCCGACACCGACACCTCCTGTCCGGCCAACGGCCCCGCCGAGACGACGACCTTCTTGCCCTTGCCCATCAGCCCCTTGATGAGCGTGGACCTGAGGAACTGGGCGCCCGCGTCGGGTTCGTGCCGCTGCTCGTTGTGGAAGTGATATCCCTGGAGCTCAACGACCCAGCCGGGCCCTGTCGGCCCCGTCGCGGCGGGTTCCTGTTCGGGAGCCGCTCCGTCTTCAGCCGCTGCGTCCGCGGGCGCCGATTCGCCGGCAGCGCCCTCCGCAGCCGGGTCGGCGGCGGCTGGCTTCTCCTCTTTGACGTGGGTCTCCTCCCACTGCTGTTTGAGGCCGCCGAACCAGGTCGTCAGGTCCGGGAAATACTGGCAATCGAGCCGCTCGATGTGCATCTCCATTCGGTCGGCAGGATTCTCCGGCGGCGTCTCGCCCTCGTCGCGGGGCAGAAGCGTCTGCACGGCCCGCAACATGTCGAGCGACTCGAACCGCCGATTGCGCACCTTCGCCAACCATTGCTGCTGATCGATGGCGGCCTTTTGCCGATCTCGAACCTGCCCGATCGCGGACTGCGCCTCGCCCGACTGCTTCTTCACGTCGTTGGCCTTGGCGAACGCCGCCGCATACAGCTCGGGAGCGTAGGAAGTCCAGGCGGCAAAGACGCTCACGAAGCTGATGAGGGCCGCGGCGAGCAGTCCGACCAGGGCGACCACCGCCCAGGGTTTCTTCGCCTCGATGATCCGGTCGCGCACGATCTCGTCGGGCAGGAGATTCGTCCCGATCGAGGCCATCTCGGCGGCCTGCAGCGCCAGCCCGTAGGCCGTGCCGAAGGCGAGCTGCTGCTCACGGAAAGCGGGGGTCGCCAGCGCGGCCCCCTCGAGCCCGTTGAACTTCTCGAGTCGCTGGACATCGAGTTGGAGCTGCTGCGCGACGTAGTCGGTCAGGCCCCGCAGTTTGGTCGCGTTGCCGAGCAGGAGCACCTTTTGGATCGTCGCCGAGCGGTCGGTGCCGCTGAAATAGTTGAGCGACCTCTGCAGGTCGGCGGCGAACTCCGTGAAGACCGGCTTCATCGTCTTGAAGACCGCCTTGGGATCTTCCGCCTTCACCGCATTGCGCTTGAGGTTCTCGGCCCGGGAGAACGTCAGCTTCATGCCCTGCACGAGCGCCTTCGTGAAGTTGCTGCCGCCGACGGTCATGCTCCGCTGCCAGATGCGGTGGCCGTTGGTGATCACGAGGTCGGTCGAATCCACACCCACCGAGACGAGCGCGATGGACGGCGCGGGATTGTCGGGGTCGCTCGTGACGGGCGACGGGAGCTGGTCGAAAATGACCATGTTCGCCAGCGCCATCGGCGCCAGCTGAAGGATGTCGACCCGGACACCGGCATCGACGAGCGGCTGCAGCGCCTTGAACACCTCCTCGCGTTTCATGGCGAAGAGCGCCACTTCCGCGTCGAGCACGAAGCCGCTCTCTTCCATGCCGCCGGCGAGCCGTTGCCACCGCCAGACGACCTGCTCGAGCGGGAAGGGAATCTGCTGCCGGGCCTCGTATTTGACGATGTCCGGAATCTTCTTCGCCTCGATCGGGGGCAGCTTGATGAACTTCGAGAGGCCGCGGTTGCCCGCGACCGAGACGGCCACCCTGTCCTCCCGGAGGTCGTGGCGGCTGATGAGCTGTTCGAGGGCCCCCTGCACGAGTTCCACCGGATCGGCCTCGGGCTGCGTGAGGATCATCGGATACTCGATGTACTCGAACGCCTCGACCGCGAGCTTCTTCGGGTCGGTGCCGACCCGGCAGCGCAGCGCCTTGAGCGCGCACTTTCCGATGTCGATGCCCCAGACAAATGGGCTGGCGGCCATGGCCGGCTCCAGGGAGTCCACGGGCGAGCGTTCCGCCGCAGTCGTGGTCGGCGAGAAATGCTTCCCTATCAACACTTTAGGAGCGGTGTGCGCGGAGTGTCAAACGCCGCCGGCGGGCGTCCTGCGCCAGGGGTTCACGGCCGCGCCGCCCCCGGGGGTATGGGTCGCGTGCCGAGCGGCTACACTCGCCGGCATGTCCAGCGATCGGCTCATCGTGCTCCTGCCGTGCCACTCGCTGCACGACTTCCCCACGTGGCTCGACGAGCACGAGGCCGACTCCTTGCTCAGGGCGTGGACCGCGGCATGGCACCCGGCGCTGATCGCCGCGACCGGTTCCGTGCCGGCCTGGGCAAGCGTCGATCTGCCCGCCCCCGATCTGGGAGCGGGGGTCGGCATCGTGCCGGAGCCCTGGGACGACCGGTTCGCCGCGCAGGCCGACCTCGTCGCTCCGGCGGCGGGGCGGTGGGTGCGCGGCGTGGGCGACCGCGATGGCATGGTGGCGGCCGCAGGGCGGCTCCTCGGCCACGACGACGTCGCGACCGGCGCGGGCCTGCCTGCCGGGGACGCGGAGGATTTCCACGCCCTGGGGCTCGCCGTGCTGCTGGCCGAGCTGTTGGCGGAACGGATGCGGTCTTCCGCCGGGCTCTCCGACGGGGCATTCTCGGCCGCCGCGGTCGCCGCAGCCCGGGCCGCCGTCGCCGGTGATGCCGCGGCCGCCCGAGCCGGGCTGCGGGAGTGCTTCGGTGTGTTGGAGGCGACTCGGGCGCACTACTATCCGGTGGATGTCTGGCTGCTCGACATCGTGCTGCTCGCGGAGACGACACTCGGGCCGGGCCTCGATCGGGAGTTGTCGGCCCCCGTGCCCTTCGCGCTGGTCGCCACCGGCGACCTCGTGGACCGTCTCGCCGCCCGGAATGCGGCGGCGATCGCGCGGATCCGGGAACGGTGCGCCGCCGGCACGCTGGAGCCGGCCGGAGGCCGCGACGACGATCGACCAGTCGATCAGTTCACCCCCGAAGAACTGGCCGCTTCGTTCGACCGCGGCCGGGCCGCTTGGCGGGAGCACGTGGGTGCGCAGCCGGTGACCTTCGCCCGGCAGTCCGGCGGCGGATCGCCCCTGCTGCCGCAACTGCTCCACGGTCTGGGCTACGCGGGAATCGTCTGGCCGCTCTTCGACGGCACCGTCCTGCCCGACCCTGGCGGCGGCCGGATCCGCTGGGAGTCCGTCGGCGGGGACGCCGTCGACGGTGTCGCCGGCACACCGCTCGACGCCCGTCGCGCCCAGACGATCCTCGGCCTGGCGGAGAAGATCGGCGACCGCATGGACCACGAGCACACCGCGGTGCTGATGTTCGCCCACCATGCCGGCACCGCCAGCCCGTGGTTCGAGTCCCTGCGGCGGATCGGGGCCCAGAGCACCGCGCTGGGCACGTTCGTCACGCCGGCGGAGTTTTTCCGCAGGACGAGCGGGGCGGGCGTGGACGTGTCCCTCGAACCGGACGCGTTTCCCGTCGGCCTCCCGGCCGAGGGCACGGCGCAGTCCACCGCGGCCGACCTGGTCACGGAGCACGTGGCGGCGGCCCGCGCCGAGGCGGTACGGCTGGCGGCATCCCGCGAGCCGGCCCGTGCGGCCCTGGTGGGGATGGGGTCGGCGTCGAGCCCCGCCGCGCCGGCCCCGGGCGACCGTCGTCGCCCGGAGCGCGGCCGACTGTTCGGGCTGCTGCCCCGCCGCGGCCCGCAGGAAGACGCACTCGTGCTCGAGCATGAGTGGCTGCGGGTGCAGGTGCATCGACGCACCGGCGGCCTCCTCTCCCTTCGGCGCCCGAACGATCGGGAAAACAGGCTCTCCCAGCGGCTCGCGATCAAGACCACGCGGCCGGCGCCGGCCGTCGGGCAGCCGTGGGAGTCGGCGGCCGATCGGGCCGTCTACTCGACGATGGAAGCCGATTCGGTGACACGCGTCACCGATGGAAACGGGCAGGAAACGATCGTCAGCCAGGGGCGATTCCTGGATGAGCGGCGGCGCGAAGTCGGGACATTCATCCAGACGATCGCCCTCGTGCCGGGTGCAGCGGTCGCCGTCATCGACATCGACGCACGGCCGGCGCCGCCCCTCGCCGGCCCGCTCCTCGAGCACCATGCCGCCTGCCGATTCGCCTGGAACGAGAACGACGACGCCGACGTGCGCCGCAGCCTGCACACGCAGTCGGTGGTCACCGAGCGGGCCCGGTTCACGGCCCCCTGGTTTCTCGAGATCGAATCGACCGTCGCGCCGCGCGAGGCGTCTGGTCGCGTCGCGATCCTCACCGGCGGCCTTCCCTGGCACGTGCGGTCGAGCCCGCACATGCTCGACTCGATCCTCCCGGCCTCGTCCTCCGCGGCTGGCGCGCCGCCCTGTCGGATCGCGCTCGGCGTCGGTCTCGAGCGGCCGTGGGAGTGGGCGCTCGCCCTGCTCGCCGGCCTGCCGCTCGGCGGCGTCGGCGCCGATCCGTTCGCGCGGGACGTCTCGGGGAACGTGCGGCTGACCGTCGCCGGCGTACGGCACGAGGGGGGGCGTTTGGCCGCGGTGCGGATCGGCCTGCTCGAATCGGCCGGGCGTGCCGGGGAGGTGAGCGTCGAGTGGGCGGCCGCTATCGCGGCTGTCCGCGGGTGCGACCCGCTCGGGCTGCCCGGCGCCGCGGCGGATGACGTGGGCATCGACGGGCGGACGATGCGGCTCGCGCTCGCGCGGTACCAATGGCGGCAGCTGGAGGTGGAGTTTCAAGGATGATCATCACGCTCGACGGGCCGGCCGGCGCCGGCAAGAGTTCGACGGCGCGGGCGCTGGCGGCCAGGCTCGGCTGGTGCTACATGGACACCGGCGCGATGTACCGGGCCGTGGCCTTGTCGGCGCTCGAGCGCGGGGTGCCGCTCGAGGACTCGGACCGGGTCGCCCTGCTCGCGGAGCAGATCCGCATCGAGTTTTGCGCGGGCCGGGTCGTCGTCGACGGCCGTGATGTCTCGGCTGAAATCCGCACGGATCGGATCACCCAGGCCACGCGGCCGGTGGCCGACGCGCCCGCCGTGCGGGCGGCGATGAAGCTCATCCAGCGGCGGATGGCGGAAGGTCTCGACCTTGTCACGGAGGGCCGCGATCAGGGGTCGGTCGTGTTTCCGCAGGCCGAGATCAAGGTCTACCTGACGGCGTCGCCCCAGGAGCGGGCGCGCCGCAGGCATCGGGAGGAACTCGACCGAGGCCGTGACGTGAGCCTCGACGCCGTGCTCGCCTCGCAGTCGCATCGCGACGACGCCGACCGCGCGCGGCCCGTCGGGGCCCTCCGCCCGGCCGACGACGCCGTGCTGCTGGAGACGGACGGACTGTCGGCCGAGGAGGTGGTGCAGCGGCTGGTGGACATGGTCGAGGACTGCCGGCGCCGACGGGGGACGGCATGAGCAGGGCAGTGGACACGCAGGCCGATGCTGCAATGCCCGTGGGCGGCGGCCACCGCGGCCTCGGCCGCGGGCTCTACGACTGGCTCTGGGTGGTGTGCAGGACGCTGGCGGTGTCGGTGTTCGGATTCCGCGTGCGGTTCGCCGAGCCGCTGCCGCGGCGGGGCGGGCTGATCGTGCTCTCGAGCCACCAGAGTCTCTTCGATCCGCTGCTGCTCGGTCTCGCCGCCGACCGCCGGCTCTCGAGCCTGGCCCGCAGTTCGCTCTACCGCTTCAAGCCGTTCGCGGCGGTGATCACGGCGCTCGACGCGGTGCCGATCGACCGCAACGCCTCGATGGTGAAGGCGATGAAGGCGGTGATCGGCCGGCTGCGTGCGGGCTGCGCCGTGGTGATCTTCCCCGAGGGCACGCGGACCGCCACGGGTGAACTTGGCGAGATCAAGGGCGGATTCGCGCTCTTGGCCAAGAAGGCGGAGGTGCCGATCGTGCCGGTGGCGATCGTGGGCGCCTACGAGTGCTGGCCGCGCTCGCGGCTGTTGCCGCGGCCCGGTCGGATCCGGCTGGAGTTCGGCCGGGTGATTTCGGCGGCCGAGGTCGCCCGGCTCGACGAGCAGACGCTCGTGGAGACGTGTGTCGCGCGGCTGCGGGCGGCGGACGCCGCGGCCCGCAGCCTCCGCGCCGGCCGCGGCGCGTGATCGACGGCCGGCGTCGCGAACGAGCGTTGACCGGCTCTGGCTCTGGAACCGTGGCGACACGTTTTCAGCGTGTCGAATCGGCGCTGTCTGGGCACGCCGGGGTTGCCCGTGCCCTCTCGCCGGACGTTCGCGTCAGCCCTCCAGGCTGCCGCTCACTGCGGTGAAAGCTGCGCTACGCCATCCTGGCTGCGCTTGCTTTCACAGCCCGCTCGAGGGCACGGGCAACCCCGGCTTCACGAAACGCCTCGCATCGTGCCGCTGTTCGCTTGGCGAGCGTCCGCTCGCTGGTGCTCACCCGGCCCTCCGGGCCTGGACTCCGGTATCGCTGCGCCGCTTGCTGCTCTCCATCCGGGAGGCGAGGGGCCGGCCATGCCCCGAGAGCCGGCGTATGATGACAAGCGCAGCTGTTTCACGCGAACGCGCGGCATCGTGCCGCCGTTCGCTTGGCGAGCGTCCGCTCGCTGGTGCTCACCCGGCCCTCCGGGCCTGGACTCCGGTATCGCTGCGCCGCTTGCTGCTCTCCATCCGGGAGGCGAGGGGCCGGCCATGCCCCGAGAGCCGGCGTATGATGACGAGCGGAGCCAGGATGGCGCAGCGAAGTCAGCATCCGAGTGAGTGAGGGACAGGATGTCCCGAGCGAACGTCCGGCGACGGGGTGTGGCCGGCCCCTCGCCGGCGCTAGCCCGAAGGCCGGCGCGTGAAGGCGACTGCGAGCTGCTCCGAAGTGGCCGAGGGGGGGAAGTGGATTTTCGGCACCGTCGTGATCGCGTGCCGCAACGCCTGCTCCCAACTGGCGCGGATCTCGCCGAGTTCCGGGTCGGCCGTGTCGAGCCTGCGGTACCGCTTCACCGCCAGGTCGTCGTTGGCGTAGACGAGGAGGTCGATCGGCGGCCCGACCGCCACGTTCGACCGCATCGTCGAGTCGAGGGAGATGATGGCGTAGGTGACCGCCTGCTCGAGCGTCGTCTCGCCGAAGCGGATGCCGCGGTCGAGGATCGGCCGTCCGTACTTGCTCTCCCCGATCTGCAGGAACGGCGAGAGCCGGGTGCAGCGGAGCGGATTGCCCTGGGCATAGATCAGGTACAACTGCGGCGGCTCGCCGCGGATCTGGCCGCCCACCAGCAGGTTCACGGCGAAGCCGATGTGGTCCCGTTCCATGAACTCGCGGTCGATCGCCGCCACCTCGCGGACCTGCCGGCCAACGCAGCGGGCAGCCTCGTAGAAGTTGGGGGCGCTGGCCAGGCCGTCTCCGGACTGAAACTCCTGCTCGAGCCGCGTCATGACCGACTGTGTCAGCGACAGGCTGCCGCTGGAGAGGATCGTGAACATCCGCTCGCCCGGGATCACGAAGTTGTGCATCTTGCGGCAGATGTCGACCTGGTCGATCCCGGAGTTGGTCCGCGAATCGGAGGCCAGCACCAGGCCCTGGTGCGTGCGAATCCCGACGCAGTAGGTCATCGAATCCCGGGCTCCTCGGGGTTGTGCGGACTGCTATTGCGGCGAGCAGGAGAAAGTTGTGGACGACTGGCGCGCCAGTTGCTCCATGGGGAACTCCGCGGACCGCAGACTATCCGTCTGCCCGGTTTCGTCAAGGAAAGAGGCGGATGACTTCCCGGCCCATCGCTGCCGTTGCCGCGTCGTCAGGCAGTCCGTGCGCGGTTTCCGCGCACGACGGTCTGTTTGCCGGCTATGAAATCGGCGCCGCCTTCGACGAAATGTTCGCCCGCCCGGGCCCCGACGGACCGGAGCCGCGGCCGCACTATCTGCCCCTGTACGACCGCCTGCGGCAGACGAGCCCCGAGGACTTCCGCCGCCGCAAGGCGATGACCGACCTGTCCATGCGTCAGGACGGGGTGGGCTTCACGGTCTATCGCGCCGAGGAGGGGATCGAGCGGGTCTGGCCGATGGATCCTGTGCCCCGCATCATTCCCGCGGTGGAGTGGCGGCAGATCGAGGCGGGGCTCGTCCAACGGATCAACGCCCTGAATCTCTTCCTCTGGGACGTCTACCACGAGCAGCACATCCTCCGCGACGGTGTCGTGCCGGCGGGCCTGGTGCTCCAGGGCGGCTTTTTTCGCCGGGAGTTCGTTGGCGTCGAGGTGCCTCGGAAGATCTACATCCACATCTGCGGCACCGACCTGATCCGCGACGTCGACGGCCGGTATCTCGTGCTCGAGGACAACGCCCGCACGCCGTCCGGTGTGAGCTACATGCTGCAGAACCGGCAGGTGATCAAGCGGGTGTTTCCCTCGCTCTTCAACGACTACGACGTCCTTCCCAACGACGACTACCCCGCCGCGCTCCTCGACGTGCTCCGGTACATCGCGCCGGAGTCGGCCCCGCAGCCGACGGTCGTGCTGCTGAGCCCGGGCATGTACAACTCGGCCTACTTCGAGCACAGCTTCCTGGCCCAGCGGATGGGCATCGAGCTGGTCGAGGGCCGCGACCTGCTCGTCGACGGCAACCGCGTGTTCATGCGGACCACCCGCGGCCGCCAGCGGGTCGACGTGATCTACCGCCGGATCGACGACGACTTCCTCGATCCGCTGACGTTCCGCCCCGACAGCGCGCTGGGCGTTCCCGGCCTGGTCAACGCCTACCGGGCGGGCACGGTGGCGCTGGCCAACAGCATCGGCACGGGCATCGCGGACGACAAGGGCATCTATCCGTTCGTGCCGGACATGATCCGCTACTACCTGAAGCAGGATCCGATCCTGGACAACGTGGAGACGTTCCGACCGGAGATTGCCGCCCACCGCAGCCACGTGCTCGAGAATCTCGGCGCGCTCGTCGTGAAGCGGGTCAACGAGTCGGGCGGCTACGGCATGCTCGTGGGGCCCGCCTCGACCGCCGAGCAGCGGGAGGAGTTTCGCCGGCTGATCCTGGCCCAGCCGCGGGACTTCATCGCCCAGCCCACGATCCAGCTCTCGACGCACCCCACGTTCGTCGACGGCCGGCTCGAGGGGCGGCACCTCGACCTGCGGCCGTTCGTGCTCTGCGGCGAGCGGGTGACGGTCACGCCCGGAGGGCTGACGCGGGTGGCGCTGCCGAGGGGCAGCCTGGTGGTGAACAGCTCCCAGGGCGGCGGCAGCAAGGACACGTGGATCCTCGCCGATCGCCCCGTCTCGACCCATGGCGCGGAGTGAGGCCTGAATGCTCAGCCGTGTCGCCGACGCACTGTTCTGGATGAGCCGCTACCTCGAGCGGGCGGATCATGTCGCCCGCGCCGTCGAGGTGACGTTTCAGCTCGATCTCGATCTCCATGGCGTGCTGGCCAATCCCGCAGAACTCGAATGGAACGCGCTGCTCGCGCTCCTGCGGCAGCCGCCGCCGCGGGCCGGCGGCGGCGACGATCCCGTCGCCGCGGTGCAGCGGTGGCTGCTCGTCGACATGGCGAACGCGGGCAGCGTCATGGCGTGCGTCAACCGCTCGCGGAACAACGCCCGCAGCATCCGCGGCTCGATCAGCCCGCCGATGTGGCGGGAGCTCAACAAGCTCTACTGGCGGCTCTCCGACGCCGGCATGCAGGCACGGGTGGCGGAGTCGCCGCACGACTTCTGCGAGGAGGCGCAGCTCGGCGTGCTCCTCTTCCACGGCGCCTGCGAGGCCACCCTCACCCACGACGAGGGCTGGCACTTCATCCAGCTCGGCCGGCATCTGGAGCGGGCCGAGAAGGTGCTCCGCATTCTCGACGCCCGGTTCGGGCTGCTCGAGGGAGCGGAGCCGGAGGATCTGCCGATCAGCAACCTGCAGTGGGCCGCCGTGCTGCGGAAGTGCGCCGCCTACGAGGCCTACCAGCGGCTCTCCGTCAGCCGCATCGAGCCGGAGCGGGTGGTCTCCTTCCTGCTGGCCCATCCCGACTTCCCGCACTCCGCCCGGTTCTGCCTGGCCCGAATCCAGGAGTCGCTCGCCGCGATCAGCGGGCGGCTGCCCGACCGCTGCGACGACGAGGTTGCGCGGACGGTCGGCCGACTGCTCAACGATCTCGTCTATTTCGACGGGGGCGACCTCCCCGGCGAGCGGCTGCATGCCTTCCTGGGTGGGACGCTCGCCCGCTGCGCACGGATCGGCAACCTCCTCCAGCAGCAATACGCCCTTCACTGACCGCTGCATCAGCGGCCGCCCGGAGCTTCGCCATGATCCTCGAAATCCAGCACGAGACCGTGATGGAGTACTCGCAGCGGGTGAGCGAGTGGCTCTGCGAGCTGCGCATGGAGCCGGCGAGCGACGCGGGCCAGCGGTGTCATTCGTTTCAGATCACCGTCGGACAGCCGGTCACCTTGTGCCGCTACCTCGACGGCTTCGGCAACCGCGTGCACCACTTCAATCTCCTCATGCCGCCGACGACCGTGCGGATCCTCGCCGCCAGCGTGGTGGAGACGGATGACCGTGGCATCGGTCCGATGGCGAGCCAGGCGACGTTTCCCGCCGATCCCACCGTGGACGCCTGGCGGCCGCCGATCGAGACGCTCGACTATCTGCCGCTGCGGGGACCGGTGCGGTCGACGCCGCTGCTCGAGCCGGTGCTCGCAACGCTGCGGCCTGCGCCGCGGGTGCGGGTCGGAATGTGGGTCTGCCAGGTGGCGGAGTTCATCCGGGGCCGCTACGAGTACGCCCGGGACGTGACCGACGCGACCTCACCGATCGATCACCTCTTGGCGCGCGGCAAGGGTGTCTGCCAGGACTTCACCCACCTGATGATCGCCATTCTGCGATCGTTCGGCGTGCCGGCCCGCTACGTCAGCGGCTACATCCACCGCGAGAACAAGGAGTCGCAGAGCCATGCCTGGTGCGAGGTCTGGCTGCCCGACATCGGCTGGACCGGCTTCGATCCCACGAACGGCTGCCCGGTGAACTGGCACTTCGTGAAGACCGCGGTCGGCCGCGACTTCACCGACGTGCCGCCGAACAAAGGCACCTATCGCGGCGCGGGCGACGAGCGGATCACGGTGCGGGTGGCGAGCCGCACGCTCGACCGCCTGCCGTCGCTCTCGTGGCACGACCAGCTCGCGCCGCTCGACGCCCCGATCCACTCCGTGCTCCGCCAGGCACCGGTCTTCGATGACGGCGCGGACGTGCTGCAGCAGTGAGCCGGGTGCTGGCTTCACGAAACGCCTCGCATCCTGCTCGCGTTTCTTGGCGAGCCTCCGCTCGCTGGTACTCAGCGTCGCATCCATGCGACGCGGGACTGTGGAGCTGCGGGCATCGTGCCGACCTTGCCTTGGCGAGCCTCCGCGCTGCTTCACGCGAACGCGCGGCATCGTGCCGCCGTTCGCTTGGCGAGCCTCCGCTCGCTGGTGCTGCGCGTCGCATCCATGCGACGCGGGCCTGTGGTCGTTCTGCCGAGGTGCTGACCGTCTCTCGGGCATGACTGACCATCCGGGGAGGTGAGGGGCCGTCCCTGCCCCGGGAGCCGGCGTATGCCGACAAGCGCAGGCTGGAGGCCGAAGCGCGGTCGGCATCCGAGTGAGTGAAGGGCAGGATGCCCTGAACGAACGTCCGGCTTTCGGGGCAGGGCGGCCCCTCACCGGCGGCATCACCCGACGGTCAAGCCTGCGCGAGCGCGACGAGCCGCTCGGCGATGTCGGCCCGCGTCGCCGCGATGATCGGCATCGGCCGGCGGATGTCGTAGGGATGGCCGTCGATACCCCAGTAGACGCCGCCCCTCTCCTCCACCCAGAGTTGGGCCGGGAGCACGTCCCACGCCATCTGTTTGGGATGGTCGGCGGAGTTGTCGTGGATCACCGCGAGCCGCCGGCCGGTGCCCAGGCCGAGGCTGGCCATCGAGTGCGGGATGCGGCTCTCGGCGGCCAGCGTGTGCAGGCCGGTGCGGATCGCATCGTGCAGCTTGACGAAGGCCGGGTGCGAGCAGCCGGCGTCGCTCTGGGGATTGAAGAGCAGGCAGCCCTGCCGAAGGTCGTCGATCGCCGCGAAGCTCGCCGTCGGCAGCCACTGGCCGCCATCGGCGGTGACACGCAGCACGCAGGCTCCACGGCCGCGTTCGGCGATGCCGAGCGTGCGGCCGTCGACCGTGAGCATCACCGAGAGCCGCGGCACGCCTCGCTCGACGCGGGCCACCATCGGACCGCAGAGGCCGCGTTCCCCGCAGAGGTAGGCTGTCGTGCCGTCGAGCGGATCGATGAGCCAGGCGTCGGCCAGGTCATGAAGGTCGACGTCGGCCGGCCCCTCCTCCGACACCACGGGGATCGCGGCGAGTCCCTCGAGGGCTCGCGTCAGCTGCCTGTCGAGCGCCAGGTCGAAGGCGGTGACGTAGTCACCGATCGCCTTCTGCTTGATCTGCTCGCCGGGAGGGACACCGGCGGCGGTCCCGGATGGGGCGCCGAACTCCTCGGCCAGGGCACGATCGGTCGCCGCGATGACCGCGACGGCCGCCTCTTTCGCAGCCGCGGAGAGCGCGGAGCAAGCGTCGGTGGCGGCATCGAGGCTGGCCAGGAGGAGCGGGCGGGACCAGAGACCGGCGTGCATGGGAGAAGATCCAGCGGGCAATGCCGGGCGCCTGGGGCCGGCGGGTGCAGGCAATGTACCCGTGCGCGGCCGGTTCGCAGAACCTGACGCCACCGCCCGCTACCCGCCGCGGGCCCGCTTGAACGGGTCGATCGTGCCACCGCCCGGTCCCGGCGGAGGGGCGTTCGACGGTTGGCCGAAGGGCAGGAGTTTCGGCCACTCGAGATTCATGCCCGGCCAGGCCGGCGCTGCCGGCTCGACTGCCGCGGCCGTGGGCGGCGGCAAGGGGTCCGGCAGCGGGGTCGGCCCGCCGAGCAGGTCGACGGGCCGCGGGAACCCTGCCGCCGGGTCGATCGCCGCTGGCGTGGCTGCGGGTGACGTGGAGACGACGTTGACGGGCGTGCCGCCCGCCCGCTCGAGCACCCGGATCGAGACGTCGTCGATGCGGGCCTCGCCCATGCCCGTGAGCGCGAAGGTGACGGTCAGCGGCTCCTCGGCGGCCGTGTCGGGCACGATGCGGTAGAGCACGAGCCGTCGCCAGGACGGCGTCACGCCCACCCGCTCCGCGAGGGCCGGGCCGCCGAGCGAGTCGAAGACAAGAAGCCCGTCGACGCTGCCCCTGATCGGCTTCGGCACCCAGACCCGGGCCTGGATCTCGAGCAGCTTGCCCGCGGGGGCGCGGACGGGCGGCGTGGTCACCCAGACGGGCGGCGTCTCCACGACCACGGGGGCGTCGGCGGCGGTGGTCGGCTCCGCACGCAGCGCCAGGCAGCCGGCGCCGCTCGCCGGCTGTGTGCGATCGACGTCGACCGTCGTTCGCAGGGCCTCTTGCGTCAGCGCGAAGTGCCGCCAGCCGGCCGACCCGAGATCGTCGATACGGTCCATGCCGCCGCCGGCGAGAAGCTCGGCGCCCGGCACCGTGGCAGCGAGCGCCTCGATGAACCGCCAATGCTCGGCCAGCGTCGCGTCGGAGGTGGACAGGGGGCTGGCAACCATCGAGCCGGTGGCCAGCACGCCCCGCTCCCAGGCGAGCCGCTGCACCTGTCCGGCGATGGCGGCGGAACGCAACAGTCCCTCGATCGCCGTCGCCGGATCGGCCACCGCCGCCTCGGCCGCGTCCGCCGAACGCTGCGCCTCGCCCACCATCGCCCCCACCGGAAGGTTGCCGAGCGCCGCCGCAGGGAGCCGGCCGAGGAGGGTGGCATCGTCGGCCAGCGCCTGTGTCGCGAGCGTCCGGGCCGAAGAGAGCGCCAGCGGCACGAGTTCCCGCACCCGCTCCTGCACGTGGGCCGTCACGGCGGGATCGCCGCTGAGCAGCACGAGCGTATGGGCGCGGAAGGAGTCGAGCGTCAGCGAGATGCCACCGGTCACGCGCTTGTGCCGCAGCGGCCGCAGCCCGCCGGGCGCGACCTCCCAGGCCTGGTGCGCCTCCGGCACGCCGGGGACGAGGATGGTCAGCGGCTGGGCATGGCGGGGGATGTCGCCGTGGTAGTGACGGGCGACGATCTGCGAGCCTTGCACGCACCTCCAGGCGAGCACCATCCGGGCCCGGGCCGCCTCGAGCACGACCGCCTGCACCTCCGGATCGCTCGACTGCGCGGCCGCCGCGAAGCGGCCGGCCGCGCCCCACGGCTCGAGCACCTTCAGTTGCAGGTTCGTGGCGAGCGCCGCCGCGGCGCGGGACCGCGATTCGTGGTCGTCACCGTCGATCCGCCGCGTCGATCCATAGAGGATGCCGCGCGTGCCGGCTGACAGTGCCGCCAGCGAGGCCAGGCAGAGGCTCTCCGGATCGACGGCCAGTCCCTGTCCGCCGATGCCCGAGAGGGCCGTGGCCTGGAACGCGGTCCGCGGGTCGAGGTCGGTCGACAAGGCCGCCAGCAGCGGCGTGCCGGGGCGCGTCAGGCGGGGCCGCTCGCGGAGCCAGGAAAGGTAGTCAAGCAGTTCCAGGCTGGTGCCGAGCACCGTGCGCCGCGCCACGAGCATGTCGACGTGCCGAGAGATGGCCCGCAGGCCCGAATCGGCGGCCGCGATCACGGGCCGGCCGCAGCGTGCGTCGCACGTCCGTGTCCGCCGCACCCGCTCGGCAAGCGCCGCGGCGTCGGTTTCCGCCAGGCCCTGCCCAAGATCCCAGAAGAGCACGCGATCCCAGCGCGGGGAGAAGGCGGGCAGCGAGTCGAGGTCGCGGATGTCGACGTCGGGCAGTTCGGGCGGCGGGCAGATGAGCCAGATGTTGGCCTGCTCCGCCTCCGCGAGCAAGTCGGCGGTCGCCGGGGCCGCGAGGCGGACGCAGTTGAAGCCGAGCCGGGCGATCGCTTCGAACGGCTCGCCGTTGTGGTCGAGGCTCCGGGGAAAGAACGGCAGGCCGCCCACCTCGAGCACCCCCCGCGTCAGGGCCGCGGGCGGGGGCGGCGCCGGACGTGAGGAGGGCGCCGGCGCGTCGTAGCGGACCGGTCGCACCGCCGCGCCGTCGCGCACGTCCGTCACGGTGGGGGCCGCGATCGCCGCCTCCACATGCAGGTCGTCGAGAGCGAGGTCGTAGTGCCCGGGGGAGGTGTAGAGATCGAGCACGAGATGGGTCGCACTGGCGCCGACGAGATTCCCGCCCGGGCCATGCTCCGCCCGCAGGGCCGACAGTTGCCGTTCGAGTCCACGGGCGACGTCCGCGACCTCGAGCCGCTCCCAATGGTCGGCGTGTCGCGACGACGTGCCGGGAACGAGCGCTTCGAGCGGCCTGCCGCTGGCGGCGGCGGGAAAGCCCGGCAACACCACCCGGACCGCGAGCCGGACGGCCGGGCGATTGGACCGGACCCAGACGGCGGCCCGGAGTTCGTCGATCACCGCAGCATTCCCGAGCGGGAGTTCGAGCCTCAAGGTCGTGCCGGCGGAGGCTTCGAGACGGATCCGCTCGCCGCCGTGGCCGCGGTGTGCGGCATCGGGCGTGATCGCGTGCTCGCCGACCCGTGGGCTGCAGTCCGCGGCACCGAGCGACCAGCGGGGGCGGCCCGTCTCGAAGTCATCCGTGAGATCCGCGGCGGCCGCCACTGTCGCCGCGCTCAACAAGATGAGCAGCCCCGTCAGGGTGGCAGCGGCCCACGGGGCGACTCTGCCGCGGCCGGATGGCAGTGAGGGCTCGAGCATGGGGGTACTGCGGTATGCGTCCGCCGCGGCCCGGCACGGCTCGGCGCCGCCGGCCGCCTCGCGCGGTGCGACGGCTACGGCGGAAATCTGGGCGGACCCGGGAGGGGGCGGGGCGGACGGGAGCGGGAGGCTTTTCGGACGGGCTTGTAGCAGGGCGGTGGCGACCGGCTCCAGAGCGATCGGGCCGGCTTCCGGCCGGCTGCGCGGGTCGTGGCGGTTTTCGGGGGGTATGTCCGGAAGTGACGCCGGGCGGTCGAGCTCCCGCCGCAGCTGGCGGCGGCGGTTCGGCCACCCCCGCAGGGGCGAAAGCCAGTCCCGGAAACCACCCGGCCGCGGGATTTCGGTTAGAGTATGGTGAGACGTCGATCCGCCGGCTCGATCACGTCGCGATCGAGCCGCGGCACAACGCCTTCCAGCGCGTGCGGGCCCGGTGGCCTGCACCCTGGCAGCCCACCTCGCCTTCCCCGCCCCGCGCCTCCGTCGCCCTCACTGGCCGGTGGCCGGCCCCGCCGCACGCCCCTCGTCTCCGCGCGTTCACGAGCATGATTCCCTCGACGGCCGACGAACTCGCCCATCGCGTGGAGCAACTCGAGCTCGCCACGGAGGCCCAACTCGACGGCGTGTGGAAGGAACTCGGGGGCCGCAACGTGCCCGTCGCGGAGTTCGGCGCGGCACTGGTTCGCCGCGAACTGCTGACGAGCTACCAGCTCGATCGACTGCTGCGTGGGGAGACCGGCGGCTTCTTCTACGGTCAGGCGAAGATCCTCTACCAGGTCGGGGCCGGGTCTTTTTCACGAGTCTATCGCGCCATCCACGTCGACAGCGGCCGCATCCTCGCGGTCAAGGTGCTCCGGAGCCGCCACAGCTCCGACGCCGACAAGCGGAAGGCGTTTCAGCGCGAGGGAGAGATGGGCCGCCTGCTGCGGCACCCCAACATCGTCGCCATCGAGGACGTCGGCGAGGCGAACAACACGAGCTACATCACGATGGAGTTCGTGGAGGGGCAGACCCTGCGCGAGCTGGTGCGGGTCCGCGGCGCGATCGATCTGCCGCGGGCGCTCGTGCTGCTTCGCGAGATGCTCGAGGGGCTCGAATACGCCCACCGCCTCGGTGTCACGCACCGCGACATCAAGGCCTCCAACGTGCTCATCTCGTTCACAGGCCAGGCGAAGCTCGTGGACTTCGGCCTCGCCGGCGGCGACACGACCGCGAACAAGGCGCTGCGCCGCTCAGGCCAGCCGCGCACCATCGACTACGCCACGCTCGAGAGCATCGGCAAGGTGAAGGACGACAGCGTCCGCAGCGACATCTACTTCCTGGGCACGGTCGCCTACCTGATGTTCTCGGGCGTCTCTGCCCTGCAGGAATCGCGGGACCGTTCCGTCCGCGCCGACCCGCGGCGGTTCACGAGCGTCGAGCCGCTGGCCTGGAAGGCTCCGGAACTGCCGCGCGAAGTGGTCGACCTCGTCGCGCGGATGATGCACCTCAATCCGGACGAGAGGTGGCAGACCGCCACGGATGTCCGGCGGGCGCTCGAGCCGCTGATCGGCCGTGACTTCGTCGCCGGGGCTGCGCCGGCGAAGCCCGTGCGGCCCGTCGCGCAGCAGTCGGCCTTCAAGGCCACGCTGATGCTGGCCGAGGCTTCGCCGGAGGAGCAGGGCAAGCTCCGGACGCTCCTCAAGGATCTCGGCTACAAGGTGCTCTTGACGGAGAACCTGCAGCGGGCCCTGGTGCGGTGTGCGGAGACGCCCCGTCCCGCCGATTGTCTGGTGATCAGTGGCGGTTCGTTCGGCGAATCGGGCGTGGATGTCTTCAACGCCCTGCCGCAGGATCCGCTGCTTCAAAACGTGCCGGCGCTCCTGCTCGTCGAGCCGGGGCAGCAGGACCTGATCGCCCAGGCGCGCGGAGATGAGCGCCGGCGTGTCGTCACGACTCCGCTTCAACCGGAGGCGGTGACCGAAGTGCTCGACGCCGTGCTGAAGCCGGCCTGACGCCGGTCGCGGTGCTGTGCTTGCGGCTTGAGTCTGGCTCTGGCTCCGTGGCGACACGTTCTCAGCCTGTCGAATCCGTGTGGCCAGGGCGCCGGTGAGGTGCCGCCCTCGCCCCGAAAGCCGGGCGTTCGCAACGGACATCCTGTCCGTTGCTCACTCGGATGCCGACGGCGCTTCGCCATCCTGGCTGGGCTTGTCGGCATACGCCGGCTCACGGGGCACGGGCGGCCCCTCCCCTCCCGTAGAGGCACAATCGCCGAAGAGCATGTCAGCACACTCCGCAGCAGCGCCTCCCCCCTGCGTCGCATGGATGCAGACGCTCGAGCACCAGCCGGCGGAGGCCGGCCCAGAGGCTGTGTGAGGGGGCGGGCGTCCGCCCGCCCGAGCGCAGGTCGCCCGGCAGCGCCTCCCCGCTGCGTCGCATGGATGCGACGCTCGAGCACCAGCCGGCGGAGGCCGGCCAAGCGAATCTGGCCCGGAGGGCCAGTATTCGCGTGTATTCAGATGTAATACATCGGCTCGTTCGTGGCCCGGGAGCGTTCCGCCAGGTCGGAGAACGTGATGCCGCGGAGCGCGCCGGTTTCGGCGCGGGCCGCCTGCCGCCACGCGTCGAGGAGCACGTTCACGGTGCGGGAACGGGTGGCGAGCGCCCCCGTCACGGCCGTCACCAACTCGTCGGGGCCCTCGATCACCCGAAACACGTCGTCGAGCGTGATCTCCTCCGGAGGCCGCGCCAGTTGGTAGCCACCGGCGGCACCGCGGGTGCTCGTCACGATGCCGGCGCCCTTGAGCTGGAGCAGGATCTGCACGAGAAACCGGGCCGGCACGCCGTGGGCATCGCAGATCGAACGGATCCGCACCGGTTCGTCGGCCGTCCATTGGCGGGCCAGCTCGAGCACCGCGATCGCGGCGTATTCGGTCTTGGCGGAGAGGCGCATGCGGCTGTCCCGAAGATCAGTGGTCGCGGGTGTGGAGGCCGCACTCCGTCTTGGCCGTGCCGCTCCAGCGGCCCGCCCGCTCATCCTCGCCGAACGTGATCGCCCGGGTGCAGGGCCAGCAGCCGATCGAGATGTAGCCCTGGTCGTGCAGCGGGTTATAGGGCACGTCGTCGCGGATGATCGCGTCCCAGACCCGGGCCTTCGTCCAGTTGGCGAGCGGCGAAATCTTGACGACGCCGAACTTGTGGTCCCAGCCGACGATCGGTGCGCTCGCCCGCACCTCGCTCTGGTCGCGGCGGATGCCGCTCATCCAGGCGCCGAACCGCGTGAGCACCCGCCGGATCACGCTGATCTTGCGATCGGCACAGCAGCGGTTGGGGTCGGTCTTGTAGAGCGGGCCGCCGTGCACCCGCTCGTACTCGGCGACGGTCGTCTCCGGCCGCTCGAGGGACACCTCGATGCCGTAGCGCCGGGCGATCCGGTTGCGGAGTTCGAGCGTCTCCTCGAACTGGTAGCCCGTCTCCAGGTTGAAGACGAACGTGCGGGGAGCGATCGTCGCCAGCCAGTGGATGATCAGGCAGCCCTCCGGCCCGAAGGCCGTGGCCATCGTGAGCCGGTCACCGTAGCGGTCGGCCGCCCAGGCGATGATCTCCTGCGGCGTCGCCGCCTCGAGCGCCCGACTGGATGCCGCGAGTTCTTCGAGGAGCTCCCCGGCCGGCGCGACCGGTGCGGACTGGCTGATTCCGGGACGTCCGCCCGCGGGAGCGGCGTCGAAGGCCATGCCTCCGGGGCGGGGGTTCGTCGGCTGGCCGATATTCTGCACAGGCTCAATCCTGCATAAGTTGCCCAAGCAGCTTAACAATAGGCTCTGCTCCGTGGTTTATCGACCCTCGGGGCCGTGGCGACCGCCGTGAAGCGTCAGAAGCGGGAAAGTCAGCCGCTTTTCCCCGGGCTGCCAGGGTCAATGCGGCCGAATCCCGGGGCCCCCTACGAATCCGGCCCGGCGGACGAAACAATGCCGCTGCGGCCCGGGAGACGGTTCTCCCGACCCGTTCCGTGGGAGTTCCAGGCATGGCGAAACCGGTGGCAGTGGCGGTCGATCTGGGCGCCTCGAGTGGCCGTGTCGTGTCGGGCCGCTTCGACGGCCGGCGGCTCGAACTCGAGGAGTTGCATCGCTTCGAGAACGGCCCGGTCGCCGTGGGCGGTGAACTCGTCTGGGACATGGTCCGGCTGTGGCAGGAAGTGCTCGCCGGCCTCCGGGCGGTGGCGACGCGGCACGGTGACGCGGTGCACTCTGTCGGTGTCGACACCTGGGGCGTCGATTTCGCCTTTCTGACGGCGGACGACGCCCTGCTCGCCAACCCGGTCTGCTATCGCGATGCCCGCACCCGTGGCATGCTGGCGGCGGCCGAGGCGGTCGTGCCGCGGAGCGAGATCTTCGCGGCCACCGGCCTGCAGTTCATGGAGATCAACTCGCTCTACCAGTTGCTGGCTGTCAAACGCCGACACCCGAGCCTGCTCACGGCGGCCGATCGCCTGCTGATGATCCCCGACCTCTTCCACTGGCTGCTGGCGGGCGAGCGATCCAACGAGCGGACCAACGCCACCACCTCGCAGTGCTTCGATCCCTGCCGGGGCGAGTGGGCCTTCGACATGCTCCACCGCTTCGGTCTGCCGCGGCAGATTTTCGGCCCGGTCGTCGAGCCGGGGACCGACCTGGGACCGCTGCGGCCCGACGTCGCCGCCGAGACGGGCTTGCGCGGGGTCAACGTGGTGCTGCCCGGCACGCACGACACCGCCAGCGCCGTGGCGGCGGTGCCGGCCGCCGAACGGCCGAGCGGCCAACCCGACTGGTGCTACGTCAGCCTGGGCACGTGGGCCCTGGTGGGGGCCGAGCTCGACCGGCCGCTCGTGACGGCCGAGTGCCTGGCCCGCAACTTCACCAACGAGGGCGGTGTCGGCGGCACGACCCGCCTGCTCAAAAACGTCTCGGGATTATGGCTCGTGCAACAGTGCCGCGCCGCCTGGCAACGGGCCGGTCGGGCCTGGACGTGGGACGAGCTGACGGCGCAGGCCGCGGCGGCGCCGCCGCTACGGACACTCGTCGACCCCAACCACGAGTCGCTCGTGGCCCCGCCCGACATGCCCGCGGCGATTCGGCAGTTGGCCCGGGAGAGCGGCGAGCCCGTGCCCGAATCGGTGGGCGCCGTCGTGCGGGCGGCGCTCGAGAGCGTGGCGGCGGCGATCCGCCGCACCGTCGGCGAGCTCGACCACCTGCTCGGCCGGCGCGTGGGGCGCATCCATGTGGTGGGCGGCGGCGTGAGAAACGCCCTCCTCTGTCAGATGATCGCCGACGCCACCGACCGGCCCGTCGTCGCCGGGCCCGTCGAGGCCACGGCGATGGGCAATCTGCTCGTGCAGCTTCTGGCCCGTGACGGCCGGGTCGATCTGGCCGCGGTGCGGTCGGTCGTTCGCGACAGTTGCGACCTCGCCGGCTACCAGCCCCGTGACGCCGCCCGGTGGAACGAGCGGCTGCCGGGCTGACCAGTGGCGACGGGCGCCTGCGGCGTCAGGAACGCATCAGGCTGAGCACGATGAGCGTCGCCAGGACCGCGGCGACGAGCACCGCTGCCACGATGGCGCCCGTGAGCCAGCGTCGGGCCTGCACGGCCTCCCGCTCCTGCCGCCGACGATCGGCCTCGCGCCTGTGCTCGAGACTCGACTCGGCGGTCAGTTGGAAAAACTCGTTGCATCTCGGGCAGACGACCCGCTGCCCGAGGAGCGATTCCGGCACCGGCAGCAGATGGCCGTTTGGGCAGGGAATCTGGAGCCGCTTCTCCTCCCGGGCGGCCGCGGTGCGGCAGATCGGGCATACCGGCCCGCCGTCGGCGGGCACGCTCGGACCGCGGTAGCCGCAGATGCAGGCGATGGAGTCGCCCATGCCCGGGGATCCTCTCACGCCGCCCGATGCTGTGCCGCCGGCTGCTTCGAGACCGTGCCGTGCTCGACCTGCACGATCGAGTCGGCGAGGGCCAGCGTGCTGGCCCGGTGCGTGATCATGATCACGGTGCGGTCCTTGACGTACTGCGCCAGCGACTCGTGGATGAGTCGCTCGCTCTCGACGTCGATCTGGCTGGTCGCCTCGTCGAGCACGAGGATCTCGGCATTCCGGAGGATCGCGCGGGCCAGGGCGATCCGCTGCCGTTGGCCGCCGGAGAGCCGGAAGCCGTTGGGACCGACCATCGTCTGGTAGCCGTCGGGGAAGTCGGCGATGAAGTCGTGCGCCCGCGCCTGCTTGGCGGCGGCGACGATCTCCTCGTCGGTCGCGTCCCAGCGGCCGTAGCGGATGTTGTAGAGGATCGACTCGTTGAACAGTTCCGTCTGCTGCGTCACCAGGGCGATGCGGCGACGCAGGTCCTGGATTGCCAGTTCGGTCAGCGGCACGCCGTCGAGCAGCACCTCGCCGGCGGTCGGGTCGTAGAACCGGCAGATCAGGTTCACGAGCGTGCTCTTGCCACCGCCGTTGGGGCCGACGATCGCGACCCGTTCGCCGAAGCCGATCGTGAGGTTCGCGTCCTTGAGGACGGTGTCGATGCCGTCGTAGCTGAACGAGACGTTCCGCAGCCGGATCTCGCGGTGTGGCGAGGGGAGCGACCGCGGGTGTTCCGCGGTCCGCAGCCGGGACGGCATGTCGAGCAGCGGATACAGTGCCTGGGCCCCGACGACGCCCATGTTGAGGCCGGTGAGCACGCCGGAGAGCTTCCGGACCGGGTCGCTCGCCCCGATGAGCATGCCGAAGAAGACCATGATGCCCGGCACGGTCATCGGCCTGTCCGTCATGGTGATGCCGAAGATCTGCGTCTGCTGGTTGATGACGAGCCAGGCGCCGACCGCGATCGACGTGGCGACCATGCCGATGCCGAGGATCTCGGTGATCGGATTGGCGAGCGCGAAGTAGAACGTGTGCCACATGCCGGTGCGCAGAATATCGCCGGTGCAGGTGCGGAACCGCCGCCGCTCGAAGTCCTCCATCGTGTAGGCCTGCACGGTGAGGACGTTGTTGAGCGTCTCGAGCAGCACATGGTGGAAGCCCTTCGATCGCGAGAGGATGTGCTTGGAGATCCCCCTGATCCGCCGGTTCAGCCAGACCATCAGGAAGCCCACCAGCGGCGCGAGCGTGAGGCAGGCGAGCGTGAGCTGCCAGGAAATGCACAAGGCGCCGGCGAGGCAGGCGATGATCTTCAGCGGCTCGGTGACGGCCCCGCCGTAGACGGCCGTGATTCCGGCGGCGAGCATGTCGGTGGTGTGCGTCAGCTGCGCCATGAAGCCGGCCGATCCCTGCTTCATGAACTGCGCCCGGTCGAGCTCGATCGCCTTGTCGAAGACCCGCAGCCGCAGGTCGCGGCCGATGTTCATCGCCACCCAGCTGACCATCATGGTGCTCGCCAGCAGGAAGACGTGCTTCAAGAACGTGCTGAAGACGATCAGCGCCACCACCAGCAGGACCGTCCGGAAGGGATCGGTCGGCAAGAGCCGGTCGAGCCACGGGGCGAGGCGGCGGGAAGTGGCGACGATCGCCTCGTCGCCGCGGCGGTGAAGCGAGAGGGTGTCGATTCGGCTGCGGGCCCTCGTCGCCTCCATGGTCGGGAGCTTCCCGTCGGCAAGCGTCGCCTCGAGGGCCGCCGCTTCGGTGTCCGCGGCCTCGATCCGGCGCTCGGCATCCGTCTGCCGCCGCTCGTTCCACGACTGCAACGATTCCCCGTTGAGCGTCACCTCGATGATCGGGAACAGGGCGGCGATGTTCGCGCCCCAGAGTCCGGCCACGCCCGCCGAGCAGAGGAAAGCGGCCAGCAGGAACGGCCAGCTCTTGATGGCGTCGCGGAGGGCTCGAAGGAAGTAGTTCATGAACCGGGGCTTTCGGGATGCCGGAGGAAGATTGCTCCTCAAGCATCGGAACGACCGCAGCGACGGCCCCACCGGCAGCCGTTCCACGACGGCGCGGGGAGGATACACGGGAGCCGGCAAGCTGGGCTGGATATCCCGGCTCGCGATCCCATGCGGGGGGGAAAATAGGGATCGGCGCCGCTGCGGGCAAGCGAGGTTTCAGCCCGGTCCAGCCCGCAGTTCTGCCGCCAGCAGCGTGTTCGCGAGGAGCATGGCGACTGTCAGTGGCCCGACGCCCCCGGGGACGGGCGAGATCCAGCCGGCGACCTCGCGGACGGCCGGGAAGTCGACGTCTCCCACCAGCCGTGTCCCCCCCTCCGGAAGAGCGACGCGATTGATGCCGACGTCGATCACGGCCGCCCCCGGCTTCACCATGTCTGCGGTCACCAACCCCGGTCTGCCGACGGCGGCGACGAGAATGTCGGCCTGGCGTGTGATCCCGGCCAGGTCGGCCGAGCGGCTGTGGCAGAGCGTCACCGTCGCATCTCCGCCCGCGCCCCGTGCGGCCAGCAGGAGCGCCAGCGGCTTGCCCACGATGTCGCTGCGTCCGACGATCACCGCATGCCTGCCGGCCGTCGCGATGCCGGCATCGATCAGCATCCGCTGGACGCCCGCCGCGGTGCAGGGCACGAACCGCGGCCTGCCCTGGGACAGGAGCCCCGCGTTCTGCGGGTGAAAGCCGTCGACGTCACGGTCGGGCGGCACGGCGTCGAGCACGGCCACGGCGTCGACGTGCGGTGGCAGGGGCAGTTGCACGAGGATTCCGTCCGCGGGGCCCTGCTCGTCGCGGGCGATCGCGGCCACGAGGTCTACCAACTCGCCCGTCGTCGTGGAGGCCGGCACGCGGACGACCAGCGACTCGATCCCCACGCGGGCCGCCGCCGCCTCCTTGCTCTTCACGTACGACGCGCTCGCCGCGACGTCGCCCACGAGAACGACCACCAGCCGGGGTCGTCGCCCGAACATCGTGGCGAAGGTCTCGGCCTCCCCGCGGAGCGATTCCTCGATCCGGGCCGCGAGCGCCCGGCCGTCGAGCAGCTGCGCGGTCATGATGCCGCCCCGCCGGGGCCCCCCTGCTCGCTCATGTACATCATCCGCAACTGGTGCTGGATCTCCTCGAGCATCCGTGCCTCGTCCTCGGAAAGGTTGCCGGCGGTCTTCTGCTCGAGCATGGCGAGGGTGTCGATGAAGTGCCGGGCCGTGGGCAGGTTGCGATGGGCCTTCTTGGTGATCGGGTTGGGAATGCGACCGAGGGCCATCAGCGCCTGCGTGAAGAGCGTGTGCGCGAGGAACTCGAACGTCGCGGGGGGCGTCTGCGGGTCGGCCTCCGCGGGGAGAAGGTCGTCGTCGGCATCGTCTGCTGGCTGGCTCATGGGGGTTTCTTTCGGCCTCGCTCAGGCTTCCGCCACCCAGGCGCTCCCGGCATGCCGCTCGACGGCGGCGGCCACGAGGCCGGCGAAGAGCGGATGGGCCGCGGTGGGCTTGCTCTTGAACTCGGGATGAAACTGCACCGCCACGAACCACGGATGATCGGCCAGTTCGACGATCTCCACGAGCGTGCCGTCGGGACTCGTTCCGGCGATCACGAGCCCCGCCTCCTCGAGCTGCCGGCGATATTTCGGGTTGAACTCGTAGCGGTGGCGATGCCGCTCGGAGATGCGGTCGCGGCCGTAGGCGGCGGCCGACCGTGTGCCCTCGGCGAGGACGGCGGGCTGGGCGCCGAGCCGCATCGTGCCTCCTTTCTCCTGCACGCCCCGCTGCTCCTCCATGAGGCAGATCACCGGGTGGGGCGTGTCGCGGGCGAACTCCGTGGAGTGGGCGCCGGCGAGCCCCGCGCAGTTGCGGGCCACGTCGATCACCGCGCACTGCATGCCCAGGCAGATGCCGAGGAAGGGGAGCCGCCGCTCGCGGGCGAAGCCGATCGCCTCGACCTTCCCCTCGACACCCCGCTCGCCGAAGCCGCCCGGCACGATCAGGCCGTCGAATCCGGCCAGGAGCCGCTCCGCCCCCTCGCGCTCGATGTCTTCGCTCTTGATCGGCTGCACGCGGACCTGCGTGCGGTGGGCGATGCCGCCGTGGTCGAGCGCCTCGTAGATGCTCTTGTAGGCGTCGCGGTGCTCGGCGTACTTGCCGACGAGCGCGATCGACACCTCGTGCTCCGGGTTGCGGAGCCGGTGGAGCAGCTCGTGCCACTGGTCGAGCTCGGCCGGCCCGGCCTGCAGCCCGAACCGCCGCAGGACGATGTCGTCGATCCGGTTGGACTGCAGCGAGAGCGGCACCTCGTAGATCGAGAAGTCCTTGTCACGCTCCTCGATCACCGCCTCGAGCGGCACGTTGCAAAACAGCGCGATCTTCTCGCGGTCGGAGATGTCGAGAGCCCTCTCGGTCCGGCACACGAGGACGTCGGGCTGGATGCCGATCTGCCGGAGCAGGCCGACGGAGTGCTGCGTCGGCTTGGTCTTCAGCTCGCCGGCGGCCTTGAGATACGGCACGAGCGTGAGGTGGATGAACATGCAGTTCTCGCGGCCCACCTCTAGCGGGATCTGGCGGATGGCCTCGAGGAACGGCAGGCTCTCGATGTCGCCCACGGTGCCGCCGATCTCGGTGATCGCGATGTCGGTCTCGGCATCGCCGAGCCCCGTGATCACCTCCTTGATCTCGTTGGTGACATGGGGGATCACCTGCACGGTCTTGCCGAGGAACTCGCCGCGCCGCTCCTTGTTGATCACCGAGAGGTAGATCTGGCCGGTCGTGTAGTTGCTCTTGCGGGTGAGCGGCGTGGAGGTGAACCGCTCGTAGTGGCCGAGGTCGAGATCGGTCTCGCTGCCGTCGTCGAGGACGTAGACCTCCCCGTGCTGGTAGGGGCTCATCGTGCCGGGGTCGACGTTGATGTACGGATCGAGCTTCTGC
>Ga0255182_1000140_pt1 | contig 62663 bp, 46 predicted proteins | sample Atl_UVDOM_RepA_8_FD_188420 | JGI IMG/M metagenome (GOLD analysis project Ga0255182, IMG submission 188420) | Freshwater microbial communities from Altamaha River, Georgia, United States - Atl_UVDOM_RepA_8d | ecosystem: Environmental > Aquatic > Freshwater > River | place: USA: Georgia...
TTAACAGGTGTTCCGCCTGGCTATCACAATATCATGTATATGGTTACAGATCCCTGTGGCAATACTTCCCAATGCACCCGCGTAGTTCGGGTCATTGATAATACACCGCCTGTTTTGGTTTGTCCCTCCAGTATCCAGGTTTCTTTAACACTGACGGGTGAAGCACAGGTAGAGCCGAGTTCCTTTTATTTGCAGGCCACCGATTTATGCTGTACGAATCTAACCTTTAAACTTCAGAAAATGACGGCTTCTCCTTTGCCCTTTTCTGATTCGCTGAAATATTATTGTGCAGAAATCTTAACCAATAATATGGCTACCCTTCAGGTGACCGATTGTTATGGAAACTCCAATTTTTGCATGGTCGAAGTAGATGTGGTTGATAAACTTCCAAGAACTATCATTTGTCCAGATACGGTAACGCTATATAATCCCGCATTTTTAGCTGATACCAGTATTGTTGGAGGTCCCAGGGTAAATGGAACCTGTAATTTGTTTCAGGTGGAATATGAAGATGACAGAAACCTGGGTTGCGGTGGCGGAACAGGTGTAATCAGAAGGGATTGGACCGTTTATTATGGAGGTATTGATACAACTACCTGTCCTACCCAAATCATTATTTTAAACGATACTACTACCTTAAGAGCTACCTTTCCTCCGGATTACTCCCAAACAAATTGTACCAATTTAGCTTCGTTGAATCCAGCTAACCTGCCGGTTGGTTTCAGAACCCCAACCGTTATAAATCCGGCATATAAAGGCATTGTTATTACGCATAATGATGCCGTAAATTATAATGTCTCTGGTGCCTGTATTCAAATAACCAGAACATGGACCATTACTGACACCTGTGTTTATGAACCAGGTGATCCCATTGGCCCTTTGAATGGAAGAATTGTTGGTACTCAACTCATCAGGGTTTTTGATAATACACCACCCAGTTTTATATGTCCCTCCGAAGGTCTGGTTATTTACCTGGATCCGGATTCCTGTAATACTACTATCAGACTACCAATACCAACGAATATTCAGGAATGTTTACCCGATCTGGTGACGATTTCTGTAAGCGGCGATTTTGGAAATTCTTTAGACATTTCCCGAATTCCAGCGGGTATTTATGATGTTACCTATCGGGTGGCAGATATATGTGGAAATTTTGGAACCTGTGATGCTACGTTTGCTATCATTGAGAATACACCGCCTGATATGTTTTGTAATAACATTGTTAGTAAATCTCTGGCCGCTTCAGGTACAGCTATTGTGAATGCCATAGAATTTAATACAGGAGCAACGGTTGACAATTGTACCCAAACAGATTCTATTCGATGGAGAATCGGCGCCAGACCCACACCCGGATTTACCGGACCCCCGCCAAATGCCTCCCTGACTTTTGCCTGTGATGATATTGGAGATAATCCTTTGACCGTGTGGTCAGTTGATATAGCTGGTAATTATGAACGTTGCGACGTCATCGTCAGAATAAATGATCCATTAGCGGTCTGTGGTGGAGGAGTAACAGTTGCAGGTGCCATTAAACTGGAAAATGGTTCCGGGGTCCCTACCGTAAAGGTAGAGGAAATGAAAAATCATTCAGGTGAATCTATGACCGATAATAAAGGTACGTATGCATTAGGTAACCTTGTTCCTGGCGGAAACTATGAAATTATGCCCGGAAAATCAGGTAGCTATACCGATGGCGTTTCTACCCTCGATCTGATTCTGGTGAACAGGCATTTGACGGGGTCAAGAGCGTTGGAATCACCCTATAAAATCATAGCAGCCGATGTGGATGGAAATGGAAGAATCTCGGTGAGAGATATTATCCAACTTCAACGGTTGATTTTAAATGTGACCAATACATTTCCTGAAAATAAACCATGGAGATTTATTCCTAAAAGTTTTCAGTTTCCAAATCCTAAAGATCCCTTCGCATCTCCTTTTCCGGAATCTAAATTTGTCTCAAACTTATTCAAAGATATGAATGATGGTGATTTCGTTGCCATAAAAGTTGGAGATGTTAATAATAGTATAATCCCTGAAAATGGTATCAGCCCCCGTTCCCAGGAAACTTCCAGAGTCTTTTTACTCCCCCAATGGAAGCTTCAGCCAGGGGAACGGGTCTGGTTACCTATTTATTTTGAAAGCAGGGACTTTTGGTGGGGTGGACAATTTGCCCTGCAGTTTAATCCCGAATTGATTAAAATACATGGTTTCTCTGCTTCTGATGAGTTAAAGGTGACAGATAAACCTTTATCGGATAACAAATGGGCTTTTACCTGGTATTCTGACGATTTGAAAAAAATAGAAGCGGGTGAGGTTTTAGGCTTTATTGAAGTGGAAGCACTTCGACAAACCGTCCTATCCAATGCCCTTTCTTTAAGCAATAATTTCTTTGATTCTGAAGCTTACTTATCAACACAGCATATTGATTCTGTGGTGGTCGCCCCCCTGACCATTCAGTTTGCTTCACCAAACGCCGCAACCAATAGTGGGTTGCGGCTTTGGCCGAATCCTTTTAAAGATTGGGTAACCTTTCAATTACCTCCTGCTTCCGGTTCTCAAGGTACCCTCGACATTTATGATGTACAGGGAAGAAAAATCTGGACAAAATCCTGGCAATTAAATAAAGGGGATGCGCCTCTTTTCACCTTACAGGGAACTGAACTGCCACATGCTGGGGTATATATCTATAAATATGCAGATGGTTTGGGACAATATACAGGAAATCTGATTTTACAGAAATAATCCACTCTTTGGTTTTTTCAGGATAAAGTTTCTTCTTTGAACTTTATCCTGAAAAATCTGGCATGTATTCAACATTTCAAAAAGGTAAATGGGGGGAATCATTAGCTTTAATCTGGCTTTTGGCACACGGTTTTACCATTATTCAAAAAAATTGGTTTTATAAACACGCAGAAATAGATTTGATTGCCCGGCATTTAAATACGTTGGTATTTATTGAAGTAAGGCTGTTACATAGAAGAAACCTAAACCTTCCGGAAAATACAATCAGTAAAAATAAAAGAAAAAAAATAGCATCGGCAGCTGCTGCTTTTACAGAATCTCATGATTACCAGGGTGATATTCGATTTGATATCATTGGTATAATCTATGGTAAGGATAAAAAACCGGAAATCAGACATTTTCCGGACGCTTTTTTCCCTGGCTTATTTTAACCCAATTTGTTTTTCAGATACTTTCAGGTTAATTTTATATAAAATTGGATATAAATGAGGTTTAAAAAATTAATGTCTTCAGTTTCTGCATTGTCTGTAATTGGATTACTTATGGGTCAGCCTTCGGAAAATAGAAAGGAAATCAGGTTAATAACACTTGATCCGGGGCATTTTCATGCCGCTCTTATTCAAAAAACGATGTATCCACAGCTTGATCCAACGGTATTTGTTTATGCACCAATGGGTACAGATGTAGATTTACACCTGGGGAGAATAAATTCTTATAATCATCGAAATGAAAATCCAACCCAATGGGAGGTAAAAACATACCTGGGAAAGGATTATTTGTCCAACATGCTGGCAGAAAAAAAGGGAAATGTAGTTATGCTGGCTGGTAATAATAAACTTAAAACTAAATATATTGCCGATGCCGTTGCTGCAGGGTATCATGTTTTTGCCGACAAACCTATGGTTATTAACTCGGCCGGGTTTCATTTGCTGGAAAAGGCGTTTAAACAAGCAGAACAAAAAAATATCCTCATATACGATATTATGACAGAACGGTATGAAATCAGCTCTATGTTACAAAGAGCTTTTTCTACCTTTGAAGAAGTTTTTGGGGTTTTACAGGATGGGTCATTAGAAAATCCTGCTGTTATCAAAGAGAGTGTTCACCATTTTTATAAGGAAGTTTCAGGTTCTCCCCTGCAACGACCTGGATGGTTTTATGATGTAAACCAGGAAGGGGAGGGGATTGTCGATGTCACAACGCATCTGGTTGATCTGGTTCAGTGGAGTTGTTTTCCTGATCAAATATTAAATTATGAAAGGGATATCAAATTGAGGGACGCAAGGCGTTGGGCTACTATGATTTCTCCTGCCCAATTTCAGCAAAGTACTAAAATGGCTCAGGTTCCGGATTATCTGAAAAGTATTCAGCAAAAGGATGGTCAGCTTTCCGTATTTTCAAACGGGCAGATTGATTACCAGATTAAGGGTCATTTTGCCAGGGTAAAAGTTACCTGGGCCTGGCAGGCAGAACAAGGCGCCGGAGATACCCATTATTCCATTATGCGAGGAACAAATGCCAGTCTGATTATCAGGCAAGGTAAGGAACAAGGCTTTCAACCTGTATTTTCAGTAGAGTCCAACCGGTTTAAGGAGGATGCGTATCGTAATACCTTTGACCGTGTTTTCCGTGAAATTGCAAAATCCTTCCCAGGTATTAGTTATATCTTAATGGGAAATACCGCTACATTTGATATTCCCACCGTATATAAGGAGGGTCATGAAGCTCATTTTGCCAGGGTTACTGAAAAATATCTTGATTTTATTCAGAAAGGAAAAATGCCTGCCTGGGAGGTACCCAATATGCTGGTCAAATACAAATTGACCACAGATGCATTAAATCTGGCATTAAAAAATACGAAATAATAGCTAACGGATTTTTTATTTAATTTCTTCAAAAACGCCAAGTTCTACCTGTCGTTTTTGAAGATTCGTATCCAATAGCCTTACTTTTAGCCTGGCACCCATCTTAAGCGTTTTTCCAGTGTAAATACCCCTTGCAAATAATCGCGATGGATCCATTTCATAAGGTTCTGCAAACCGGTTAAAAGAAAGAAAGCCTTCGCAATGGGTAGTCAGTAATTCAATGAACAGTCCTCTGTCCATCATACCGGTAATAATTCCTTCAAAAATCTCTCCAACGTGATTTTCCAGAAATTCAACCTGCTTATATTTAATTGACTCTCTTTCCGCCTCCATTGCTTTTCGCTCCATATTGGAAATATGTCTGCATTGTTCCTTTAAATATACTTTATTACAAAGCGATATGGTGTCCAGATTATGCGCCAGTAACCGATGCGCAATAACATCACTGTAGCGGCGGATTGGGGAGGTGAAATGGGTGTAATGGCTGAAAGCCAGTCCATAATGGCCAATATTTTCGGGAGAATAAATAGCTTTAGCCATTGTCCTGATAGCAATTGGTGCCAGAAATTTAATGGCTGGGTCGTGAAGCGATTTTTCCACCAGTTCGTTATAAGACCGTGCAATTTCTTTCGGTGAACTTACATTCATTTTAATACCGAATTCCTTTGCAAATCGGGCTAATTCAAACACCTTATCTTCATTGGGTTCGTCATGGACCCTGTAAATAAAGGGAATTTCATAGCCTGTCGTATCTGACTTATGTTTTATAAACAGAGCAACCTCCTGATTAGCCAGCAGCATAAAATCTTCAATTAACTTGTGAGCATCCTTACGCTCCTTAATAAAAATTTCCAGTGGCGTTCCGGCGTCATCGAGTTTAAACTGGACTTCATCGGACTCAAATTGGATGGCACCTGCTGCAAATCTTTTTTTTCTAAGTTGATAGGCTATTTTATTCAAGTGTAATAATGGTGCTGACAAAGGTTCGGCCGAACCATCAAGAATCTCCTGCGCTTCTTCATAAGTGAATCGTTTGTCAGAATGAATAACCGTCCTGCCAAACCATCTTTTCACAATTTTTCCTTTTTCATCTATGTTAAACACGGCTGAAAAGGTCAACTTATCTTCATTTGGTCTTAAGGAGCACAATTCATTACTTAATTTTTCAGGCAACATGGGTAAAACCCGATCTACCAGGTAAACCGAGGTAGAGCGGTTATAAGCTTCTTTGTCCAAAGCAGATCCCTCGCGTAAATAATGTGTTACATCAGCAATATGCACGCCAACCTCGGTCTGGCCATCAGGTAATATCCGGTAAGATATGGCATCGTCAAAATCTTTTGCGTTCCAGGGGTCTATAGTGAAAGTCAATACTTCACGCATATCTCTTCGTAGCGCGATTTCTTCCGGGGTAATGGTTGTATCAATACCATTTGCTTCATTTAAGGCCGGTTCACTAAATCCTAAATCGAATCCGGCATTTAAAAGAATGCTTTGCATTTCAATGTCATGACTGCCGGCTGCACCCAGGACGTAGGTAATTTTCCCAATGGGTAAAGGCGTTGCCTGACCGGTCCAGCCCGTTATTTTAACAACGACCTTATCTCCATCTTTTGCTCCGTAAATGTCTGGTAATGATACTTTTATATCATAAGGTAAAAAGGTATCTGTGACAACAAGTCCAAATGATTGGTTCAGGTGTAATACACCCAGGAATGATTCTTTAGCCCTGGTAATCACATCTGTGACTTCACCTTCAGGTCTTCTTTTTCCCCTGGGTGTCCAGGTCTGAATACGCACCGTATCACCATGCATCGCGGTATTAAGATTTCTCATGGAAATATAAACATCAACTGGCCAGCCTTCTACTTTCACAAAGGCAGCACCAGACCGAGTCATATCTATAATACCAACTTCTCCCTTTTCCTGTTTTTCTGGTTGATTATTTTTGTTAAATTGAAATTTATAATCTTCCAGGGCAAGCACTTCTTTTTCTGTAACTAAAAGATTCAGTGCATGTAAAATAGCATCTTTAGTATTTGAAATGGAAAGGGTCTGAGCAATTTGTCTGGGATTATATCTTTTTTTGGGTGCATTTTTAAGTAAATCCAAAATGGCTGACCGCAATACTTTCGCGCTATATTTAGGCTGATGCTCTGAGGAAATACTTGTTTTTTTTCTTTTTGGCATGATAGGTTTTTAATCCGGAATGAGTTCATCTTCTATTTCAACAATGCGTCCTTCCGGCATTAGTTCTAATAACAACGTAGTACTGCTTCCTGGTTCATAGGATTCTCTGATATGTGAAATGCCTGACAAAATTCTTATCCTCCAGTCTTCATCAATGACGGCAATAGATTTAAGGATTGTCTCCTCAATCACACTGGTTCCGGAAAGGGTTCTTTTATCTATTAAAATTCCCTTTTTGGTGAAGGTGGCTATCCTGTAATGATAATTTAATAAGGCACCTTTCCAGTAAACTATGGCATGAAATCCCTCTGTTTCTGCTATCCGGAAACAAGGCAGAAATTCTGTAAATTCATCAGGTTCTTTTTCCTCAAGAGGATAGAGGAATTGCTGAATGATTGCTTCAGGGAGCGGAATGTTATCCTGACTGAAAATATTTATATTTTCTTCTGCCAGAACAACTGGTAATGGCAGTATGGGAAAATATTGAATGAACTGGGAAAAGGATACTTCTCTTAAAGGTACTTCCATCATTTTTAGAATGAATATTATTTGAAATGATTCTAAATTAATTTCTTTTGAGGAACTTAGTCCGTGATTAAGGCAGGTATTTTGCGCTAAAGATATAGTTTTGCATATCATTTTTCAACATGCTTTTAATGAAAAATAAAATACGATGAGTTGGATGACAAATATTCTGAAGCCAATAGGATTGGATTGGTTTGCTAATTTTTTGACTTCATCAATTGGCAGGAAGCTATTGATGAGCCTTTCAGGTCTTTTCCTTATTTTATTCTTACCTGTTCATTTAATTGGAAATCTTCAATTGCTGACAAAAGATGCCGGGGTTTCTTTTAATCTCTATTCTTATTTTATGACGCATAATCCACTGATTAAGACCGTTTCCTATTTACTTTATTTTTCAATCCTGCTACATACGATTCAGGGTTTATTACTGTGGAGGAAAAATAAAATGGCAAAAGGTAATATCGGATATGCAGTAAAGGCATTAAGAGGAGAAGGTACCAATGTGAAAGCTGCTTCAAATATGGCCTGGTTAGGGATTATTATTTTTGTATTTATCCTGGTACACATGTATCAGTTCTGGCTACAGATGAAACTTGGAAAGGTCCCTATGGTAACCATTGAGGGAGAAGCGTACAAGAATCTATACGAACCTGTGATTTCAGCTTTCTCAAATCTTAATTTTGTTGTTTTTTATGTAGTTTCCATGATTATTATCGGTATTCATTTGAATCATGGTTTTCAAAGTGCATTTCAAACGCTTGGACTGAATCATAAGAAGTACACCCCTTTTATTAAGTCCCTCGGTAAAGCCTATGCTTTTATCATTCCTTTTGGATTTGCAGTCATTCCCATCATCGTTTATGGGCGACAAAATCTGTGGTGGTAATTTAATTTTTGATCTTAATCGTTAATGCAAATGGATAACTTAAATTTGAACGGAAACGTACCCGTTGGGAACTTATCTGAAAAATGGACTAAATATCGTTCTACGCTGCCATTGGTGGCGCCAAATAATAAACGGAAAATTGAAATTATTGTCGTTGGTTCGGGTTTGGCCGGAGCCTCCGCAGCTGCAACCTTGGGTGAGCTTGGCTACCTGGTTAAATGTTATACTTTTCATGATAGTCCAAGAAGAGCGCACAGCATTGCTGCTCAGGGAGGTATTAATGCCGCAAAAAATTATAGAAATGACGGAGACAGTGTGTTCCGTTTATTTTATGATACGATAAAAGGAGGAGATTACAGGTCAAGAGAAGCGAATGTTTACAGGTTGGCCGAAGTAAGCACCAGTATTATCGACCAGGCTGTCGCCCAGGGGGTTCCGTTTGCGAGAGAATATGGCGGGCTATTAGATAATCGCTCTTTTGGTGGCGTTCAGGTTTCCAGAACCTTTTATGCCAGAGGCCAGACGGGTCAGCAACTACTCCTGGGTGCTTATCAGTCTCTGTCGAGGCAAATTGCGCTGGGAAATGTTGAAATGTTTACCAGACACGAAATGATTGAACTGGTGTTGAAAGATGGAAAAGCCAGGGGTATTATAGCACGTAATTTATTGACTGGTGAACTGGAAAAACATGGAGCTCATGCCGTAGTCTTGGCTACCGGTGGTTATGGGAATGTTTTTTATCTTTCAACAAATGCAATGAATTGCAATGTGACTGCCGCCTGGCGGGCTGTTACAAAGGGAGCTTTTATGGCAAATCCTTGCTTTACTCAGATTCACCCAACCTGTATTCCACAAATGGGTGAATACCAGTCTAAACTGACCTTGATGTCTGAATCTTTAAGAAATGACGGTCGTGTTTGGGTGCCTGCAAATACAGAAGATGCCAAAGCCATAAGAGAAGGTAGGAAAACAGCACTGGATATTCCTGAAAATGACAGGGACTATTTCCTTGAAAGAAGATATCCTGCTTTTGGTAACCTGGTTCCCCGTGATGTTGCTTCCCGTGCTGCAAAAACAGCATGCGATGAAGGAAAAGGTATTGTTCCAACCGGATTGGGTGTTTTTCTTGACTTTTCTGCCGCTATCGAAAGATATGGTAAGTCAAAAGCCAACATTTTAGGCCTATCCAATCCTTCCAAAGCAATGATTATTGAATTGGGAGAAAAAATTGTTGAAGAGAAATATGGTAATTTATTTGAAATGTATGAAAAAATTTCAGGGGAGAATCCATATAAATTACCAATGAAAATTTACCCGGCCGTTCATTATACCATGGGTGGTCTGTGGGTCGATTATAACCTCATGACCAATATTCCGGGTCTTTTTTCCATCGGAGAGTCAAACTTTTCAGATCATGGCGCCAATAGATTAGGTGCTTCCGCTTTGATGCAGGGTCTTGCTGACGGATATTTCGTTTTACCTTACACGATTGGTACCTTTTTGAGCGAGGATATCCGTAAGCCTAAGATAGATATAAATGTACCTGAATTTGCCGAAGCCGCTAATCTGGCTAAACAAAGAATTGAAAAATTATTTGCCATAAAAGGGAAACAATCTGCTGAAAGTTTTCACAGAAGGCTCGGAAAGATTATCTGGGAATATTGTGGTATGTCCCGGACTGCTGAAGGATTAACGCTGGCCAGACAACAAGTCAGGTCCTTAAGAGATGAATTCTATGCAGATCTTTATCTCCCGGGTATCGCCAGTGATTTGAATCCTGAACTGGAAAAAGCACTGAGAGTTGCTGATTTTATCGACCTGGGTGAAGTTATGGTGGTTGACGCTTTAAATAGAAATGAATCCTGCGGAGGTCATTTCAGGGAGGAATATCAAACCCCCGATGGGGAGGCCTTGAGAAGAGATGACGATTTTGCTTATGTAGCAGCCTGGGAATTTAAAGGCTGGAATGAAGATCCCATTTTACATAAGGAAATGTTGCATTTCGAAAATGTTGAATTGAAAACTCGTTCTTACAAATAATCTTAACTTAATTGCTTGGCCTTATCGGCTTTAAATTGATTATTATGAAATTAACACTTAAAATATGGCGGCAGTCCAGCCCCAGCGAAAAGGGAAAATTTGAAACTTATACACTCGATAATGTCAGTGAACACATGTCTTTCCTGGAAATGCTCGATGTGTTAAATGAAAAGTTAAGTTTTGAACAAAAAATTCCTATTGCTTTTGAACACGATTGCAGAGAAGGTATTTGTGGCACCTGCAGCCTGGTGATCAATGGTCAGCCGCATGGACCCCTGCAAGGTACAACCACCTGCCAGCTGCACATGCGTAATTTTAGAGATGGTGAAACTATTGTAATTGAACCATATCGAGCAGCTGCTTTTCCTGTTTTTAAGGATCTGGCAGTTGACAGGAGTGCTCTGGATCGTATCATTCAGGCTGGAGGATTTGTTTCTGTAAGTACAGGTCAGGCGCAGGATGCAAATGCTATACCTATTGAAAAGGATATTGCATCTCAGGCTTTTGATGCTGCTACCTGTATTGGTTGCGGTGCCTGTGTTGCCGCTTGTCCAAATTCCTCTGCCATGCTTTTTACCTCTGCTAAAGTAGCGCATCTGGCGCTCCTGCCACAGGGAAAAGTAGAAGCTCAAAAAAGAGTTTTAAATATGGTTCGCCAAATGGATTTGGAAAATTTCGGAAATTGTTCTAATATTACAGCTTGTGAAGCAGAATGCCCCAAAGGTATTTCTGTTGCTAATATTGCCCTGATGAACAGGGAATTTCTTTCGGCGTCGTTTTCATCAAAAGATGCCTGATATTCGGGATTATTGCTCCTTTGTTTAATAGATTTTCGCCTGAAACCCCTGGTTTCAGGCTTTTTTTATAAAAACAAAAAGGGCGTCATGGATTTACACTTGACGCCCTTTCCAGATTTATACATTTAAATTAATTAACATTAATGTTCATGCACCAGATCTGTTGGAATGCTTCCCTTTAATTTGACATGCGTAGTGCCAAAAATATAATCCCATAACGGGGAGGAAACACCAAACATGGTATCAGATTTTCCATAATGATGTAAGGCATGATTAACCCACAATGCCTTGAATATATTATTGGGAGGTAAAAAGATATGGATTGCGTAATGAACTAATAAATAAAAAGCATATCCACTAAGGAATCCGGCAAGAAAAGAAAACGAATATTTATCAAGTATTAATTCAAAAAGAAAAAGTAGAATCGTTCCTACGGCAATACTCATAGCAGGCGGCATAGCCAGTCGTTGTTTATCTTTCGGATAATCATGATGAATACCATGCATAGTATAAGCAAATTTAGCACGTTTTTCCGTCGTCCCAGGCAGATGATATACATGCCGGTGCACCATGTACTCCGCAAAAGTAAAAAAAATAAACCCTGAGAAATAAAGAGAAACAACCTGCAGATTAGTTAAGTCTGTAGATACTTTGGTATAATAAAGTAAGGCTATGGCATATACAAAAAACATGGAAACCGGAATAGCAATATGAGTTCTTGTTAAACTATCCAGCCATTTGTTTTTAAATAATGGAACGGATATATTTTCATTGGAAAGGTAAGCTTGTTTTTTTTCAGTTCTCATTTATCAAAAATTTGGTTATAATCCTAATGATTTTCTCGTCTGACTAATATATTTTCTATACATCAAACGATAGATTCTGTAATAAGTTCTATATCTTTTTTTAACTGATTCATAACTATAATAGTGTTCATGGTCTTCCCAGTCATTGATAGAAGGAACTTTGGTTTCTGACTCATTTCCCGGAAGATATCCTTGTTCAGTCATCCAACCGTCATTATAAATTTTTCCTAAATATCTTGAACCATGATCTGAAAACAGGGCTACTACCACGCTGTTTTCATCTAACTCATGCTGGATTTGAAAAATCCCCTGCATCGCCGATCCGCTGGAATATCCCATTAATAGTCCTTCTTTTGCGGCAAGCTCTCTGGCTCTGAGGGCACTGTCCCGGTCGTTGACTTTTATGAAATCATCAATGAGAGAGAAATCTATATTTGATGGGATGATATTTTTTCCAAGACCCTCTACCTTGTAAGGTTTTATTTCATTTGGGTCATAAATGCCTGTTTCCCAGAATTTCTTAAGAACAGAACCATAAGCGTCAATGCCTATGATTCTTATATTGGGATTTTGTTCTTTCAAATATTTGGCAACACCAGATAAGGTGCCTCCAGTACCGGCACAACAGACGTAGTGCGTAATTTTTCCTTCAGTTTGCCTCCATATTTCAGGGCCTGTAGAATGGTAATGTGCCGCAGCATTATCAAGATTAAAATTTTGACCGAGATAGAAGGCATTTGGTGTTTCTTTTGCAATCTGTTCTGCTCTGGCATAATAGGATCTGGGATCTTCCGGTTTGACATCAACCGGACAGATAACTACTTCAGCTCCAAGAGATTTTAGCAGGGAAATTTTTTCAGTAGATGCTTTACTGGTCAGTGTCAGGATGCATTTATATCCTTTTATGGCGGAGAGCATGGCTATAGAGAATCCTGTATTACCTGAAGTGGCTTCTACAATAGTTCCTCCTGGTTTCAGGAATCCTTTTTTTTCAGCTTGTTCAACCATGTAGGAGGCAATCCTGTCTTTTGCACTTTGACCTGGGTTAAATGCCTCAACTTTAGCATAATATTTTCCAGTCAAACCGGAGGTAATTTTATTTAACCTTACTAAGGGTGTATTGCCAATAGTACCACTTAAATTATCACAAACCATATCCTAATTATTCCTGTTGATTAAAACGTTGTCGATTTTCGGGGTATGAATGTTCATGGCATTAGGTTGAAGCAAATATACGTTAAATAAGTATAATTTCATGTTTCACCAAGGTTAAATCATCTTAAATATCCATGCTTTCGTAGAAAAATATCCATTTTTTCCAGGGTTTGAAAATAATATGGATTACTTCCATCTTTCCATCCAAAAAATCCGTGTACCGCTCCCTCAAATAAAAATAAGTCGCATTCTCTGCCGGAAAATTTAATTTTATCGCGAAAAAGTTCTCCCGTAGATACGGGAATCAAAGGATCTTTTGTGCCTAGAAATACAATAGTTGGCGGAAATTTTTTTCTGATGCCATGCATTGGTGAGATATCAGGGAACCATTCCTTAATTCTGTCATGTCCGTATCCACCAGGCCCGTTATCAATTACCGGGTTAAATAAAACCAGGATATTGGGTGAGGGACTTATGGAAAGAGGATCCCGGGAATCATTAATTTTTAAAGAGGTAAAGGCTGCAGCGGCCAGATGTCCGCCGGCTGATCCTCCTGCAGCTGCGATGCGGTTTGATTTTATGTGTAATTTTTTTGCATGTAATCTTAAAAACCGAATAGCTGATCTGGCATCTTCCAGGGCCTCTTTAGGCGTTGTACCATGTACATTTTTTAATCGGTAAGAAGCGCGTATGGCAATCATTCCTTTATCAGCCAGATAGGTAGCCTGAGGCAGAAATTGGTCTGCACTGCCATTATTCCATCCGCCTCCATGAAAAAAGATAATGGCTGGTTCGTATTTATGAACTTTTTCTGGATAATGAATCCATAGTTTAAGTTTTATGGTATCTATCTCTTTATATACTAATACGGTGTCCCGTTGTGCATTTAGCTGATTCAACAGGAACATCAATAGAGAAAGGGATATATGCTTAGCCATTTGCATGATTTGTCTTTTTAATTTTTGTGCAGAAACTAAGTATGACCTTTTTAAGTTTTACCTTTGTGTCACCGAAAAACGTCACCCTGATGAGTTCATCCAGATTATCTTTAAAAGTAAGATTAATTCTTTTTAATCAAGGAAAAATATTACTCTTAAAACAAACGAAACTAAATGGGGGAAACTATACCCTGGTAGGCGGAAACGTTGATACTGGAGAGACAAGCAAAGAGGCGCTCGTAAGAGAATGTAAGGAAGAAGCAGGTATTACCATTGTAGAAAGCGATCTTAGATTAGTTCATGTTTTACAAAAAACAGGAGCAAAAACACAGCGAATGGTTTTATATTTTAAAGCTTTTCGGTGGGAAGGAGAACTTCAACGAAATGAACCTCTGAAATTTAGAGCTGCAGAATGGCATGACCTGCACAAATTACCAAAAAATCTGACCGGTACGATTAAAAAGGTATTAAAGGATTATAAAGAGGGGATTCTTTTCACTGAAAAAAAACAACTACCCAAATAAAAAGAGGCTATCTTTTCAGACAGCCTCTTTAAAAGGTACTATATTTTTTATTTTGTATCAGCTCTGGTAAATATTCTGTTCCAGACAATTCCCTTCGCAGGGCTTCCCTCTAAGAAAGACATCCAGATAAACAATGGTTTTCCGACAACATGTGTTTCCGGAACAAATCCCCAGAAACGACTATCTTCAGAGTTGTGCCTGTTGTCTCCCATCATCCAGTAGTAATTTTGTTCAATGGTGTAATGACTGCTTAATTTGCCGTCTATATAGAATTTATTACCATCTATACGAAGATCATGACCCTCATAAACCTGAATTATTCTTTGATAGAGTGCTATGGTTGAATCATTTAAGGCAACACGGGCTCCCGCTTTCGGAATATATACAGGACCGAAATCATCTCTGGTCCAACTACCAAAATGAGCGGCATCATTGGGGAATAGACGGCCGCTTTCTCCATATAATTTCCCAATATCCACTTTTTCAATTTTGATAGATGGATCCATGGCTTTGATTTTGGCAATCTGGCTATTATTCAGGACAAGGAAAAAAGCATTGGGTGATTGTTGCATCCGATCTTCGGTGCTAATAGCCCACTTTGTGAAATCCTTCGTATTCAAGGCTGCATTAGGAGATATGACGGAATACATAAATTGAATATTCTCAGGATTTTTTGCCTTTTTCCCATTAATGTACACCTGTTGCGATTTTATTTGTAAGGAATCACCGGGAAGACCAATGCATCGTTTGATGTAATGATCCATTTTATCCAATGGCCGGGTAACCAGCGGGGTTATACCTGATTGAATAGCACCCGAAAAGTTGGGAGGAATAGAACCTCTGCGTAAATCATAAATACTCCATGTTCGTTCTGGAAATACATACACGCTATCTCCTTCCGGATAATTAAACACTACAGGGTCATTGCGATCTATGGTTTCCAGGGCTGGTAAGCGCTGGTATTTTAACTGAGGTTTTTTTAAATAGGACTCTCCGCCAATGACCGGAATTCTGTTATGCAATAAAGGTAACATGGCAATGGTTTGTGGCATTCTGATGCCATAATGGCCTTTGCTTACAAATAGAAAATCGCCAACCACCAAAGATCCTTCCATGGAAGAGGTAGGTATGACAAATGCTTCAATCAAAAACATACGAATAAAGGTGGCTGCAAAAACAGCAAAAATGATGGCTTCAGCCCATTCCCTTACCGGTGACTTTTTAAACGGATTTTGAGCCATCAACTTATTGTATTGTTTGGTATCATTGGCAGCTCTGGCTGCTTCGATGGCATCGAGTATAGATTTTTCATACGTCAATACAGGTCCCTGATAGGTTAAATCTTTCCTGGTACTGAGGTAAAACAAATAAATGGGTGCAAAAATAACAACCAGCACATGATGCCAGAATTGATACACTTTGAAGGATCTGACTATATCTATAACTAAGGCAGCAAAAATAAAGATATTGACAATAGGAATTAAAATGAGCAGTCCGTAAGCCGGTTTCCTGCCAACCATCTCACCGCATACCATAAACTGGTAAACTGGTATAAACGCTTTCCAAACACTTACGCCAGCTTTTTTGAAAACAGCTGACAGTGCAAACATCAATAAAATATAATATAAAAGCAAAAATTCAGATAGACCCATTGGTTTGTTTTTTAATAAACGCCAAATATACAAATAGAATATGGTTTGGACAAATATTATCGGCTAGCCGGGGCACTTGTTAAAAAATATTTAGTATAAAAAAAAAGAGCAGCTGCCGAAAACGGAACTGCTCCTGACGGGAGATTATACTCTGTTTAGTTAAGAACAAAACAGCCTTTAAAAACCCAGTTTAGGGACCTAATTTTCTCTTAAGAAACCCCGACAGGTGTTGAATTACCAGGCTAAAAATGTTCGTCTGAAAATACCTTTATATGTTCACGAGGTTTTTTTCATGTTTGTAACTGCAAATTTAACACGTTTTCCCAAATATTCTATTTTTTATGACAATTCTTATGGGTTCTTTCTAAACCTTTTTAAAACATATATCCTTAATATTTATATATTTGTATTAAAATATATGTTTTTTTCTCATTCTTTTATTTAAATGCCTCTTGGAACAGAGTAGATTAATAAAAACGATTATTGAACTTAATGCAAAGGAAAGAGAGCAATTCAGATTATTTGTCTCTTCTCCCTATTTCAATTTGCATAAAAAAACAACGGAATTCCTGGAGATAGTCATCAAACAATTAGAGAACGGGAAAACTGAATTACTGGAAAAGGAAAAAATTTTCAAAAAACTATTCCCTAAAGATAAATATGAAGAGCAAAAAATTCATAACCTCATGTCGGGTTTGAAAAAATTGCTCCTGCGTTTCCTCGCGCTGCAACAATATGAAAGTAAAGAAAATGTGGAGGAAATATATGCCATGGAATGGGCTTACAAACGAAATCAATTTGAACTCCTCACCAACCGGGCTAAACAACTGGAGAAAAAATTTGATAATGAAATTATTCAGAAAACGGAACTGACCTTTGCCAGATACAGACTGAATTACCTGATGGGCTATTATGGTGGTCAGTTTGTCGACCGATCCAAATCGGATACCATGCAGCGGATGCTGAATTATCTGGATGCATATTATCTGGAAGAAAAACTAAGAAATGCCTGTCATTTAACAGCTCATAAAATCCTGGTAAATGCAAATTATGATTTTGGTCTGCTTCCTGAATTATTGGTGTTTATTGACAATCATCCCCAGCTATTAATCCACAATAAGGTTATTGCCCTTTACTACACTATCCTCAAAAGTCTTCAGGAGGATAATAACCCGACCCATTACCTGGCCCTGAAGGAAATGTTGGGTAACCTGGATCTGAACTTATCTCCCCAGGACAGACAGGATTTATATAGCTTTTCTTATAATTATTGTATATCTAAAATAAACAAAGGGGATAAAGCCTATCAGCGGGAATTGTTCGAACTTTATCAAAAAGGGCTGGCTGGTGGCGATTTACTAAATAACGGTATCATCAATGAATGGGATTACAAAAACATTACGACCCTGGGTTGCAGTTTAAAGGAATTTACCTGGACAGAGGACTTTATTCAGGAATTTAAGGACTTCTTACCGGCACATCGCAGAGACAATGCGTATTTGTATAATCTGGGAAATTTGTACTATCATAAAAAAATGTACGATGAGGCTGTTTCGGCATTAATACGCGTTCAATTTACAGATATAACCTACCACCTGAACACTACTTTTTTAATGATCAGAACGTACCATGCCAAACGGGATACAGATGCTTTGCTTTCTTTACTGGATACTTTCAGGATTTATATCATGCGAAATACGCATATTAATACAGAGCAGAAAAAAGGTTATACCAACTTTTTAAGATTTACAAAAAAAATGGTAATGATTAAACATCAGGTGGAATTCATGGAGGCCTCTAAAGCAAGCGCTCAATTAAAAATGCTGCTGGAGCAAATGAGGAGTACAGACAATATAATAAATAAATTCTGGCTGGAAGAAGAATGTGCTTCTTTAGATGCCGCTTAATTTTTATCTATACACTCATCCGGAAATATATCATCGCCGTTTAATCTTTGATAGACCTGCATCGTAGCCAGCACATCCTTTTCGCAATACCGTGCTATTCGTAACACATCCTGGTCTTCCCAGTAAACCTTTCCTACCTGACTACCGTCAATATCATCTTTTGGTGATGGAATATCAAAAATAGCGGTCAATAATTTCAGGGAGGTATAATTTTTCCAATCTCCGAATTTCCACATTTCCATAGTGTCAATCAAATGATGAAGATCCCAGGGTTTTTTCCCGCTTACCCTGAGTATTTCCGGGAGTGGAATTTTATGAATCATTAAGCGCCGGCAAACAAAGGGGATATCAAATTCTTTGATATTATGGCCGCACAAGGCACTTTGAAACGGATTGCCATAATGTTTTTCCAATAACGCACAAAAAGACGTTAATATGTCCTCTTCTGATTCCTGACAAAAGGATTTTAGTCTGATTCTGTGCGTATTGGTATCTTTATCCTTATAGGCAAATCCCATAGAAATACAGATAATTTTGCCATACTCGGCAAATATGGCCGCCTTTTCACGGAAACTGTGTTGTATCTGATCTTCAGTCCATTCTTCTTCAGGTATTTGATGGTATATTGACCTGGCTTTTTTCTGCCATAATTCCTGTAAAGCAGGAGAAAGATCAGTATATGTTGAGGTTAAACTGACGGTTTCTATATCAAAAAACAATATTTTTCCTAATTCAAACGATTTAGACATGAAAGAGTTGTATTTTGCAAACTTGTTAAATGTTTTTTCCTTCGCTAAAGATACTTTTTTTAACTTAAAATGTTAACCCCATGAATAACAATCCAGCTTCTCAATCGAGTTCGAAAAATTTACTCCTGCTGGCCGGTGTAATCATCGCCGTGCTGATAGGTATTATCATTTATTTATTTAATAATAAGCAAACACTTATTATTGAAAATCAACAGGTGAAAACAGCATTGGATGAAACCACCCAGCTAAAGGAGGAACTGGAAGTCCAATACGAGGAGGCACTGGCAGACCTGGAAAGCCTCAGGGGTGAAAATGAAGCACTGAATCAGCTGATTGATAATCAGAAAATGGAAATTACCGGACAGAAAAACAGAATTTTAAGTTTGTTGAAAAATTCGAATGCCCTGGGTAAAGCGAAAGCTGAAATTAATAAGCTGAATGAACAGATTGCATTCTTTAAAGAAGAAAGGGAAAAATGGGCACTGGAAAAGGAATCATTGCTGGCAGAAAAAATCAGACAGGATTCTATAAATCAATCGCTGAACAGTAAACTGGATGAATCAAAGGAAACCAATGATTATTTAACCTCTGTTACCCGCGATCTAACGCTCGAAAAATCTAAACTGGAAAAGGAAAAAAATAGTCTGGCCAAAAAAATGGATAAGGCGTCCATGATTAAAACGGAAAAAATTACAATTAAAACACTTCAGAAAAAGGATAATGGAAAAAATGTAAGCCGGAAAAATGCGGAAAATGTCAATATGCTTGAAATCTGCTTTTTACCCATGCCTAACGCAGCCGCTTCCGGAGAAGGAGAAAAATTTAAGGTGCGCGTTATTTCACCAAATGGTGAAACCATGACCCTGGGAACCAGTATTGCTGTGTTTATTCAACCAGACTCAGGTGATGAAATGCAATATACCTTTGAGACCAGGGAAATTCAATCTATTGACGGGTCACAAAATGCTTGTTTCAACTGGGAACCTTCAAAATCCCTTTCCGCAGGTACTTATAAAGTTGAGATTTACAATAAAGGATATCTGGCGGGTACTTCCGGCTTTTCACTTAAATAAATTTTTTGTAAACTTACTTCCATTCCCGTTGTTGATGGTTAAAAAATAAATGGAACAGGAAGATTTTGTAAATCCAATCGATAAAGATAAGGTAGCCATTGAACCTCATTTGCTACCTTATGCTCATTCTGTAGGTGGCGTGGTTATCAAACCAATCGATAAAGGCAGAATTAAAGGCAGAGCGGTTACATCAATGTATCAGCAAACTGACATCCAGCTGGGTCAGCTGAGGAAACAAATCGAACTATTGGCCAAACAAGCAGATGATATCAGAAAAAGGGTATTAATTTCTGAAAAGATTTATGAAGCTGAAATGGCATTTCAACCCCTTGTCGGATTTGTTTACCATTTATACGCTAAAAATAACGGATCTTTTGTCCTTTCAATGATTGCACCCGAAGAATGGGGCCCCAACCCCCCTTATATATTTCAGGCAACGGTTAAACTTTTCGCAGATCATACCTGGGAAATTTTAGAAACCGGGGATGATTTTTTATTGTAATGAAAATAATTTCAAAAAATATATGAGGTTTTTTTTTAATTTCTATGGCGAAAATAATTATTTTTTTTGTATTTTTTTAAACTTAAAAAATTGATATTCAGTTTAATATTTAAATTTAAATCATAAATTAGGATACAGTAATTAATAAAATTGTACTTATTCTCTCCAGGAATTACCCTCATATTTGAATCATGAAAGGAAATCATGATTAACGAATCGAAATGAATCCTTCATCTGATGACCAGGTCATCCCCAATATTGTATCAGACTCCGTAGTGTCAAACGTGGCACTATATGGTATGTAGATAGCCTCTCAAAGCTCTTTTCAAAGCCGGTTGGATCCACCTTCCGGCTTTTTTTATTTTCCAAAGATATTAATTTATATTAACATGAAGGTATTTCATTACCTTGGGAATAAAAATAATCAATCCGATGACCCCTGTGGTAATAGAAAGAATGAGTACGCTTCCTGCTGCCAGATCTTTAATTTGCCCGGCTTTGATATGATAGTCCGGTGATATGAAATTTACCAGATATTCGATAGTCGTATTGACGCTTTCAGCAAAAATAACAGCCCCAATACAAGCACAGACAATAATCCATTCCAAAACAGAAATGCGAAAAAACCAGCCCAGACCACAAACGGAGAATGCCATCATCAGATGGTATCGGGCATTTTTCTGAGTATAAAAAAGTAGCCTGATACCATTTATAGCATAGGAAAGACTGCCTAAAAACGATTTCATTTTATTCCAGATTACTAACTAATTTAAAAATATGTCTTTCGCCACTGGCCTGTAGGATCTCTATCCACCAGATATATCTGCCCATAAGAAGATTTTCCTCCAGATTGTTTTTACCGTCCCAGTAAATCTCATCGTCGTTTCCTAAGATCTGATTTTTTATCAAATATTTCACCTCATTTCCAAAGGTATCAAAAATGCGTATATTTAGTTGCGAACCAAGATATGTTGATGATAACAGGCATGTTTGAATCTGACTGGTGCTGTTAAAAGAAATGGGTTCCAGGGCAATAGTTCCTTTCATCAGGCTTTCTTCTTTCCCTGCCGATGTATTTTTCTTCCCGGGACTGGCTCCGGTCCGGAATCCAGCGGCACTTGACCATGAACTGGCCAGCTGACCATCGAGTTGCCCTCCTTTTCTCTCCAGGGAAACCCCCGTAGTTGATTTTAACCAGGGGGAGTGCCATCGCTTATCATAATTGACAATATCTTTTTCATTTCCATCGTAAAATAAGGATAAATTGCCAATGGACCGGTTTAAAGCTGGAATAGTACCAAAAAGAATATGGCCTTTGTCAGCCGTGTAACCGTATTGATCAATCAATGCCGCAGGATTTTCAGAAATAGCGTAAGGTTCACCCGGAAATAATACCCGGTGGGGATATTTTTCTTCGCTGGAGGAACCCCAGTGAATGGCACGTAAATCGATGGGGTGATTTGTATTTGCCTGAATTTCAAGGAATGGTTTTTGAAAAGATAAGGGATCGAATAATATTTCACTAACAAAAATTTTCTCCCCTTCCTCAGGTTTCTCTGGAATAGCAAAGCGAAGTAGTTGTGGCTCCCCATTTTCCTGTCCCAGACAATTTTTTAGTCCTTTTAACAAGGTAAAGGCATAGGTTTTTTTAGCTATAACAGGACTTTTTAAAGAGATTATCCATTCATTTTCATAAGTTCCCGGAAGTAAACTACCTATTTCTACCTCCATGAGGCTAAAAAGCGGCATATCTGTTTTTTCCGGTTTTTTCAATGGAACGCTTGCAAAAAATTGAAGCGTATCAACTGATTTCGGAAAAATATGATCGGCAACAGGTTCAAAGTCAGGCATTGGTATGGTAAAGGCCCAATTGGTATTTCCCATTGAATGACCCCATTCATTTTTACAATTCGTCCAGTTTAATATACAGGCAGATGTAATTTCCAATCTTCTTTTTTCTATAGATTTTCCAGTTTCGATGGTTTGCATCCAATCGGGAAAATTTCCGTACTGCATGTTGTCAAGCAGTCTGTCTCCATCAAAAATTTCGATATTTCCATAGGTATTTGGTAATGGCGGGAAACCGGATAATCCATAGCTGTTTTTTAAATTTTTAAAATATAAACTGTCCCTGATGTGATGAAACAAGATATATTCACCCGGAGAAATAAATATTTCCGGGACTTTTAACAGGTTTTTATTTACTAATATTTTTAACAGGGAAAGTTGCAGCACCTCAGCGGACCTGTTATAAATTTCAATAAATTCTGCTTGTTTATCCTTCAGAGGTGCTGCTAAGATTTCAGTAAATAATAGGTCTCCGGTTATTGCAGCAGTACCCGCTTTTCTTAAAAAGGAAATTTGGAATATGTTTTCATTTTTACTTTTATCTGTAACCGTTCCTTTTAAATGATATAGCTTATTGGGTGGTATGGAGTCAAAATAAACAGACAATATATAGGGATTCAGAGTGTCAACCGAATGTCCTGACAAGGGAAATACGTTGCCCTCAACGTCCCGAAGATTAAAATTCTTTTGTTTATTGGTAATAGAATCCAGCGGTTTTGAGAAAATAACGGACAGCTGATTCGGTGAAAGTAACATCCATCTGTCAACGACCGGAAGTGAAATATCAGGAAGTAAACCATCCATTTTCCAGCTATCAAAACTGAAATGTTTGGCTCTGCTGGCTGTGTAGGTCAATAATAAGCCGGTATAAAAGGACTTTACCATTTCAGCGCTTTTATAGGTCAGGGATATCTGCCAGGGTTGTATACTGTCCGATTTAGTGGAAATGGTCCAGAATCCGTTGTCAGTCAGTGAAATCCTTAGCGTCGATGAAAAGGTACTTCCGGTGAATAAACCTGGGGTACTCGCAGCGAGCAAGGTTTTTACATTATTTTTTTGACGGTAAAGACTTAATTTGTCCTGATTTCCACTTTCTCCACCTACCTGTATATACCAGGCATCTTCTGAAAAATTCAGATTTGGATGGGTAGAAGCCAGGTAAAACTTGAGGTTATTTTGTAGAGACGGAGAAAAATCAAGAGAAATCTGCATTTCCCATTCCATCCGATCTCCATATTTTACAGGGGAATAGCGGATAATCTGCGTTTCATTTTGAGCGGCCGGGTAAAGATGGTTCAAATAAAGTTTTTTATTTAAAATCGTAAATCGGGAAATATTTCCTTCAAAATAAGATGGAACATATTGATTATCAAAATTTTCTGTCCATAATATGGATTGAGCGGATAAAATTTGAACGCTGAAGAATAATAAAAAAACAGGGACTTTCATACCTCACGTGTTAATGAAATAAAAGAATGCGATTATATTTGTCCCCTAATTAAGAATGGTTGCAATATCAATGCTTTTAATTAAGTTTTAAAGCCATTTTTACATAAAAAATAATTTGTCCTGACCTGCATTTTTTTAAATCTTAAAAATTAACAAATGAAATTAGCAGTAGTTGGTGTAACAGGTTTGGTTGGTAATGTCGTTTTAGAGGTTTTACAGGAAAGGAATTTTCCATTCTCCACCTTCATTCCGGTCGCATCTTCAAGGTCGGTGGGAATGCCCGTTACTTTTAAAGGAGTCGAATATCCGGTGGTGTCCATGGAAGATGCCATTGCAGCAAAACCAGATGTAGCCATTTTTTCTGCAGGAGGAGAAACTTCTTTGAACTGGGCTCCAAAATTTGCAGCAGTTGGTACCATTGTTATAGATAATTCCTCTGCCTGGCGAATGAGCCCGGACCATAAATTAATTGTTCCGGAAATCAATGCAGATAGTATTACCTCCGGCGACCGTATTATAGCAAATCCAAATTGCTCTACCATTCAAATGGTTGTTGCCCTGGCGCCATTACATAAAAAATTGAAAATTAAAAGAATCGTAGTCTCAACTTACCAGTCTATTACCGGTACAGGCATGAAGGCGGTAAAACAATACCAGTTAGAGAAGAAAGGATTTGTGCCAAAGCCGGAGGAAATGGCATATCATTATCCGATTTTTGAAAATTGTATTCCCCAATGTGATGTGTTTCTTGATAATGGATACACGAAAGAAGAAATGAAGCTGGTGCTGGAAACAAAAAAGATAATGAGGGACGACTCCATCAGAGTAACAGCTACAGCTGTACGGGTTCCTGTATTGGGGGGTCACTCTGAATCGGTAAATGTTGAATTTGAAAAGGATTTTGATCTCGCGGAGGTAAAAAAATGGCTTTCCGAAGCGCCTGGTGTTTTTCTTTCCGACGACCCGGCAGCGTTCCATTATCCAATGCCGTTATGGAGTAAGGGTAAAGATAGCGTCTTTGTTGGCAGATTAAGAAGAGATGAGTCAGCACCAAACACGCTGAATATGTGGATTACAGCAGATAATTTGCGAAAAGGTGCAGCAACAAATGCTATCCAGATTGCGGAATATCTGGTTGAAAATGGGTTGGTTTAAGCTTTCTCTCTAAGGAATGTTTAATATTAATGAACTTATTGTATTTTTGATTATTGTTACATACTCACTTTAGTTTAGACGCAGAAAACGGGAATACATCATGAAGAATAGAATTGTTTTTTGGGGTAAAAATGAAAATGCTGAAAAGATACTTCTCGCATTGGAATTGTTATCGGAGGAAGGAAAAGTCAGGGTCGTCTCTTTCCCGGAATCATTGGTTTCGGAAGAATTCAATCAGTTGTTGACAAAGGACTGGCGGGATGGTAAACCGGTTGATTTTCCTGAAGGCTTCAAGTCAGTTGACGTTGAACTGACCGTTTCCGGTAGCATTTTACCCCCTGGCTTAACAGCTGAAAAAATGGACCTAGTAACCCGCGCCCAGACAGAATGGAATTTTTCAATTCTATCATCCAGGCTTTTCCGTTCATACCAGTCAGAATTAAACGAATTTAAGGATAAGGTGGAGCGCTCCCTTCAATTTGATAAAAACATGTGGGATGAGCTGAAGAGCTTTTGGGATAGGGTGCAGGAACAAGCCAGGGATAAAAGTCTTTTCAGGGAACATAGTGAACATCTAAGACAGGAAACGAATGAGTTATTTGGGAAATTAAAAGATTTGAGGGGTAAACTGGATGAAGAGTTCGACCGTACCTCGAAATCGCTTTATGAGGATATTGTTAACCGGTTGAATGATATAGAAAATAAAGTTCGTGAGGGAATTCGCCTGCAACCTCTATTTGATGAGCTTAAAGATTTACAAAGAAAAATCAGAGATATTAAATTAAACAGAGATCATCGTAATAAAGTGTGGGAGAAACTGGATGCTACTTTTAAAGTGTTAAAAGAAAAGCGTTTCGGTCCTGAAAATGCGGATGATAATAATCCATTGGTCAGAATCCAGAAGAGATATGAAGGACTAATAGCTGCCATTGAAAAAATGGAAAGTTCGGTGGGTCGCGATACCGAGGAATTGAACTTTCAAAATGGTAAGGTGAGTGCCTCATTCGGTCAGCTCGAAGCTCAGATCCGTCAGGCAAAAGTGGCTATGATTGAGGAAAGAGTTCGCTCGAAAAAGGAAAAACTAACGGAAATGTATGCTACCAAAGCGGAGCTGGACCGTAAAATGGAGCAACTAAAGGAAAAGGAAAAAAGAAAAGAAGAGGACCTGCTTAAGGAAGATGCCAAAAAGGCGGCTCAGGAGAAAATTGCCAGCGAGATAGCCGCAGCCAATGCAGCCCGCGAAAAGGCAAAAGGGAACAAAGAGTCGCTTTTCGACGCAGCATCGACAATCTTGGGTGATTCTATCACCGATATGGTGGATACCGTCAAAGCAGTAGCCGAAGTAGTCGAAGACCGTATCGAAGATAAAATAGAAGAGATAAAAGAGATTTGGAAGGAGAAGAAGGAGGAGGAGAAGAAGGAGGAGGATAAGGAGGATTAACCTATTTTTCCAATCATATAAAAAAATCAGAGGTACCCAGGTGAAAACTGGTTTCCTCTGATTTTTTTTGGAATCCTGGTCTTTCAAAATTCCCTGGTGTTCCCCTTTTTGAAGATCCTTCCTAAAGACTGGCAGGATTTATACATTCAATAAAACAAAGGGAAATTTTTTTACCGCTATTGAAAAAAAAAACAGGATTATCAAAAATCAAGAATCAGGGACAATAGAAAAAGTGGAATTCCTGAGTACTATGAATGATTATTTAGGCATCATGAAGCATAACAAAATCTGCAGACATAGAAAAAGGATGAAATTCAAAAATCGGTCAGCATATTCGTTGAATCACTTTCTTTGACAGGTGATTTAGCAGGATTTGGTTCAAAGTTACTACCTGATATACATGTTAAGGTGGCTTTCACCAGGGAGTGATGCCTTACCCTAAACTGTAAATTTAAAGCTTGAAAGGGATTAAATGAACCAACTACCTCTCTTTTTTGGAGTTAATCTACTTGTCCAGCTTTCTTATCCTTATATTGCGGAAATCAATGGGTTGTCCCTCACTTTGTAAGGCGATGAACCCGCTGTCCAGTAATTTTCCATCAATTTTAATCTCGGGATCGTAATTATTGGCTACGCCGCCCCCGATTTGAGGTTTTGTATATCTCAAGACGGTATCGCGGTTAATAATATGGGTGACCATGTCACTGCCCCGTACGATTAATTCTGCTTTTATCCATTCGTCCTTTTGATAGGTTTTTGAGGTGGAATTGATACAATGACGGGGATCTATTTTTCCATTAAATACAACATCTGTTCCGGGGGAACACATGTTACCTGTAGGTCTGGGTTTCCCATCGGCCAATTGAGCCAGAAACTGCATTTCCACACTAATAGGCCAGTCTTGCTCCTTTCTCATCGTCCGGGGATCTTGAGAATGGAACATAATGCCACTATTTAACTCGGTATAAACGGGTGCATCTTTTCGCCAGGGTTCCGCAAACCGGTATTCCATTTTTAAATGAAAATGAGCATAAGGCGTATTATAATAAAGGTGACCATAGCGGTTGTTAAAGGTGTCATACTGATCGTACCTTACCTTTATCATCTTATCCTCTACCCGAAAGGTTTCCCCATAATTATCCCCTACCTCGTGATGATGGATTTTTACCGTCCAGTCCTTGATATCTTTGCCGTTAAATAAAGAATGCCATGTTGATGATTCTCCGCGGTTTTGTAAACTAGCGCAACCGCTAAAGAACAGGGTAGTAGATATCCAAATAAATAATAAGGCTATGTTAAAAGGTAAGGGTGTTTTCATAGGATTTGGCGTTTTAAATTTCTCGAAGTAATGGTCTGGTTAAACAGGTTGGTCCGCCTCCTCCCGGCAAACAAATAGCTTTTCCGGGAAAGGCAATAACCTCGCAACCCGCTTTTTCCAATCTTTCCTGGGTGATAGGGTTTCCCTCTACCAGTAAACATTTGCCAGGTGCGATAGCTAAAACGTTACAACCCATACTATCCCATTCCTCGTCTGGAACCTCTACCAGATTAAATCCACGTTCCAGCAAGGTATTTCTAAGAGAAATAGGCATTAAAGGGGAATAAACGACGGCAACGGATGCGTTTACCGGGCTAAAAATGGACATCAGGTGAAAAACATCATCCTGACCCTTATAATGGGGAAGGGAAAAAACCAATACCTCAATGCCATTTGGATGTAGAAACGCTTTTAATTGTCTGATGCCCTCCTCATTGGTTCTATAGGAATGTCCGACGGCCAGGGTTTTCTCGTCTATCCAGGCCACATCGCCACCTTCCAGGGTACCCGGGTATTTAATTTCACCCAAAATACCCAATCCGAGAGATTTAGCAGCCAAAGCAACCTCGGTATTCTCATTTTTCCTTGCCGCTTTGCCCATATTTCCAATGATTAAGCCAACATCGGTAGCCAACGAGGTGTCCCGACAATAAATGGCATCAATATTGGTATTTTCTGAGGTGGGTAAGGTGAAAATAGTGGCCCCGGTTTGTTCCAGCAGCTGTTGAAAATAGTCATACTCCTTCAAAGCGAGATCGTAGTCTGGTGCGGAAAGGTAATTTAATCTTTTCCATTGTTCCTGAATACGGGAACTGTTGACAAAACTATTTTTTGCCGGATGAATGAGTATAGATTTTATTTTTCCATATTCACTATGAAAGGTCTCTTTCATTTTAAAGGTTGCGAAGGATTACTTTTAATTAGCCAGATATAAATGGGAATACCCAGTAAAAGCAGGATGAAACCCCAGTAAACAACTTCAAATCCTGCCCCAATGACCGCATACATGGAATATATGAAGGCTACCAGGGCGATAGATAATTGAATCATCCAGCGAGGGTTCTTTTTAAAGGAGATGGTTAAGGCATAGGTCGCCGATGAAAAAATATAAGGAATCAGTACACTGATGGTCGTTAATAAAATCATAAACTCAAAGGCTTTTACAAGACCTTTTGTGTAATTCATCAACAATAGAATAGAAATTAAAATACTGGACAAGACGATACCTACAGCTGGCGTAGCCTTACTGTTTTGCTTACCAAAAATGGCTGGAAAAACCTTATCATTTGCCGCAGCTAAAGGAATTTGTCCCTGTATCAGAATCCAGCCATTTAGGGCGCCAAAAGTGGAAATAAGCACCCCAGCAGCGACAAAATTTCCAGCCCACGGTCCCCATATTTTAGTAGCAGCATCGGCAAATGGCGCTTTCGATTGAATGAGTTCCTCTGGTGGCAATATGCCCATGACGGCAAAACTACCTAACATATAAACGAGGGCGGTCAAGAGCGTGCCCCAAATAGTGGCTCGTGGAATGGTTGTTTCAGGATCTTTCACGTTGGCAGCTGGAATGGTAGCGCATTCCAGACCCAGAAAGGCAAAAAGCGTAAGGGTCGTCGTTGCGGCCAAAGCACCTCCAATCGTGTTTTCTCCACGAACCATCGGCGTTAAATAGTCCATATTTACATAAAATATGCCTACGATGGACACCATTAAAAGAGGCGTTAATTTTAAGATAGTAGTAATCAATTGCACTGTTCCAGCCGTTTTAATTCCGCGGGTATTAACCCAGGTTAAAAACCAGATGACACTTAATCCTGCGGAAATGGCGGCGATGGGATGTTCTCCAATGGTTGGAAAGAAATGACTTAAATAACCAATTAGGGCAACAGCGATGGCTGCATTGGTACACCAAACGGAAATCCAGTAGCCCCAGGCCACCCAAAAGGCAGCAAAATGGCCAAATCCCTCTCTGGTATAAACATAAGGCCCTCCTGTTGTCCCCGGATATTTTCGGCTCAGTGCAGCAAAAACGATGGCAAGGCCAACAGCGCCAAGGGCCGATAATGCCCATCCAAACATACTGATACCTCCATAGGAAGCCAGGGATGCCGGTAGAAAAAATACACCCGATCCAATCATATTTCCCATAACCAGCGCAATCGTTGGTCCGAAACCAATCTGTTGTTCCTCCCTTTTTTGTACCATAACCTTTTTTTTGCGTTTGAATAATCCTTTCTTTGAAAAATGAATTTAACCATAATTTCTAAAAGTCATGGATTATTTATGAGGTTTGATAAAATATTTTATAGGTTAACCGTTTTTAATTGTATCATAGCGTACTTTTTTAACAAATAAATTTTCAATATTATGAAAATGTATAAAATGATTTTCCTTTCGTTAGGATTATTTTCATTTTTAATGCTTGGGGCACAAGGTAAGGGAGGTAGAATATTATATGAGGTTACGGTCAATATACATCGTAATTTACCGCCTGACCGGGCTGAGGAAATGAAAAAATTTGTGCCGGAGTTCCAGGTGTCAAATCTGGAATTACTTTTTAATGAAACCATGTCTCTTTGCAAAAATGCGGAGAAACAACCTGAAGCTCCTCCTCCAGCTACAGAGCAAGAAGGTATGATGAGACGATTTATGATGCGTCGTTCTGCCAATGTCGTCTTTAGAAATTTAAAGGAAAAACGTTCTGTCGAGCAAACTGATTTCATGGATAAGACTTTTCTTATATCAGATGAGACTGAAAAAATGGCCTGGAAAATTACGGGGGAACAGAAAATGATTAACGGTTATTTGACGATTGGTGCCTCTTACCAGGATTCTTTAATGGGCAGAGAAAGAAGAATTAAGGCTTATTTTACACCTTCCGTACCCATTAGCGCGGGACCACAAACCTATGCGGGGCTTCCAGGTCTGGTGTTAATGGTAGATATAAATGAAGGAACACAAACCCTGGTTGCAAAGGAAATAACCATGGATCCTGCCTTAGCCGCTGGCATAGCAGAGCCAGATAAGGGTAAAGCAGTTACCCGAAAAGAATACAATGCCATTGTGGCGGAAAGAATGAAGGAAATGGGTGCAAACGGACAAGGTGGCTTCCAGATCAGAATGGGTGCTCCGAGAAATTAAGCTCTATCTAATTAAATGCTAATTATCGAAGAAAGCCTTGTCTCCCATAATTAGCATTTAATTAGATTTAAAGTCTTCTTTGACTTTTATTAAAAGCGTCAACTGCAGGATATTCTGCAGCAAATCTTGCTGCCTCAGCAACTCTGCCACTATCAAATTCTTGGTCAAATCTCATGCGTCCCAAAATAAGTTCAAGTTCTCTGTTTTTTGCAACCTCTGCTAAAGAAAAGAAACGAGATTGGATATTGTCCATAGAAATAAATGGTGCAATGGGATTTGGAATATCGTTTTCATCAAGTACATTACTTAGATTTCTAATTTCTTCTGAAATGAGCTGATTTTGAGAGTCATCAAATGGAGTAGTGTCATCAAAAGGGAAAGTTTCTGCTTCCTCGGCTAAAGTACCAAAAAAGCTTTCCGCTGCACTTTTAACTGTAACAGGTATTTTCAATTTACCTATGGCATTTTCCGCTAAGGTGAAACTATGCATTGCGAATTTATTTTTATCGTTCATAAGATAACCTGTTGCTGCTCCTGACAATTGATCTGCAACAGCTAAACCGCCTGATAAGGCTGCCCCTGCCTTGGCAATTCTTGGTCCATTTTTTGCCACTGAACCAAGTGCTCTACCAAACATTAACTGGGCTACACCTTCATTTTGAATTTTTTGAGCCCTCTCGACACCCATAGATTTTAACTGAGTTAATTTTTCGTGACGATTACTTTGATCAGCTGCTGTTTTTATCCGGATTAATTTTTGAGTGTCTGCATGATTTTGTAATGCATCAATACTTTTAGGTTGAATAGTATCGGCATAATTTGCTATACCTAATCTATTTTGTTTTAACTCTTTGGCAGTAATCAAAGCTCGCATACCCATTCTGTTTAATTTAAAACTAATTTAAATTAAATATATTTAACCTTAATTAGAAATTTACTTTTAATAAAAAATAGGTTCCCCGACATAAAAATTAGGGAACCTGTTTTGATAAATTATAAAGATATATATTAAAAATATTTATCCTCTTATAAACATTCTCATTCCTCCCGGAGGCATACCCATTTGGTTTCCTCCCATACCTTTTAAGGTATAGGTGAAACTTAGCATAAAATACCTTCCCAAAGATCTGATTTGCTCATCAGATGTATAATTAAAGTCAGCGGTGCGACTAATACCCGTATTTCGGTTCAGCATATCAATAGCAGCCAGTTTTAATTCCCCTCGTTTATCTTTCAATACAAATACAGAGAGTCCCGAATTCCAGATAGGAATAGCCTGATTAAATCCGGCACTTAACCCTGTATATATCTCATAATCAAGATTCGAAGAAAGGTTAATGGCTTTTTTGAACAGGGGTATATTGATATTGGCAGTGTAGGTCTTAACACTATATTGCCTGCCATTCTGCGTAGCGATAGAGTAAGAAGTATTTGAATTGCTCCAGTCTATGCCAATCTGCCAGTCAAATAATTCTTTTTTCTGATTCTCAATGGATAATCCACCAGAGATACTGGTAGAATTTGTAGTGCTCAAAGCACCGTTTATATAGGTTAATCCTTTATTCCTGTTTATTCCGGCATTACTGTTAATTCTTATTTTCAATGGCTTAATCCTTGTTCCAAAATTGGCGCGGGTGGATAGGTTTAAATCATTAGCCACGTTTTCCGGGCGGGTTGTGGTGATATATCGATCATCAATAACCTGGGTATTCCTGATTTTATTCTGGGTATAGCCAATATTTGAAAAAATAAACAGATTAGTCATGGAAAACTGATTGAAACTAAAGAACCTTACGCCCATATTGTGGCTATATTCAGGTCTTAAATCAGGATTTCCCACGTAAATATTTAGTGGATTGCTATTATCTACAAGCGGCTGTAGCTGAGTTAATGAAGGTTCTCTAACATTTGTCGAATAGTCGGCAGATAAATTTTTACCTTTTCCAACTTCCCAGCGCATTCTTACCGCTGGTAAGATATTGGTGTATTTTTTTTCAATATGCTGCTCGGTCAGAATCAAATCACCAGTCAATAAAGAATACTGTAAACTTGCTCCGGCAGTCAGATTAAATTTTTCGCCCGAAAACCGGTAATTGGCCCCACCTCTGTGGTAATTATAATCGGTAGTATATTTATTGCTCAGCTGGGTGTTAAACCGCTCATAAGGATTAAGTCCGAAAGCCAGGTCATAAACCTCCCTAAACTGATTATTATCATTATGGCGATAATCGTAATTCATTTCCAGGTATTGCATTTTGAATAGAGGTTCCGTGTAAGAAAGTCTGACGCCATAGGTAATCCGCTCATTATCCTGATCGAATCTTTGTTTAATGGTATCAATTCTGCTTTTTCCTGCCTTGAAAAAGGTGTTTTCCGATAAATTTTCACCGAAATTTCCATCATTATTCAGATTAAATGAAAAGTTGGCTGAATAACTTCTGCCTGGTTTTGACAATCTTCTTCGGTATAATAAATCATTTGTTAGCTGACTGGCAGTTCCTTCGCTGGTGTTGGTTCTGATATTGCTATTGGAGGGCGAATAATCAGCATTCAGCGTTTCAGTTTCCCCTTCATAAAGGGTATTACTGCTTCTCAGGGTAACCCTGGAGGTTAATTTAATCGATTGGAAGGAATCCAGTTTATGATCCAGTACTATATTAAGTCTGTGACTTTCATTCTTGCTGTTTTGTTTGCTGTCTTCTGTATTATAAAAGGTCCTGTCTGCCAGGAAATTTTCTCTGAAAAGGGTTCTGTCAGTTTGTTTATCCAGTAAAGAATAGAAATAACTGCCGTTCAGTTCTGTTTTTTTACTTAAGGTATTAGTGTAATTCAATCCACCGGAATAGGTATTCGTAAATCCAGTATTGTTTCCATTATTTATGGGACTGTCACCATCAATCTGAATACCGCCGCCGCGGGACATACCTCCTGTAAATCCTACATATTCTTCAAAGGAAAATCCCTGATTATTGATATTATTAGCCATACCAATAAAGGAGATTTTTTCTTTGGAACCAAATTTATTAAGACTGGCTTTACCCTGAAATCTATTTTCTGATCCAACACCTCCGTTTACGTTACCAAAACTACCTTTGCGACTATCTTCCTTCAGGGTAAGATTGATTGTTTTTTCTCTTTGACCATCATCGACGCCGGTGAACTCTGCCTGATCAGATTTTTTATCAAAAACCTGAATTTTATCGATGGCACTGGCGGGTAGGTTTTTGGTGGCCATTTTTGGATCCCTGCCGAAAAATTCTTTTCCATCAACCAAAATTCTGTTGACGGTTTCGCCCTGGGCCTGAACATTTCCAGATCTGTCAACTTGGACACCGGGCAATTTTTTTAATAATTCTTCCACATTTGCATTCGGTTGAACCTGAAAAGCGGCTGAATTATATTCTACCGTATCTTTTTTTATGGTCATTGGATTCCTTTCCCCTTCCACGACAATTTCATTTAACAGGGTACTTTGGGCTTCCAGTAAGATGTTACCCATATCAAAGGTTGGATTTGCTATGGTAAAACTGACTGGTTTGTAGAAAGATTTATATCCCAGGTAAGTAACATTTAACAAGAAATCACCCAGTGAAATTTTTTCAAAATTGAATCGGCCGTCATTTTCTGAAAGCGCGAATTCAACCAGCGTAGAATCAGCTTTTTTAAGCAGCATTACGGTCGCGGCACTAAGGGAACCTCCTGCGGAATCCAGTACGACGCCAGTTAGTTTACCCATATTTTGAGCGTGAAGCAAGCCTGTAAAAAACAGGCTTATGGCTAAAGTTAATAGGATAGGGTTTAATTTGTTCGACATATAAAAATTTTAAACTTATTTTACGCTGTAAAGCAAATATAAAAATTCCATTGTGCCAATTATTTTAAATCAAAGTGCCAAATATCTCTACCAAAAGGCTTAATTCATCGCTCTTTATATTTTAATGCTATAAATCGGGATTTAATTATTAAGATATGGATATTTTAAAATATCTTTGGCGCTCCTTATCAGGTCTCGTAGTAGAATGGATACTACGCGGGTCTCCGGAACCCGAGATACAGGTTCGATTCCTGTCGAGACCACTATTTATCATTAATTTGTGTTGTTTAATTACAATGAGGTTACTCAGGCTTTGTATTTGTTTTATTTATAGTACATTATAAAGTATGCGATAATAAATTAAATCTGTTTTATTTTTAGAAAAAAAGGTAGATAATTTTATTTTAAGCAAATAATTTATAAATTTGATTTAATTTTTATGTGTAAACCGTTTGTTTTTACATATAAAGGAACTCCCATATTCTAAATTATGTACATTATCATTAATTTTCGGAGCATGTTAAAGAAATTATTTTATTCGTTACTCTTTCTGCTGGTAACTGGTTTTGTTGTAAATGGTCAAACTACTGACGATGAGGTAATGCCTTGGGATCAACCAGTAAATGGAAAAAATAAACCTAAGAAAGAAAAAAAAGCTAATAAACCAACTAGTGAAAGTAATAATGAAATGGATTTTCCTATGGAGGCTGATCAAAGAGAAAAGGGTGAATCAACCGCTAAGGAACCAACTGGATATTCTCCTGGTTCAGGATTTGAAGTTGGTGTAAGAGGAGGACTTTTTCAAGTATTGGGTGAAATAAAAAGAGGAGCACCAGATACTGGCAGTAGGTTTTCGAATTATGGTCTTGCCGGTAGCCTGCGCTTTGCTTTAGATCATATTTTTTCCCTTCGCGCGGAGTTTCTGTTTGGAAAGGCTGCCGGTAATTCGGATGGATTAAATCCTTCGAAGAGAGGTTTTACCTCTACCTGGTTGTCTGGAACTCTGTGGGGTCTTATAAACCTTAATTCATTGGCTTCTCCTGACAAAGAAAAGAAATTAGCTATGAATCTGATGTTGGGAGCTGGTGCAAATTCATCTACCATTGTAAAATATGGAACAGATTTAACCAGACCAACAGAAGCAGCAACGTTTACCAGAAAATTCGATTTTTCAAATAATCCTTTCCATATAGGGGCAGGTTTTAATGTAGCATACCGTGTTTCACCAAATTTGAGTATTGGTATTGAACATCAGGCTATCATGGCCATGGGGGAACGCAGGGACCTGATGGATGGTTGGGACAATGGTGTTGAAAATCCTGCCTCCGCCCAAATTGATTACAATGATTATATTGGATTCACAAATCTTAGCCTGAATTATATTATCGGCAACAAGTCAGGGGATTCCCCAGCCTTTTGGAATAGTCCTCTTAAGAATGTAATAAGGGAATTAGAGGGTATCAAATCTAATGTCAATACGAAAACTCCTATTCAGGATACTGATAAGGATGGTGTGCTGGATGAGTTCGACTTAGAATTAAATACGCCGTCAAATGCATTAGTAGATACCCGCGGACGAACCCTGGATAGTGATAAAGATGGCGTGCCTGATTATCTGGACAAACAGCCTTTCTATGCGCCTCTAGCCGGTGAACAGGTGGACGCAGATGGTGTTATCATCAATGGAGAAAATGCTGCAGGAGGTGCTGGATTGGGTGCTTCAAACCCACGTCCGGGTGGAAGCGGTGTAACCGAAGCAAGGGTTAAGGAAATTGTAGAACAGGCATTTCAGCAAAGGGAAGCCTCCTCAGGTGGTTCTTATGGCGGAGGTGCAGTTGTTGAATGGTTCCTTCCGATGATTCATTTTGAAATGTCCAGTAGTAGTATTCGTAATATGGATATAGGAAATCTATCCTCTATTGCCAGAATGATGAAATCTAACAGGGGAATGAAATTATTAGTTATCGGCTACACGGATAAAACTGGGGGTGAAGATATTAACCAGAAATTATCCTACCAAAGAGCCAGTGCTGTAATCGATTACTTTGTAAACAAACAAGGTATTTCAAGGGATCGTTTTGTGTTGAATTATAAAGGAAAAGATGATAATATAGTGGAAGCAACCAGCAGTTTCATGAATCGCAGGGTTGAATTTCAGGTTGCAAAACCAGGTGATATTGATATGCCTGCTCCTGGTGGGAATTAAATAATTGTATGATATGTTTAAAAGGATCAACTGAACTTTACAGTTGATCCTTTTTTAATTTTAGCTGGTTTTTTTAATTAACAAAAATAAAAATATGTTTTTTTTCACTTAACATATTAAATAAAAAAAGTAAGTATAAAATTATTTAAGTCAATATTTAAAGTGAACATATTATAAATTATTTTACTATAATGTATTGAATTTCAATGTTTCCTGATACTTCTCATTTTATATTTGGCTTATGATTTGCTTTACCCAATGCGTGATGCGGAATATACCGTTTCATGCATTCAGGTAAAATGAGACGTATGAAAATTAAAATCTACCTTTTGACTTTATTAATGATTCCTGCGCTAACGATGATAGCACAAAAGGAATCATCTGTTACACGCGGGCAATTGCTGGTTAAATTTAAACCTCAGGTAATTCCGGAGAATTTTATGGTTGGATTTCAGACCTATGCCAGAGATGGCGGAGGTATCTGGCTGGAGAAAAAATTGAGTAGGTCGGCTAATATTAATCTGATTGGATATGATACCCTAACCGTAAATGCTGTAAATCTCCTGGAGGAAATTAAAAAGGATCCACAGGTTGAATATGCTTGTTTTGATATTTCAGTTGAGCCCAGAGGAGATATGCCCGATGATCCGAACCTGGAATCACAATGGGGCTTGTTTACCATTGGTGCAAATAAAGTATGGGAGTTAACCAAAGGTGGCGTTTCAGCTTTAGGTGATACGATTGTAGTGGCCATCCTGGATACTGGTTTTGATATTAATCATGAAGATCTTAGAAATAATATCTGGACCAATAAGGGTGAAAAACACGGAGATAAGATAGATAATGATCAGAATGGGTATGTCGATGATGTAAATGGCTGGAATTTTATTCATCAGCAGCCAGTGCACGTAGCTGATAATCACGGAAGTTCAGTAGCGGGAATCATAGGCGCTCAGGGTAATAATGGAAAAGGGATAACAGGTTTAAACTGGCATGTAAAGCTGATGGTATTCGAAACCCGTTTAGTGAGTGATATTATTGCTGCTTATGATTATATTATTGATCAGCGGGAAAGGTTTAACAGAACGAAAGGAAAACAAGGGGCTTTTGTTGTCGTAACGAATGCCTCCTTTGGCGTGAATAAAATTAAATGCGTAGATCAGCCATTATGGGGTGAAATGTATGATCGCCTGGGTACTGCAGGAATCCTATCGGTTGCAGGCGCTGCAAATAATCCCTGGAATGTTGATGAAGTAGGAGATATGCCCACTACCTGCCAGAGTAATTATTTACTAACCGTATTAAATACCAATGCCAGGGATGAAAGGTATGCGGGCTCAGCTTATGGTCCTGTATCTATTGATATGGGAGCACCCGGTCAGCAATCCTTCTCTACAAGGAGTAATAATGAATATGGTGTATTTCATGGAAATTCGGCTGCAGCTCCTCATCTTGCCGGCGCTGTAGCCCTTCTTTACAGTCTTCCCAGGCAAGGGTTGGCTGAGGAAGCTATTTCAAATCCTGCCCAAACAGCCATGAAAATCAAAAATAATCTGCTAAGTAACGTCGATAAAGTTTCCTCCTTAGTTTCCTTAACAGCAACTGGCGGCAGGCTAAATGTGTTTAATTCCATGGTAAAATTACTGGAGCAATATCCGGAGAAAAAATCTGAGATTTCCAATAGTCAAATATTGGTTTACCCAAATCCGGTCATTGATGAAATTTATGTTGAAATGGCTAAACCAGAAGCAGAAACGGCTATCTTGTCTATCTATAATGTTATGGGGCAACAAATAAAACAGATATTTCTTCCTCAGGGTGTAAATCGGGCCAGAGTGCTTACAAATGGCTGGAAACCAGGAAACTATTGGGTATTCTCCCCGGGTGTTTTCAATATCCGTCAAGCCTCCTTTGTGGTACAAGGTCAGTAGTTGACGTAAATTCTATTTTTTATTTTCTAAATTCCATTTTTCCTTTATAAAATAAAAAAAACGGTTTATATTTGCAACCGCTAAAGCAAATGGCAAGGCTCCGTAGCTTAATTGGATAGAGCATCTGACTACGGATCAGAAGGTTTCAAGTTCGAGTCTTGACGGAGTCACTCCTTTTTGTTGAGCATTAAATATATGCAATTATGTCAAAAGTTTGTCAGCTGACAGGTAAGAGACCAATCGTCGGCAACAATGTATCGCACTCAAACAGGAAGACTAAACGTCGTTTCCTTCCTAACCTGAAGAAAAAACGTTTCTTTATACCAGAAACGGGTGAATGGGTTACTTTACGTATAAGCACTTCGGCATTACGTAATATTGATAAATATGGTATTCATCTATATCTTCAGATGTGTGCTAAAAAAGGATTTGACACAGGGGTAATGCTCTGAGTCGTTTATAATTAACCATCATGGCAAAGAAAAGTAAAGGTAATCGTATCCAAATTATTTTGGAGTGTACCGAACACAAAAAATCAGGTCTTCCGGGTACTTCCAGGTATGTAACCCAAAAGAACAGAAAAAATACGCCTGACAGATTGGAGTTAAAAAAATATAACTCTGTTCTCAAAAGAGTAACTGTTCACAGAGAAATAAAATAATTGTTGGATTTCTAAAATCATCCTGTCATGGCAAAAGTTTCTAAAAACGCCAGGGTTGCTCAACGTGCCGCGAACGTAGGTTCAGGTCGTGATTATGTTAAAATTGTTGTTAGCATCAAAGACCCTAAAACTGGCAATTACAGCTATAAAGAATCTATGGTTCATAAGGATAAAAAAGATGAATTTCTGGCTAAACAGAAATAATTTTTATCGGAATCATTTTTTAAAGGGGGCTTTTCTTTGTTGAAGAAAAGCCTCCTTTGTTTCATTCGATATAATTTCTTGCCTATGTCTCTTTTAAATAGGTTTTTTGGTAAAAAAGAAAAAGAGGACCTTAATAAAGGTCTTGAAAAAACCAGGGAATCCCTGCTGGGTCGTCTTTCCCGCCTGGTTATTGGTCGTTCTTCAGTCGATGATGATTTTCTCGATGAATTGGAAGCCATCCTAATATCATCGGATGTGGGTCTTGAGACCACGAATAAAATTATAAACCGTGTTCAAAAAAGAGTTTCCTTAACTAAGTATCTTGATGCCAATGAATTAAATGAGGTGCTCAGAAGTGAAATGGTTGATCTTCTGTCAGAGAATAATACCACAGATGAAAACTTTTTTGAGCTCCCGGAGGATATAAAACCCTATGTTATTTTGGTTGTAGGTGTCAATGGTGTTGGGAAAACTACCTCTATCGGAAAATTAGCATTTCAGTTTAAAGAGGCCGGTTTTAACGTTGTACTTGGTGCTGCCGATACTTTCAGGGCAGCTGCTGTCGATCAGCTTAAAATATGGTCAGAGAGAGTTTCCTGTCATTTTTATGGTAAAGGGATGAATGCTGATCCTGCCGCAGTTGCATACGAAACAGTGCAGTATGCTATTGAAAATAAATGTGATGTAGCCATCATTGATACAGCCGGGCGTTTGCACACAAAGGTGAATCTGATGAATGAACTTTCAAAAATAAAGAGATCGGTTACCAAAAAATTAGCTACTGCTCCCAACGAAGTCATTTTAGTGCTCGATGCTACTACCGGGCAAAATGCTTTTGAACAAGCCAAACATTTTACAGAAGCAACAAACGTTTCCGGCCTTATTTTGACTAAACTGGACGGCACAGCCAAAGGTGGAGTTGCTATCGGAATATCAGACCAGTTTAAGATTCCCATACGCTTTATAGGCGTTGGTGAAGGTATGCATCAGTTACAGTCATTCAGAAAACGGGAATACGTGGATGCTATTTTTGATAAATAGACTTGCGTACTTTTACCTGAGGTGCTTCTTCTTTTGGAAATAAATGCCGCTCGGTAATTGGATTTTCTGCCGTTTCCGGATTAAACAGCAGGGAAACAATCCAATATCTTTCTTCCCTGTATATGAGTTGAATACTATTAATGCCTCGTTGTAATACGGCATCATTATCTGCCGATTTAGTTTCGTAGGAGCTAAAAACGTGCACCATATCTCCGTATGCTTCGGTTATCCTGCCAATTTCAATCTCTTTAAGGCTTTGCATTTTAAAGCTTGCTTCAGCTCCTCTGATATAATCTTCCACCGTTAAAGAAATATATCTTTCCTGTCCTCTTTGATCTTTTCCCAACGCATTTATCCTGGCTTCTGATCGGAATAGTTTCCTGAATAATACCCAATTCCTGGTCGTTCCATCCTCACCTGACATAATATGATACATAGCAGATATCAGATTATCAATGGTGCTGAAAGGTACCTCTTCCCTATGATCTTGTCCTTTATTCCCGTTAAAAAGTAAAATAGCCATATAATTTTTCAGAAACTCTGCCGAAATTTAATATAAAATAATGATTTTCACCCTACTTTCGGAGTGAGATTAGATATTTGCAGAAAGTTTTTAGGTCGATAAATCCGATTTCCTTTGAATAAATTAAATAACAGGTTTTTTCTTGCCTCCTTCAGTTATTATATAACCAGCTTTCGACTCTTTTGTTGGCGATTGTTTACCGGTTATAAACCCAAACTGATTCAGGTTGCATCTTTTCGGGGTTATGCATCTCAGGATAAGCTTTTTATTCAGGGAAGAATTTCAAGATTCAGGAATATTAACAATAATCCGGATGCTTCTCCCTGGGAACAACTCACAGATACAGTTAAAAGGATTTTTAATAGCCGAATCCCAGATGTTTCCTGTGAGATTACGATCCTGGGTTATACTTTTTATACCACCTCAAATTCTGCCGGGTACTTTACACTGGAAACAAATTGGCCTGCTGCGGAGATTCCGGACCATTCCTGCTGGCTACATGCAGCTATCATGATTTTACCCTCAAAAGAATATCATATCCAGCATAATCTCGTCAAAGGAGAAATTTTATTTATCTCTAAAAATCAAAAGTTTATCGTTATAAGTGATATTGACGATACTTTGTTGCTCACTGGTGTTCGCTCTCTTTTTTATTGGAAAGTACTTTATAACACTTTTTTAAAAAACCTGGAGCAAAGAAGAGGTATCCCCGGTGCTCCTGCCTTTTTCCAGCGACTTTCCCAGCTTAAAGATCAAAAGGACTGGCAGACCTATGTATTTTATATTTCCAGCACACCCCGTACATTGTACGATTTTGTACTGACCTGGCTGGAAAGGTGTCATTTTCCCAAAGGTCCCATTCTTTTGAAAGACTTTGGTTTGTCAACACTCGATAAAGGGACATTTCGATTTAAATCAAAGCTTTCCTGGATCAGGCATGTTATGTCCGTTTTTCCATCCATTCCTGTTGTATTAGTTGGGGATAGTGGGGAAAAAGATTTTTATTTGTATCAGAAATTGTCACGGGAATATCCCGATAAGGTAAAAGCAATTCTTATCAGGGATATCCAATTCGTATGGAGAAATAATAAATTGATGCAGGCTATGGCAGCCTTTAGAAATGAGGTGCCTTTCTGTTTATTTAAAAATTATAAGGAAGCGCGGATCTGGGTTCAAAAAAATATTCCTGAGCTGGTTGATTTGCATGAAAGTTAACCAACTCAGGATTATATGAACGATTTTAATTTAATGTGTACCGAATACCTAATCCGCCAAATCGGGTGCCCAAACCAGATGTATAACCATTAATAAAAAAAGTGGGTGTCCAGTCGATGGTAACGTTGATGGGACTCTTTTTGAAAGTGTAATCTAATCCTACGTATCCCTGCAATCCAAAAGAAGAAGAAGCAAAAGTGGATATTTGTTCAAAACGCCAAAAATAGACAGAGAGTCCGGCGCCATAATACCAGTTTAATCCATCCAATACATCTAACGGTTTGTGCTTCAGACCAGCAGCACTTAAGGCAATCCAGGAATATTCAGAAAAGGCTCTCAATCCTAAGTTACCTTCCAGCGCAATAGATTCATTGATAAAATATTTCCCGGAAATGGTAAGTGGGTATCCAATTCTTGCTCCAACAGCTGTTTTGTATTGTTGTGCCATTGAAGTAGTTAAGGATAGAATGCTAAATCCCGTAACTAAAATAAAAAAGTGGAATGTTTTCATACAACATTTGTTTAAATGGTTAATTTAAAGCGTAAGGATAATTTTCCCCTGTGATATATTTTGCTCCATCAGGTTGTGTGCCGCTATAACTTCCTCCCAGGGGAAAATGCTGCCAACAACGGGAAATAAATGGCCTTTAGAGAAATCAAGCCAGGTATGTTTTACCAGATCTTCAATTAACCTGGATTTATAAGTTAGGTCTCGGTTCCTTAACGTACTTCCTTTAATGGTCCATCTTTTTTGTAACATCATTTGCAGGGGAATGGTTTGAGGTTCGGCACCTCCTAAAAATCCTAATAAAACAAGGACTCCGTCCGTCCCTAAACATGCCAGATTTTGCTCCCAGTGGGAAGCGCCGATAAAATCTATAATGATATCCACCCCATCTTTTCCAATGATGTCCGCCACACGCCGGGAAAATGATTCTTTTTTATAATCAATGCATACTGAGGCACCTAATTTTTTGCACAATGCATGTTTTTCAGCGGAGGTAACAGCTGTTACTTCGGCTCCTGCCTTTTTAATTAACTGAATGGCAGCGGTACCGACACCCGATGCCGCTGCATGAAGTAATACCTGCTGGCCTTTTTTTATTTGTGCATGCCAGTGGAGGGCTTGCCAGGCAGTCAGAAAAGCTTCTGGTATGGCGGCTGATTCATCAAAGGATAATCCTTCTGGAATGGGCATTGCATGTTGTTCGTGAATAACTGCGTATTCGGCGTAGCCTCCTCCGGCAATAAGACCGCAGATTTTATCTCCTGGACGCCATCGTGTAACTTTATCACCACAGACAACTATCTCGCCGGCAATTTCTAATCCCAGCAGCTGACTTTCTCCGACAGGAGGAGGGTATTTTCCTCTTCTTTGTAAAATATCAGCTCTGTTTAATGCAGTAGCCTTTACCTTCACTAAAACCTGGTGTTCACTGGCTACAGGTTCCGGGGCTTCCGTAAAAAATAATTGATCAGCTTCGCCAAAAGAATGAAACGAAATAACTTTCACCTGTTTTATCAAAACTTTAAAATGTGACCCATTCTCTCTTTTTTAACCCTAAGATAATCCTGATTTTCTGCTTGAGGGTTAATTATCAGGGGAACTCTTTCAACCAGCGTGATGTCATTTTGTTTGAAAATATCCAGTTTATCCGGATTGTTTGTCAACAGCCTGACTTGTTTAACGCCAAGATCGAGCAATAAAGTTAAAGCGATGGAAAAATCACGGGCATCGACCGATAATCCAAGGTGAAGGTTTGCCTCTACCGTATCCATACCTAAGTCCTGCAATTGATAGGCTTTTAATTTATTGATAATACCTATACCGCGTCCTTCCTGTCTGAGGTAAATCAGGATGCCGTTTGATGCCGCTATTTTATCCATTGCGGTCATAAGTTGTTCGCCACAATCACAACGTTTCGAACTAAAAAGGTCTCCTGTAATACATTCTGAGTGAATTCGAACTAAGACAGGACCGGTAAAATCAATATTTTCATGTACCAGAGCCAGGTGGGGCATCCATTCTTCCGTATCATTGGCGTAGGCCAATAAATTGAAATTACCCCAGGGGGTTGGAATTAAAGCTTCTGCCTGCCGTATGATTGTCTTACTTTCCTGCATAGATTAAAAGCCACATGAAGATAATAGAACAATGTTTTGGGTTTCAGGTTTCATTTTTGTCCTGTTTTTTCAAGCGCCTGCATCAGGTCGGCTTTAATATCATCGATATGTTCCAGTCCAACGGAAATTCTGATGAGCCCATCTGTTATGCCCACTTCTTTTTTATCGGCTGCACTTAATCTTGAATGAGTTGTCGAAGCCGGGTGTGTCAGAATAGTCCGGGTGTCTCCCAGGTTGGAGGAAAGAGAGCAAAATTTCAATTCATTTAAAAAAGCCATTGCGGCTTTAAAACCTCCTTTAAGCTCAAAACTTACGATACCACCCCCAAGTCTCATTTGTTTTTTAGCAATTTCATATTGAGGATGAGCAGGTAAAAAAGGATAAATCACTTGATTGATTTCAGCTCTTTCCATGAGAAAAAGGGCTGTTTGAAAAGCATTCTCACAATGTCTTTCCATCCTCACGGCCAATGTTTCCAGGCTTTTACTTAACACCCAGGCATTAAAAGGAGGCATAGCGGGTCCGGTATGTCTGCAGAAAAATCGAACATTTTCAATTAATTCAGCTTTTCCAACAACGATGCCTCCTAAAACACGACCTTGGCCATCCATCCATTTAGTTGCGGAATGAACAATTAAATCAGCACCGTATTTGGCTGGATTTTGCAGATATGGGGTTGCGAAACAATTATCAATGTTAAAAAGAAGCTGGTGTTTTTTACAGAAGTCACCGGCAAGAGATAAATCAACAAGGGCTAATCCAGGGTTTGACGGGGATTCAAGCAGAAACATGCGGGTGTTCGATTGAACTTTTTCTTCCCAGTCAGCCGGGTTAGCAGGATCTGTTAATGAAAAGGTAATACCCCATTTGGGTAATATCTGTCCTAATATCTGTAAGGTAGAACCAAATAAAGCGCGGGAAGCTAATATATGATCTCCCTGAGCTACAAAAGGGGCAATACTTGCAAAAACAGCTGACATTCCTGATGCTGTAGCAAAACCATCTTCAACTCCTTCAAGCTGGCATACCTTTCGTATGAATTCATCGGTATTTGGATTATTATAGCGGGAATAAATGAGGCCGTCTCCTTCTCCCTGAAAGGTTTCTGCCATTAATTCAGGTGAAGGGAAAGTGAAACTTGAAGTTAAAAAAACAGGATTACTATGTTCCCTGTAAGCTGTTCTTTCCAATTGTTCACGAATCGCCAGCGATTCAAAATGTTTGGGTTTCATACGCCTTTAATTTCAAAGTCCCAGCTTATAGAACAGGTTTTTTCTATTATTTTGGCAACGGAGCAGTATTTATCGATAGACATGCTGATGACCCTTTCCGCTTTTTCTCTGTCTAAATTGCCATGGAGAATAAAATGTAAATGTATGGTTTCAAATAAAGAAGGCGTTTCATTTTGACGTCGCTGTGCCTGGATGTCCACCTGAATATCCAATAATGGTTGCCGCATTTTTTCAAGTAATAATACGATATCAATACTGCTGCAGGAAGCTAGACCTGCTAATAACAATTCCATCGGTCTTAAAGCAGCATCACCACCTCCAATTTCTGTAGATGCATCTGTTTCTACCCTGTTTCCAGATTCATTTTTTATAGAAAAGTGATAGGGCGCAGATATTCTTGAAAGAGTTAGATTCATTTAAAGTTTATTTTACTTAAGAGCAAAACGCCGTCAAAAATGAAAAATATTTTATACTTTTTTTGAATTGTCTTGTCTTTTTTCAAAGTTAATTTTAGTTTTGTGTTTCAATCACTACTTAACCGATGTGATTTTATACAGAAGAGGGGAGAGATCGGGCTCACAGAACCTCTGGCAACCATGAATGACTTTTCGTGCAACGGTGCCAAATCCCGCCAATTTATTTTGGAACTATAAAATCTGTGTGTCTATGAACGCCAACATTTCAAACACTGACCTTTTTACTTCGGAAGTCTATCGGTTTTCTACTGATTTCATTCATTCTGGCAACAATCCTACTGATAATTGTTGCTGTTGTTGTCTCAACTGACAGCATCTCCTTTTCCTTCTTATTTCACGGAATTTCGGAAAGCTGTAGCATGGCGTACTGCCTTAGCACAATGTACCTCTAATCTTCTATTTTCTAAACTTCAAATTTCATATCATGGCACAAGAATTTCATTTTGAAACGTTGCAACTTCATGCAGGTCAGGAAGTTGATTCCGCAACGCAATCCAGGGCTGTTCCTATTTATCAGACCAGTTCCTATGTTTTTAAAAATTCCGCACATGGCGCAAATCTTTTTGCATTGCGTGAATTTGGTAATATATATACCCGGTTAATGAACCCAACAACCGATGTCTTTGAGAAAAGAGTGGCAGCATTGGAAGGCGGCGTCGCAGCTTTAGCTGTAGCTTCAGGTCAGGCAGCTCAATTTATAGCATTGAATAATATATTGAGTACTGGAGATAATTTTGTAAGTAGCCCGAACCTATACGGAGGTACGTATAATCAATTTAAAGTCTCTTTTAAAAAGTTAGGTATAGATGCACGATTTGCTGACAGTGAATCTGTTGCTGATTATGAAAAAAGAATAGATGCAAATACGAAGGCCATTTATTGTGAAACCATCAGCAATCCTTCCTATCAGGTTCCCGATTTTGACGGACTGGCAGCGTTGGCAAAAAAATATGACCTTCCCCTTATTGTTGATAATACTTTCGGTGCAGGGGGTTATTTATTCAGACCATTGGAGCATGGCGCCAATGTTGTTGTCGAATCTGCTACCAAATGGATAGGTGGTCATGGCTCAAGTATAGGTGGCGTTATTGTCGATGGTGGAAATTATAACTGGGGCAATGGAAAATTTCCTGCTTTTTCCGAACCTTCAGAAGGATATCATGGATTGGTTTTTTCAGATGTTTTTGGCGTTGGTGGCCCGTTTGGGAATATTCAATTTATTATCAGAGCAAGAGTGGAAGGCTTAAGAGATTATGGTCCAGCCATCTCCCCTTTTAATTCATTTTTATTACTTCAGGGTTTGGAAACCCTTTCTCTCAGAGTGGAAAGAACAGTTTCTAATGCATTGGAACTGGCAACCTGGCTGCAAAGTCAACCTCAGGTTGAATCTGTTAATTATCCGGGTCTACCCGGGCATCCTTCCCACGAAAAGGCAGTGAAATATTTAAAAAAGGGTTTCGGCGGCGTACTCTCCTTTACCTTAAAAGGGGAAAAAGAAAAGGCAGTTAATTTTGTTGATAATCTTAAACTGGTAAGTCATCTTGCAAATGTCGGAGATGCAAAAACACTGATTATCCAGCCATCGGCAACTACCCATCAGCAACTATCTGATGCGGAACAACTGGCTGCAGGTGTTACACCAACCATGTTAAGAGTTTCTGTTGGTATTGAACATATCGATGATATTAAGGCTGATTTTTCTCAATCTTTTGAGAAAATCTGAACCATTTTTATACAGACAGAATTATAAATGTAAAGGTGAGCGGTTTTTTAAACCGCTCACCTCTAATGAAGATGTAATTTATGACGGGTTACCAATGGCAATCAGATCGCCCCTTTCTGACGGAATCAGGTGAAGTACTTCCTAATCTGACAATTCATTACCATACTTTTGGTACATTGAATGAAAAAAAAGATAATGTCATCTGGGTCACTCATGCCTTAACAGGAAACGCAGATGCTTCTGATTGGTGGGCTGGTCTGGTAGGCCCGGGTAAATGCTTTGATCCCGAAAAATATTTTATCATCTGTGCAAATAACCTGGGCTCCTGTTACGGTACTTCCGGACCGTTAGATATGAATCCACTTACCAGTTCCCCATATTATTCCGATTTTCCATTCATTACTATTAAAGATCAGGTTCAGGCACACAAGTGGCTGGCCGACGCGCTTGATATTGATCAGATTTTTATAGGCATAGGTGGATCAATGGGCGGACAGCAAATGGTTCAATGGGCTGTGGATGAACCTTCCCGATTTATACATCTGATTCTGCTGGCCACAAATGCCCGACACTCTCCCTGGGGTATTGCATTTAATGAAACACAGAGAATGGCCCTTCAGGCTGATCCTGGGTTTTTTAATCCCTCCCTGCCTGAAGCTGGTAAAGCCGGTCTTCAAGCTGCAAGGGCTATAGGTATGATTTCCTACAGGCATTATAATACCTATGCCAGAACACAAGCGGAAAATCCGGATTCAACAAAATCAGATGATTTTCGGGCCGCTTCCTATCAACAATATCAAGGGTTGAAATTATGGAAAAGATTTAATCCATGGTCTTATTTTACCCTGTCTAAGGCTATGGATAGTCATGATGTGGGTCGAAATAACGGAGGTGTTGAAAAGGCACTTGGCAAAATAAAAAGTAAGACTTTTATCATTGGTATCAAGACAGATATTCTTTTTCCAGTGGCTGAACAAGAATTTCTGGCTAAACATATTCAAGGGGCCTCCTTTTTCGAGATCGACAGTATTTATGGACATGATGGTTTTTTAGTCGAGTATGAACAGATAACTATTCTTATCCATGCATTCCTTTCCGGAAAGGAATACGTTTCCCATTTACCTTTATACGAGCCGCCTTTTTTAAAAACGGCACTACCTGGTTCTGAAAGATTTTAATTGGTGAAATTTGCGTATTTTGCAAATATCTCTGATTAAATTTTATAGGCCGTGACTGCAAACCCTATCTCTGTTATTATCAATAGAAAGCATGAAAATCATGCTGACACTGCCGTTTGGCAAATTTTTAAAAAGTCTTTTCCTCAGGCTGTTTTTTATTTTACGGATTATTCCGGTCATGCTACCCTGCTGGCTGAAAAAGCGGCCTTACAAAGAGATTCATTGCTTATAGCGGTTGGAGGTGATGGGACGATCAATGAGGTAGTAAATGGCATGATGAGGGTGGATGAGGAGATAAGAAAAACGCTGGCTCTGGCTATTTTACCGATTGGAACGGGAAATGACTTTGTGAAAAGTACTGGTCTCAATCATTCTATGGAGAATCTTATACAGGCCATTCATTTGCATAAATCTGTCCCCATCGACCTTGGAAGTGTTTCATCCCATCAAGATGGAAAATTACAAACCCGGTATTTTGTTAATATTGCCGATGCCGGATTAGGTGGACTGGTGGCGAAAAAATTTGTTGGTTTGGTTCGCTGGCTTCCCGCTCACCTGGCTTATCATGTGAGTATTTTAAGGGCTTTTTTAGGATTCAGACATGCCATGGTTCATGTAAAAGGAGATAATTTCGAATATTCCGGTAAATTACTTTCCTTGTGTGCGGCAAATGGTCAATGGTTTGGCAGCGGACTTGGCATTGCGCCACATGCAAATATTCAGGATGGAAATCTGGCTTTTGTAATTTTAGGTGATGTATCTCTTTTCGATTATCTGAAATATCTGCCGAAAGTTAAAAAAAAGGAATTTATCACTCACCCCAGCTTGTTCTACTATAAAGGAAAATATTGTGAAATTGATATCCTGGAGGGTGAAAATCTGATGGAGCTGGACGGGGAGTTGCTGGGTCCCGCTCCTGCCAGATTACAAATTCATCCAAAAGCTATTTCCCTGATAGGCATGATTTGCCTCATTTTTCTTTTTTTACCTTTTTCATTGAAAAGTCAACAGACAGATCTGAAACTTAAACATAAAGTAGAAAAGGTTATAGCTGGTTTCAAAGGTGATATTGGGATTTATATCTATGGCTTGAATAATAAAAAATCAGTCGATATCCGGGCTGATTCCATTTTCCCAACAGCGAGTATTGTCAAAGTACCTATACTATTAGGTGTTATGGATAAAATTAATAAGGGTGAACTCACATATCATCAGAAATTAATATATAAAGATTCTTTGTTATATGAGGGAGAAGACATTCTGGGATCCTTTAAGGATGGAGAAACAATCGAGTTAAGTAAAGTGATGATGCTGATGTTGACTACCAGTGATAATACTGCTTCTTTGTGGCTTCAAAAACTGGCAGGAACAGGTACTTATATTAATCATCTGTTGTCTCAGCTCGGATTTCTTCAAACCCGTGTCAACAGCAGAACGCCGGGAAGGGAAAAAAACAGAGATAAATTTGGCTGGGGACAAGCCACACCCAGGGAATTGGTTCAGATTTTTCAGCGAATGAGGGGAGGAACTTTATTAGGCAAATTATCTGATGATTTGATGTTAAGAAGGTTAGGCAGAAATTACTGGGATGAAGAGGCTTTATCTGAAATACCTGCCGGAATATTTACAGCATCAAAAAATGGAGCCGTAAATGCAAGCAGAAGTGAAGTTGTTTTGGTTAACCATCCTAAAAATCCCTATATTTTTTGTATTATGACTGCCAATAATGCCGATAAAAGCTGGGAATCTGATAATGAAGCCTGGGTGTTGATCAGGAAATTAAGTAAACTGCTTTGGCAATATTATAATGATTAAACCATCGGTATGAGACTTTATTTATTTCTATTTTACCTTATTTTACCATATTTATCAGACGCGCAGTCGTTGAGGGACAGCGAACAAAGGTTTATCACGCTTTCCAAAGATACTATCAGCAATCATACCTCCGGTGTTTTTACCTTTTCACCAGACTTTAAGAACGAAACTCCTTTTCATTGTGTTTCTCTCTCCTGGACAGAAAATCACCAAAGAGAAAGACCAAAGAATCATTTTATTTTTTCTTTTTCTAAAGATAGTATAGTCTGGTCTTCCTGGAAATCCTTATTTTTCGATGATCATGCCATCGATATCAGCGATCAGTTTGCAACAAATCTTCTTTTTTTTGAAAAAGAATATCAATACGTAAAAATGCAGATGGTGGACGAGATGAATACGGTAAACCGGCATGCCCTGGAAATTAAAATCAACTTTTTTAGTCCTGGTACCGAAACCAGATTCAGCTCATACAGTGAACCCGCGATAGAGAAATCATCTTGCGCCTGTCCTCAACCCCGATTTAAAAGCAGACAGGACTGGCGATGTCCTCAGGGACCAACTTCTCCCTCCTTAACTTCTGTTTCACATTTGATAGTTCATCATTCAGCTGGAACAAATATTTCAAATGACTGGGGTGCTATCGTACTGGCTATCTGGAATTTACATGTTTATACCAATGGCTGGGCAGATGTAGGATATAATTGGTTGATTTCACCGGATGGAACTTTGTATGAAGGTAGAGGAGGTGGGGACAATGTTTTGGGCGCTCATTTTTGTGGCAAAAATACTGGAACAATGGGCGTTTGTCTTATAGGAACCTATACCAATGTGAATCCTCCCGATACGATGATGGCAAAATTAAGTGAAATATTTGCATGGAAGGCTTGCCAGCGCGCTGTTGATCCTAATGTTCAGACTTTACATGCAAGCACTGGTTTTAACCTATTCGGAATTTCTGGGCATAGAGATGGTTGTGCTACAGAATGCCCGGGGCAGAAAGTGTACGACCAGATAGGACTCATTCGGAAATCAACACAACTTAAACTACAGGCTTGTACCTCAACTGCCATAAATGAGATTCCGGCGGGTATTGAATGGATTAGCGTCAGACCTAATCCCGCCAGTGATGGAGAAAACTATCTGGATGTTTTCCTCTCAGAATTGAAACCATTATCCTATCAGATTTTAAATATGAACGGTCAGGTATTGATGGAGGAAAAGCCTTTTATTCATGAAGGTTTGAATACCTTTCATCTCAAACAAGTACGGTTGTTCCCAAGAGGGAATTACCTGATAAAGCTACAATTTGGACCATCTATAATTACTAAATCATTGATTGTTAATTAATTATTTCCTTAGAAAGGAATCTGACGGATATCTGGATATTTACCTTGCAGGGTACGTTTTTTATCAAACATAAAGAAAGAAGGCGTGGCATTAATATGATAATCCATGACCGGTTGACTTTGCCATTTCTTCAGATCGCAATAATGTCTGAACATGGGATATTCCTTCATAACCTTTTCAAAAGCTTCCTTATCGTCATCAACACTGACAGCAACCACAGCCCAGTTTTTCTTTGCTGCCAGTTTTTCCTTTAAAACGGGCAGCATTTGCTGACAATGTGGGCACCAGGTTGCCCAGAATACTAAAATCAAAGTATCTGCAGCACTTTCCAAAAAAGAGGTGGTATTTCCTGCATAATCAGGTATTTTAATCGCGGGTGGATTAAAACCAATCTTGAGGGCATTATACCCTGCGAGACGTTCCTTCAGCTCTTTTTCTTCGAGTTCATCTGTGCATTGCTGGGTTGCACTATAGGTTTCATCCAGATATTGCAACAAGGCAGGCTTGTCCAGTTGTTTGAATCCCTCGGTTAAAAATTGACGGGCAAAATCAGCTGTTTCCTTGTTTTTACCAAACTTAATCATAACGGAATCTACCGCCGTGCGCAAATTGGCATCTGCTTCCAGACCAGGTTGTTCCTGTAAAAAAAATCCAAAATAATTCAGGATGTGTTCTACGTATAAAGGTGTTCTCAATAAGGAGGGATCAGAAGCATCAATACCTCTCCAGTATTTAGCTTGAAAATCTTTTTCCTGTCCTTTTAAAGGTAATTTAATATTTGGAAAATAGAAGGGTTTATTGGCTACCATTTTGCCAGCCAGATTGTCTTTATTCTCCTTGATGAAAGTATTGAAATGAATTTCGAAATCCTTTATTTCTCTCTCTATCTCTTTGATAGCCAGTGCATAAAAGGCCGTATTTTTATCTGGATAAACATCTGTAAACTGGATAAGCGCTCTGTTTCTTTCCTGTGATTTAATGGCAGCTTCTTTATAGGCATACCATTTGGTATTTAACTGAGAACCAGCGAAAAGAGGTGCGCCTTCCGGTTTGTCAGCATCTATGGTTATTTCGAATCCAGTAGTATCGGCAATAATGATATCTACAAATTTCCGTTGTTGCGGATTTAGAATGATACGATAAACACCCGGATAGAAAGAGGCTACAGGAATATTGAAGGTGAATTTTCCGTCAGAAATCTTTGTTTCTGACAGCGGTGATTCTTGTCCATTGAATTGCGATAATATAAGGTTATTGATGGGGGTAACACTTTTCAGATTTCCCTTAATCTGAATAAAAGGTTGTCCGAAAGCATGAATAGAAAAAAAGGCAGAAATAAAATAAAGGATTAAAAATCTTTGAATTTTCATATACTTTTAATTAATCTTAGTTGTGAATTACAAAAGTAATGATTTATTCAGTTTAATAATAACCAAATAAATGTCCTATTGTCTATCCGTTCAGGCCTTACCGGAAAATCATGTTTCCCGCATTTATCATGACCATGTGTATGGCATTCCTGTCGAAGATGATCGTCTTATTTTTGAGCGATTGGTTATGGAAATTAATCAGGCAGGATTAAGTTGGGTAACTATATTGAAAAAACAGGAAAATTTTAAAAGGGCATTTGATGACTATGACATAGAAAAAATAGCCCGTTATGGGGAAGATAAACTGGCGTCTTTATTACAGGATGAAGGAATCATAAGAAATCATTTAAAAATAAGGGCCGTTATTTATAATGCGAAAGTGGTTCTGGAACTTATTGAAAAACATGGCAGCTTTAAGGCCTGGCTCGACTTACATCATCCTGCTGAATGGCAGGATTGGGTAAAACTTTTTAAAAAAACATTTACATTCACCGGACCCGAAATTGTCCGTGAATTTTTAGTAAGTTTAGCTTATTTACCCGGCGCTCATGATGACTGGTGTCATCTGAAAAGGTAATCAGGCATGTTCGGGTTAATAATGTATTTTAGTTGGCAACCTATATGAAATAATTAGTTGTTACGTTTAATAAAGGAAGATTATTGAATTATCTTCGACCTTAATAATGAATAGCTACAAATATGAATCCATTTATTTCCTGGAAAAATAGATTATTAATCGTTTTACTCTGGAGTTTTACAAATCCTCTTTGGGGCATTGATATTTACTGGATCGGAGGTTCAGGAAAATGGTCTGACCTGAGTCACTGGGCCACTACCTCAGGAGGAATTATCAGGCCTTCGGCTATTCCCGGGGCAAAGGATAATGTGATTTTTGATGCCAATTCCTTTAATGCACCCAACCAGGTGATTCAAATTGATCAACAGATTACTTTCTGCCAATCTTTAAATATGTCTGCTGTAAATCAAACCGTTAATGTTCAGGGTGCTGCATCGGGTGTATGGAATATATTTGGAGATTTGAAGTTAAACAACAGGATAAATTTTACTTTTTTAGGAGAAGTTAATTTTTCTGCTGCTTCGGCAAATGCACAAATCCAGATGGCAGGAAATGCATTTCACAGTATTGTCAGGTTCAAAGAAAATACAGGGTCTTTTCAATTGAATGGGAATCTGGAAATAGATAGTCTTTTATTATTTGAAGGGGGTGTTTTTGTTTCTAAAGGATTTAATATTAAAACTAAATATTTACAATTGACCTTAAACAACAGTAATACAAATGTTAATTTTGACAACTCGACCCTTACGATAAGCGGTAATGCTTTTTATTTGCCATATAATAATAATATCGAAATACCTTCAGCTGTTTTAACTTATTCAACTGGTAAATTTTCGGGACTGCAAACAGCTATGGTGCTGACAGGTACCAATGCACTTTTTCAGGTAAAAGGTATTGGCGGATTGAAATGGGGTCAACTGGCACATACCAGCAGTACGGGTAAAGCAAGAATTCAAGTGGACAGCATCATCCTTTCAACCCTACTATTGAGTAGCGAAACAAATACAACAGGGACGATTTCAATGGATACCCTGTCTCTGGCAAAAGGCAGAACCTACCGGTTCCAGGAAGGGAAAAATTATAGACTCAAAGGATTATTGGCCGTAGGAGATTGTGCGCAGCCCATTCAATTATTAAGTGGGTCAGGCGGAATAAGAACTAATTTTATTGCTAATGCAGGGGTACTTACAGGAGAATTTCTGAGTATCAGAGATGTTCTGGCCACTGGTGGTGCTACCTTCAACGCCAATAACAGTTCTGATTTAGGAAATAATAATGGGTGGAATATCATGCCAAAAGCTAATAATAAGCTTTATTGGGTAGGTGGTTCCGGAAACTGGTATGATCCTATGCACTGGGCCTCTGTTTCAGGAGGTTCCCCGGGTAGTTGTGTACCTACAGCAGGAGATGATGTTTTTTTTGATGCCAATAGTTTTCCTGCTTCTGGGGGCACAGTTCTCATAAATATCGATAATGCCTATTGTCGCTCTATGGACTGGACTGGGGCAAAAGGTAATCCTTCCTTCTCCGGAACTCCTGACCAGTTCATGCATATATTCGGTTATTTGAAACTGATCAATGGTATGAGCTGGAATCTTCAGGGAGATGTTCTTTTTGAAAGTAATATGTCGGGAAATACCATTACCATGGCAACCCAGACCATAAAAAAAGATCTCTATTTCAATGGGGTAGGTAGCTGGATATTAGAAGATGATCTGGAAGTTGCTTTAGATTTACACCTTATAAAAGGAGGACTGAATACAAATGGAAAAATCCTGATCATTCAAAATTTTAGAAGTCAGCGTTGGGACGAGCCAGGTAATGTCAGATCACTGACCTTGGGAAATTCCATTGTTACAGTCAGACCAAAACTTACCCCTTGGTCCGAGTGGAACATGCAAACTAATAATTTTACCTTGAATGCAGGTAATTCAACTATTATCTTCATTAGCTGGGGAGGTATGAATCTTTGGGGGGATAATCCGCTCAAGTTTAATCAGGTCCAGCAATATGGTGCTTTTAGTGTAAATGGTGGGTTGTCAAATAATAAAAAACACGAATTTAATATTTTTGTAAGTGTTAATAACCTGAATATTTCCAATGGGATCAGGTTTATTAAATGGGAGGTAACAGGTGGATTCCAATATAAAATTTATTGGGGCAGTACGATTTTCGTCGGGGAGCTTATTCCTTCTAATGCTTGCGATGGGCTCATTTATCTCGGTTCATACACAGAAAACAGGCCCTCGTATATTCATTTTGAGAAAGATGTAACAGTTGAAAATTTTATCATTAAAGATTTACATTCTGTTGGTACGGGTACGGCGACGGCTAATAATTCTGTGAATTTAGGAAATAATGTCAAGTGGGTATTTACGGACAAAGTGGGAAGAACCTTATATTGGGTTGGTGGTAGTGGTGTATGGTCCGATAAGGCACACTGGTCTTTAACCAGTAATGGGCCCGGTGGGGAATGTATTCCAACCCCCGTTGATGACGTGATTTTTGATGCTTTTTCATTCCCGGCGCCTGGGGCATCACTTGCCTTTGAAACGCTTTCTGCTTATGCTAAAAATTTTACCATCGGAGATGTTAAAAATAATCCCTGGATCAGATCTGTAAATGTGGAAAATCTTGAAATTTACGGAAACCTGGTGCTTGCACCAAAAAATAAATGCACTTTTAGTTTGCACAGGCTGAATCTTAAGGGAAATCTGATGACGAATACAGTGCTTCTCGCAGGTCAATTTATTACATTTATTGATGTGAATGGCGCTGGAAAATGGACCCTGCTGGATTCACTAAGTTGTTATGAGTTAAACCTGAGGAATGGCACCCTGAATTCGAATGGCAAATCTGCCAGCATGCAAAATTTTTATGGAAACTGGGAAAACACCCCTAAAAGACTGGAATTAGGCACCAGCCACTGGTATATTAACGGGAATTATGAGAATTATTATGAATTTAATGTTCAAGGTGATTCTATAGTAGTTATTCCAGGTTCATCTACCATCGAATTCACCAATGGGGGAGATTTTTTCGAACGAAAACCACATAATTATCATCGTATGTATTTTTCATCTGAAACGGGAAATAGCACGGTTCAAACAGAATCGGGTGTTTCAAATGTCAACATACTGGAATTTTTAGGTAATGGAACCATCCTGGGAAAACATAAAATAGATAGTTTACTCCTTTCTCCGGGAAAAACATATCGCCTTGATGCATTTAATCCACAGGAAATAACCGGTTTTTTTCAGGTTTTTGGGAATAATTGTAATCCAATAGAATTATTGAGCACTCAAACAGGCAAGCAATCTCAGGTTATCATGAATTCAGGTGAGATAAAAGGCGATTTTATTCAGATGAGGGATCAGATTGGCGTAGGTTCTGTTAAATTTTATGCAGGGGTCAGAAGTGCAAATATTGCCAATAGTAATACGAACTGGATTTTTGATTCGCCTAATTATTATGAAAATGAAGGCTTCCTGGGGCCTGACCTGGTACAATGCACTGCCGAACCTATTGTGCTGGATGCCAGAACTTTCAGTCCGGGTGAAAAATATAAATGGTTCAATAATTCGGTTCAGTCAAAGGTTTCGGTGAATGCCCCCGGTATTTATTGGGCTGAGGTTACCTTTGGCACTTCATGTGTTATCAGAGATACCGTTCAGGTACTGGCAGCAGATAAATTTGAAGTTAATTTACCGAATGACACAACCATTTGCCTGGGAGATACGCTTAGGCTGGACGCAAAACTGGCTGCTATTGGGGTTCGGTATGTCTGGCAGGATAGCTCTCTGAATAGCTTTTATGTAGTAACAAAACCCGGAAAATATAAGGTTTCAGTAACCCTTTCCGGTTGTACTATCTCCGATTCTATGATGGTTAGTCTTCAAACCCCGATATCACTAAATCTTGGAAAAGATACCTTGCTTTGTCCGGAGGCTACCCTGACTTTAAATGCTTCCCTTCCCGGTGCAAAGGCTTATCTCTGGCAGGATAATTCAACCCTGGACAGACTGGTGGTAAGTAAGCCTGGCCTATACAACGTCTCAGTTAAGGTAGGTGTTTGTAATATAAAAGATACCATAAAGGTAGATTACCAGCTACCCATCGATCTGCAATTTGGAAAAGATACTACGGTTTGTGCAGATGTGGTAGTGACGTTGGGGTCAACCACGATTTATGAAAGCTACCTTTGGCAGGATGGGAGTAAAAACCAGACCTATCAGGTACGAAGCCCTGGTGTTTATTCCCTGACCGTTTTAAAAAATGGTTGCACAAAAACAGGAACTGTAAAGATAAATCATAAAGAAGTTCCTTATTTTAACCTGCCTTCCAGTTTGAATAGTTGCGAGGGAAAAGAAATTACGATTGGACAAAGCACCATTTTTCCAACGGCAACTTATAAATGGTCTGATGGGATTACCTCAGCAGAAAGATCGGTGAAGACGTCAGGATTGTTCGGTCTCGAAGTCAATTTAAACGGATGTATATTTAAAGATGAGGTTCAGGTGACTTTCCATCCGCTGCCTGTTTTAAATTTACCTGCCGAGACTTTCGCTTGTCTGGGTGATACGGTTAAACTGGATGTTTCACAAACTAATACCACCTATTTCTGGAGTACTGGTGCATTAACTCCCAGTATTAAAGTGGTTAAAAGTGGGCTCAACTGGGTTCAGGCTACTAATCAGTTTGGTTGTCTGAATATTGATACTACTTTTGTGGTATTCAATCAAAGACCAACTGTAACCGCTGGTCCGGACTTATTATTATGTTCAGGCGAGGTAGCAAGAATTGAGGTAGGTTCAACCCCTGGGAGCACCTTAAAATGGAATAATGGGGATACCGGTTCAAAAATCAGTATTTTTTCAAACGGAGTTTATGTTGTTCAGGCTGAATTAAATGGTTGTTTCAGAACAGATACGGTGGCAGTCACCTTTATTGACGTTCCGGGATCATTTTTAGGGGCTGACAGGGAAATCTGTACAGGCAATCAGGTTCGACTGGAACCAATGATACCCTCAGCTTCCTACCTTTGGCAGGATGGATCAACTAATCCATATTTCATTGCAGACCGGACAGGTATTTATGTTGCCAAAATTGGTGTAGGTACTTGTCAAAGAACTGATTCTGTGCGGATTGTGGTTAATGAATTACCCGTTTTTGAACTTGGCGCAGATTCTACCCTTTGTTCAGGTGGCAGTTATCCTGTAAAGATTTCAGCACCTGCCGGTTCTGCTTATAACTGGAATACAGGATCTACTGCTGCATCGCTGAATATTTCCCAATCGGGGACCTATATAGCAACGGCCACATTGAAAGGTTGTATCTGGAAGGATACCGTACGTGTAACGGTGGTACCCAGAATTCCCGTTTATCTTGGATTGGATACGACTATTTGCGAAGGACAAAGAATTTTGCTTCGTGCCAATGTGGCTGCTGAAAAATATAAATGGCAGGATGGTTCGGATGGGCAACAATTTTTAGTAGATAAAGCAGGTCTTTATTTTCTTGAGGTGACATCGGGCAAATGTGTGTTTACTGATTCTTTGAATATTGCCGTAAGAAAATGTATTTATTACAAGGTCTTTGCTCCAAATGTATTTTCCCCTAATGATGATGGGGTGAATGATGTGTTCAGACTATTTATCAGTCCTGATGTCAATATATTGTCCTTTAAACTCATCCTGAATGACCGGTGGGGGAATATGATTTTCCAGACTACAGATCCTGAACAAGGATGGGATGGTTATATCAAAGGGAACAGGGCAAATACAGATACTTATATTTATTCCTATGCCATTGAATATGAAGATGAGAACGGCGTAGGTAAACAAGTAAACGGAGGAACTGTCAATTTATTAAGATAGGTTTATTCTATTAGATTAAACTATTTTTTCCTTTTCGCCTTTCTATGTTAAACTTCATATAGCATGTACGTAAAGGCTCTTATCTTTTTATTTTCTTTTTATTCATTTACCCTTTCTGCACAAAATAAAATTTCCGTCAGTGGATATGTAAAGGATGCCAGTACGGGCGAAACTTTGACGGGTGCTTCTGTTTATGTAAAATCAGAAAGCAATCTGGGCGCGTCAACGAATACCTATGGATTTTATACCTTGCGTTTATCACCGGGTGAATATACCCTTGTATTTACTTATTTGGGTTACGCAGATCAGGAACGAAAAATTAGTCTGACAAATGACCTTTCGCTGAACATAAACTTAAGTGAGGGCGTAGAAATGAGTGAAGTAGTCATAGAAGCAGAAGCTGCAGATAAAAATGTTTCAGGTACTCAAATGGGAGAGATCGTTCTGCCAATTGAAAAGATTCAAAAAATTCCAGCTTTAATGGGGGAAGTCGATTTGCTTAAGGCCTTGCAATTGCTGCCTGGGGTGCAGTCAGCCGGAGAAGGCAGTTCGGGTTTTTATGTCAGAGGGGGAGGTCCAGATCAGAATCTTGTGCTACTGGACGAGGCGCTGGTTTATAACTCAGGTCACTTATTTGGATTTTTTTCTGTTTTTAATTCAGATGCTATTAAATCGGCAAATCTAATGAAGGGAGGTATGCCTGCGCAATATGGAGGAAGGCTGTCTTCGGTGGTTGATATTCAGATGAAAGAAGGAAATAATAAAAGCTATCAGGTGGATGGGGGAATAGGATTGATTGCTTCCCGATTGACCGTACAGGGACCAATCGTTCCCGATAAAAGTTCATTTATTATTTCAACAAGAAGAACCTATGCCTTAGATCTTGCACAACCTGCCATCAAAAGAACTGATTTTGCGGGAACTAATTATTATTTTTACGACCTGAATGCGAAGGCAAATTACATTTTCAGCGAGAAAGACCGCCTTTTTTTTAGTGCTTATTTTGGTCGGGATGTATTAAAATTCAGAACACCAGGCAGAGATTTTACCTTTGACTTGCCCTATGGAAATGCTACGGGAACATTACGCTGGAATCATCTTTTCAATAATCGCTTATTTGTAAATACTTCACTTATTTACAATGATTATGATTTTACCTTTAGAGCAGGTATAGACGATTTTAGTCTTACTTTGTTTTCGGGCGTAAGGGATTGGAATGGTAAAGTGGATGTTGATTATTTTCCCTCAAACAATCATGCTATTAAATTTGGGGTACAAACAACCTATCATCGTTTAACGCCGAGTGTCGCCAGAGCCCAGCAGGGTGAGGATGCATTTAGCAATAATAAAGAAGCCATACCTGCCTGGGAAACTGGATTTTATGTTTCAGATGATTTCAAGGTTAGCGAAAGAATTAAAATCCAGGCTGGTCTTAGATGGTCTGTATTCACTCAAATGGGTCCTTATGCTGCGAGTACAGGTATTAATTATCAAAAAGGGGAGGAGGTAGTAACCTACAATGGTCTGGAGCCTCGTTTAAGTTGGCGATATGCGTTCAATGCCAGTAATTCGATTAAGGGAGGGGTAACGGTTTCCAATCAATATCTGCATTTAGTTTCTAATTCCTCCAGTACCTTGCCAGCTGATGTTTGGGTGTCAAGCACAGAAAGAATCAAACCTCAGAGAGGAGAGCAGTACGCGTTAGGTTATTTTAAAAATATAAAGAGAAATATGTTCGAGGTCTCGGCTGAAATTTATTTCAGGACCTTGAGAAATCAGCTCGATTATGGTGAAAGCTATGTTCAGAATCCTGCAGATGATTTGGAACAGCAGTTTATAGCGGGTAGCGGAAGAGCATACGGAGCAGAATTGTTAATCAGGAAAAATGAAGGGAAATTAACAGGCTGGATAGGATATACGCGTGCCAGAACGGAAAGGAAATTTGAAGAAATAAATGGGGGAGCATACTATCCGGCCGTATATGACCGGACACATGATTTATCGCTTGTTGTGAATTACGATAAAGGTAAAAAATGGGATTTTTCTGGGGTTTTTGTTTTTGGTACAGGAAGGGCTTTTACACCGATTGAGAGCATTTATCTGGTGGATCAACGCGTTGTTACCAATTATGCACCCAGAAATAGCAGTCGATTACCTGATTACCACAGGATAGATGTATCGGCGAATTACAGACCCAGAAAAGAAGAAGGAGAAGGATTTTATAGTTACTGGACTTTTTCCGTTTACAACGTTTATAACAGGCGAAATCCTTTTTTTATCAATTATGAATTTGATACCGATGAAAAGACAGGCGTTTTAAGTGCATCTGCTTACAAGGTATCCTTATTTCCCATCATTCCATCTGTTACCTGGAACTTCAAATGGCAGCAGAAAAAAAATTAACCTAATCTTCATATTGGTACTTGTATTTTGATAAATAATATTATCTTCGCACCGGAGAAATGGCAGAGCGGTTGATTGCAGCAGTCTTGAAAACTGCCGACTGTAACAGGTCCGGGGGTTCGAATCCCTCTTTCTCCGCTAGGTATCATTACCAAAATGAACCAAAGCGTGTAAAACCTCGATTTTACACGCTTTTTTGTTTTTAGCTCTTTCCCATTTTGAACCAATTTGAACCATTAAGTGG
>Ga0255182_1000141_pt1 | contig 62003 bp, 54 predicted proteins | sample Atl_UVDOM_RepA_8_FD_188420 | JGI IMG/M metagenome (GOLD analysis project Ga0255182, IMG submission 188420) | Freshwater microbial communities from Altamaha River, Georgia, United States - Atl_UVDOM_RepA_8d | ecosystem: Environmental > Aquatic > Freshwater > River | place: USA: Georgia...
AGTAGCGGGTGACCACGAGGTCGCACTACTTGGTATACATGACTAGGGTGATCCCGCGAAAGAAAAATAGATTTCTTTTCGCGCACACAAAGAGCGTCAACCAGGGCTAGACAACGCATGTCATATCTACTCCCTATTCTTAGTGATGCGTCTGTACGAAAAACTACCCTCACAACAACATACCCCGCGCCGAAAAATTGCCATAAAGTAATTCCGCTCGCTCCCAGTCTGCCGGGGTATCGATATCGACTACCCGCCACTCTGGGATTACTATCGCACTGCCACTCATGTGTGGACTTAGGCCTTCCAGCCAAGCCATCGACTTACCCCAATAGAACTGACCTACATCAAAATAGCTAGGTTCTAGGTCCTGGGTGCGGATGGCAGCGTACTCTGGCTGGAAGGGTCTGATCGTGCCATCAGCCTGACGACGTAGTGCTCGTTGAATAGGTGAGGAGAATCTAGTTACGGGAAATACATAGTGCGCATTTGTTGCTAGTAGCTGTTCGTAGGCCGCACTAAGATCTGCTATGGAAATGAACGGCACCGCAGGATAGATGCAACACACGGTTTGGACCTCCCATCCGATAACTTGACATGCTTTTATAGCGTGCGCTATCACCGGAATAGTGGGCGTATAGTCATCGGCCAGTTCTTGTGGCCGAAAAAATGGAACCTCGGCACCGCACTCTATAGCAACCCGGGCGATCTCTTGATCGTCTGTAGACACGATAACATGATCGAATAAAAAAGACCTGATTGCTACATCGATTGCATAGCTAATTATCGGTTTACCGTAGAAAAACTTTATATTTTTTCGAGCAATACGTTTGCTACCCCCGCGCGCCGGGATTACCGCTAGCCTCACTTGAACGAATCCTTAAGCTTTGCAGTCACATAGTTCTGGTCGGTATCAGTTAGACCTGGATAAAGAGGTAGGCTAATAGCTCGCTGATAGTAGGCTTCTGCATTTGGAAAGTCTCCTGCTTTAAAACCCATGCGGGAGTAGTACGGTTGCAGGTGAATAGGAATGTAATGCACATTGACCATTATCCCAGCGTTACGTAGTGTATCGAATAGCATACGCCTATCAAGTGGGGAACTGTCCGCCGTCTTAATCACGAAAAGATGAAAAGCAGAGTAACTGTCAGGATGCTGGTAAGGCATGACGAGCGGAAGACCGGCTAAACCTTCCCGATATCTTGTAACTAGATTATGTCTGGAAGCAACAAACCGATCTAGTTTGGTCAATTGCGACAAGCCTAGGGCGGCTTGTAACTCCGTCATTCGATAATTGTACCCGATGCTCTGCTGCTCATAGTACCACGCGCCCTGATCACATCTTTGCAGACGCTGTGGATCTTTTGTTATACCATGGCTGCGTAAGTTGGCAAGTCGCTGCGCAATTTGGGCATCACGAGTGGTCAGCAAACCCCCCTCCGCAGTGGTAATGATTTTAACTGGATGAAAACTGAATACAGTAATATCACTGTATTGACAACCACCAACTAAATTGCCCTCCCACCGACCGCCGATTGCATGCGACGCATCTTCAAGAACTTTAAAACCATACTCCGCAGCTAAATGCGCTATGAATCGCATGTCACAAGACTGACCCGCGAAGTGAACAGGGACCACTACTTTGGGTAGCTTACCAATTCTCTTAGCTTTAAGTAGCTTGTCGGCCAACGCAGAAGGGCTCAAATTATAAGTGTGCGGATCAATATCTACAAAATCAACTTGTGCTCCGCAGTAGAGCGCACAGTTAGCTGAAGCAACAAAACTATTAGGGCTAGTCCATAGCAAGTCTCCTGGACCTAAATCAAGAGCGAGACACGCAAGGTGCAACGCAGAAGTGGCGCTATTTACCGCAAAGGCGTACGGCGCACTAACGTATTCCGCAAGAGCATTCTCAAAGGCAGGGACTTGAGGTCCTTGAGTAAGAAAATCAGATCGCAAAACATTTATTACAGAATTGATATCTGCCTCGTCGAGGCATTGTCGGCTATATGGAATCATGTTCAAACTTCAAATCTGAGCTTGTCCCGAATCAAGTAACGGATTTCTTCCACTGTCAGAAAGTGGTGGTTTGTTCCACTATTGTAGGCGAATCCTGGGGCCACTAAAATTCCGCCCATATCTTTCGCGTAGGCGTCTGTGGTGCGACCCCCAGCTGTAGGGAGAATTGCAAAATACCTACCTAGATCAACGGTATTAAAACTATCACTTTCGGTAATCATCTCCTCATGAATCTTTTCTCCAGGACGGATACCTACAACTCTGTGTTCACAGTGAGGACCAATTACATTGGCGATGTCGAGGATACGATAACTAGGTATCTTCGGTACAAATATTTCGCCGCCTCGCGAATTTTGGATAGCCCACAAAACAATCTCGACTCCCTCCTCGAGGCTAATGTTGAAACGGGTCATCGCAGGATCTGTAATCGGTAGAACTCCAGTTTTTCGACACTCCATAAAAAATGGAATTACGGAACCGCGTGATCCCATTACATTACCGTAGCGAACTACCGAGAAAACTATATCTCGGTTGCCCTTTATGTTATTCGCGGCAATAAATAATTTGTCCGAGCAGAGCTTCGTCGCTCCATATAGGTTTATAGGTGCTGCTGCTTTATCGGTTGAAAGAGCAATTAACTTACGAACAGAACTATCTAAGCAGGCTTCTATTAGATTTTGCGAACCAAAAATATTCGTCTTTATATATTCAAATGGGTTATATTCTGCCGTTGGCACCTGTTTTAATGCGGCGGCATGAATTACAACATCAATACCCTCCAACGCACGACGCAAGCGATCCTTATCACGGATATCACCAATAAAGTAACGTACGGTAGGATACTTTTCTTGATCCCATTCCTGCATCATTTCAAATTGCTTTAGCTCGTCGCGCGAAAAAATTACAACGCGCTTCAACCCCGGATAACGAGTCAGTAGTAACCTGACAAAGGCTTTGCCGAAAGAGCCGGTTCCCCCGGTTATGAGTACCGATTGACCGTTAAGCATACATTCCTCGAATTTCGAATAAATAAAAATTTAAATAATATAGACATGAGAAAAATTATCAAATTTTTCTTCCAACGTACGAAGATAATTACAAAAGTAATTATTACACGTTGACCGCTAACATAGAGATAAGTTTAAACTCACTACGGAAGTGTTACGAAAAATCTAGCTTTTTTTGGCTTGTAAGTTACGATCCCCGTTAAGTCAAATCTGAAGAAATTGTAATTTTAGGGGGTTTATTTCAATTATCGATATCACATCCTTTATGTAATACAAATGAATAGGTGTCCAGAGTAGGATCAAGCTGTGCCCCCTGAACTAATCCGACGATTTGAGTTTTAATCGAACCTTGTCGAGGCTCCGAAAAATATATTAGTCATATTTCCACAGTAGCCGAAATGTCGAATAACTTTTGTAGATTCAAAAAAGCGGAATGTAAATAATCGCTATTCTTCTTTTAGTGAAACACCTAACCTTTTTATTATCGGATCCAGAATGTAAACTAGGAGCGTTCGGCGACCCGTTTTCAGAACAACCTCTGCGGGCATACCAGGTTGTAATCTGCGATGGCCTAGCTGCTCGTAACCTTTTTCTGTTACAGAAACCTTTGCTAGGTAATAGGCGCCTCTCCCTGTCGGGTCTTCGAATAAAACATCATTTGAAATCATTTCTAGAATTCCGCTAACCACTAATTGTGGAGAATGTGAGAACGCAGAAAACCTTATATCCGCGCTGTCACCAACCTTAATACGATCAATAAGATGAGGGGGTATTTTAGCCTCTATAACTAATCTATCCTCTGTGGGGACAATGTCCATTAGCTTCTGACCGGCTAGTACGACTGATCCTATGGATTGAACGAGTAAGCCTACTATTTGACCATCGTCTGGGGATTTGATGAGGGTGCGATCGAGGGACTCTTTTGTAACCCTTAAGCGTTCTCGACTAGCAATCAAGCTTGCTCGAATTTCACTCAAATCCGACGCAATCTGCAAGTACTCTTTCTCAAGCTCTATCTCTCGGATTTTTGCTAGATGTCCCTCTGCCACTAGGGCCTTAACTCCAGAAAGCTGCTCCTTGGTTAGGTGATACTGCAGAAGCTTGTTTTTCTCGTGAATCTCAAAGTTATCGTATGCTTGCTTTGACGACTCATAATCATACGCTTGGCTGGTATTGGAAAGCTGGATTAGCGGTTGTCCTTTTTTAACAATCTCCCCCTCCCTTACCAAAACTTCTTTTATTGTTCCTCCCGAAATATGCTGCACGGGGCGTCGGCGTGTATCCACCATTACACTTGCGATGGAGGGAACCCCCTCATCTAGTGGAACAAGAATAGCTCCGGCTAAAAAAATAGAAAATACCAGACCAATAGTCCGCAGGATCTGTTTTCTTAAATAATTTGTATCGGAGTACCTCGCTAGCGACGCGTCATCCGTATCAATATTTTTCATATATTTTAATTTTTGATCTCTTGTTCAGCGTGTTGCATACTTATTTGAAATCTGTCGTGGTTAGTTCAGTTTTTGGATTAGACCATTGTCAATGGTTAAAATATGATCGACCGTACTCAGTAATTCCTCTCTGTGAGTTGCTACAAAAACCGTGGCCTTGTTATCTCTGAGGAATTCAAGTGCCGCTATAAGAGCTCGGTCTCCGTATTGATCGAGATAAGAATTCGGTTCGTCCAAAACTACGATATCCGGAGAGTCATAGATTGCACGCGCTAGCGCGATCCTTTGACGTTGTCCACCGGAGAGAATAATCCCGTCGACACCAAGTACAGATTGATAGCCTTCGGGAAGCTTAAGGATAAATTCATGGAGCTGTACAATTTTTGCAGCTTGTACAACTTTCTCAGGATCAATTATTTGTAGTCTTGCAATATTTTTCGCAATCGTCGTTTCAAAAAGCTCAATCTCTTGGGGCAGATAGCCGAATTTAGGGATGGGTGAGATCTCATCAAGTTGTTGAATGGGGATAGCGTCGTACTTGATTGTTCCGTTCTTTAGAGGAGTTAGGCCTAATATGGCTTTCAGCAAAGATGTTTTACCGCATCCGGACTTGCCCACAATTGCATAGGCTTGCCCACGCTCAAATTTAAAACTAGCATGATCCAAAATCAAACGCTCTGAGCCAGGATACTTTAGAACGACATTAGCAAGTGTAATGGTTTCTAAGTTTTTGTAGGCAGTTATATTGTTTTTTACTTTATTTGGCTGGGACAAAAAACTTTCTAAACGGATTAGAGAGTTTTTCACGTCAATGTAAGAGCGCCATCCTCCTGTAATCATATCTATCGGCGAAGTAGCTCTACTCATGAGAAGCGCCGCCGCAATCATAGCGCCGATTGTAATCTCCCCTTCAATGACCAGAAGCGCTGCAGCGCCTAGGGCAAGAGAAGATAAAAACAGGCGTATTTGCTGTGTGAACTCTGAGAGTTTACTTTGGGCGGAGAAAACTGCAGCGTGATTCCACAACGCCCGGGTTTGGAGATCTATAAACCGATTGTAAAAGGACTTAAACATCCCCAGCACTTCGATAGTCTCAACATTCCGAAGTTTTGTGTGAATATATTTGTCTACCTGCCGTTCTTCGTCATCAGCTCGAGTAAGGTCTTTTCCTAAATAGCGCGAGGCAAATATAGACAAGCCTGATAAAAATACAATGAAAATAAGAGTGAGCCACCCCAACAAAGGGTGTAGCAAAAACATTACTAGTATATAGAGGGGTGACCATGGAAGATCTAGAATGGGAAATAGTCCTGCGCCGGTCAGCCATTGGCGCACTACAGCGAGATCGTTAAAGATTTGTGAAGCGGACTCGGTGTTATCGCTAAGCTGTTGTTCAAATGAGGACTTAAATAGAATCGGGCTTACGGCTTGATCAAGTTTAATCCCCATAGCGATAACGATTTTGGATCGATAGTATTCCGCTCCAGCTTGAATCATTAATAGAAACGTACAGATTAGGGTGATGGCAATTAGGGAAAAAGTACTTTTACTGATCATGACGCGATCAAATAGCTGTAGCATATAAATGGTAGGTACTAAAAGCAGTACGTTCGTAATTGCGCTGAGTGCAAAAGCAAGGATCAGTTCTTGCTTATAGGGCCGCAAAAACTTAGCCACGTAATTCAGCTGCTCAAAGATCATTGGTTTGCCTTTTTTCCCATCTGGCGTTTTTCGATTTGTTCGAGCACAGACGTTGTTGGCCCAAGAAGTTTTATTCTGCCATCAACTAAAATAGCTAACTTATCTATGTTGTTAATTAGGCTGCGTTTATGGGTTATGATTATCAATGTTATGTGTTCGGTTTTAAGTCGGTCAATAACTTGTTGTAAGACTTTTTCCCCACGAATGTCTAGATTTGCGTTGGGCTCATCTAGAACAACTAGCTTGGGGTTGCCATAGAGGGCCCGCGCTAGTCCGATTAGTTGACGTTCCCCTCCCGAAAAGCGCGCTCCGCCGTCACCCACTTGTGTGTCAAGCCCCTGGGGCAGTTGCGCGATCACTGGCTCAAGGCCCGCCAGCTCGACGGCATGATTAATTGCGATTTCGTTACGTTCTCCAAATCGAGCGATATTTTCACCAATACTCCCATCAAAAAGCTGGATATCCTGGGGAAGGTAACCAATGAATGGACCCAGCTCGTCCTTATTCCACTTGGCGATGTTAGCGCCATCAAGCCGCACAGTTCCGTGTGCTGGATATACGCCACCAACGAGACAGCGCGCCAAAGTAGATTTACCCGATCCTGACGGGCCCATAACACCCAGACTTTCTCCCGGGGTGAGCGAGAAATCTAGACCGCGCAAAATATCGGTCTTTGTCGCCTCGGAGTGCACAACCAGCCCAATCACATCGATTTGTCCGCTAGGAGACGGCAAGGGCATACCCTTTGGGTGAATGCTTTGAATCCGTAGAAGTTCATTTAGGGATTTATATGCATTATGTGCAAACAGAATCTGCTTCCAGGAGCCGATGACTTGCATAATCGGTCGGACCGCTAGACCACCTAAGATTTTGGCAACAATCAGATAGGCTCCCGCTTCTGGGGGTAGTAGCCCAGTAATAGTTAAAAAGACACCAATACCCAGAATAAGCGAACCCTGAGTTTGGATTACAAATTTTGAAATTCCCGATCCTAACGCTTGGCCAAGCGAGGCTTGAGCCTGCCATTTCAGGTGCTTACTTTGTTTGTCAAACCATATCGACTCAACATTGTCAATCATCCGCATGGCCTTTACCGATGCAGCATTACGGCCCGAAGCCTCTAAGAACTCCTGCGCTTCGTTGTAAGCGGCAATAGATCGGTTCATGGTTGGCCGAACACGGTTTTCGGTTATCAGACCTACGACTAGGGTAGTGATCGCTCCGAGAAGTGACATTAATCCCATCGCGGGATGAATTGCAAACACTAAGATCAGGAAAAATAGCCCAAACGGGGTATCGAGCATAGCTGCACATGCATTGGATGTAATGAAGCGACGTAGAACTTGCAAATCTTTAATGGCGCGACCGCGCGAGGCGTGGCCCTGTAGTTCGTTGAAAAAGGTCGTTTCGAAAGTGGGCTTGATTAGTAGCTCATGAAGTTTGATTGATGCTGCAAGCTGAATTCGTGAGCGTAACCATTCCAATATGGCCGTAAAAAAAATCGCTACTGCCAGAAGCAACGTGATCCAGCCCAGAGCGGAAATGCTACGGCTATTCAAAATAGAGCCGTAGACGTCCCGCATGTATCCGACCGGCGCCAAGTAGAGCAAGGCGAGAACTGCGGACACTACCGACGAAAGTCCGACATATTTTTTTAATGCTAATAGGGCGTCGCGAAGCACTTGATTATTTAGCCGTAACAGCTAGACTTATGCCCCGTTCAACTCGGAGTAATTCACCCTTTAGAGCCAAGATGCTGAGGTGGGAATTTAGCCATAGCTTAATAGCGTTAACCTGTTCGACCTTGGCAACCAGCACTGAGGCTTCACTATCTAAAACATCGGTACGGCTCGCAAGTCCTACTCGGGTACCAGATACTGCGGAGTCTTGTTCGGCAGAGGCCCGCCTCACTCGGCTTATCGCCGCTCTTAGCGCATCGGCTGCGGCACTCATCATGCCAACTGCGCCAATTAGGTCTGATTTTATTCGATTCTCTACAACCATCAATTCAGCCCTCGTTTTTTGCAAATTCGCTTGCGCCTGCCGAATTTGCGCAGCGGTTGAGCCGCCTTGATATAGTGGAATGATGATCTGCACGCCTGAAATCGTCGTTTTAGTTTCACGTCCAAGAACAGACGCTACAGCATTGCTCTCCTCCGCATAACTAGCTACAAAATCAACCGTTGGTAAGTGATCTGTTTTGATTTTTTTGACCTCCCACTCGGCTATCTCGATGGCTTTTCGTAGGGTAATGACTTCTGGATTGCCTGTGATATTCGAATCCTTAAATTGGTTTAAGTCGGTGATTGCGATGATTCGATTCCACAAATCAAGATCGAGCTCTTTGGGATGATTATTTTCCCCGGTTACCTGGGCAAATTGTTCTTTGATCATTTCAAGATTTTTTTTACTGATCGAAACGTCAAAAATAGCTCTGTCGAGGTCAGACTGAACTCTAAGAACGTCAAGATTAGATGCAAGCTTTCGCGCCTGCATTGCCTTAGTTTGCGCAAGTTTTTCTGTGATCGCCCGAACCAACGCTTCACGGCTCTTTAATTCGCTTTCAAAATAAACCAACTGAAGATAAAGATCTACAACCCTTAAAATCGTCTGGTATTTAACGAATTCGAGTCGGGCCGCTGCCTGCTCGGCAGCACTGACGCTTTGCAGATAGTTTGCCCAGTTACGCATCCGAATGATCGGTTGTTTGAGCAAAATAGAGGATTGATTAAGCCTATATTGCGCCGAAGTCCAGTCGCTTGTAGATTGATTCACAACGTTGCGCGATTTGGTATCCGCACTGGGATAGTTGTTGTAGCTCGCGCTGATGGTTGGGAGGAGCGACCCTAAGTTCGAGCGTTCCAATTCTTTGCTCGCATTCAGCGATGCAATATATGCTAGGTAGTTAGGATCTTTTTGTAGCGCATTAGTAATCGCTTCATCTATAGTTATCGGGTTGATGGCGGTCTGCGCATGGCTATTCATCGAAAAGAGCGTGGACAGCAAACAGAGCAGTCCGGAGAGAGCGCCATGTTGAAAACTGCAGATTCCAAACTTCAAGCGTCAATTCCTTGGCTAAGACGGCGGTGGCTATCGTGCCACTTATCGCTCATATCACTATTTTTATAGTCTTTAAAGCAAGGCGTGCCCAACGTATAGTGCAAGAGGTTGGCCTGATAATTATCTGGATACTCGGTGGTTAACCAGTTCCAGTCTTTTGGTAAATCACCAATGTCTTGATCGTTAAGCCAAGAAAATCGATGCAAGAAGGCGCCGGTCTGTTTCATAACAAATTCCGGGGTGAGCAATTTATGTTTTGGATGACCGCAGTTCCATAAAATCACACTCGACCAGTTTTTTCTTGGATAATTTTCGTTTTTGTTGCCCAGGTATTTGTCTCGAGCCTTTGTTTGGTAGTCATGTTTAACTACCATTACGGCCTTAGCAGAATCTCGTAGATCCCACAGTTTTGTGATATCCGACAGGCAGATCATGTCGCCATCAGCAAAAATGGCCCATCCGTCAAAATCAAAAAGCCATGGCGTTAAAAACCGGGTATAAATAAAGTTGTTACTCCCGTCTGTGTGAGTTTCTTTGTAACTGGGTAACCCTTTTAGCGAGAGCGGAGTAAACGAAACCGGTTGTGATGCGCTATCAATGACACTTTGCACAAATGTGTGATAGGCGACTGCCTCACGTTGATCAAATCCGACTGTTATTCGAATCATATTGTTCTCTAATGGATTTTGTGTTGAATTAGATCGTGAATCGATAAAAGGCCGACAGGTTCGCTTCCTTTTAGACAGACAAGTCGACTGATATGTTGAGATTCGAAAATAGAGACTGTCGCGCTCGCCAGCATCGCGACTTCCACTGTCCTAGGACTGCGTGTCATAAATTCTTTGACAGGGGAAAAAAGGGCGGCCGTGAATCCCTCGCGCTTTTTCGTTACTAGACGCCGCATATCGCTGTCGGTAAAAATACCAGCAAGCCCATGGTTGTCGCGGGTAATGATCACAGCGCCGGCCCGCGTTCTCGAGATCTCGCCAATCGCGTCAATGAGAGGCGTCGATTCGGTGCAGTGAGGAATCATGTTAATCGGCTGCATGACGTCAGCTACTTTTAGCGCGTATTTCCGCCCTAAAGTTCCACCAGGATGACGACGAGCGAAATCTTCTCTTTTAAAACCCTTAGCGGTCATTAGCGCCATGGCAAAGGCATCCCCAAGTGCCAGCTGAACTGAGGTGCTTGCCGTCGGGGCAATTCCCATGGGGCAGGCCTCTTTGGCCACTGTTGAGTCGAGCCAGGCTGTGCTTGACCTTCCAAGCTCGCTGTCAGGATTAGAGGTAATCGCTATAATAGGGACATTCAAACTAGCTAGCGCTTTACAAACTGAAACTATTTCTTCGGACTCCCCGCTTTGGGAGACAACGATTGCTACGTCGTTCGTCGTGATCATGCCAAGATCACCATGCGCTGCCTCCGCCGCGTGAACAAAGAGTGCGGGGGAGCCGGTAGATGCGAGGGTTGCTGCTATCTTTCTGGCGATATGCCCACTTTTTCCCACCCCTATAGTGACAAGCCGGCCAGGCGCGTTAAGGGCTAATTTAATCCCCTTTAAAAAGCTATCCCCGAGTCGACTTGCCGCTTGGCCAATCGCTTCGGATTCGACCATCAACACTTGACTTGCAACTTGAACAAATTGGAATTCTTGGGGCATTTACATTTACTCGAAATATGTGACGATTGTCACAAAATATGAACAAAAACACAAGTATAATAGTTTGTAAACACACACTTACTAAATAAAATTGCTTTAAAGCTCGTTTACCTTACAGTCTAATGCCGCGACAAAGGCTTCAAATGTTGAAAAACCTCACTCGAAACGAGTTTCTAACCGCCTTTTTGTCGCAAAGAAGGGCTCTTTGGGGTGTCGCTCTTTTTTCTGGCGTGATAAACCTGCTTTACCTTGCTCCCTCGATTTACATGCTTCAGGTCTATGACCGTGTTCTCGCAAGCCGTAGCGAGTTCACCCTTGTGGTCCTTACACTGTTAATCGTTGGGCTTTACGCACTGATGGCTTTTCTAGAGAACTTCCGCTCTGCAGTATTGATTCGTGTGGGTAATGCCTTGGATGAGGTCCTGAGTAAACGGGTATTCACAGCAGCGTTTGAGCGTAATTTGCGGATGGGATCAGGCAACGCCGCCCAGGCGATGAGTGACCTCACCCAGCTTCGGCAGTTCGCGACCAGTAACGGACTCTTTGCTTTCTTGGATGCGCCTTGGTTTCCGATCTATTTAATTGTGATTTATCTGTTTCATCCGTGGCTGGGCGCATTTTCGCTCGTGGCGGCAGTATTACTTGCTGCCATGACGGTGATTTCCGATCGGTCTTCAAAAGCGCCACTTGCGGAGTCAAACCAGGCGGCAATCGCTGCAAATCAATATGTAAACAGTAACTTGCGGAACGCAGAAGTAATCGAGGCAATGGGTATGTTGCCCAACCTGATGGATCGTTGGTATCAGCTGCAGTCAAAAATGCTTGAGCGCCAGAGTTTCGCCTCTGATCGGGCGGGAACTACAGTCGCGGTAACTAAGATGATTCGACTCACGCTGCAGTCGGGGATCCTTGGTTTCGGTGCTTATCTGGTGCTTGAGGGCCAAGCTACTGCGGGCATCATGATCGCCGCCTCAATCCTCATGGGCCGAGCACTCGCTCCCGTCGAGTTACTGATCGGTAGCTGGAAAGGGTTTGTTGGGGCAAAAGCTAGCTATCAGCGGCTTGTTGAACTCTTGAACGAGCATCCGGTACGTGAGATTGGAATGCCCCTGCCACGCCCCCGTGGCGTCTTAGTCGCTGAAAATGTCTACGTAACTCCCCCTCGGGCACAGACTGCCGTACTTAAGGGATTGAATTTCAGCTTTGGGCCTGGCGAAATTATTGGAATTATTGGCCCTTCTGCTTCTGGAAAATCGACGCTTGCCCGGGCAATGGTGGGCATATGGCCAGCCCAAGTTGGGAAGGTAAGACTGGATGGCGTCGATATCTTTCAGTGGAATAAGTTTGAAGTCGGGCCGGCGATTGGCTATCTGCCGCAGGATGTAGAACTATTTGACGGAACTCTTGCAGAAAATATCTGCCGTTTCGGAGAAGTAGATTCCGAGAAAGTTATTTCTGCAGCGCAGGCCTGCGGACTGCACGAGATGATTTTGCACTTCCCAAAGGGCTACGACACACGTATCGGCGAGGCAGGCGGGGTACTCTCTGGCGGCCAACGCCAGCGTATCGCGTTAGCGCGGGCGATTTATGACACCCCAGCTTTCATCGTACTGGATGAACCTAATTCAAACCTCGATGATCTTGGTGAGGCTGCGCTTGTAAGTGCCGTACTAGAAATGAAACGACGTGGAAGCACGATCGTGTTGATTACACACAGAACTAGTGTTTTGAGAGCGGTCGATAAATTGATGCTGTTGCGTGATGGTCAAGTGCAGATGTTTGGGCCCCGCGATGATGTATTAAATGCTCTCGCCCAGGCTAATCAACAGTTGGCACAGCGACAGCAGCAGGCGGCCGCCGTTCCCGCACAAAAGTCAGACACCTCTGGGGTGGATGAGCAAGCAAGCTCCTCGTCTTCGGAAAATTCAGAAAGTTAATCGATGCAAGTCATTGACGTTAAATCAAAAGAAATCAATGTCGCTGATCCGGCCGCTGGCCCTTCTGGCGCGAAAGAGGCGCTTAATGCTCAGTTAAAAATGGATAAGTCCTTACCAACAGACGCCAAGCGCCCACTTCGGAATGGCCTGCTGGTGTTGCTGTTGGGATTTGGTGGATTTTTACTGTGGGCCATATTCGTGCCATTGGCCTCTGGTATTCCTTCAAGCGGTACTGTGGTCGTTGATGGTCGTCGTAAAACTGTGCAGCATCTTTCAGGTGGTGTGGTTAAGCAAATCTTAGTTCGTGAGGGGCAGTCGGTAGATGAAGGAAACGTACTGATGCGGATGGATGACTCAATTGCTTTGGCCAACAAATCAAACGCCGAATCTCAGCTTAAGAGTATTGAAATTCAAATAAAGTTTTTAGAAAAACTTACGACTGATTTGCAGGCAATGGCGGAGGAAGGTTTTTATCCTAAAAATCGTTTTATCGAATTACAAAAGCAGTTAGCGGATGCTCAGGGGCAGCGTGCTGCACTTAAAGATCGTCTGGAGGCGGCCCGTCTCGAGTTGCAGCGGGCACTGGTGATCTCTCCGGCTAAAGGAAGGGTTATGGGCCTTGCCATCACGACTGAGGGTGGGGTGGTGCCTCCTGGGTCAAAATTGTTGGAGGTGGTTCCAGACGATGAACGATTGGTGGTAGAAGCTCAGATCATGCCGCATCTGATCGATCGTGTGATTCCTGGGCTGACTGCTGAGGTTAGGTTTAGCCATACGATGGCGCGAAAAACGCCGATGATTATGGGTACTGTAGAGTGGGTCTCGGCAGACAGATTTCAAAATCCCCAGGATCCAACGGGCATGTCTGGCTACTATACAGCCCGTGTGATTGTCTCGGCTGAAGAGCTTAAAAAACTTCCGGATGTACAGGTCCGCCCTGGAATGATTGCCGATGTTATTGTTCAGACCGGACATCGTACCTTCATGAACTATCTGTTTAAGCCCCTTACCGATAGCATGGCCGTGTCGCTCAAGGAACATTGATGAAACCGACTCTACCCAATGTCTTAATGTCGGCCGCCATTCACGCTGTACTGTTTGTTCCTGGTTTAGGTGTGGCGCAGGTTAATCTGATTCGAGATCATTTTGAACGCGCCCGAAGCTTCGATCCGACGTATCTTGCCGCAATTGCTGGTCGAGATGCCGCGCAAAAGGCAACTGAAGCGGCAGAGGCAATGCTGGGCCCGAAGGTATCCCTATCCGGTAGCGTCTTTAGAACAAACCGTGTCGAGGAGTCCCGTAACATTTTCGGCCAAACAGTTGATATCAGCAGACGATTTGATACCCAAAATGCCACTGTTCAGGCACGTCAGCCGATTTACAGAAAGCGTGAGGCATTAGGGGTAGACCAAGCGATCGCCCAAGAGTCGGCCGCGGAAAACATCTTGCTCTTTGCCGAGCAAGATCTTCAAGCTAGATTGGTGAGTTCGTGGTTAGAAGTGCTCTCGGCGAGAACGCTAGTATCAACATATACCGACGCGTATCTCGCATCTCAAGAGTATCTTGCAGAGGTTGATCGGCGTCGTCAGGGTGGAGAGGCGACTGTTCAGGATCTGGAGCAGGCAAGAGCTCGGGTGGTGCAGGCTGAGGCGCTCTTAGAAGATGCGAAGGCACGACTGCTGATCGCCGATCAGGCTCTAACCTTAATCGTCGGACCAGACCAACGGGTTCCGGCGGGCGTGTCCATGGCTTTTTTCTCTGCTTTGCCAGTCGTATTTAAATCGGAAGCTGAAGTTATCGAGAAAGTAGAACGCTCTAATTACGAGATTGTGAGCGCGAAATTCCAGGAAGAGGCGTCAAAACTCGAGCGAGATAAAGCCCGATCGGATCGGCTACCCACCGCTGATGCATTTGCCAGCGTAACGAAGGGACAAAATGACTCTTTGAATTTCATCAAAGACGAACAGCGGCTTGGTGTTCAGGTAAGCGTACCCTTATATACCCACGGGGCCATTGATGCCTCGATAGCCCAGGCGGATGCAAATTACAGGAAATTCCAAGCGCAGACGAAAGCAACTGCTTTTCGGGTCAGAAACGAGGCTCTAAGCGCGTTCAATAACCTAAGAGCGTTGGAGATTCGCCTGAGGGCATCCGATCGAATAGCTGAGGCTGCTGCGACTGTTCTAAAAGCGCAGCGACTTGGGCTTAAGGCTGGAGTGAGTTCTCGTGGTGAGATCGCCCAGAGCATGACCGAGATGCTCGCCGCGTATCGGGATCGGGTTTTGGTTCGCCGCGAATACGCAGTCGCTTGGCTCAAACTCCAGGCTGCTACAGGAGCCTTGGATTTCAATCTTCTAGAGGCGCTCCAGACTCAGATGATCTCGCTGCAAACGACGGAGCGTCGTTAAATTCCAGCCCCATTGCGGGGCTGGTACTTCGTGGGATCAAATCGAGAGAGTTGGCTGATACTCAACTGCTACACCTGCAATCGCTACCTCGTTAATTACGGTGTCAGTAAATGTGCTTTGGGCCGCCAGGGTAAGTAACTGAGTGGAGGTCATCTCACCCCGATCTAGGATGCCTTTAAATTGCAGCAGCTCCAGGGCGTTTGGTGCGCGTCCCACAACGTTATTAAAGACGGTCTGCACGAACTGGCCGTTATCGGAGGGGAGCATCTTGTTATCAATCACGATCTTGGCCAGATCAGCCACAGAGGAGCCTTTATCGGTCATCGTCAGGGCGATGCCCAGGTACTGGGAGACCGTATTTTTGCCAAAGGCGGCAATAATCGCCTTTGCCGCTTTACCGGCGCTGCCGTCCAGATCCAGGGCGTAGGCCTTATCGGAATAACTCACTCGATCGATACTGACGAGGGCATCGGTCTTGGAGCCCAGAGCGGCAAGCCAACCCAGAACTGCTTTACCAAGAGCCTCAATGGCTAATTCCGCGATGAATTCCTAAATGAGCACCGGTTCCTATCAATGCGTTACCGCCAGAGCGGTGATTGAGAACTGGCGCAAGTAAGACAACGAGGAGCGACCTCAAGGCAGCCTCAAAGACATGACACCCAAGGGGTTTGCCGATGGATTTCTCGATCCAGATTACATGTCAAACCCGTACTAAATTGGGTTTCAAGTTGAACTGTCCCTCAATTGAGACGCTGATAGACTAACTGCCCATGGGTGCCCCCAAAGGCGCTCGAGAAACCGTTGCGCCGGCGGTAGTTTTGAAAATGGCGAGGTCTTCGGAGCCGTCGCTGGAATTGTAGAAATCCCAAAGCTCCTCTTAATCATCTCCGAACGAATGGTAAACAATTGGCATATCGGGGCCGTTTTTATGTCTTGGACAAATCATAAGGTTACCTATAAAACGCTGCAATGACCTGTCCCTTTAATATTTTGTGTAAAAAGTCCGTAAGACAAAAGCGACTCCGTCTAACAACCCCCATTTATGGCTACCGATACCAGCGATTTGATTGCCCGATTTTCCCGGGTCTATTTAACTGTCCGCCCCTCTGATGGGGTGCTGGCGACGCTTACCGCACGGGTTGAGGATAGGTCTATTACCCTCGCCCAGCAGCTTTTGGAGTTTCATCAATCTGCGGACAGAACCCAGGGTTATGCAGACGAGGTTGCCACGATCTTCTTTTTGGTGCTAAACCGCCCGCCTGATCTAAAGACGTTCTCCTACGCTATGGACTTTCTGGAGTCAGGTGGAAGCCTCGAGCGGCTTGCCGCCCTAGCGATGACCGTTCGGGGTGGGCAACTAAACGCATCTCAGACTAATCAGCAGTTTGTCGATAAGCTCGCTATCCAGATGTTTGCTCAGCCGGATCTCGTCAGCGGGCTGGCCGCACTTAAGGGTGTTTTAGTCTCAAACTTAAATAGCGGAATGCTGCTGCGCGAGCAGCTGGTTGCGCTCGCATCAGGTTATCAGCACTCCCAACTCAAGTACAAAGGCGATGTTGATACATCGCTGATTGCATTAGCAGCTGCCGGCCGCGAGGCAAGTGCGGCAGAGCTGGCGCTTTATAAGAGCTCCAGTCCCTTGCCAGCAATTCGAGAACTTCTGACAGGGGCAGGGGAGTCTCCGTCAGGAGCATTGCCGTATTTCAGCCTTGAGAAAAATGCGAACGACGAGGCGCAACTTACAATATCAGGAGCGATAAAAGGAGATCTAACGCTCAATCTTTTGAGAAAGACTAGTATTCTCGAAGATAGTGATCCAATTTCTAACTATCCCCTGGTGTACTCACCAGATGCAGGTGTTACTGAATCGATTGTCCGATTTAAGAGCTCACTCTTATCGAATTTTAAAACTATCGATATCTCAGGCGCTGGCACGGAAGATCTGGGCTCTGTGATTTTTGTGGGCCATAACGCCGGTCAACAATATATTGGCGCTGATGTTCCCAATACAATTGAGGGAGGAACAGGAAACGATACCCTAACAGGTGGCCTCGATAAAGATACATTTTATGGTTCTGCTGGTACAGATACGCTTACGGGTGCTGGCGGGGAGGATATCTTTGTTTTTGCGCCTGCATCAGTCTATCGAGCAAGCACTGCAAATATCACTACGATCGCTGATTTCGGTAACGGCGCGGATAAAATCAGCTTTAATCGTCTATTTGGAAAGACAACCGCTGCCGCAAATGCGTCGCTCATCCAAGTAGATGCTGCCCCTACCGCCGGCCAGCAGACCGCTCTGGCTGCAATTACTGCGAATGGGGTTATTCTCGTGAATAACAGTGGTACTTGGCTGGACTCCTCAAATGTCCTTGCCCCAGCGACCGCGGCCAATATTGCGTCTTTGTTTACAGGCGTGACTATTACTGACGCTACGACGAATTCGAAATCGTATGTGGCGATTAGTTATGACATTTTAAATGGTGCCGATGTCTGGCTTATATCAAATCTAACAGGTCTCACCGCAGTAGTTGCTTCGGAAGTTCAGCATATAGGTCAGATTAATGGTTATGCAAATGTGGACCTACTGACCCAACTAAAGGTTTCTGGCTCGGTTGTTGTCTGATCATGCCCGATGGTAGGGGTGATTTTTTGCTAGAGAAAAGGCCCGATAAAGCTGCTCGGTAAGCAGTACCCTGACAAGTCCGTGCGGTAGTGTCATTGAAGAGAGACGAAGGTTTAGATTACAAGAAGCTTTGAGTTCGGGGTCAAGCCCATCGGGACCACCGATAACCAAAGCGATATGACTGTGGCTCTGTCGGCATTCTTCAATCAGCTTGCTAAATGCCTCAGTAGTGAGATCCTTGCCACGTTCATCTAAGGCGATACAAAACGTATTGTCAGGAATCGCTGCCCGAAGCCGTTCAGATTCTGCTTTCAACATTGCGGCGACAGTCTTTCCCGTCGTTCGCGGCTCACTTTTAATCTCCTTTAGCGTCGGCCTTTGATCTGCTGGAAAACGACTAAGATAATCAGTAGAGGCATCCTGTACCCAGGCGGATTGCCGTTGACCAACAGTTAATATCAAAATCATGACGCACGCTTTTTAGCGGCTGGTTTCTTGGCCCCTGGTTTTTTACCGGCTGCCGTCGTTGGCGTTGATTTTTTTGTTGTGCTTTTCTTGGTAGTCGAAATCTTCAGTTTTCGGGCGGTGCCCGTTTTTCGAGGGGATTTCTTTCGGGATGCTTGCCAGTCAATTGGGTGTTGGCCCCAGATTTCCTCAAGACGATAGTACTCGCGAATTGATGGCTGCATGATGTGAACAATAATGTCGCCCAAATCGACCAGCACCCATTCTCCGCTCTCTTCGCCTTCAGTGCCGTAGACCGATCCGCCGGCGGTCTTAACCTTATCGTGGAGATGCTTTGCAAGCGCCCGAGTCTGACGATTTGATGTGCCGCTTACCACAATCACACGGTCAAACATACTTGTCAGGGGTTGTGCATCAAAGACAAGGATATTCTGGCCTTTGATGTCCTCTAAGGCGTCGATGACAATCTTTTCTAAAGTTTCTAAATTCATTGGGATTTATTGATAAAGAAGATGTTGCTCAATATAAGTGCGAACTGAATTTGGGACAAGCAATTCGACCGCATCTCGCCTACGCACTCGATTGCGGATCTCGGTAGAGGAAATCGGATCTGAACAGCATTTAATCCACTGGATCTGTGCGCCGTGATGTATCAATACATCGGCTGGCTTGTGTGTTGAACTCCCTGGGCGCAAGCAAACGGCAAGTGTCATCTGGGTAATAAGCCATTCCCACCGTGACCAAGTTTGAAAGCTTTCGAGCTGGTCGGCGCCCAGTATCCAGATCAGCGGCCTTCCAGGAAACTCTCGCTGAATTCCGGTAATTGTATCTGCAGTGAAATTCGATTGTCCTCGTTCGGCTGCCCGAATCTCCCGATCATCCACCGACATCCGGACATCCTGGTGCTCAGCTAATGCAAGCCGAACCATCTCTAAGCGATGTTCGGCGGCCGCATACGCGGGCTTGTGCTCAGGATCTCCTGTGACGATCCATCGCACTTCGGTCAAATTGAGCTGATTGGCTGCGGCAGTAGCGATCGCGAGGTGGGCACGGTGTATTGGATCAAAACGACCACCAAACAGCCCGAGGGGCCCCTGCTTAGTCATGCTGCCTCTGGAGGCAGATGAAGCGCTCTTGGCTCACGGAGTCTCGTGGATCCAGTCGCGGGGCTTGATCATCTCGTAGATCATTGCCTCTGGCGAATCTTGCTCAGGGTGCCAGTTATAGCGCCATTTCACGCTGGGTGGCATTGACATGAGAATACTCTCCGCTCGCCCGCCGCTTTGCAATCCAAAGTGCGTGCCGCGATCAAAGACAAGATTAAATTCAACGTAACGCCCCCGTCGATAGGCCTGGAAATCTCGTTCGCGCTCGCTATACGGGAGATCTCTACGCCGGTTAACGATTGGCACATATGCATCGAGAAAGGCGTTTCCCACAGCCTGCGTCATCGCGAAGCTCTGGCTAAAGCCAAGTTCTGCAAAGTCGTCGAAAAATACACCGCCTATTCCACGGGCTTCGTCCCGATGCTTGAGATAAAAATACTCATCGCACCAAGCCTTAAAGCGTGGATAGTAGTCGCCCCCGAAGGGCATCAGGGCCTTTTGGCAGACGGTGTGGAAGTGAATGGCATCTTCTTTAAATGGATAGTAGGGTGTGAGATCCATGCCGCCTCCGAACCACCAGACATCCTCTTCATTTGGAAGTAGACTTTTCGCCACGAACGAGCGCACGTTCATGTGTACGGTTGGGACATAAGGGTTTCGGGGATGAAAGACAAGCGATACACCGATCGCCTCAAATCCACGACCAGAAAGTTCGGGACGATTTTGTGTTGCCGAGGGTGGAAGCCGATCGCCCCTTACGTGAGAAAAGCCGACACCTGCACGTTCGAAGAGATTACCTTCTTCGAGAATACGCGACCGACCATCGCCTTTTAACTGCCCGGTCTCGGGCTTCGTCCAGGCATCTTCTTTAAATGTCTGGCCATCTAGTGCGCTAATTCCATCTGTAATTCGGTCTTGTAACCCAAGAAAAAAATCTCTTAAAGAGCGAATATCTACGGCCATGATGTGCCCTTAACGCTTTATCGCGCGATAACCGATATCACTGCGGTATTGCAGCCCAGAAAATTTGACATCCTTGACCGCTTGATAGGCTCGAGCCTGAGCAAGCATGGGTGTTCCACCGAGTCCGGTTACGCAGAGTACCCTGCCGCCACTGGTGATTAGTTCGCCATTTTTTAGGCTAGTACCAGCATGAAAAGTGACACAGTCCTCGGTGTTTTTGGGTAGGTTAGTGATTTTATCTGTCGTGCGAACCTGATCAGGATAGCCATGGGCTGCGATTACTACCCCAAGCGCTGTCCGTTGATCCCACTCTGCATCAATCGCTGAGAGTTTTTGATCAATCGCAGCCTGGATCAGCAGACTAAAGTCAGTTTTAAGTCGCATTAAAATAGGCTGAGTCTCAGGATCTCCCATACGGCAGTTAAATTCCAATACCTTGAGGCCGCCAGTGGGGCTGATCATCAGCCCTGCATATAGAAATCCTGTGTAGGGTGTTCCTTGGCCCGCCATCCCCTGCAGAACGGGTTCAATCACTTGTCGCATGACCTTGGCGTGTAACTCTGCTGTAACAACCGGGGCGGGAGAGTAGGCCCCCATTCCGCCCGTATTTGGTCCCTGATCATGATCTAAAAGCCGTTTGTGATCCTGACTCGTGGCTAAAGGAAGGGCGGATCGGCCATCACACATCACAATGAAGCTGGCTTCCTCGCCCTCGAGGAATTCTTCAATTACCACCCGCGCACCAGCATCACCAAACTTATTATCGGTGAGCATCATATCGACGGCCTGGACAGCCTCCGCTTCGGTCATGGCCACTACCACACCTTTTCCTGCCGCAAGCCCATCGGCTTTGATTACGATTGGAGCGCCATGGTTTTGGATATAGCGTCTCGCCTGTTCGGCATCAGAGAAGGTTTCGAATTCTGCGGTTGGAATGGCGTGGGCCTTCATAAACCGCTTTGCAAAGTCTTTTGACGACTCTAGCTGAGCGCACGATTTTGTTGGGCCAAAGATGGCTAGACCGTGTTGTCGGAAAGTATCTACTATTCCTGCGGCAAGCGGTGCTTCAGGGCCGACTACCGTCAGCGCGATGTTTTGCTGTCGAACGAATTCAACAAGTTGAAGCTGCTCTTTTACGGGGTCGATGGGGAGATTCTGAATTGCGGCGCCATCCCCGGTGGTCGTCGCAGTTCCACCATTACCGGGAGCTACAAATACTCGAGATATTCTTGGTGACTTAGCCAGGCACCATGCCATCGCATGCTCGCGCCCACCGCTTCCGATAACGAGTACTTTCATGAAATCACCGCATTGGTATAGACCTCTTGGACATCATCAAGCGATTCGAGCGCATCGAGCAGTTTTTGCATTTTTGTGCCATCCTCGCCGGAAAGTTCTGACTGGGTGTCGGGCCGCATGGTGATCTCGGCAACATCCGGTTTTAGGCCTGCGTTTTCAAGGGCATATTTCACAGACTGAAACTCCGATGGCGTGCAGATGACTTCTATTGCACCGTCGTCATCTGTGACGACATCTTCTGCGCCAGCTTCAAGGGCGACTTCCATAATCTGGTTCTCGGACGCACCCGGAGCAAAAATAAATTGGCCACAATGCTTGAACATGAAGGCGACTGATCCATCTGTGCCGAGATTGCCGCCGTGTTTTGAAAACGCATGCCGGACCTCCGCAACGGTGCGGGTCCGATTATCAGTCATACAATCAACAATAACGGCTGCGCCTGCGATACCGTAGCCTTCATAACGGATTTCCTCATACTCGACGCCGTCAAGCTGCCCCGTGCCGCGTTTGATAGCGTCAGTGACCTTGTCTTTGGGCATGTTCGCATCGCTGGCCTTATCCATGGCCAGCCGCAGCCGCGGATTTATGGCGGGGTCGCCGCCGCCAAGCTTAGCGGCTACCGTGATCTCTTTGATTACACGGGTAAAGATCCGGCCGCGCTTTTCATCCTGGCGCCCCTTGCGGTGCTGGATATTGGCCCATTTGGAATGTCCTGCCATGCGCGTATTTTACATGGCCGGCCAAGGCCGATTTAACGCTTGTATTGCTTGGGTACGAACGGAAGCCTTACCAGTTCAACCTTGAGTCGTTTGTCTCGAACAATCGCAAAAAGGGGACCCTCTAGGGCGTGGGATTCCAAGAGTGCCAGCATGACTGGATAACCCAGGCTGGGCGACACAGTGCCGCTCGTGACTTCGCCGACCTCGTTGCCTGCGGTCGAAACAAGTTTTGCGTGTGCACGGATAGGCACAGGCTCGTGTGACACTAGACCCACCAGTTTTCTGCGGGGGCCATTGGTCAGTTGCCCTAGTATCGTCTGCGCTCCGGGAAAGTTGCCGGATTTGGTGGGATCGGTCTTGCTGCCGTCGGGATTAGTCTTTGGAGGCCGGCGTGAGGGCGCTATTGCAAATGTAAGCCCCGCTTCAATAGGGGATATTTCTGCCGAAATATCATTCCCATGAAGTGGTAAACCCGCCTCCAGTCGGAGTGTGTCTCGAGCACCGAGCCCTACGGGCTTTACCCTGTCATCCTTAAGAATCTCTCTCACCACACGTTCAGCGTCGCTTGCGGGAATTGAAATCTCGTAACCATCCTCCCCGGTGTAGCCCGATCTCGTGGTGAAGCACTGAGTACCACAGAGCGAGAGGTTTTTTGCCTGCATAAAGACCATCGCTGCTGCGCCCGGATCTAGCCGAGACAGCACAGACTCAGCTGCTGGGCCTTGGAGCGCGACTAATGCCGCGTTGACCCATTCAAACTGGAGTGCTGGCGCAAGTCTTTTTAGTAGCGCGAGGTCATACTCTCGGTTGCCGGCATTTACGACCATTCGAACCTCATGCCCCCGATAGACCAGCATCAGATCGTCTTCAATGCCGCCCAGGTCATTCAAAAGCACTGAATAGCGCTGCATATCATTTGGCCAGCCATCAAAATCACACGGCAACGCCGCTTCGAGTGATTGACGAAGAGTTTTCCCGTCTGGATCATTTGGCGCAGTAATCCGCAGCTGCCCCATGTGGGAGACGTCAAATAGACCCGCATGCAGACGGGTGTGAAGGTGTTCACCTTTAAGCCCTTGTGGATACTGGATCGGCATATTGAATCCCGCAAACGGACCAAACTTTGCTCCGAGCTCCGTGTGGAGCTTCTCGAGTGGGATTGATTTCATCGCGTTCTTAATTTATTTGTCATTAATTTGATTATGCGTAAGCATCCATGGGAGGGCAGGTGCAGACCAGGTTACGGTCACCAGCTGCGTTATCGATACGCTTTACACTTGGCCAAAACTTAGCAACCCGAACCCATGGGAGGGGGTAGGCAGCCTCTTCGCGAGAGTAAGGATGCTGCCAATCGCTAATAATTTCTTGTGATGTATGCGGCGCATTTTTAAGCGGGTTGTTTGCGCGATCAAACTCCCCTTTTCGAATCTTGTCGATTTCTTGGGCAATGGCGATCATGGCCTCACAGAATCGATCCAGCTCTGCCTTTGATTCCGACTCGGTGGGCTCGACCATCAGTGTGTCGGCCACGGGGAAGGATAACGTCGGTGCATGAAAGCCATAGTCCATGAGCCGTTTCGCAACATCTTCGGCAGTTACCCCAACCTCGCCCTTGAGGTGGCGTAGATCGAGAATGCACTCATGAGCAATACGGCCATTGTCCCCTTTGTATAGAATCGGATAGTGGCCTTCGAGTCGAGAGGCAATGTAATTAGCGTTAAGGATGGCGATCTCGGTTGCTTTACGAATACCCGCCGCGCCCATCATCCTGATGTACATCCAAGAAATGGTCGTAATGAGAGCGCTTCCTGATGCTGCTGCGGATACGCTGTTTCTCTTCTCACCTAAATGATACGGGTCAGCAGACAGGAACGGAGCCAGGTGGCTTGCAACCGCGATAGGACCCATCCCGGGACCTCCGCCGCCATGGGGAATACAGAATGTCTTATGCAGATTCATATGGCATACATCGGCGCCAATATCGCCTGGCCGTGTAAGCCCGGCCTGAGCATTTAAATTAGCCCCGTCCATGTAGACCTGACCGCCGGCTGCGTGGATCAGGGCGCAAATCTCTTTGATTGAAGATTCGAATACGCCGTGTGTGGATGGGTAAGTCACCATGAGTGCAGACAACTGGGCTCGATGGGTTTCAATCTTCGCCTTTAAATCATTGATGTCCACATTACCTTGACTATCACAGGCGACCACCACAATCTTCATCCCCATCATCTGGGCGCTGGCCGGATTCGTGCCGTGTGCTGAAGAGGGTATCAGACAGACATCACGGTGTCCCTGGCCAATTGACTGCTGATAGAAACGGATAGCGAGAAGGCCAGCATACTCACCTTGCGCTCCCGAGTTAGGCTGAAATGACACCGCACTAAAACCGGTGATCTCCGCTAACCACTGACCCAGTTGATTGAGCATTACGGCATAACCTTGAGCCTGTTCGGCGGGCACAAAGGGATGTAGCATCGCAAACTCTGGCCAACTCACCGGCGCCATTTCTGCCGCAGCATTTAGCTTCATGGTGCAAGATCCAAGGGGAATCATAGAGTGCACCAGCGAGATATCGCGATTCTCGAGTTTCTTCACATACCGCAAAAATTCCGTCTCGCTGTGATAACTGTTGAACACGGGGTGCGTCAGCACTGACCGCGTTTGGGACAGCAGGGCGGGGATCGACTCGGGCTGGGTACTCAGTTTCAACGCGATCAATGCCTGTACAGTGGTTGTCTTCCCTGATAACGCATAGACCAAGTCAGCGACATCCTGAAGTCCGGTGGTCTCATCGCAGGCAATGCTGATATCGCCCGAATCAAAATAGCGAAGATTGATTTTTTTCTCTTTGGCTCGGATCCGAATAGCAGTAGCGCCGCCGAAGTGGGCAAGTGTAGACGCGGAGAATGTCAACGTATCGAAAAAATCCGACGAGATCGGTGTGATACCACTTGCTTTCACAATCATTCGGGCCATTGCATTTGTACGCAGTGCAATGCGATGTAGCCCCGCAGGGCCGTGATAGACAGCAAAGAAAGACGCCATATTGGCAAGTAGTGCCTGCGCCGTGCAGATATTGCTTGTCGCTTTATCTCGGCGAATATGTTGCTCGCGTGTTTGCAGCGACATCCGATAGGCGGGCCGGCCGCTCGAGTCTACTGAGACACCAATAATCCGTCCGGGCATAGACCGGACCAGATCCTCACGGACTGCCATAAAGGCGGCGTGTGGGCCGCCAAATCCCATGGGAACGCCAAAGCGCTGGGCTGATCCAATCGCAATATCGGCATTCATCGCACCTGGGGATTTAATCAGCATACAGGCCAGCAGATCGGTACCAATGCTGATCCTGGCGCCGAGCGCGTGGAGCGAATCGCTTAGGTCTGTGAAGTCACGCAATACGCCGCGGGTATCTGGGTTCTGAACGTAGGCACCAAAAAAGTCTGCGGAAGGTTTAAATTGATCGGCGTCCCCGACTTCGCACTCAATTCCCATCCATGCCGCGCGAGTACGCATCACCGAAATGACCTGTGGATGGACATGGGCGTCGATGAAAATCCGGTTCGCCCCGGCAGATTTAATAGCCCGTTTCATACAAGCCATCGCCTCTGCTGCGGCGGTAGCTTCATCCAGCAGGGATGCATTTGAGGTGTGCATACCCGTTAAATCCACCACCATCTGTTGATAATTCATCAGCGCCTCGAGCCGGCCCTGGGCGACTTCTGCCTGATAGGGGGTATAGGCGGTATACCAGCCTGGGTTTTCTAACACATTTCGTCGAATGACTTCCGGGGTAAAGGTATTGTGATAACCGGCACCAATAAATGACCTCCAGACCTGATTGCGTGATGCGATGCCTCTGAGCTCGACCAAGGCGTCGGCCTCGGTCGCTGGCTGGGGAAGGTCTAAAAGCGCCCCGCGCAGGATGCTTGGCGGCACTGTCTGCCGAATCAATTCCCCGCGTGACGAGGCACCGATTTTGGAGAGCATCTGGGCCTCTTGTTCAAGGCTAGGGCCAATGTGGCGGCCATGGAATTCATCCGGGGCAAATAGCCCCTCAATGCTGTCGATAGGCTCAAAGGCGTGCATGATTAATGGGCTCCGGATTCACTCTGATATTGATGTGATGACATCAATTCTTTTTCGGCACCCGGCGCTGTCGGCCTAAGCTTGAACAACCAGCCACCGCCATAAGGCGCCTCATTTACGCTCTGGGGCGTGTCCGATAGGGTGTCATTTCGGGCGATGATCTCTCCGTCAACGGGCGCATAGACGTCGGAGGCAGCTTTGGTGGATTCCACAACGGCACATGATTCGCCGCGGCTGACGGTCCGGCCAACTGGCGGAAGATCCACATACACAAGTTCGCCCAGAGAGTCCTGGGCCAGGTCGGTAATCCCGACGGTCATGCTTCCATCGGACTCGAGACGAACCCACTCGTGGGAAGAGGTATAGAACAAATCAGAAGGAAATTGCATGGCGTGTCTCCAGCGGTCAGGTGCTCAAAAGGGGGTACTACTTAGCTTTATCCCCCTCTGTCCTTTGTGCCTGAGACATTAACCTTCGGCGGACGCCCCATATTCAGGCGCCTCTCTCCAGAGAGTCTTACAAACGCGCAGTCCTTTTGCCTGAGAGTTTTTGGGGTATTGCACCTTCGGCGTTGCAGGAAAACCCTCCTGCAATCTCTCCTGCGCGCAAGAGTAGACTAGAACGAAGTGTCTGAGAGGTGTTCAGCCCTGTCAAGGGCAAGCGCGTCTTGGCCCGTCAAACTTAAAGTAATCCCTCAGGAGTCGACGTTATGTCCCAAACAGTAAAGGCTGTGCAGCTTAGTCAATTCGGTAGTCCGGAAGCACTGAAATTCGTTGAGGTCAGCGTTGGTGAGCCTGGCCCCGGCGAGGCGCGGGTTCGGCACCATGCCATCGGCCTGAACTACATCGACATATACCAGCGTACGGGGGTGTATCCCAATCAGCTTCCATTTATTTTGGGCATGGAAGGCTCGGGGATTGTTGAGGCGGTCGGTAAAGGTGTGACACATGTGAAGCCGGGTGATCGCGTCGCCTATGCCGGTAATCCAGTGGGTGCATATACCGAGGCTCGCGTGATGCCCGCCCTGCCTTTAATCAAGATTCCCAAACAAATCTCGTTTAAGACTGGCGCCTGCATGATGCTGAAGGGTATGACCGCCCACTATCTGCTCAAGCGTACTGCCAACGTTCAAAAAGGCCATACGATCTTATTTCATGCGGCTGCTGGTGGTGTGGGATTAATTGCGATGCAGATTGCCAAAATGCTCGGCGTAACTGTAATTGGTACAGTCGGCTCGGACGAAAAAGCAAAATTAGCGAAGAAGTGGGGCTGTACCCACACCATCAATTATTCAAAAGAAAATTTTGTGGAGCGGGTAAAAGAGATTACTAAAGGTCGGGGTGTCGATGTAGTGTTCGATTCAGTGGGCAAGGATACGTTTCAAGGGTCTTTGGACTCTTTGCGGCGGTATGGCCTTTTAGTGAGCTTTGGTAATGCATCGGGCAAGGTTGCGCCAATTGATTTTTCGGTGATGCGAGGTACATTGTTTATCACTCGGCCGTCGCTGATGTCTTACACCGCCACGCGCGAAGACCTTGAACTAACCGCCAATGATCTTGTAAAGATGGTCGCTAACAAGAAATTGGTGATTCCTATTGAGCGAACATATCGGTTAAGCGAAGTGCAACAGGCCCACCGGGATCTCGAGGGCCGCAAGACTACGGGTTGCTCAGTATTAATACCCTAGATGAGGATCTCCCCAACGACGGTCTTGATCTAGGTGTCTCGGTGGTAGCGCGTTACGAGCTCGATTTCGTGTTTTGACCCGAGAAACACGGCTACTCGTTCGTGCAGCTCTTGAGGCTGCAGGTCCAAAATACGCTGGTATCCATTTGTGGCGCAGCCGCCTGCCTGCTCCACCAGAAAACTCATCGGGTTGGCTTCATACAACAGGCGAAGTTTGCCCGGTTTGTTGGGCTCACGGGCATCTCTCGGATACATAAAAGTGCCACCTCGGATCAGGACGCGGTGAACATCTGCCACCATGCTGGCGATCCAACGCATATTGAAGTCTTTGCCTCTTGGGCCTGAAGCGCCTGCAAGCATTTCATCAACATACCGCTTCACGGCAGGCTCCCAGTGCCGCGCATTAGACGCGTTGATCGCAAACTCCCTGGTGTCGGCGGGTATTTGCATCTGCGGGGCTGTGAGCCACCATTGGTCTTGATCAAGCGTAAACCCATGAACGCCCTTACCAAGAGTAATGACCAATTGTGTGGCCGGACCATAGGCCACGTAGCCAGCCGCAATCTGCTGGCATCCTGGCTGCAAAAACAAATCTTGAATTGATGTAGTTTTTTTCGTTTCCGCTTCTGGAGTCTGGTCTATCTTTGGCTGGATCTGCGACATCTTCAGAATTGAAAAAATGGTGCCGATAGAGACGTTAACATCGATGTTGGAGGACCCATCGAGGGGATCAAAAAGCACCAGGTAATCATTATCTGGCTTGGGATTGGCGGCCGGGTGTTCCATCTCCTCTGATGCCACCGCGAAGGCTCCTGCGTTCAGTGCGGCCGACAGCAGGATATCGTTGGCGATCACATCGAGTTTTTTCTGATGCTCGCCTTGCACATTGTCGCTCCCCGCTTCCCCCAGGATACCCGCAAGCGCGCCACGTCTAACCTCGGCACTAATTCTGTTGCAGCCAGAAAGAAGTCCGCCCAGAAGCGACACCAGGGGGGCTGGTGCTTGAGCGTTGGAAAGAAAGTCGGATAAGGGTGTGGCCATGGCGTAAGATTATTTCATGAGTCCCGCCGAACCAATTCCCGGTGTTGCCCGCCAGTTCGCCAGTGCGGCTCGCCTGTTTTCGGCCACAGAATTCGCCAGCATTCGCGCTGCCCATGTCGGTATCATCGGACTTGGGGGGGTCGGATCTTGGGCCGCCGAGGCGATTGTAAGATCTGGTGTCGGTGCGGTGACGCTAGTCGATATGGATCATGTTGCTGAGTCCAATCTGAATCGACAGATTCAGGCACTGCATTCTACGCTCGGTATGCAGAAATGCGCAGCGTTAAAGGCGCGACTTTCAGATATCTCACCAGACTGCCGAGTATTTACGGTAGATGACTTTCTAACTGCGGAAAATGCGGCGGAAATTCTTGGTGTGAATCCCCTCGGGCAGAGCAACAGCGGGGTGGAGCGGTCAGATGGGCCGGGTGTTTGGATTGACGCCACCGATGACCTTCGCGCAAAGCGCGCGATGATCATCACTATGGCGGATGTAAAACGTTCGCAAGATCTTATCGTCAGTGGTGCTGCGGGTGGAAAAACTGACCCTGGACGAACCGAGGTGGCAGACCTATCCGACGCGACACAAGACCCGTTACTCTCGGCCTTGCGTTATGACCTTCGGAAACACGCAGGATTTCCGAGGCAGGGTCGAATGAAGGTCCCGGTGGTATTCAATCGGCAGCCCATGATTCGCTCTGAGGACTGCGATCCTTCAGCAAAGTTAGCGTGCGCCGGTTATGGATCTTTGGTTACGGTGACTGCGACGATGGGAATAGTGGCGGCACAGATGGCAATTGTAAGAATTTGTAAACGGTAATCAAAGCAAGGAATAAACAGTATGAGTGCCCGTGATGCATTGACACAAATACCTTCAACCCCGGTGGTGATTCGTCGCGAGGACTATCGGCCGCCTACCCATCGGATCAGCAATGTAAAGCTTCAGTTCACTTTAGATCTTGAGCGGACTCAGGTAATAAATGAATTCGAGTGTGAGTCTACGGGAACTGAGAAGGAGTTACACCTTTACGGCGATGAGTTAAGTCTGGTCAGTGTCTCTGTCAATGGCCGGCCGTTAGAGTCCGACGAATTCGAAGCTTCATCACAGCATCTGGTGATCCTATCAGCGCCTCGTCGGGCGGTTATTTGCATTGAAACCCAATTAAATCCTACAGCGAATACCGCACTCATGGGGCTCTATGCCTCACGCGGAGGGCTTTTTACCCAATGTGAGTCCGAGGGGTTTCGCAGGATCACATATTTCTTGGATCGTCCCGATGTGATGGCGATCTATGACGTCACACTGCGCGGCAAAAAGCAGCATTTTCCGGTGCTTCTTTCGAACGGCAACCTAGTGGACCAACGGGACCTTGCCGACGGCTGGCACGAGGCTCGCTGGCAGGATCCTTTTCCCAAACCGAGTTATTTATTCGCGTTGGTGGCAGCAGATTTGGATCACATCGAAGAGGTGATCACAACAGCGAGCGGCCGCCGTGCACTACTACAAGTCTATACGCGTAAAGAAGATCTTGCTCAGGCGAACTTTGCCTTGCGCGCTTTAAGGCGCGCTATCTTTTGGGATGAGTATCGCTATGGGCTTGAGCTCGATCTTGAGCGATTCATGATCGTTGCGGTGCCAGATTTTAATTCTGGCGCGATGGAGAATAAAGGGCTTAATCTCTTTAATACAAAATTTGTTCTAGCAGATCCCCAGACTGCGACGGATATCGATTACGACGGCATCGAGTCTGTTGTCGCTCACGAATATTTTCATAACTGGACTGGTAATCGGGTTACGTGCCGAGATTGGTTTCAGCTCACACTGAAAGAGGGCTTAACGGTATTTAGGGATTCGGAGTTCTCGGCAGATATGGCCGCAGAGGGGCTTACACCTCAAGCCGCATCTAGTGCCCGAGCGGTGCGAAGAATTGATGCGGTACGCACTCTCCGGGCCGCCCAGTTTCCAGAGGACTCTGGCCCGATGTCTCATTCGATCCGGCCTGACAGCTACCAAGAAATTCGGAATTTTTATACCGCTACAGTTTACGAAAAGGGCGCCGAAGTTATTCGGATGCTGCAGACGATGCTGGGGGTTTCGGGATTTCGTAAGGGTATGGATTTATATTTTTCGCGTCACGATGGACAGGCGGTGACCTGCGAAGAGTTTGTGCATGCGATATTCGATGCGAATCAGTCCACCTTGGCTTCCCGGGGCGTTGATGGGATGGGATTTGCTGAGCGATTCATGCGTTGGTATGACACTTCGGGAACACCGGTGCTAGCCGTACGGGATTCTTGGAATTCAGAGTCAGGAGTGTACGAATTGCGCTTCAGGCAGAAAATTGACGCCCGAAGCCCATCGCAGGCACCGCTAATGATTCCAATTGTGTTGGGACTAATTGATCGTGGTGGTGGAGAGTTTTCCTATGCGGAGGCGGAGATCTCCTCCGGGGTTCAACGCATGAATAATGCGCTCCTTCTTCAGGAGGCCGAGGCCCACATTCGGTTGGTTTTGCCTGAGCGGCCCGTGCCGTCGCTATTGCGCGATTTTTCAGCCCCCGTGTTTTTGGACTACCCATACTCGCAAGATCAGCTACTCCATCTGTTGGCGTTTGATTCAGATCCCTTTAATCGCTGGGAAGCAGGCCAGCAGCTTATGTTGAATCGGATGCTAGATGCTGATGCTGTTGATATTCAGGCAATGATCGGCGCGTTCCGCCAGATTATTGATGACCAGGCTTTAGACGATGGCTACAAGGCAGCACTGCTGACGTTACCGTCTGAGCTTTATATCTCTGAGCGGGTTGGCGTGATTGATCCGGATGCAATTCGTGCAGCCCGGGATGAACTACGGATACAGCTAGCCAGGGGTATGAGGGATTCGTTGATTCAATTAGATACCGAATTCGAGGCTGCGGCATCCGAGGAGTATTCTCCGGATCCTGTATCGGCTGGACGGAGAAGTCTTGCCAATCTCGTACAACAGTGGCTTGCCGTAACAGGACAGCTCTCCAGCCAACAGATGCTCGACCGGTATGAGTCCAGCACAAATATGACAGACAGATTGGCAGCGCTTCAGGTGCTCATCGAATTAGACACAGCAGAGGCTGCAACTGCGCTTGAGCTCTATATGGATACGTTTAGAGACCATTCCTTGGCAATTGACAAGTGGTTTAGTGCGCAGGTAACGATCCCCAGCGCGCAGGCGCTTGATCGTGTTCGTCAGCTGATGACTCATCCATTATTTGATGTGAGCAATCCTAATCGCGTTCGCAGTGTACTTGGCGCGTTCTTTAATCAGAATCTTCCCGGGTTTCATCGTCTCGATGGTCGTGGTTACATATTGTGGGCGGAGGCTGTCGTTACCATTGATCGACGTAACTCACAATTGGCCTCTCGGTTAGCTCGAGCGTTGGATCGTTGGGCCCGTTTTGAAAACAATCGTAAAGCTTCGATGTACGCAGCTTTAGAGCGGGTATTTGCAGACGAATATCTTTCGCCTGATGTGCGAGAGGTCGTAGGTAAGGCGCTGACTTAGGAGTGAGACGGGCCAACTGGATTATTTTTTGTCGCGTCGTCGATTACTTCGGAGACGCGGGATTCTGCTGGCGGCTTGCGGGGGCTCTCGCCCGTTGCGGCGTAGGCACAGTGATTTTGGTGATGGACCGTCTTGATGTCCTTGAGGCGATTCGAGGCACGGAGCGATTTGATAATGTCACTGTCTTACCTTGGAATGTGATTGAGGACGAGTGGGCGAGGGCTGGGGTCCCCGCGGAGCATCAAGCAGATGTGGTGATCGAAGCGTTCGCATGTAGTCCTCCGCAGTGCTACCTTGCTTCGCTTGGCTGCGGCGCGCGTTGGCTCACGCTTGACTATTTGGCGACCGAGCCTTGGGCGGATTCGGTCCATGGCTGCGCCTCGCCAGCCCCCAGAATTACATCGACAGTAGGACGCAAAAGGCGCTGGTGTGTGCCCGGATTCTCTCGGGCAACAGGCGGCCTTCTTCACGGTTCGTGGCGTCATATTTCCGCCCGGAAGCGACAGGATTGGCGAACCGAACTTGCCGGATACCCGATCTCAGACGATATATTTCTAGTGCTCGCCTTTGGTTATCCGGATGCATCATGGAGTGAACTGCGATCGTTGCTCACCGGGCGCCTCCCGGAAGGATTCAGAGACTGGCTAATTTGGCAGCCGAGTGGAATTGATTTTTCACAGTCGCAATTTGATGAAATCCTGCAGGCGTGCGATCTGAATTTTGTCCGTGGGGAGGACTCTTTTATCCGTGCCCACTGGGCGAGCGCCGGAAGATGGCGGGTCCCGTTTATTTGGCAGCCTTATCGCCAAGAGGGGCAGGGCCATAGCCATAAACTGGCTGGCTGGATGCAGCAGGTCCTGGTAGACCCAAAACTTAGCGTGCTCATTGATTTTCACTGGGGCTGGAACGGGTTACGGGCCGTGGACACCCATCATGACCTCCCGCTGGAGAGCGCATGGGAAGGGTTAGTCGGGGGCTTTGCTGGCGTCAAAGAGCGGCTGCATAGAGCCTGTCTGCAGCTTGCGGGCAGGCCGTCCCTTGAGGGGTCGCTGATCGAGATGGCCGAAACGGCTAGAATCTAAGGCTTTTCCTCAATAATCACTACTTTACCTCTTCGGAATTTTTTTATGAAAACCGCTCAAGAACTTCGCGTGGGCAACGTCGTCATGATTGGCGCAGATCCCATGGTGATTCTGAAAACCGAATACAACAAATCTGGCCGAAATGCAGCCGTTGTTAAGATCAAAATGAAAAACCTCCTCTCCGGCTCGGGTCAGGAAACCGTTTTTAAGGCCGACGAGAAGTTTGAGACCCTTGTGCTGGATCGAAAAGAGGTGACTTACTCGTATTTTGCTGATCCCATGTATGTGTTCATGGACGCTGAGTACAACCAGTTCGAGGTAGAGCAGGAATCAATGGGTGACGCCCTCAATTATGTTGAAGAGGGTATGGTTTGCGAGGTAGTTTTTTACGAAGGCCGTGCGATCTCTGTTGAACTTCCGACCAGCGTCGTGCGTGAGGTTGCCTACACTGAGCCTGCGGTTAAGGGCGACACCTCCGGCAAGGTGATGAAGCCGGCTCGAATCTCGCCCACTAATTTTGAGGTTGCCGTTCCAGCTTTTGTTGAAATCGGCGACAAAATTGAGATCGATACCCGTACGGGCGAATATCGTAATCGGGTGAAGTGACCCAAGCTTTTCTCTCTGAAACGACTGCTCTGCTTGGAGACGGAGCGGTAAAGACTGCGGCCCATGAAATGGAGGGCTTCGCGGTCGATTGGAGAAGGCGCTATCACGGCAAGCCGCTAGCGGTGATCCTGCCGGGCACACCGAATCAGGTGGCTGCAGTGGTAAGCCTGGCAGGTCGGCATGGTGTTGCGTTGGTTCCCCAGGGTGGCAACACGGGGTTATCAGGAGGAGCCACTCCGGATGGCTCTGGCAGTCAAGTAATTATCTCGCTTGCGCGTCTAACGAGAATTCGCAGCACAGACTCTGAGAATCAGACACTCACCGTTGAGTCCGGCGCAACACTGCTGAATGTGCAGCAAGCGGCGCAGGATATGGGCCTATTGTTTCCATTAAGTCTGGGCGCAGAGGGTACCGCGACGATCGGTGGAAATCTTGCAACAAACGCTGGGGGTACCGGGGTGCTGCGCTATGGCAACGCGCGAGATCTTTGTCTAGGGCTTGAGGTCGTAACGGCCACTGGTGAAATCTGGAATGGGCTTCGTGGATTAAGAAAAGACAACACGGGATATGACTTGCGTGATCTTTTCATTGGTAGTGAGGGAACTCTTGGGATTATTACTGCAGCAGTACTAAAGCTTTTTCCAAGACCCGCGGGCGTCGCCACGGCGCTGGTGCGGCTTGCAAGCCCGCGGGATGCACTGACTTTTTTGCAAATGGCCCAGTCACGATGTGATGCTACGCTTACTGGGTTTGAGTATATGAGCGTTGAGAGCACTCAGATTGTGGTCCGCTATCTGCCCGACTCGACTCGGCATTGCACTCGAATCATCGGTGGCACTGATGGAATCCAGCATACGCTCTCGGATAGTGTACTAATCGAAATCTCACACCCCGAGTCAGAGCTGGCAGCAGTGATGATGCTCGAGGGTGTTGTTGAGTCGGCATTAGAGCGCGGCATTGCCTCCGATGCGATTGTGGCGCAGTCCAAGGCTCAGGCAGATACCCTTTGGCGATTACGAGAAAATATTACCTTTGCGGCCGCAGAAGATGGCCCAAATATTAAGCACGATATCGCGCTTCCAATCTCTGGGATTGTTGAGTTCATTTTAGAGATGGATCAGGAACTGCATGCGGCTTATCCTGGAGTGCGCTTGATCAATTTTGGGCACTTCGGTGACGGTAATCTGCATTACAACATCGCACCACCATTGGCCTTATCGCACGGACTGGATAGACAGGCCCGACATCTGGCTAATCAGCGCTACCTGCAGCAGTTCGAGGATGAGATTCGTCGTCGAGTTCATGACCGTGTGGTCGCGATGGGTGGATCGATCAGCGCCGAGCACGGCCTCGGACAACTCAGGAGAGACGAGGCCAAGCGATATAAACAACCGCTTGAGATGGATTTGATGCGACGCATAAAAATGGCTTTGGACCCTCGAGGTATTTTTAATCCCGGGAAAGTGCTCTAGAAATCTGATGAAATTCGCTCCGTGAGGTCGTCAAATTGATCGAGGATCCTCGTACCTGAAGCATCCGAGTCATTTTGCTCCCGTTTTTAGGCTGGTTTTAGCCTTTCTGAGGGCCTTTGTCTGCTGCCAACCTTATCCCTCCTGTATGTAACCCCAGATTAGGCACCCGCGCCTTCCTTGCGCCTCTGTTTCGGGTTTGATCTGGGAAAAGTTTTCAGGGCCCGGAACCGTAATCCGCTAGTCAAATAATTTGGCCTGACGAAGGTTCGGACTTCTCTGATCTTTTTCAGAGAGGGCCGGATCCTCTCCGCCCAGACTGGGCCAATCGATATCGATATCCCGATCATTCCAGGCCACAGATCCCTCGCACTCAGGCGCATAGTAGTCGGTGGTTTTGTAAAGAAAATCTGTCCCATCCTCCAGAGAAAGAAAGGCGTGCCCAAAACCTGGCGGTATCCAGAGTAGTTTTCCATCCGCATCTCGCAGTTCGATGCCTGCCCAACGGCCAAATGTCGACGATGATTTTCTTAGATCAACTGCAACATCAAAGACGGCGCCTCTGACGACTCTGACAAGTTTTCCTTGCGCATGAGGTGAGAGTTGGTAGTGAATCCCGCGCAGTACGCCTTTTGCAGATCGGGAATGATTATCTTGTAAAAAATCAGCAGAGACACCAGTCGATTGAAGAAAGTCTTGTTTGTTAAAACTCTCCAGAAAGAAACCGCGGGAGTCACCAAAAACCTTGCATTGAATTAGCAGTACTTCTTTAAACGGCGCAAGTGCAGTAACCTGATATCGGTTCTTATTCATCAGAAAACCCGGTCGTTGAGTAAATCCAAGAGATATTGACCATAGCCACTTTTCGCTAGTGGGGCTGCTAAGCGGGCAAGCTCCTCTGAGCTGATCCAGCCCTTTCGCCATGCGATTTCTTCAGGACAGGCAATTTTGAGACCTTGCCGACGTTCGATCGTATGAATGAATTGCCCCGCCTCTAACAAAGATTCATGTGTGCCGGTGTCCAGCCAGGCATGGCCACGTCCCATCACAATTACTTCGAGGGCTTCCCAGTCCAGGTATTGTCGGTTGACATCTGTAATCTCAAGCTCGCCACGTGGCGAGGGTTTCAGGCGCTTTGCGATATCTACGACACGTGCGTCGTAAAAATAAAGGCCAGTGACTGCATAGCGTGATTTCGGGGCGGACGGTTTTTCTTCGAGCGATAGCGCTCTTCCAGAGTCATCAAACTCTACAACACCATAGCGCTCGGGATCCTGAACCGGGTAAGCAAATACAGTTGCACCGATTGATTTCTGAGATGCTGCACTCAGAGAGGCGTTTAAATCATGACCGTAGAACACATTATCACCGAGCACTAACGCGCTGGTGTTACCCCCGATGAAAGACTCGCCGATAATAAACGCCTGCGCTAACCCATCTGGAGAAGGTTGGATCGCGTAAGAGATTTCTAGTCCCCATTGGCTTCCGTCGCCCAATAATTGCACAAATCGTGGGGTATCTTGAGGGGTTGAAATCAATAAAATCTGACGGATTCCCGCGAGCATGATCGTACACAATGGATAAAACACCATTGGCTTGTCATAAACAGGAAGGAGCTGTTTAGAGACTGCCAGAGTTGCTGGATGTAGACGGGTACCCGTTCCTCCCGCCAAGATTATTCCTTTACGATAATTTGCCATAGTTCAAATCTAAAGAGTGTTATCGGCTTAAGATTTCGCGCACTGTAGTAACCACTGCTTCCTGCCAGTTCGGCAACGAAATGCCTAATGCCCTCTGTATTTTGCTGGTATCGAGTCTAGAGTTTAGTGGGCGCGGAGCTGCTGTAGGGTAGCTCTTCGTTGAAATTGGAGTAATTCTCTGGCAAACCTTTGCGGCACCGACTGATTTAGCGGTATTAATAATAAGTTTTGCATACTCAAACCAACTGGTAGATCCCGCGGGTGCGCAGTGATAGATTCCCCAAGCAGGAGGCTTATGCGATGTGTTGGTACCCAATCCGGGTGTTGAGATATTGATGAGATTCAGTGTCAGTTCTGCCAAGAGATCGGCATGAGTCGGTGCGCCCCACTGATCATCAACGACCTGAATTTCCTCTCGTATTTCCGCAAGTCGAAGCATTGTTTTCAAAAAATTATTTCCAATGCCGCCGTAGACCCAGCTGGTCCTGAGAATAAAGTGACGGGCTCCAGATGCTTGAATAAGTCTTTCGCCTTCTAGCTTCGTTTGGCCATAAATCGAGAGCGGATCACACACGTCCGTCTCCTGCCAGGGTCGATCCGTAGATCCATCAAAAACATAGTCGGTCGAATAATGTACCAACAGCGAATTTAAACGACTTGCAATTTGGGCTAATACCCCAACTGCCTGTGCATTGATGGCTCGCGCTTTCTCTGGTTCAGACTCTGCAAGATCTACTGCCGTGTAAGCAGCAGCATTAATAATAATAGTCGGTCTTAGCTCAAGAAGTGTTTCGGTCAGTCCTGTCGAGTTACTTATATCGCCGCAGTAATCTTGACTGTAGCGATGCAGAAAAATATGGGTCGGAGATTCTCCAAGCGCGTCTCCAAGAGCTCTACCCACCTGCCCCTGGCTTCCGAATACCACTATCATTTCAAAACGCCGTACTGCTGATTAATCCACTCTCGATAGGCTCCACTTTGTACTCGAGAGACCCAATCTTGGTGAGTAAGATACCAGTCTATAGTCTTTGTTATTCCGGTTTGAAACGTTTCTGCAGGACGCCAGCCCAACTTACTTGAGATTTTTGTTGCGTCGATCGCGTAGCGACGATCGTGCCCTGGTCTATCTTTCACGAAAGTAATTAGGTTTTCATGGTGACCACCAGCAGTCTGGGCAGTTGCTGGTGAGCGGGCATCTAATATTTGGCAGATCAGTCGAACGATATCGATATTTGCCATCTCGTTCCAACCACCGATGTTATAGACCTCGCCGGGTTCGCCGTGCGACAAAACCGCTCGAATAGCACTACAGTGATCGGATACATAAAGCCAGTCCCGAATGTTTAATCCGTCGCCATAAATAGGAAGTGGTTTTCCGGAAAGCGCATTCGAAATTACCAAAGGAATAAGTTTTTCGGGAAACTGATAGGGGCCATAATTATTAGAGCAATTGGTGGTGAGCACCGGGAGTCCATATGTGTGATACCAAGATCGTACAAGATGATCGCTGGCAGCTTTACTAGCTGAATATGGGCTATTCGGCCGATAAGGCGTTTCCTCTGTGAAGCCGGGTTCGCTGTATTCAAGAGATCCATAGACCTCATCGGTACTTACGTGGAGAAATCGAAACTGTTCTGCCTTTGGAGAGGGTAGAGATCTCCAATACGATAAGGCGCACTGCAGCAGATTAAAGGTGCCCTGTATATTTGTGCGAATAAAATCTCCAGGACCATGAATTGAGCGGTCTACATGAGACTCTGCAGCAAAATGTACGATTACACTAGGCTGATACTCGTTAAGTATTTTGGTGACTAATTCGGTATCGCAAATATCACCATGTATAAATCTGTGTTGATTCTGATTAGTTAGTGGGGATAGGTTTTCTTTGTTGCCGGCGTAGGTAAGCGCATCGAGGTTGATGACAGCTCCTGGCGCGCCGGGTTGGGAAAACCAATCGAGTACAAAATTCGAGCCGATAAATCCAGCTCCGCCGGTGACGAAAATCAAATTCTGAAGTCTTCCAGTTTTTTCCCGGATTCAAGGGCAGCCGAGAGCCATCTAGGTTGCTTGCCTCTGCCGGTCCAAGTCTCCCCTGTAGAAGAGTCTCGGTACTTCGGTGCGACAAAACTCCGTCGATCCTTACGTTCGGCACGATTCTTTTTAGCCTTCTTCGTGCCCAATTTGGATTGGCTACCTTTTGCTAATAGTTCCGACTCTCTACCCTTTAATTTGGCTGATTGGACTGTTTTATTGCTGTCTAGCCTTGACGGTTTAAGCCCAAGATCTTTAGCGGTGAGTCCAAAAAGACGTATTGCTTTCTTAATGTTGGCGATTGTTTCGGCTACTTCGCGCTTTCGGACAGACTCAGCCTGTTTTTTTAGACGTTCTATTTCAGCGGTGATCTGAAGATAATTTGACATATTTATCTATTTTTAAATTTTTCATATATACTCGGATCGGTATAGTACATTCTTTCACAATATTGTGTAATCAGTTAAATTAATCCCCCGTCTTTGATGTCATTTACAGAAGGCTATAGGTTGTCATACCTAGCCTGGAAGATGGCTATGAAAATTTCGATTATCGGTACTGGGTATGTCGGTCTTGTCACGGGCGCATGCCTGGCGGATGCAGGTAATCAGGTACTCTGTCTGGATTTAGACGAGTCTAAGGTTCGAACCTTGCGTCAGGGCGGCATTCCCATTCATGAGCCCGGCCTTGAGGTTGTTGTTAGGCGAAACATAGCGGCAGGCCGCCTTTCGTTTACAACAGAAGTACAGGAGTCCGTTGCTTTTGGCGCAGTGCAGTTTATCGCAGTAGGTACTCCACCCGACGAGGATGGATCCGCTGATCTACAGTATGTCGTGGCAGCTGCCCGAGCTATCGGCAGGCATATGACAGCGGAAAAGATTGTGGTGGATAAGTCTACCGTTCCAGTAGGTACTGCAGACGCTGTTCGTAGGGCGATCGGAGATGAGCTGAAAGAGCGGGGTATATCGATACCTTTTCGTATAGTTTCTAACCCCGAGTTTTTAAAGGAGGGGGCTGCGGTCGAGGACTTTCAGCGGCCAGATCGCATCGTTGTTGGGCTCGATTCACCCCGTGCAGAGGCGGTCATGCGCCAATTATATGCACCATTTCAGCGACAACATGATCGTCTCCTCGTCATGGATATACGCTCAGCCGAATTAACTAAATATGCTGCAAATGCGATGCTGGCAACTCGTATTAGCTTCATGAATGAATTGGCTAATCTTGCAGAAGTCCTTGGTGCAGATATCGAGCAAGTGCGACGCGGAATAGGATCGGATTCTCGGATTGGTTATGGCTTTCTCTATGCAGGCACTGGTTATGGGGGATCTTGTTTCCCCAAAGACGTTAAGGCGTTAATTAAGACGGCCTCTGATCATGGCCATGAATTAAAGGTACTAAATGCAGTAGAGAAAGCAAATGACTTGCAGAAACGTATTTTAGTTTCAAAGATTATTCGGGTATTCGGAGAGAACCTGTCCGGATTGCGTTTCGCGCTTTGGGGACTCGCGTTTAAGCCGAATACAGATGATATGCGGGAGGCTCCCAGTCGGGTAGTTATAGAGGAGCTTTTTGCAAGAGGGGCTTCAATCTGTGCATATGATCCCGTTGCAATTAACGAAGCCCAGCGAGTTGTAAAGTTTCCAATTGACTATGCAGCTGGCCCTATGCATGCACTCGATCAAGCAGATGCGCTCATTATCGTAACTGAATGGAAAGAGTTTCGAAGTCCAGATTTTGAGGAGATTGCCCGGAGATTGAAGTCCCGATGGATTTTCGATGGACGAAATATGTACGATCCTGCGGTAGTGAAAGAGGCGGGTCTTTTCTACGAAGGAATTGGACGTCGATGAGCACGACAGTATTGGTAACGGGCGCCGCAGGCTTTATTGGCATGCATGTGGCCTTGGCCCTACTTGCCAGGGGTGCACGCGTTGTTGGGATAGATAACCTTAATGATTATTACGATCCTGACCTAAAACGGGCGCGCTTGAGTCAGATTCAGAGCTGCCCACAGGCTGAAAGATTTCAGTTTTTTAAGCGCGACCTCGCAGATGCGGGCGGCATGGAAGAGTTTTTTCGAAACTATGAATTTGATTCAGTTGTACACCTTGCTGCGCAGGCGGGTGTTCGATATTCTCTGAAAAATCCATCTGCTTATATTGATAGCAATATTGTCGGGTTTCTCTCGGTGCTACAGGGAATGCGCCAACTGCGCGAGCGGCTTGGGGACGAGAGCGTCGGCAAAAGACGTCATTTGGTTTATGCAAGCTCATCAAGTGTCTACGGGGGGAATAAAAAGTTACCCTTTTCTGAAAATGACAACGTTGATCACCCTGTAAGTTTGTATGCGGCTACCAAACGTGCAAATGAGCTCATGGCGCATACCTATGCTCATCTTTTCAATATCCCCGCGACTGGCCTTCGATTTTTCACCGTGTACGGCCCATGGGGTCGCCCCGATATGGCGCCCTTTATCTTCTCCAAAGCGATTCTTGCCGGGGAACCCATAACGGTCTTTAACGAAGGAAACATGCAACGCGATTTCACTTATATAGATGATATCGTTGAGGGGATATTGGGTGTCATCGATAAGCCTCCCGCCCGAGAGACGGGGTCAGCGGATTTTGCGTTTCCCCAGACAGCGCCCCATCGGGTATTAAATATCGGACATCATCGACCCGAAAACCTAAATGACTTCATCGATCTTCTTGAGCATGTGCTCGGAGTAAGGGCGAAGCGCATCTTTGCACCTATGCAGCCAGGCGATGTTCCCTCAACATTCGCAGAAATTGAATCACTTCAGCGGTTGACTGGATTTTCACCAAAGATAACGCTGGGTGATGGGGTAAAACGGTTTGCTGACTGGTATCGGCGTTATTACGCTATTAAGTAAAGGCAATTCCCGTTTCAGATAGCCCAACGATCTGTATTTGTTCTTGATTTTGCTGGCTGTTTGCTGCCAATAAGACAATATCGACGAGGCCTAATTTCCCTGAATTAATCGCTGAAAGAAAGGGCTCTTCTTGCGCTGCCGTTGGGGGCACACCAAAAATATTCTCCCACATTAGACGCACCGCACTCGTCGGATTTGTTATGCTCCGCGCCGCTATCGCCGTATCCGCGAGTTCTCGCTCAGAGAGCCCCCGGTCAGCCAGTGTCAGGCCAATTCCCATCACCTGTTGGTCATTAATGAGTGCTTTACCAAATAGAGCACCGAGGAGTTTTGCGACTTTTCCGGCGGAGCCTTCTGTATCAAACGCTAGTCGATGATCATTAAATTCTAGGCGTTCAATCCCCATCAGCGTGTCTACACCGTCGCTACCAGAATGATCCGATACGACTAAATTCTGGCCATCTCGTCTTATCGAGTAACTACTTCTTGGGCCTGTGAAAACTGCCGTATCAATACCTTCCGCTCCAAAGATGAGGTCATCGCCCGCCCCGCCTTGCATCCGATTACTGAGGGAATTGCCTTTGAGAATATCTGCGAAGGCGCTGCCACGCACCTCCTCGATCTTTGCGGCTGAAGGAATATATAATGTCATCGTAGATTGATTGGACCGCGAGCTGACACGCCCACCGATATCACCCCAGTCATCGCCAGAAAGATCAATTTTTACTGGATGGCTGGATCTTGTGGCATCAACAAGATCGGCACCGCCGTTATCCCAGATTACTCGGAATCGATCTAAGAAGGTCGGAGAGCTCACATCATAACGATCATTAAAAATACTTGGATTGGCGGGCCCATAAAGATATTGCAGAACGGTTATATCCAAGGGCATAGGCTCATCGGGCCAGTACGATAGATACCTGCGTACCTCATTCGGAAAAACGTTATAAGCCATTACCGTATTGCCGAGATGGTTTTCAGGTGCGGGAAGCGTGGCGGTGCTTCCAGGGAGACTCGCTTCGAACGGATGGCTAAGCCCAAGCGCATGCAAGGTTTCATGTAAGAACACATGACGCTTGAAGCTTATTTGATCTGAGGTTGTTACCGATCGAAGTTCCGATGAAATCCAGACATCGCCCGACCACTCAAAACGCCCTGGCCCAAATGCACCTCCAGAGGCGCCTTCGGGAAGACTGCCGCTGTATCCGAAGCGGAGCGTACCCGGCCGATTGCCAGTTTCAACGACCTCTTGAAATTTAATGTTAATTATTGATTCGAGTTTCGAGAGGAGCGCTCGTACCAACTCCCGATCGTCATTTGAAAAAGCACTTACAGTTCGAGCTGGATTTGTATCACCACCGCCGTAACCCGTATCAAAAGTAGAGGTGCCTTCAATAAATGAATAAGTGAGTCCGAGTGTTGGTTCTGCTGTACTGGACTTCCAGATTGCTGAGGATAAAAGCGAATCTATTTTGTTGATATTTGTTGGAAAAAGTCTTTGTATCTCCATATCAGGCTAATTGAAGAGCAACTGCCACAGCCCCCAGGGCGACACTTACTGAGAGTGTTGTTAGCATTCCCAGCTTAAATTGCAAGAGCATGAGCATCGCAATTACAGAGATAAAAATCGCAACTAGGTCAAGGCTGCGCCAGGACCAGAGTTGGCCATCTGGGAATAACGTGTGCTGTGCAAAGATAAGAGCGAGATCGATAATTACCCCTACTACGGCGGCACTTATTGCTGTTAACGGCGCTGCTAGCGAAAGATTTCGACGGGTCGCCTCGATCCAGGGGGCTCCGACAAGAACAAACACAAATGATGGCAAGAAGGTAAAAACGGTTACAACTAGGGCGCCAAGAGCGCCCGCCAATGTAACGGGAAGAAATGCGAGACTTGAGTGCTGCGCTGCGCCAACAAAACCGACAAATGCATTGATCATGACCAACGGACCCGGGGTGGTCTCTCCGAGAGCAAGACCGTCCATCATTTGTGCGGCGCTTACCCATTGGTAATCGTTGACTGCAGCATCAAACACGTAGGGGAGCACTGCATAAGCACCCCCAAAAGTAACAAGTGCTGCCTTCGTGAAGAAAGCAGCCATGTCAGCAAGCAGATATGGCATAAACTGGACCACAGCACTGTAAAGAAGTGCCCAGAGTGCAACACCTGTTCCTAGCGCGACAAAAACATGACGACTATCAGACCGAATCTTTGAATTCGCGATGAATCGATCATCGATGATGTAGTCATCTAGGATCTCTTCGCCTTGAACGTTCGTTATTCGAGGGGAGTCATTTCGCGAAATGTAAAGCCCGCGTATTGGCTTACGCGAAAAAAGATGGGTCATCCATCCAACCAAAGCGGCGGCAAAGATGATCGTAATAAAGGATAGTCCGGCTAGCAAACCTAGCAACGAAGAAAACGCGATTCCCCACCATAGCGGCCCTCTGAGTACTTTCTGACCAAGTCGTAGGCAGGCCCCCGTGACAATCGCAAGCACCGCAGGCTTTATTCCGTATAGAAGGGCCTGCACCTCTGGAAGTTGGCCGTAGATCACATAGAGCGACCCTATGATGATCATTATAAAAAGCGATGGAAGTATAAATAGGATTCCAGACAAGATTCCGCCCAGAGCGCCATGTGTAAGCCAGCCTAAATATGTTGCGAGCTGTTGTGCTTCTGGTCCAGGTAACACCATGCAATAGTTCAGTGCGTGGAGAAAGCGCCCATCAGAAATCCAGCGCCTTCGCTCCACAAGCTCCCTGTGCATCAGGGCGATCTGGGCTGCTGGCCCACCAAAGGAGATCAGTCCAATCTTCAGCCAGATTCGAAGGCTAGCGGCTAGAGAGATACTTGAGGTCGTTTGCAATTTTTTCCACTTCAAGATCGTGGGGAATCACAAGGCGAAGTCTACCTTGGCCATCGAATATATACGTAAATGTTGTGTGATCAATCGTATAGTCTGGTGAACCTGTATTTTTTTGTGTTCCTAATACTTTTTTGTAGAACACTCGAAAATTTTTCGCAACCGCCTCGGTCTGGTCGAGAGATCCGCGTAATCCAATAATTGTTGGATCAAACGATTCAAGATACTTTGATAGTCGGTCCGGTGTGTCGCGTTCTGGATCAAGAGTGATAAAGATGAGTTGAAGTTGATCGGAATCCTTGCCCATTAATTTTTTTACTTCCCCCATTTTGGCGAGATGAGTGGGACAGGCGTCCGGGCAATACATAAATCCAAAAAATATCGCGGTAATTTTCCCTGGAAAACTTTTTTGAGTGATCGTTTTTCCTCCTAGATCTGGGAGGCTAAATTCCTGACCCCAGGACGCGCCTGATACGTCGATTGCGTAAAATTTTGCTGGCTTTTCGGAGCAGCCCGCGAGAACGCCTGTAAATAACAGTCGCGCCAAGGCAATCAGGAGCCATTTGAGTAAAGCCTGTCTTTCTGCTGTCATAGCTGCCTATGGTAACTCGCAAGACAATTGGGATTATCGGTGCTGGGCTCGCTGGCGCCGCCGCCGCATGGGCGCTTGCCCGAGTTGGATTTGATGTGACGGTATTCGAAGCGAAGGGCGGTTCAGCTCAGGGTTCATCGGGGAATTCGCTCGGGATTCTCCATCGGCTTGTATCTCAGGACCATAACTTATCCAGCCAGTGGGTTGAATGCGGGATAACAACCACACTTCGATGGCTTGATGAACTAGAGGCAATCTCCCCCGGGGAGGGCTTGGGGGCACTCGGGGCTGTCTGTGGAGTTTTGCAGATGAATGACGATTGCTCGGAGCTGGTCTCATGGGATCCGAGAGGTGCATGGATTAACCCCCGGCGGTTCGTTGATGCTTGTCTGCTAGGGGCTGTTAAGTTTGGTGCAAAGATTAACTATAACTCCAGGGTCGATCGGGTGGGTGTCGATGCTTGTCTACAGGTTTGTGAGACTGATAGGGGTAAGAAGAATTTCTATTTTGATGATGTTGTCGTGTGTTCAGCGTCAGATTTAAATCGGCTTCTATCTGATGCTTGCTTAAAGTTGAATTTACTAAGGGGCACTGTAAGTAGTTATTTTATTTCTAAAGAATTTTCTTTGCCTTGTGTAATTTGTGCATCGGGCTACGCTACACCTGTCGTAGAGGGAGAGATGATTGTGGGCGCGAGTTATGAGCGGATCTCCGAGAGTTCAGAACCCTCTGTTTCTGCCCTTGAGGGAGATGCAACAGATACGAATATCGAGTCTCAAGTAGCGAATATTGATCGGCTCCGAATCATTTCTCCGAAGTTAGCAGAGCATTGCGCTCATTTGATCCCCAAAGAGCGGACGAGTATTCGAGCCGCGACACTCGATCGGATGCCCCATGTGGGGAGGGTCCTTGCCTTAGAGCCGCCCCTCACGCCAAGTATTTCGCGGATAGAGCAGATGCCAAGGAGTGACCGAATTTGGGTGTTGGGGGGGCTGGGTTCGCGAGGATTAACTTCAGCGCCTTTGGGGGCGGAGATTATTGCCGCCTTGATTCGGGGGAGACAGGCCCCGGTTTCCCCTCGATTACTTAACGCAGTAGATCCAGTACGTTTTGCGCTGAGAGACCATCAGCGGCGAAAATAAGTTAGATTAAACAACTCTAAAGTCTTTAGGATCAGATTAAATGGCGATATACGGGGCAGGAGCGGAGCAGTCGGGTGACGTGCGTAAGTCGGTGACATTGCGGGATCTTATGTCGCGGAAACAGGCCGGGGACAAGATCGTGATGCTGACTTGTTATGACGCAAGTTTCTCAAGACTGCTTGACGCGTGCGGTGTAGATGTGCTGTTGATTGGAGACTCTCTTGGTATGGTCTTGCAGGGGCACGATTCGACATTACCGGTGAGTATGGATCAGTTGGTCTACCATACCGAGTGTGTCGCCCGGCCGAGACCGAAAGCCTGGATCGTTGCCGATATGCCGTTTGGCAGTTACCAAGAATCTCCAGCTCAGGCATACGCGAATGCAGCCCGTTTGATGGCTGCGGGGGCACAAATGGTCAAACTAGAAGGTGGTGGTTGGCTTGCGCCCACCGTTCGATTTCTGAGTGAACGAGGCGTGCCCGTCTGTGCGCACCTTGGCCTTTTACCTCAGTCTGTCCACGCCCTAGGGGGGTACCGTGTCCAAGGGAGGGACCGGGTGGCCGCCGAGCAGCTAATTGCGGATGCTCGTTTACTCGAGGCTAACGGGGCGGGAATGGTTTTAGTTGAACTCATTCCCTCGCCCTTGGGAAAGCAGCTTAATGAAGCACTTCGAGTGCCCACCATTGGAATCGGAGCCGGTCCCCATCTAACTGGTCAGGTCCTTGTGTTACATGACATCCTAGACGTAACCCCTGGCAAGAAGGCCAGATTCGCAAAGAATTTTTTATCTGGTGCGGGCAGTATTCAGGCAGCAGTAACGCGCTATGTCTCCGAGGTTCGTTCAGGCCAGTATCCGGGACCTGAGCACGGCTTTGAATCGTAAAATCACTCAGTTCGCTGAAATTTGAGCGTCCCATCCGTCTGTCTAATTCTTCTCAGGCTTCCAGCGTGCCACAGATGATTTAGATGCGCGATTGTTTCCCCCATTGCAAAAGTAAGTTGATGTAAGTCTAGGTCTCGTTTGAAGATTATAGGAACGATTTCGCGTGCATATCGAGGTTCTTCGCATGCTTGCAAGGCTTCTTCAAGTCGATCACGATGATGTTGACGAAGCTGTTGGATTCGTTCTTTGATACCGCCTGCGCGAGTTCCTTTTGCTGCCCCAAATGGTTTTCCGTGTGATGGCAGTACGAGTACGTCATCGGGCAGAAGTTCGAAGGGATGTAGAGAGTCAAGATAAAGCTTGAGCGGATCAGCGTCGGGTTCTTGAGGCCAGACTGACATGTTGGTGGAGATTTTGGGCAGTACCATATCGCCAGAGATGACAAGGTTAAGTTCTTCGCAGTACAAAGCGCAGTGCTCTGGCGAATGACCATAGCCAGCAATCACGTGCCAGTGATGAGCGCCGATTCGGATTGATTGATTCGGGAAAATCCGTACAAAGCTATCGGGCACTTCTGGAACGAGAGAGGGAAAATGACCTGATCTTGCTCTTAGTTGTTCAATGATTTCAGGGTCATGGATACCGTGGCGATGGAAATGGGCGGCCATGCTCACTGCTCCGGGGCCTTCGTCGAGTTTGATTTTTGCTGCGCCCCCCAGAAACACTCGTGCGGTCTGGTATTCCGCGTAGTTCACCCAGAGCGGTGCTGTCCAACGGCCGGTATCTGCACCCTTAACCAGCCAGGCGGCCGAGCCAATGTGGTCGGGGTGATAGTGGGTGCAGAGCACACGCACTATCGGCAGCCCCCTAAAGTGCTGATCAAAGATCATTTTCCAGGCCGACCGGGTAGCTTCGGTTCCAACGCCAGTATCGATGACCGTCCAGCCTTGGGTGCCGTCTAGCTCGTCTTCCAGCAGCCAAAGATTAATGTGATCCAGGGCAAAAGGCAGAGGCATGCGGATCCAAAAAACGCCTGGCGCTATCGGGGTGATTTGGCCAGTCTCTGGAAGGGATAGATCAGCGTAGCGTATCGCTTGCTCAAGGGATTTCTTCATAAAGGCGGATCAAAACGAGGGGGTGGATTGGAGTAAACTTGAACAATAACAAAAACGACAGTTTTCATCGTAGCGAGGAGAACATGGCGGCTTCCATCTTTGAGCAGGGTCTGGATCGAAATCCGGCTAACTACGTCCCGCAGACCCCTTTGACATTTATCGAGCGTGCAGCCTCTGTGTATGCGGAGAGTACAGCGGTCGTCCATGGCCAGATACAGCGTTCCTGGTCTCAAACGTACAGCCGCTGCCGTCAGCTGGCCTCCGCCTTATCAAAAGCTGGTGTTCGACGCATGGACACGGTTGCTGTAATGCTTCCGAATACCCCGCCGATGGTCGAGTGTCACTTTGGTGTACCCATGGTTGGTGCCGTACTGTGTTCTTTAAATACTCGTCTGGACAGTTCTGCAATCGCCTTTATGCTTGAGCATGGAGAGGCAAAAGTAGTTATTGTTGATCGCGAGTTTTCGGCAGTAATGGCCGCTGCCTTGAAGATTTTGAAACATAAAGATTTAGAACTGCCTCTGGTGGTTGATGCTGATGATCCCGAATACGCCGGCCCTGGTGACCCGATCGGCAGCATCGAATATGAATCTTTTATAGCGGATGGTGATAATGCGTTTGTATGGTGTATGCCGCTCGACGAATGGGATTCTATTTGTCTGAACTATACCTCGGGCACTACCGGCAATCCAAAGGGTGTTGTCTATTCGCATCGTGGCGCTTATGTGAACGCGATATCAAATATTCTTGAGTGGGATATGCCGAAACATCCGGTCTATCTCTGGACTCTGCCGATGTTTCACTGCAACGGATGGTGCTTCCCTTGGACAATTGCCGCCCGGGCTGGTGTGAATGTCTGCCTACGTAAGGTGGAGGCGACGACTATCTTTGACGCTATTCGTACGCGAAAGGTGACACACTATTGTGGCGCTCCAATCGTACATGGGATGCTAATTAATGCTGATGTGAGTCTCAAGGCAGGAATTAATCATAAAGTACACGCAATGGTGGCGGGAGCTGCACCACCAGCTGCAATGATTGAAGGAATGGAGAAGATGGGGTTCGATATCACCCATGTTTATGGGCTTACCGAAACCTATGGTCCGGCATCAGTATGCGTAAAACATAGTGCGTGGCAGTCGGATGACATCGGAGAGCGGGCAAGACTCAATGCCCGTCAGGGGGTACGTTATCACTTACAGCATGCAATTAATGTGCTTGATCCCGAAACAATGGAGCCTGTGCCCGCTGATGGTGAGACGATGGGTGAGATCATGTTTCGCGGGAATATCACTATGAAGGGTTATTTGAAAAATCTTAAGGCTACGGAAGAAGCATTTGCGGGCGGATGGTTTCATTCCGGTGATCTTGCAGTTATGAATCCTGATGGCTATGTAAAGATCAAGGATAGGAGCAAAGACATCATCATCTCGGGTGGTGAGAATATTTCCAGTATTGAGGTTGAGGATGTGCTCTACCGTCATCCAGCGGTGCTCGCCGCTGCGGTTGTTGCCAAGCCAGACCCTAAATGGGGTGAAACCCCTTGCGCGTTTTTGGAGATCAAGCCTGGAGCTCAGGTAACTTCGGCAGACATCGTATCCCACTGCAAGCAGTATCTCGCAGGATTTAAAGTGCCTAGGGCCGTAGTTTTTGGTGAATTGCCTAAAACCTCAACCGGAAAGATTCAGAAGTTTGAACTGCGAAATCAGGCTGGATCTGCTGATGCTATTGATGTGTAACAAAGCTGTTATCCAAAAAGACTTGCCAAGAAAATATCAAGGAAAAACGCTATGGCTGACTACAACGCCCCCGTTCGCGATATGCAGTTTGTTATCAATGAGCTTGTGCCGCTATCCGAGGTCACCGCATTACCCGGCTATGAGGAAGCTGGCGAGGATCTAGTCGGTGCCATTCTGGATGAGGCCGCTAAGTTCGCTCATGGTGTCTTATCGCCGCTGAACTGGGTTGGTGATCAGGAGGGCGCCGTGTTGAAAGGCAATGTGGTGACTACGCCCAAGGGATTTAAAGAGGCCTATGATCAATACGCCCAGGCAGGCTGGATTGGGCTGGGCTGTGATCCCGAGTATGGTGGTCAGGGTCTGCCTGCGCTGCTATCCACCGCTGTATCGGAAATGTGGCATGGCGCGAACATGGCTTTCACGCTCTGCCCCATGCTCACAGCTGGTGCCATTGATGCAATTCATCATCACGGCTCAGATGAGCAAAAGACGATCTATTTACCTAATCTGATTTCTGGTAAGTGGGCGGGTACTATGAACCTGACTGAACCGAATGCGGGTTCGGACCTCTCAGTAGTTGCAACCAAGGCAGTGCCAGTCGGTGACGGCACTTACAAAATCAGCGGCACCAAGATTTACATCACCTACGGTGAACACGACTTTACCGAGAACATTATTCATTTAGTTCTGGCGCGTCTGCCCGATGCGCCCCCAGGTGTAAAAGGTATTTCACTATTTATCGTGCCCAAGATGCTGGTCCGGCCAGATGGATCACTCGGCGCCCGAAACGATGTGAAATGCATTTCGTTGGAACACAAGCTGGGTATCCATGCGAGCCCCACTGCAGTAATGTCATATGGCGAGGCTGGTGGTGCCATTGGCTATCTGGTAGGCGAAGCAAACCGTGGCCTGGAATACATGTTCACCATGATGAATGCTGCGCGGCTTCAAGTGGGACTCGAAGGGGTTGGAATCTCTGAGCGGGCCTATCAGCATGCAGCGAGTTACGCACTTCAGCGCATACAAGGGAAAGTTGCGGGCAAATCTGGCAGCCTCCCGATTGCCCATCACCCGGATGTGTCGCGCATGCTCATGACCATGCGCGCCCAAATTCAAGCAATGCGAGCGCTCGCGTTTCTGGCTGCAGCAGAGTCGGATAAGGCGTTGCGTCATCCTGATACAGAGTTGCGGGCGAAGGCGCAGGCGCGGCTTGATCTGTTAATCCCGATTGTGAAAGGCTGGTCGACCGAGCAGGCGGTAGAAATCACCTCCCTTGGCGTACAGATCCATGGCGGTATGGGCTTTGTTGAAGAAACTGGCGCTGCACAGCATTTCCGTGATGCCCGAATCACCCCAATCTATGAGGGTACAACAGGCATTCAGGCGAATGACCTGCTCGGTCGAAAGATCGCTCGTGATGGCGGTAAAGAAGCGAAGCGTTTGTTAGAGGAAATCAAAGCCACCGCAACCCAGATGCAGTCTTCTTCCGATATGCAGGTCAAATCTTTGGGCGCTAGTCTGGGTAGTGCTGCTCTAGCGTTAGAGCGAGCAGTGGAGTGGGTGGTCGAGACCTGCTCGAAAAATATGCCTGCGGCATTAAGCGGCGCCTATCCGCTCATGAAATGCTTTGGTGTGGTCACAGGCGGCTGGCTACTTGCAAAGTCGGCATTGATTGCCAAGCAACGAATCGCTGAGGGTTCAACCGATGCGTTTTATGCCCAAAAGATTGGTGTTGCGGTGTTTTACAACCATCACATCATGTCCGGTGCGGCAGGCCTTGCCCAGTCGGTACGGCTAGGCGAAGAGGTGGTTGCTGCGATGGATCATGGCTTAAATGATCTGCTGACTGCTTAGGAGCATGTCTTCCCACTGCTTTAAGCATCAAACTTCACGCCCTGCGCAAGTGGCAGATCTTTGCCGTAGTTGATCGTATTGGTCGCCCGACGCATGTAGGACTTCCATGCATCCGACCCTGACTCGCGGCCGCCCCCCGTCTGCTTTTCCCCGCCGAAAGCGCCGCCAATCTCTGCGCCAGAGGTGCCCAGGTTCACATTGGCTATTCCGCAGTCGGATCCCGCAGCCGATAAGAAACGCTCAGCTTCAGTCAGATCATTGGTGAAAATAGCTGACGACAAACCCTGGGGCACATCGTTATTCATGGCGATGGCTTCCTCCAAGGTGTCGTAAGGCATCACATACAGAATCGGTGCAAAGGTCTCTTCTTTCACGATCGCGGTCTGGGCGGGCATGATCGCAAGTGCAGGGCTGACATACCAGGCATTTGGAAACTTTTGCTCGAGCTGTCGATCGCCGCCTGAGATGTGGCCATCCTCTGCCTTGGCCTGGGTGAGTGCCGCCTGCATTGCGTTGTAGGCACGCTCATCAATCAGCGGCCCTACTAAGATGCCGTGCTGGGTTGGATTACCGATAGGCAGACTTGCGCGCGCAGATTCAAGCCGCTTGATTACTGATTCAAAAACGGACCGATGCACGATCAGCCTACGGGTGGTCGTGCAGCGCTGGCCCGCCGTTCCCCACGCACCAAACACGGTGCCACGAATCGCAAGATCCAGATTGGCAGTGGGCGAGACGATCACGGCGTTATTACCGCCCAGCTCCAGCAGGCATTTACCAAACCGCGCCGCAACCCGTGGCGCGAGATCTGCACCCATGCGGCAGCTGCCGGTGGCGGAAACTAGGGCAATGTGGGGATCCTCTGCCAGGCACCTTCCCAGATCGGCATCACCAATCACAAGTTCCAGTAGCCCGTCAGTTGCTATTCCCTCTGCAGAGAATGAGGCGCAGGCCTTCTCGAAAAGTGCCTGGGTGGCAAGTGCGGTGAGCGGCGTTTTCTCGGATGGCTTCCAGACCAGGCTATTTCCACAAACCAGGGCTAGGGCTGCATTCCATGCCCAGACGGCAACGGGAAAATTAAATGCTGTGATTACCGCAGTGGGTCCAAGGGGCAGCCACTGCTCCATCATTCGGTGGTTGGGCCGCTCGGAAGCAATCGTTAGGCCATGCAACTGGCGTGAGAGACCTACTGCAAAATCACAGATATCGATCATCTCTTGGACTTCGCCAAGGGCTTCGCTAGTGATCTTTCCTGCTTCTATCGAAACCAGCGTCGCAAGATCTTGTTTATGCGCACGCAGCAGTTCCCCAAGCCTGCGCACCAGTTCACCTCGCCGTGGCGCGGGGATCACCCGCCATGCCTGATAGGCGGCTTGTGCTTTTTTTACCTTGCCCTCTGTGGTCGTGAGACTGTCTTCAATAAGCGTGCCCACAACACTTCCATCAATGGGGCTCTTGACAGTGAGCGTCTGTGGGTCTGCGCTATTGCTTGAAAAACGCGCTGGACTCACACCAAGGCGGGTTAATGCATCTCGGGTCTGGGTGGCAATGGACATGATTGTTAGGTTTTTAGAAAGATGTTGGTGAGATCAGGCTTTTGAGTCGATTGGGCTCGGTGATTCGTGTGGGCAACTAGCCTAGGCGATCAGATAAGGTTTTATTCGCGGCGTTCACCACAAGCTGTGCAGCCACAGCATCCTCGACTGCCTGGCCAAGCGATTTAAAAATAATTGTGCTGCCCGGTTCCGGCATGGGTACAGTGCCAGCCAGTAGCTCACCGATCTCGGCGGTGACCTTCGCTTTGGACAGAATCACATCGCCCGATTCCTGTTCAGCCGCCTGGCGCTGATCTGCGATCACAACATTTCGCATTGCATCATCATCCAACTCTCGCCAGGTCGGTCGGGGCGCACCCACTGCGGCAACAAAGGCCCCTGGCTTTAGCCATGCGCCTTTAAGGATTGGTGTCGCGGCATTGCTTACCGTGCAGATGATGTCCGCGCCACGCACTGCCTCTTCAGCCGAACCACAGGTAACCCCACCGATCTCTTTGGCGCAGGCCTGAATATTGTCCGTGCTGCGACTCCAGACCCGGATCTCATCAATTGGCCGAACGAGTCTGAGCATTTGGGCGTGGCTTCGGGCCAAGACGCCGCTGCCTAGCATGGCAACGATCTTTGGTCCAGGCGGAATGAGCGCGTCGGCGGCAACTGCGGAGACTGCGGCGGTTCGCATTGCGGTCAGTGTGGTGCCCTCCAGAATCGCGGTGGCAGCCCCGGTGTTGGGGTCCATCAGCACAATGGTGGCGAGCAGCGTAGGCCGGTTTATGGCCGCGTTACTCGGTACCAGGGTGATCAATTTGGTCGCTAAGGCGCTGCCAAGCTGGGCGGGTTTAAGGAACAAGAGCCCATGTTCGGACGGGCTGGCCTGGGCCTGGTCATGAGGGTTGGATTTCTGGGTGGACGCGGCATCAAAGGGCATGACCATGCGCAGGGGCTGGTTGGCCTTTCCGGCGGATAGGTCGATTAGCGCCTGCCGCATTGCGTCGATCAGGGCCAACGGGTCTAGGCACTCGTTAACCCGTGCTTCGTCTATGTAGGGGACCGCAGTCGGCATCAGCGCAAAAGCCTTGTTTTATTTGCGTTTTCCCCTAATTAGGGGCAGATCGTTTCGTCTTTATACTCGGCGGACTCCGGCTACGCACCTAGTACAAGCACCCAATGAGCAACGACATCATTTTAGAGACCAAAGACCTGGTGAAGGAATTCAAGGGCTTTGTCGCGGTGTCCAATGTGAACCTAAAGGTGAAGCGTGGCCATATCCATGCCTTGATCGGGCCAAACGGTGCGGGTAAGACCACGGTGTTTAATCTGCTGACCAAGTTTCTGATTCCGACTTCGGGCCAGATTCTTTACAACGGCGAAGACATCACTCGGCAGAAGTCGGCACAGATTGCGCGGAAGGGTGTGATCCGTTCGTTTCAGATCTCGGCGACCTTTCCCCACTTATCGGTCTTAGAAAATGTTCGCATTGGCCTGCAACGTGAACTCGGCACCTCCTTTCATTTCTGGAGATCGGAAGCGTCGTTAGATAGCTTGACGCCCAGGGCCATGGAGCTTTTGGAAACTGTCGGCCTAACCGAGTTTGCCCATCACACCACGGTGGAGTTGCCGTATGGCCGCAAGCGCGCGCTGGAGATCGCGACCACCTTGGCCATGGATCCGCAGCTCATGCTGCTTGATGAGCCCACCCAGGGCATGGGCCATGAAGATGTCGATCGTGTGACCCAGCTGATTAAGAAAGTCTCTGTCAATCGGACAGTATTAATGGTCGAGCACAACATGAATGTGGTCTCGCGCATTGCTGATACGATTTCTGTTTTGCAGCGCGGCCAGATCATTGCTGAAGGCCCCTATGAGCTGGTCTCGAAAGACCCGCAGGTTTTGGAAGCCTATATGGGTAGCAGCGAAGTAGAACTGCAGGGCGCGCACTGAGATGGCTGAGCTGCTGCGTCTTGAAAACGTGCACGCCTTTTATGGCGAGTCGCACATCCTACATGGCGTTAACTTAAACGTGCAGCAAGGCGAGGTCGTCACTTTATTGGGTCGGAATGGCGCAGGCCGCACCACAACGCTAAAAGCGATTCTGGGGTTGGTGGGTCGCCGTACCGGATCGATTCAGATCAAGGGCCAGGAGTCGGTCAATCTGCCGCCGCACAAGATTGCCCAGATGGGCATTGGCTTTTGCCCAGAAGAGCGGGGTATTTTTGCAAGTCTCACCTGTGAAGAGAATCTTCTCCTGCCACCCAAGGTAGCCGAAGGCGGTATGACCGTCGATGAGATCTATGCGCTATTTCCGAATCTGAAAGAGCGTCGAGCAAGCCCCGGCACGCGACTATCAGGCGGTGAGCAGCAGATGCTGTCGGTTGCCCGTATTCTGCGCACCGGCGCGGGGCTGCTGTTGCTCGATGAAATCTCAGAAGGCCTGGCACCTGTGATCGTCCAGGCCTTGGGCCGTGCGATCCGGATGCTGCGTGAAAGAGGCTTTACGATCGTGATGGTGGAACAGAATTTCCGGTTTGCTGCACCGCTGGCAGACCGGTTTTACGTGATTGAGCACGGCGTAGTCGCGGAAGAGTTTTCAGCTTCCGAGCTCAATGCAAAGTCGGACATGCTCAAGGAGTATCTGGGAGTCTGATCGGATTTTTAAAGGTGGATGACACAGAGGAGATCAAACGATGAAACTCAAACAAAAACTGCGCGCTACCCTGCTGGCCGCAAGCATTGCTGCAATCGGTGCCACATCGGCGCAGGCCCAGATCTCGGATAACGTGATCAAAATTGGTGTACTGACCGACATGTCGAGTCTGTACACTGACCTTTCCGGCAAGGGCTCTGAGCTCGCTGCCAAGATGGCTGTCGAAGACTTTGGTGCCGCGAAAAAAGGCATGAAGGTCGAAGTGATCGCCGCTGACCATCAGAATAAGCCCGACGTCGGTTCTAACCTGGCCCGTCAGTGGTATGACGTGGATAAGGTCGACGTGATTGTCGACACCCCGAACTCAGGCGTAGCACTCGCTGTGAGCCAGGTGACCCGCGAAAAGGGCAAGGCATTCCTGGTCTCTGGTGCTGCATCTGCTGACCTGACCGGTAAGGCCTGTACGCCGAACACGATTCACTGGACTTATGACACCTGGATGTTGGCCAACGGCACCGGCCAGGCGATTGTGAAGACCGGTGGTGATTCTTGGTTCTTCTTAACTGCGGATTACGCATTTGGTCATGCGCTTGAGCGTGACACCGAGGCCGTGGTTCTGAAAAATGGCGGCAAGGTCGTCGGTAAAGTCCGTCATCCGCTGAACACCCAGGACTTCTCCTCATTCCTGCTGCAGGCTCAGGCCTCCAAAGCCAAGATCGTTGGCCTGGCTAACGCTGGTGGCGATACCACTAACTCCATTAAGCAGGCTGCTGAGTTCGGTATTGTGAAAGGTGGTCAGAACCTTGCGGGTCTCCTGGTGTTCTTAACCGATGTGCACGCACTTGGCCTTCAGACCGCACAAGGCCTGATCCTGACCGAGACCTTCTACTGGGATGCCAATCCTCAGACCCGTGCATTTGCCAAGCGCTTTGCAGCGGCTAACCGTGGCATTCACCCGACGATGGTCCATGCTGGTGTGTACTCCGCAGTGCTGCACTACCTGAAGGCAATCGAAGCTGGTAAGACCGACGATGGCACTAAGGTGGTTGCTCAGATGAAGTCCATGCCGACCGATGATCCTCTGTTTGGTAAGGGCTCCATCCGTCAGGACGGCCGCAAGATTCACCCTGCCTACCTGGTCGAAGTGAAAAAGCCTTCGGAGTCCAAAGCTCCCTGGGACTATCACAAGATCCGCGCCACAATTCCTGCTGATCAGGCATTCCGCCCGATGAGCGAGGGTGGCTGCCCGCTGGTCAAGTAACCGGGCAGGCGAGTTAATCGGTAATGGCAAACATCACGGTTCGGGTTTAGGCATAGAGATGGAAATCTTTGGCATACCTTCACAGGCCTTGTTTGGGCAGTTGCTGATCGGGCTTATCAATGGCTCGTTTTATGCGCTGCTCTCACTGGGCCTGGCCGTGATTTTTGGCCTTTTAAACATCATTAACTTTACGCACGGCGCCCAGTACATGCTGGGCGCCTTCTGTGCTTATTTATTTTTAGACAAACTGGGTGTCGGCTATTGGTGGTCGCTCTTGATAGCGCCGGTTGTAGTGGGCGTTACGGGCGTGATCATTGAGCGCACCATGCTGTCAAAGCTTTACAAGCTGGATCACCTCTATGGATTGCTGCTGACCTTCGGTCTTGCCTTGATTATTCAGGGTCTATTTAGAAACGAATTCGGCTCCTCGGGTCTGCCTTACCGCATCCCGCAGGAGCTCCAGGGCTCTCAGAACCTGGGCTTTATGTTCCTGCCGAACTACCGCGCATGGGTGATTGTGGTCTCCTTGGTGGTGTGTCTGGCAACCTGGTATGTGATTGAGCGCACCAAGCTTGGCGCCTATTTACGAGCCGCTACCGAAAATCCGCAGCTCGTGCAAGCCTTCGGTATTAATGTGCCGCGCATGATCACACTGACCTATGGCTTTGGGGTTGCGCTTGCTGCCTTTGCTGGAGTGATGGCTGCGCCGATCTATCAGGTCAACCCATTGATGGGCGCAGACCTAATCATTGTTGTATTTGCAGTGGTGGTGATTGGCGGTATGGGTTCGATCATGGGTGCGATTGTCACGGGCTTTGGCCTGGGCATTATCGAGGGCCTTACCAAGGTCTTCTACCCCGAGGCATCCAACACCGTGATCTTTATCATCATGGCCATTGTGTTGATGTTTAAACCGGCTGGATTATTTGGTACCCAGAAATGAGCACATCAACGTCTTCTGATCAGCAGTACTCTGCCGGAACACCGGCGGCTGTTGGTGATGAACTGCGGGCGCAGAAGATCGCCTTTTTAGTGATGGTCGCCATCATCGCGATTGCGCCGGTAGTGGTCTATCCAGTCTTCATGATGAAGGTGATGTGCTTTGCGCTTTTTGCCTGCGCCTTCAACTTGCTGATTGGCTTTGGCGGCCTGCTCTCCTTTGGTCATGCCATGTTTCTGGGCTCTGCGGGTTATGTGTCGGCCCACGCCGCCAAGGTCTGGGGGCTCACGCCAGAGCTGGCAATTCTGTGCGGTACTGCCGCTGCCTGTCTGATTGCCTTTGTATCGGGACTGCTCGCGATTCGTCGCCAAGGCATTTACTTCGCCATGATCACCCTGGCGCTTGCCCAGATGATCTTCTTTTTCTGTCTGCAGGCACCCTTTACCGGTGGTGAAGATGGCATCCAGGCCGTACCCCGAGGCAAGCTCTTTGGATTGATTGATCTCTCGAACATTGCCGCTATGTACATTGTGGTGGCGGTGATTTTCCTGGGCGGCTTTCTGCTCATTTTCAGGATTGTCCATTCACCTTTTGGCCATGTATTGAAGGCCATCCGTGAGAATGAAGCCCGTGCAACGTCGTTGGGCTACGACACCGATCGCTATAAGCTGGCGGCCTATATTCTGTCCGGCACCATCGCAGGCTTAGCTGGTGCGACCAAGGCGCTGGTATTTCAGTTGGCCTCGCTTACCGATGTCCACTGGACCATGTCGGGTGAAGTGGTGCTGATGACGCTTCTGGGCGGCTTGGGCACGATCTTTGGCCCCGTGGTCGGTGCGGCGGTGATTATCACCATGCAGAATTACCTTGCCCAATTCGGTGCCTGGGTCACCATCATTCAGGGCGTGATCTTTGTGATCTGTGTGCTGGCATTTAGGCGCGGAATCATTGGTGAGATCGCCCATGCCCTCAAGAAATCCCTCTAGTTCTTCTGCCTCTGGGTCAGCGACTTCGGATCGCATCGATGTTCTGATTATCGGCGCGGGTGTGATGGGAGCGGCCACCGCGTTTTGGCTTAAGCGCGCCGATCCCAGTTTGACCGTTGCACTTATCGAGCGAGACTATTCGTTTAGTCAGGCATCCTCCACGTTATCAGCCAGTTCAATTCGGCAGCAGTTCAGCTGCCCGGTCAACATCCAGCTATCTCAGTTCGGAATTAAGTTCCTGCGTTCGGTATCCGATTATCTATCTTGCAATGGTGAGGCAATTGACTTGGGGCTAACCGAACCTGGCTATCTCTATCTGGCGAGCCAAGATCAGGAATCCAGTCTTCGAATGGCTTGGGATATTCAATCCAGGCATGGTGCAGAGATTGCGCTGCTTTCGCCCTCTGAAATTGCGCAGCGGTTTTCTTGGCTGAATACCGATGGAATCACGCTGGGCGCTTTGGGATTAAGTGGCGAAGGTTGGTTCGATGGCCCGGCGCTACACCAGGCGTTTCTGAAAAAGGCGTATGCGTTAGGTGTGATCAAACTTCAGGGCGAGGTGAAATCGATTCGCTGTAGTGGTGATACGGGTACGGATGGGCGAAAAGCCGACTCAGTAGTGCTTGCCGATGGCCGTGAGATCAGCTGCGGAGTCTTGGTGAATGCAGCGGGGGCATGGTCTTCAGTATTGGTTAATGATTTAGATCTTGAGCTTCCCATTGGTGCTGCACGGCGAACCGTATTTGTGTTGTCTTGCCCAGAGCCGCTTGTGGACTGTCCATTACTGATTGATACCAGCGGATTCTGGCTGCGGCCAGAAGGCCGGTTTCTGATTGCGGGCATGGAGCCGCGGATTCAGGAAGATGATCTGCCGCTGGATCCCGATTACAGTGAGCTTGATGAGGCGCAATGGGCATTAATGGCACACAGAATTCCTGCACTGGAAGCGATGCGTATTGAGCGAGCCTGGGCTGGGTATTACGAGATGAATCACTTTGACCACAATGCGGTGATCGGGCCATTCCAGGGCTTTCGGAACTTTTACTGCATCGCAGGTTTTTCTGGCCACGGTATGCAGCATGCTGCTGGTGCGGGGCTCGCGCTATCGGAATGGATACTTACCGGTAAGCCCCAGACCATTGATGTTCGGCCCTTGGGCCACGATCGGATCGTCCGCGGGGAGCCGTTGCGGGAATTGAATGTGATTGGTTAGGCAATCACGAGTGCTTCATCAGCCGCTCTCGGATCCAGTCTGCAGTCTCTTTTTCAGAATTTTTTCCTGCAGCTACTGATAGCGTAAGGAGTACACATTCTTCATCAGATGCATTCAGGGAAAATCCATTGAGCTCTAGAAAAAGCTCGGCTGCAACCAAGGCGGTGCGTTTATTTCCGTCAACAAAGGGGTGATTGCGGGCAAGGCCGTGAAGGTAAAACGCAGATAGATCGGCCGCGGACGGCTCCCCGCCCCCGGGAAGGCCGTAAGCATGGACATGCTGCGGCCTGGCTAAGGCCGATTCAAAGAGTTTTTGATCTCGAATACCCGCAGCCCCACCGTGCTCGGCGAGCTGCTCCTCGTGCACCGCGAGTAAAACCTCGGGGTCGATCCAGATCCAGCGCTGCATCATTTAGCGAGTTCACGCAGCGCGTTACGGCGTTTTTTCATGATGGCCCGCGCTGCCTTCATTTGCTCGGCAAATTCGGGGTTGTGGGCAGTGATTCTTACGCCTTCGGGAGTCTCCGATAGGTAGACCTCATCGCCTTTTTCAACACGCAGTTTGGCAAGAACGTCCTTGGGCAGAATCAGACCAAGCGAGTTGCCGATTTGGGTGATTTTGAGAGTGGTCATGGCATTAAGCGGTTTCAGAAGT
>Ga0255182_1000142_pt1 | contig 61503 bp, 86 predicted proteins | sample Atl_UVDOM_RepA_8_FD_188420 | JGI IMG/M metagenome (GOLD analysis project Ga0255182, IMG submission 188420) | Freshwater microbial communities from Altamaha River, Georgia, United States - Atl_UVDOM_RepA_8d | ecosystem: Environmental > Aquatic > Freshwater > River | place: USA: Georgia...
GTCAAACAGGCCATGCCTTCCTCGGCACCACGAGGTTCAATACCCGCACAAGGACCTGCCGATTGACCCATACGTCCTCGGCTACTGGCTTGGCAACGGCACTTCCAGTTTGGGCAGGATAAGCGCCGACACCATCGATATTCAGTTCATCCGTTCTCAGTTTGAACTTGCGGGGTATGAGACTACAGATCACGCTGACCCGTACTCCTTTGGCGCTCTAAAGCTGATGGTGAAGTTGAGGGACATCGGGGTTCTCAACAACAAGCACATCCCAGAGGAATATTTCACATCTTCCGTTGAGCAGCGCCTCTCCTTGATTCAGGGGTTGATGGATTCTGATGGCAATGTGACCATCGACGGGCAGTGTTCCTTCAACAACACGAACCGCCTCCTCTCTTCTGGCCTGAGGGAACTCGTGCATAGCCTTGGGGTCAAGGCGTCGGTCAAGCAATACGAAGCCAAGGGGTATAGCGAGTCCACTGTCTATAGGGTCAACTTCAAGTTGTTCGGGTGCTGTAGGCTCCCGCGAAAGAGAGAGAGAACCAGGACTCCAACCGACAAGAGGCAGAGGTCCTATAAGATCGAGAAGACCGACCTGCGGGGAGACGTTCAGTGCATCACCGTGAATAGGCCAGATGGACTCTTCCTGGCTGGCAGGGGGTATGTCGTTACCCACAACTCCGAACAGGAAGCTACTCTGGCTGCAACAAATCCAGCAATCTACGATGGTGTGTATGAGTGGTACACATCAGGCCCCAGGCAGCGTCTTCAGCCTGGAGGTGCCATCGTGGTCGTCATGACGCGCTGGAGCAAGCGTGATCTCTGTGGGCAAATATTGAAAGCAGCAGCGCAGAGAGATGGCGTGGACGAGTGGGAAGTCATCGAGTTCCCGGCCATCATGCCCTCCGGCCAGCCGCTCTGGCCTGAATTCTGGTCTCTGGACGAACTCTCCAAGATCCGTGCCGAACTTCCTGTTTCAAAGTGGTCTGCCCAGTACCAGCAGAATCCCACCTCAGAAGAAGGTGCGCTTATAAAGAGGGACTGGTGGAAGATCTGGGACAGGGACGACCCGCCAAACTGCGAATACATCATCCAAAGCTGGGACACGGCGCTGACCAAGGGAACCCGCTCGGACTACTCTGCCTGCACGACCTGGGGCGTCTTCTACGACAGCGACTCTGACGGGAAGAAGCGGACGAACATCATCCTGCTGAACGCATTCCAGGACAAGCTAGAGTTCCCAGAGTTGAAGCAGAAGGCACTGGAGGAGTACAGGTATTGGAAGCCAGACTCTTGCATCATCGAAGCAAAAGCTGCTGGCGCTCCCCTTGTCTTTGAAATGCGCCGCATGGGCATACCGATACAGGATTACACTCCATCACGAGGGAATGACAAGATTGCTCGTGTTAATGCCGTAAGCGACATATTTGCTTCTGGCTTTGTCTATGCTCCTCCGTTGCGATGGGCGGAAGAGGTTATCGAGCAGTTTGCTTCTTTTCCAAACTCTGACCACGATGATCTTGTTGACAGTTCTACTCAGGCTCTGTTGAGATTTAGACAGGGCGGTTTTATCTCAACGCAGTCTGATGAAGATGAAGAGCCTATTTCGAGAAAGAAAGCAGACTACTACTGACCATGTTCAATCCGAACCAACTGACTACCATGGCGCAAGTCGATGAGACTGTCGCTCAACTGAATGCTGCCAACATTGGCAATGGTGTTGCTGCCATCTACATTCCCGAGTGGAGCGGCCCGTTTCCTGAACCCAGCGATGGTGAAGCCCGTCAGTATTGCCTGACGTACAACAATGGCTCCACTGGTCATAACGTGGGCCTGATTCGGGTTACCATCGAAAATAACCCGAACACTTGGCAGGTCATGCTTCAGGCTGACGCTGTCGCCACCGCCCCTAAAGAAGAAGAGTAACCGAAATGATTGACAAGCCTCTTGATGAAATGGACTTCGGTCCTGAAGTTGAAGAGAGCGCCGAGATTGAAATCGGTGTTCTAAATCCAGAGGCTGTGTCTATCGAAACCGAAGACGGTGGCATGATCATCGAATTCGGACCGCCGGAGGAAGGGGGAGAGTCACTGGGCGACCTCCCCCACTCCGCGAACCTCGCAGAGCATATCGACGACTCTGAGCTTGCCTCTATCGGTCGCAAGATCCAGGATGTCTTTCAAGAGGACCTGAACTCCCGGCAGGACTGGGAGCGTGCATATAAGGATGGCCTCGATTACCTCGGGGTAAAGACCGAGGACAGGAACAAGCCTTGGGCTGGCGCTTGTGGGCTGTACCACAACATGATCATGGAGGCGGCTGTCCGCTTCCAGTCCAACGCCATCATGGAGATCTTCCCGGCATCTGGCCCGGTAAAGACTCAGATCATTGGCGAGGTCACTGACGAGAAGGAAGATCAGGCGCTGCGCATCCAGACGGATCTCAACTATCTGCTGACCCAGGAGTTGAAGGACTACCGCCCAGAGACCGAGCGCATGCTCTTCGGTCTGGCGCTGTGTGGGTCTGCTTTCAAGAAGATCTGTTTCGATCCCCTGACGGACATGCCTGAGGTAAAGTATGTTCCGGCGCAGGACTTCATTATGCCGTATGGCGCTACGTCTCTCAAGACGGCCAGCAGGTATATCCATGTCCTTACAAAGAACATCAACGAAGTCAAGAAGCTACAGTACACTGGGTTCTATCGCGATGTTGACATCCAGCCTGACTACGAATCCAACTCTCAGCTTCAGGACAAGATTGACAAGGTTAGCTACGAGTACAAGCAGGGCGACGAGGAATCCGTTACTCTTCTTGAGGCTCATATCGATCTCGATATTCCTGGCCTGGAGCATACTGACGATGATGGTAGCCCTACTGGCATTGCATTACCTTATGTCGTCACTGTAGACAAGTCTTCCGGCAAGGTCCTTTCTGTCTACAAGAACTGGGACGAAGAAGATCCCAAGAAGAACAAGCTGATCTGGTTCTCCTCCTACAACTATGTCCCTGGGATTGGGGCGTACGGCTACGGGTTGATCCATCTGATCGGCGCTAATGCGAAGGCTTCGACTGCCATTCTGCGCCAGTTGATTGATTCCGGCACTCTCTCGAATCTTCCTGGCGGGCTGAAGGCAAAGGGGATGCGGGTTGCCGGAGACGATTCTCCGATCCAACCGGGTGAATGGAGAGACGTTGATGTCGCTAACGGGGACATTGCGAGGTCGCTTTACCCTCTTCCTTATAAAGAGCCATCGCAGACACTGTTCCAACTCCTCGGAAACGTGGTGGAGGATGGCCGCAGACTCGCTTCTATCGCGGACGCTGAGATTGGGGATGTCAATTCGCAAGCGCCAGTAGGCACAACTCTGGCGATTATGGAGCGGGCGCTGAAGGTCATGAGCGCCATTCAGGCTCGACTTCACGCTTCTCTCCAGGACGAGTTCGCTATTCTCGTTCGGGTTATCCGTGACAGCGGTTCCAGCCGCTACAAGATTGACTTCGGGAAGATGAATGGGGATAAGCGGTCTGACTTTGACGACCGTATCGATGTGATCCCTGTCTCTGATCCGAATGCGGCCACGATGTCGCAGCGGGTGATGCAGTATCAGGCTGCAATCCAACTCGCCGCGCAAGCGCCGCAGTTCTACGACCTGCCTGAGTTGCATCGGAAGATGCTGGAAGTCCTGGGTGTTAAGGATGTGAAGAAGATTATCCCTGAGAAGATGGATGCCCCACTCCTCGATCCAATCTCAGAGAACCTGAACCTCACCAACATGAAGCCTGCGAAGGCTTATCAGGTGCAGGATCACGAGTCGCACATCAAGGCGCACATGGCGTATGTGCAGAATCCTTCCGTCCAACAGCAGTTGGGACAGAATCCTCAGGCAAACGCTATCTTTGCTTCGTTCATGGCGCACATTGCAGAGCATGTAGGCTTTGCATATCGCGCCCAGATCGAGCAGAAGCTGGGTATCCCGCTTCCCGCGCCGGGAGAACCCATGCCTGGGGATATTGAATCCAATCTCTCCAAGGCTATTGCCGATGCTTCGCAGATGCTCTTGCAGCAGGCGCAGGCTCAACAGCAGCAACAGCAGTTCCAGCAGCAGGCTCAGGACCCCGTTATGCAGCTTCAGCAGGCTGAGTTGCAGATCAAGCAGGCTGAGTTGCAGCAGAAGGCGCAGGAATCGCAGCAGAAAGCCCAGCTTGAGATCGTCAAGAACCAGACGAAGGCTCAATTGGAGAGCGCTAGGATTCAATCTCAGGCTCAGGTTGCCCAGCAGGCCGCTGCACAGCGCGCACAGCAGACCCAAAGTGAACTGGCGCTAGAGAATCAGAAGCTGCAACTCGACGTTCAGCGTCTCCAGAAGGAGCGCCAGGAGTCTGAGGCCAGGATCCAGGCCGAAATGCAGCGGATTCAGACCGAAAACGACATGGCAAAGGCCAAGATTGCGGAGATCTTAGCCAGGATGGACTCCATGGGAGGCAATGTTGGACCTACGATCTAGGTTCTTCAAGAGGATTGACGAGCTTTCAGAGACAAACGCCACTCATCTCGTCTCTGGTTCGTGCGGTGACTACGCCGAATACAAAATGATGGTTGGCAAACTCGCAGGACTCCAGCAGGCACGCCAGGAATTCCAGGAAATCTGGGACAAACTGGTGCAACAAGCCGAAGAGGACTGACGCAAACGCTGCTCTAGCGCAAAAAGGACAACATGAATACACTCCCAACCCCGGTTGGCTACAAGATCCTCGTCAAGATGCGTAAAGTTGTCGAGGAAAAGACCAAAAGCGGGCTGTACCTTCCTGACCAGACCAAGCAGGACGAGAATACCGCCTCCCTTGTTGCTCAGGTACTCGCTATCGGGTCTGATTGCTACAAAGATCCGGTCAGATTCCCGAATGGTGCGTGGTGTTCTGTGGGGGATCACATCATTCTCCGCAGTTATTCCGGCACTCGCATGAAGATTGATGGAGATGAGTACCGTCTCATCAACGACGACACGCCCGAGGCTGTTGTCCCCAACCCTGACAGTGTAGAGAGGGTCTGATGCCAGAAGAATACATGGAATCTGAACTCATTCTTCCCGGCGCTCAGGATGAATCCAAGGAATCTCCCGCTCAGGCCGAAGAAGAACTGGATATTGAGGTAGTTGACGACACTCCTCCTGAGGATCGCCGCCCTCCTCGCGACGAAACCAGGGAAGCAGCGCCGCAGAACGAAGAAGACGAACTCAAGAACTACTCCGAGAGCGTTCAGAAGCGGATCAAGCGCCTGAAGTACGAGTTTCATGAGGAGCGCCGCCAGAAAGAGCGTGCGGATCGGGAGAAACTTGAAGCACTCAACTATGCTTCCGCCCTTCAGCAGCAGATCGAGCAGTTCCGTCAGCAGAACGAGGCCAGCCAGCGTGCGTTGATCCACACTACGGTCAGGCAAAAGGCTTCCGACCTGGATGCTGCGAAGAAAGAACTGCGCGAGGCGTATGAGGCTGGCGACACGGACAAGATGGCTTCGGCGCAAGAGAAGATCGCCGTACTTGCCAACGAAAAGCGTGCGCTTGAATCGTACACCCCGCCTCCCAGCCAGGGTGTAAGCTATTTACAGCCACAAGAAACACAGCAAGCGTATGTGCCTCCTCAGCCTGCACCTCAACCTCAGGCACCACAGGTATCAGCCAAGGCTGTGTTGTGGAAGGAGCGTAATCCATGGTTCGGCCAGGACATGGCGCTTACCGGGTACGCGATTGACATTCACAGCAAGTTGGTTTCCGCTGGAGTTGATCCAGAATCTGATCAGTACTACGAGGCTATCGACGGCGCTGTGAGTCAATTCAAGAACAACATCCCTGGGACGCAGGAGCAAGAGAAGCCTGCCACCCCAGCACCAGCAAAGCCCAAGAACGGAGTCGTCATTAGCTCGTCTCGTACGCCTAGTGGTCAGACCCGCACCAAAGTCCAGCTTACCGAGTCGGCTCTCGCCGTCGCCAAGCGCCTGGGTATCACTCCCCAGCAGTACGCAAAAGAACTACTGAAGCAGCAGAAGGAGATGGAATAGCATGAAGCCGAACCGTGAGTTGGAAACCCGCGAATCTCAGTCGCGCACCGAAACTTGGAAACCGCCCTCGTTGTTGCCTGACCCCGCCCCCAGTTCTGACTGGGTGTTCCGCTGGGTTCGTAAATCGATTCGTGGTGAGTCTGACCCCTCGAACGTGTCCATGCGCCTCCGTGAAGGCTGGACCGTTGCCAGAGCAGAAGATCATCCTGAGATCATGGCAGAGATCATCATGAACGAATCGAAGAATGGCACCATTGAGATCGGTGGCCTGATTCTCTGTAAAACTGCTCGGTCCATGGCGGAACAAAGAACTCGTTATTACGAGGATTTGACCCGCAGGCAGGCCGATGCGGTAAACAATAATCTCATGAAGGAGAATGACTCTCGTATGCCGCTGTTCAAGGACAGCAGCACGAAGGTCACCTTCGGAACAGGAAATTAGAGGATAGACATGGCTTCCACCGCTACTCCCTACGGCCTGATCCCCTACGAGTTGGCTGGCGGCGCTCTTCGTGCCGCTGCTCGGAAGTTCCCCATCGGGGCGGACAACACGAACGCCATCTACTTTGGATCGCCCGTTAGCTTGAACTCCGGCGTCATCACTGTGTGTGGCGCTACCCCCACGACCACCCGGAACACGAATACCCCTGTCGGCATCTTTGTCGGCTGCGAGTATGTCGATGCTACGGGTCGTCCCACTTGGGCGCAGTATCTCCCGGCCACCGCGACCACGGCTGGCCTGACCAAGATCTATGTGTACGTTGTTGACGATCCCAGGGTTGTCCTCAAGGTGCAGGCGAACGGCACCGTCGCCACCACGGACCTTGGCAAGAATGCTCCGCTCACCGCTGTCACTTCTGGCTCCACTGTCAGCGGCAACTCGACGGCTTCTCTGCTTGCCGCCTCGATTGCCACGACGAACACGCTGGCTGTGAAGATCATTGGCTTCGTGGACTCGCCGTACTCGACGGCTGGCGATGCCTACACTGACTGTCTCGTTGTCTGGAACCAGGGCGTCCACGCCTACCAGAACGCGACGGGCGCGTAAGAACTGAACAAGGAAAGGAGAATCAATCATGGCGATTACTCGTTCACAGATGTTGAAAGAGCTTGTCCCTGGCCTGAACGCCTTGTTCGGTCTGGAGTATGCTCGGTACGGCGAAGAGCATAAGGAGATCTTCGAGATCTCTAGCTCGGAACGCGCCTTTGAAGAAGAAGTGAAGCTGTCTGGCTTTGGCACTGCCCCGGTTAAGTCCGAAGGTGGCGCGATTGCCTACGACAACGCGCAGGAAGCGTATACCTCCCGGTACACGCACGAGACGATTGCTCTCGGCTTTGCGATCACCGAAGAAGCGATGGAAGACAACCTGTATGTCTCCGTTGCCCAGCGGTACACCAAGGCTCTGGCGCGTGCGTTTGCCAACACCAAGCAGGTGAAGGGCGCGAACGTGTTGAACAATGCGTTCTCGGCTTCGTACACCGGCGGTGACGGCAAGCGTCTCTGCGCTACGGATCACCCGCTCATCACGGGTGGCACGAACTCCAACCGTCCGACGACTGGCGCTGACCTCAACGAAACCTCGCTTGAGGCTGCGATCATCCAGATCGCCGGGTGGACGGACGAACGTGGCCTGCTGATCGCTGCGAAGCCCCGCAAGCTGATCGTCCCGCCCGCTCTGATGTTCGTTGCGGAGCGCCTGTTGAAGTCGGTTCTGCGGACCAGCACCGCTGACAACGACATCAACGCGATCTACAACCTGTCGTCGGTGCCGGAAGGCTACACGGTCAACCACTGGCTGACGGACACGAATGCGTGGTTCCTGAAGACGGATGTGCCGAACGGCCTGAAGATGTTCGAGCGTGTTGCGCTGAAGACCTCGGCGGAAGGCGACTTCGAGACGGGCAATATGCGGTACAAGGGACGCGAGCGCTATTCAGTAGGTTATTCTGACCCCCTTGGGGTGTATGGTAGCCCTGGCGCTTCCTAAACCATCAAAACAAATGAGTTAGTCCTGGTTTGACATTCTTGGAAATTTGGTGCAATATGATGTCATGGATGTCATCACCAGAAGCCAGGCTATAGAACAAGGACTAACCCACTACTTCACAGGCAAGCCCTGCCCAAGAGGACACATTGCTCAACGCTTTGTGTCCTCTTTTGGTTGTGTGGAGTGTGGTTTTCTTTTTTCAACCGCTCAAAGGGAAGCTCTTACCGAAGATCAGAAGGTGGTCTTGCGAGAGAAAAAGAATGCTATCCGAAGGCTTGAGGCCGCAGAAAAGAAGCGGATCAAAGATCTTGTCGAGGCCGACAGGCTGAATTCCGTCAAAGAGATCATGCTCTCTATGGGGTTCGATCTCCCGTTCACCAGAGCGAAAGCTAAAGAATCTGGTTCAAAGTTTTACTTCAATGGAATTAGTTGCCAAAGAGGCCATATCAATAAGCGGTACGCCGACTCTGGTGGTTGCTATGTGTGCCAAGTTGAAAACAACAAGATCAACAGGCAGAAGCCAGAGCAGAAGCCCATGGTCTTGGCCAGAAAGAGAAAGGACTACTACAAAAATAAGGACAAAAGGGATGCCTCTATGAAGAGGTATGCTTTAGCAAACAAGGAGCGCATCAACCAAAGGGCCAGAGAATACCAAAAGAAGAATCCTCATGTATTCCGAGCTTCTGGCTCCTTCCGCCGCGCCCGTCTCCGCAACGCCACCCCTCCCTGGATCACCTCTCAGATGCGCGAGGACATCAAATCCCTCCATGCACAAGCCGAACTTCTAGAACTTGAAACTGGTATACAATTCGATGTAGATCATATTGTTCAGCTTGACGGGAGAACTGTCTGTGGTCTCCATGTTCCTTGGAACCTCAGGCTCCTGAAACACTCGGACAATATATCCAGACCCAAGCACTTCGTCGATCATCATCTCGGCAGGTGCGAGGATACAATCAACTACACCCTCGTTCAGACTGCACAGCAGACGTTCTGGGAGACGGAACGAGGATTCCCCCAGAAGGAGAATCTCAATGGCTAACACTTCCTTTAGCGGTCCCGTACGGAGCCAGAACGGTTTCCAGGGCTACAGCAGCGATGCTTCCGCGAATGTTTCTTTGACCCTCAGCGCCCAGGGTACTGGTGTTGTACTGAACACCTCCAGTGTCCCGTTCTTTGAGGCGAACCCGGCCGCGGTGACCACGGCTGGCGTTGTGACCTACACCCCGGCGCAACTCAAGACCGGGTTCATCCTCCGCGATCCGAACGGCGCTGGCCGTAGCGATGTCTTCCCGACTGCCGCCGATCTCCTTGCCGCTGTTCCTGGCGCTGTCGTTGGCACCTCGTTTATCGTCACGATCCGCAACACGGCTGACGCTGCCGAGACGATCACGATGACGACGAACACGGGCCTGACCTTGAGCGGCACGATGACGATTGCCCAGAACGCGCAGAAGGACTTCCTCTTGAACTTCACGGATGTCACTACCGCCGCTGTGACGATCTACAGCATGGGAAGCGTGACGTTCTAGTATAGAGAAGGAGGGGCGCTATGGGTAAGCCCGTTCGCATTGCTGTGACTGGGGTTGCTACTAGCGCCCCAGTTCCTTTGAGTACATTGACGGACTCTCCGTTCAATGTGACGCTCGGTGTTTATGGTGGTGCCGGGTGTACCTACACGATTCAGTTCACACTGGACGATGTCTTTGCTTCAGGGTACAGTGCTGGATCCGGCACTTGGATTGACCACCCTGATGCCACCACTCAGACCGGGAACACGGTCGTCATGCTTGTCTCTCCCGTCACGGCAGTCAGGTTGAACCAGACTATCGGCGCGGCGGCAAGTACGTTCTTTGTCTGTCAGTCCGGGAACATGGAGTAGCCAATGGGAAACATTACGATTCAAGGTGATCTGACCGGGGATGTTCCTGGCGGCGAAGTCGGCGGCGCGTCCAACCTGACAACTGTCGGCGCTATCCCCTACGTCTCGGCGGCGGGGACGCTGAATCAAGACCCTACGGCGCTGTTCTGGGATGCAGCGAACAATCGGTTGGGGGTGGGGACGAATGCGCCGAGTGCGACTTTAGAGGTATCTGGTTCTGCACCTGGATTTACCGTCACGCGCACATCTATCTCAGCCTTTACTTTGGATAACTCTGGTTCATCCTGGCGACTTGCATCCACTGGAAATCAAGCACTTGCATTTTTTGCCAACTCGGCAGAACGTGGGCGATTTGCGTCAACCACCGGCAACCTCCTCATCGGCACCACTACCGACTCCAACTACAAGCTCGACGTAGCTGCTTCGGGCAGCGCCGGAACGGCGCGGTTCTACGGCGGGTCGGGGGTGTCGGATACGACGAAGGTAGTCGTGCGGGCGGGGGCAGCAAACGTAACAGGCGATAAGGTCATAGATATCCAAGATGCGAGCGGAACTAGCAAATCATTCTTCCGTAGCGATGGATTGATCGCCGGTATCCTGTCTACAGTAGACATTGCAACCGCAGCTCTATCTACGCAGACGGCGGGGTATACGTCGGGACTCAATCTAGCATCTACTGGCCTTGCTGCATGGTCGAGTACGAGCAATTGGTTTGATACCAAAGACGTCTCCATCTCCCGCGCCTCCGCTGGCGTCCTTCAGGTAGGGAATGGCGGGGCGAATGCGAATGGGTATCTGTCGGCGGCAAGGATCGGGGTGGGTACGGCGAGTCCGACCAAGCGCGTGTCGGTGTCCACCACCGGAACCGATGGTTTCAATATCCTGTGGACCACTGGGGCGCAGGAAGTCTTCGCGCTTACGGCAAATACGAGTACAGGCGAAATCCGACACTTTGCGGATACCAATTACTTTCCAGCTTTTTGGGCCAATAATTTAGAGCGTGCTCGTATTGCGACCAGCGGGAATTTTCTCATCGGCACCACCACCGACCTAGGCTACGGCCTCCACGCCGCGAACAAGGGGACGAATGGGAACCTGCTGGTGTTTGATCCGACCGCCGCTACTGGCTCCACCAAGCTCGTCGTTCGTGCGGGCGCTGGGCAGTCGGGAAACCTCCAAGAGTGGCAGAACTCGGCTGGGACGGTGGTGGCGAGTGTTGCCCACGATGGCATAGATTCACAGGGGACATTCCTCGGGAACGGCGCATACCTGGCCTTAAAGTCTGCACTCGCATCTCCTTACGCATCTCTAGTATTTTTCAAAAACAGCAGTACCCAGACATGGCGGGTAGGAAATTCGGGATCAGACACTTTTCAGTTTTTGGTTGGAGCTGCGGAGAACAGCGTGGCAAGCCTCACCTCGGCTGGCACATTTACTGTCTACAACCAGACCCCCACCACCGGCGTAACCAAAGCCGTTATCCGCGCCGGGGCAGGGCAGGGTGCGACAAACCTGACGGAGTGGCAGAATGCGGCGGGAACGGCGTTGGCGTATGTCAGTAGCATCGGCACTTTTTATTCCGCACAGCGATTTCATACTACTGGGGATGTGCTCCTAAATAATGCAGGTGGTGTAGTAATGGATACTGGGGGAGATGGAGTGTTGCGCCTTCGTGATAACAGCGGAACGAACTTTTCTCGCATTCAACTCGGCGGTACTACTTCTTCTTTCCCTTCCTTGAAGCGCTCTTCCGCGATCCTGCAAGCCCGCCTCGCGGACGACAGCGCAAACACGCAGATGCAAGCCTCCCGCTTTATCAGCGACCAAACCACCCCCGCCGCCTCCACCGACGCCGGAACCGCCGGGGCGATCTGGGCGGACGCAAACTACATCTATGTGCAAACGGCGGCTGGCACGATTAAGCGTGTCGCGCTAACCACTTTCTAAAGGAAACTAATATGGCAAACCCTCTCGCGACGAAAGTCACCCCCTCTCTCACCTTCTATATGGACGACGGCACGACCGTTGTCCGTGAACTGAAGACGGTTCCACAGGATGGCGTGGACAGCCTCTACAACTGGCTGATTACCCAGACCAAGCCGAACCCGCTTGATCCTACCGGCCCGCCGTGGAACAAGTATCAGAACAGCCCGACCGACACCCCGACCGACATCGCGGTGAACTTCGCGAACGATCTGATCTTGCTCCAGGTCAAGCAGATTGTGTCCTACGCTCCCCCCGCCTCTGTTGTTGCGGCGCAGGAGAATGTCGTCAAGGCACAGGCTGAGTACCAGATCGCTCTCGACAAGGCCTCCGGTCTGATCGAAGCCCCTGCTGCTCCCCCGAAGTAGCGCACCTGATGTAACATAGGTGTATGGAAAACACCAAACCTACGGACATCACCGTAGAGCAAAAGCTGAAGATTCGTGACTTGCAGTACAAGCTGGCCGCTATTGCCAACCAGAAGCACGCCCTGAAGACGGAGTTTGACTCCCTTGTCGAGAAAGAAAAGACTCTCGTCGAGGATCTCCAGAAAGAGAACAACTCCCTTCAGGGCTGGTCTCAAGGGTGCGGCTGGTCTCTCGATAACGATACCCTGGAATGGGTGCAGGTTAAGCCCAACTAGGAGAGGTGCAACGTGAAGCCACTGGAAACAATTGGAGCCATACCTGTCGTATGTTCTCCTCATGTGTACACGGAGTACAGTGGCTTCCGATACGACTTCACTACTTCAACTCTTGTAGTGCCGTCGATATCAGCCGGGTCTGTGTCCTTCTCTGCGATACAGCTTAACGGCGCTACGTCTGGATCAACTACTCTCCAGGCGCAGGCAATTGCTTCCGGCACTATTACAGTGCCTTCCGCTACGGATACTCTCGTCGGCAAGGCTACGACAGACACCCTCACGAACAAGACGTTCGATACCGCCGGGTCTGGAAATGTTCTCAGGATCAACGGCACTCAGGTCAGCGCCGTAACAGGTTCTGGGTCTGTTGTCCTGGCAACTTCTCCAACACTTGTCACGCCCAATATCGGGGTAGCTACGGCCACCTCTCTGACCGTAGGTGTTGTTGGCGGGCAGGCGACGATGGCGTCCTGGTTTACCGGGAACACCGCGCACTGGATCAACCTTCCTACGACCGGACCCTCTGGCATCGGATCTGGTGGCGCTGGCGTTAACCCGTGGGTTTCCTATGCTGCCGCTTCGGGCCAGTGGTTCTCTGATGCTTCCGCAGGAGACATTTGCTACAGGAACACTGGTGGCAAGCTGTTGTTCGGCATTTCTACTGGCGCTTACAATATGGCGCTATTGGCAAGCGGCAACCTTCATGCTGTTGGGAGTGTTGGCATAGGCACGGCTAGTCCTGGAACAAAGCTAGAAGTATTCGGGTCGATAACCGCTAGGGTGGCGGCAACGCAGGACGCTGTTGTTTTGGCGGGTAGGGCAGGTGGGACCGGATCTTTTGGGGTCACCCTCACTCCGACTACCTTGACCGCAAGCCGAACGGTCACCCTGGCCGACGGAAATACCACCCTTCAGGCTGGGACGATGGCGATTACGGGCGGGACTTTGGCTCAGTTCGCTGCCACCACCTCCGCCCAACTGGCAGGCGTAATCTCTGACGAGACCGGGTCAGGGTCTCTTGTATTCGGCACTAGCCCTACGATTGCCACCCCTACTATAACGACAAGCGCCGTAATCCCTATAGTGAATGGAGGTACGACAGCGTCCTCCACACTCATCCTTCAATCTACTTCTGGCGCTGGGACATCTGATGCCATCATCTTCAGGACGGCTTCGCAGTCTGAGAAGGTGAGGATCGATACAAGCGGGAACACATTTGTCGGCACTGCTTCCTCTACTATCGGCAAGTTTGTAGTCTCAGGGGCGCAGGGCTTTGCCAACCAGGGGTCCAACATCGCGTGCGCCATGCGGGTTCAGACGGGGTCGAACAATGCGATCCTGCTTGACACTATTGGCGTAACGAACGCTTCCGGTTACAGGCGAGGGATCTACTGGGGGTACGGGGGTGATGACTTTGGCCTCTACAGATTCACCAACGACGGCACCACCGGGTTTGTCACCGACTTCTACCTGTCAACATCTGGACGCTTGGCTCTTGGAACCAGCACGGTTGCTACTTCAGCGGCGCTTCAGATCGATTCCACTACTGGCGCTCTGATCGTACCAAGGATGACCACTGCACAGCGTGATGCTTTAACCGCAGTCAACGGCATGATCATCTACAACACTACCACCAACACCATGCAGGGCCGGATCAACGGTGCCTGGGCGAACATGTAGTCTAGGTCAACGATGCGCCGATTGGAAGTCATCCTCTATATCAGCGCCAAAGAGAATATCATGTCCTTAGAGACGGGAAGAATCTGAATGCAGAAGTTCAAGCGTACATCCGGCGGCGGCATTGAATATCGTGGGCATACGTTCCCTGGATTCAACAAGCCTATCAAGTCGTCCAATCCTGCCAAGAAGAAGATGGTGCTGGCGAAAGAAGGCGATCAGGTAAAGCTGGTTCACTTCGGTGACGCTTCTATGGGCCACAACTACAGTGCCGCTGCCAGGAAGAGCTACATGGCTCGTAGCGCCGGTATCAAAGGCAAGGACTCCAAGCTCTCCGCGAACTACTGGTCTCGCAAGGTATTGTGGGCTGGGCCTTCAGGTAGCAAGAAGGCACCCCCGGCCTCCCAGAAGGTGAAGAAGTATGATTAGCGACTTGACGTGCAAGAAGCTGACGGCAGCAGGACTGGTATTTGACGGTCCAGGTAGGGTTGTAACGATATTCGCCCATACCGCACTGGCTGGCTCATTTCAGTTAAGAGATGGTGGTGCTGCTGGAGATATCTTGATAGACATATCGCTTCCAAACAACTCAACGACAGCCATCCCTCTTGGTGGTAACGGAGTTCGTTTTGATACGAACATCTATCTATCGGCTACAAATATTGACGCAATCACTGTCTGCTGGGGGTAATCATGAAGGGCCAAATGAAGATGTCGGCGCAGCAGCAAGGCAAGGTTGGCAAGGTCATGCACGAGTTCAAGGCCGGGAAGCTCAAGTCTTCCTCCGGTCAGAAGGTCACGAACCCGAAGCAGGGCATTGCTATCGCACTGTCGGAAGCTCGGAGGGTTAAGAAATGATCGGTCGATTCAGCATGGGGAAGCAGGTCGGCACCCCTTCTATGAAGAGGAAGCCTGCCAAGTCTGCTAAAGCCCAGTTCGGAGAGGGCGCGTACTCTAAGCCTACTGTCGCTCGGAAGTTCTCCAAGCTCCAAGCGCCGAAGGTAAAGAAGGGCTTCTAGTGGGATACACCAAGCCTCAGCTTTTTTCGGCTATTGGGTCTTTGTATGGGGACAGGCCAGCCCTTATGGAGGTATGCGATGTGCCAAACATCTTCGCTATTTTTCGATAGCTGTATCCAGCCTCAACAAGGGATTGGTACTCACTTCTTCTTGCCTCGTGAATCCTTCGCTTTGCGTTTGCTATTTTCTGAGAAATCCATCCGTGCCTCTCTCCGCCGAATATTGAGTTATCTCTCGGGCTCACCCATCGAAGATTGCTTGCGGAGTTGTTCGTCCGGATTCCGTCAATGTGATCGACTTGCGCTAGGTTCTCTGGATTTGGCACGAAAGCTTGAGCAACCAGTCTATGAATGTATTTCGAGCTCTGTCTGCCGAGGGATGCTCTCAGGTATCCAGTTGTATGGATTACTGGTTTCAGTATTTTTTGCTTTTCAATTCTCATCCTTTTCCTTAAGTTCTTTTGAGGGATGTCTGCCCAGTTTGACCGCAATCTCCCAAGGCTGCTTATCGAATACCTTCCATCGGTTCCTTGAATCTCGGCCCAGATCTCTTCCGTTTCGTGTTCCATTGAGTGGATTATTGCATTGGCGCACCAATACGGTCAATCGAAATTTTGATACCTTCAAGAGGTTCAGGTAATGTCTACTTCAGGCACGGCAACTTGGAACATCAACATCCTCGACATTATCGAGGAAGCGTACGAGCGGGTTGGAATTGAGGTCAAGGGTGGCTACGAGATCAGGACCGCCCGCAGAAGCCTGAACCTTCTGTCGATGGAGTGGGCGAACCGTGGGCTGAACCTGTGGTGCGTGGAGCAGGGGACTCTTGCTCTTACTGCTGGCACTGCTACCTACAACCTGCCTGACGACACAATTGACATCCTTGAAGGTGTGATCAGGACATACCCCGGTCAGACGAATCAGCAGACCGACATCGCCATCACCCGGATATCGTTCGTCACCTACAACACCCTGCCCAACAAGTTGCTTCGTGGCACTCCCATCCAGTTCTACGTTGCACGGGATACGACCACGCCTCAGATCACGTTCTGGCAGGTTCCTGACGATACGATCTCCAGGCAGTTCGTGTACTACCGCCTCCGCAGGCAGCAGGATGTGGGGACCAACGCCAACAACAATATGGATGTGCCGTTCAGGTTTGTTCCGGCGCTGATTGCGGGCTTGGCCTACCAGCTTGCTTGCAAGAGGCCGGAAGCATTCGCCAGGATCCCTGAACTGAAGGCGCTGTACGAAGAGGAATTCCAACGGGCTGCGGACGAAGATCGTCAGCGGTCTGCGGTCATGCTTGTGCCTGGAGGGTATGGCTGGTAATGTACGCTTCCGGTAAGCACGCAATCGCGATGTGCGACATCTGCGCTAGGCAGGTGAAGTACACGAATCTCAAGAAGTACATCTACAACCAGAGATGGAATGGTCTTCTTGTATGCGAAGAGTGCTTCGATATAGACAATCCTCAGCTTCAGATCGGCAGGTACGTCAGAGGCGAGGCTATTGCGCTGGAGAATCCAAGAACTGCTTCGCAGCAGAATCCGCCGACACGAGAGTATTTTGGCTGGAACCCTGTGCTGCCGAACAAGATCTACGTTACTCTAGGGCGGGTTACAATTACGGTCAGCTAGGGAGAAGGCATGCCAAAGTTCAAGAAAGAAAAGAAAGTCGTAAGGGCGCAGGCGGGGGCCTTCACTGGTAGTTCCCCTATGAAATTCCCTGACCAGGAAGTTCAGTCCCCCGAGAGGCAAGTGGCTGGCGCCCTTGGCAGGGGAATCACTGGAGCCAGTAGGTTTCTTATTGGGCTAATGGGTGGTGATCCAGATCTTCCTCAAAGGATTGAACAGGAAAAGCTGAACAAGCAACTTGAATCCACAGGAAGAAGGTCCTTGGATCTGACTAAAGGAATGACTGCCAGCATGCCGAAGCCAACTCCTCCGGCTTCTCGTCGTGGTGTATCTGGCAAGGCCTCTCCCAAGCCTGATGCTGTTGGCAATCTCTATATGGATGAATTCAAGAGCAGGTTCCCGGAGCCATCTCCTCAGCCTCAAGCCAATGTGGCTAGCCCCACGGCTGCTCCGCCTGCTCAAATGATCTTCATGCCTAAGCAGATTGACTTGTCTGACATCTTTGGTAGGCGCAAGTATTCTGAATCTGCCACCGCTTCTACTGGCACTCCTGCTGATATGGCGAAAGCCGCAGGCGAGATCCCCAAGACCAAGGCTGGCCTCAAGAAGTTCATGCAGGAGTACGGCAAGTTCATTGCTCTCGGCGCTATGGCTGGTCAAGGTGGCAAGGGCGGTCAGATCGCTGCCCCGATTATGGCGGCGCTGCCTGGGCTGATCGAGATAATGAAGAGCAAGAAGAAGTCTTCCGGGGGTGAACCTCCGAAGAAAAGCGAAGGCGGCGCTATCCGCAAATTCAAAGGAGGTTCCATGAAAGGGAACTCGAAGAACTCGATGGACAGCATGCTCACCCCCAAGTACGCGAAGGGTGGCAAGACGGACAAGATGGGCAAGGCTGCTGGTGAAATGCCGCAGCACAAGAAGATGGCGATGGGCAAGCCCACCCCGCAAAGCACTGGTCAGAAGTTCGCTAAGGGCGGCGCTGCGAAGTACGCTGGCGGCGGCATGTGCAAAGGCTACGGCATCTCGAAGAAGATCCGCCCGACCGGCCCGATGAACTAACCCTGGCGCTATCCTAGGAGAAGGCCAGAAATGACATACGCTGAACTCAAAGAGCAGATCAAGGATTACGTCCAGTCCGAGGAAGCCACGTTCCTCGCGAACCTGGATGTCATTATCCAGCTTGCAGAGCAGCGTATCAACAGGGATGTGAAGTCTCCAGACTCTCGAAGCACTTCTACTGGAACTGCGACTACTCAGACGATCACCACGCCTAGCGACTTTGTGATGCCACTGAGTTTGTTTGTGAGTATCGGTGGAATTGAGACTGGACTTCTACTCAAGGAGCCTTCGTATTTGACGGAGGCCTTTGGCGTAACCGCTTCGTCTGCTGGGTCCAGCGGATCTCCGGCGTACTACGCTATCCTGTCGGCTGGGGGTGGCTCTACGACAATTCTCATAGCGCCATCCCCTAGTTCATCTTTGGGGTACACCTTGTACTACTACAAGACCGCTGACACGATTGTGGGCGCTGATAGCAACACAACTTGGGTCAGCAACTACTTCCCGCAGACTCTCCTGTACGGCTGTCTTGTAGAGGCGTACACGTTCCTGAAGGGCGATCCCCAGATGCAGCAGCAGTACGAGAAGCTGTATCAGCTTGGTCTGATGGAACTCAAGAATGTCGCTGAGGACGAACAGCGGATGGACAACTACCGGAACCCCGATAGCAAAAGGAACATTGGCTAAACATGGCATTCACTGGTAGCTATGTAACGAACTCATTCAAAGAGCAGCTTCTGCTTGCTGTTCACGACTTCTCAACGGATGTCATCAAGATTGCCTTGTACTCAAGCGCCGCTACGATTGACAGTTCGACGACTGTCTACAGCACGACGAACGAGATTACCGGCACTGGATACACTGCTGGCGGAAAGACTCTGACCTGCACTGTCACGCTGACGGGCAACTACGCCATCCTCGACTTTGCCGATGTGAACTGGACTAGCGCCACATTCACCTGCCGGGGCGCTCTCGTCTACAACTCCTCGAAATCCAACAAGTCCATCTTCGTGCTGGACTTCGGCACTGACAAGACGGTATCCAGCGGCACGTTCTCTATCCAGTTCCCTGTTGCTGATGTGAACAACGCAATCGCTGTGATTAGCTCGGTGACAAACTGATGCCTCCCACATACACCTCAAACAACAAGATCAAGAAGATCGCCACGGGTGACGAGACGGGTACTTGGGGAACGAGTACCAACACGAACTTCGACCTGTACGACACTGCTATCGACGGCGTTGTCTCGATCTCTCTGTCTGGGACAAGTACTACCCTCACCATCTCCCCCGGCGCTGCTGCTAGCCCTGACGGCAGAAACAAGATTCTGATCCTGGGCGGATCTCCTAGCGGCACGCATACGATTACCATTGATCCGCCGGAAGTCGAGAAGCACTACTTCATCCAGAACAACACGAACCAGAGCGTCATCATCACACAGGGTAGTGGCGGGAGCGTCACTATTGCCGCTGGGTACTCTTCTGTCGTGTATTGCAATGGCGCTGGATCTGGTGCCGCAGTTGCTGAGGTATTCACGAAGTTCAAGACTACCGAGTTCAGCGCCGGAACATATACTTCTGCCGCTGCTCTTGCCGTAAAGCCTGGGACGAACTCCACTTCCGCCATTGCCTTCCAGACTTCTGGTGGCACTCAGATTGCCGCTATCGACAGCACGAACAGCAGGTTTGGTGTGGGAAGCATTGCTCCGACAGCGCCATTCTCTGTCTCTGGCGCTAACTCCATATCCGCCCCTTCCTTTACTGGAATTCACTTGATTGGCGATGGAATCACTACTAGCTCCAGGATCTCCATTGACGGAGTTGGTAATGCTGGTTGGTTTCTTGGGAGGCTCTGCCTTGGCACTGCATCGTCTCCGTCTGCGGTACTCTCTTCGGCTTTCCTTTCTGCCTTTACTGGTCGAGGGTATCTAACCAGCGCATACTCTACGAGCGACTTGGGTCAGGTTGCAATTCAGGCCGAGGAGAACTACACGAACTCCACTGCGGCTACCGGGATCGTTTTTAGCACCACCGCTCCTGGGTCTGTAGCTTTTCAGCAGGTAGCCAGGATTGACGGCGGGGGTCGCTTCATTATCGGGCAGCAGGTCGCTGGCGGTCTAGGCAACCAAACCTCTGGCCCCAGTGTTGGGATTGAGCTTCAAAGCACTACCAGGGCTATTCTTCTCTCCCGCATGACGACGACTCAGCGGAATGCCATGACTGCCATCAAGGGAATGATTATCTACAACACCGACACGGACACGTTTCAGGGTTGCTATCAAATATCTCCATCTGTTTTGTGGAAGGATCTCTAATGCCAACGAGCTTCTCTTGGAACATCAAGGTCATGACGGTAAAGCCAGTCGAGGGTAGCTTGACTGATGTCGTTATCGTAGTCTACTGGGATCGGCTTGGATCTCGCGTCAGCAACAGCGTTACGTACAATGCGTCTCGCTCTGGCATGTCCAACCTCGGCACTCCGGATCCGTACAACTTCACCCCCTACGATCAACTGACAGAGAATCAGGTGATTGGCTGGGTGGAGACTTCTCTCGGCACTGAGCAGCTTGCCCTTATCGATGCCAGTATCGACAAAGACATCGACAACCAAATCAACCCACCTGTGGAGGTCCTGCCGCCCCCGTGGCAGCAGTAATTCTATGCACGCTGACTTCATTTCCAAGCTCCTGCACGGAGTCACCGCAGCGCACATGCTGCACCTGATGACGAAAGGCCCCGGCGCTTATGCTCGGCACAAGGCTCTCGGGTCTCTCTACGATGGGCTGTCTGATGCCGCCGACTCTCTTGCTGAAGAATGCTTCGGTGTTCACGGTGTGCCTACGTCATTCCCTAGCGAAAAGTTTGTCTGCCCCAAGGATCCTGTAAAGTTCGTCTCTGAACTCTACGAGTACGTCACCAGGAACCGCAGCCAGATGGGCGACGAGAGCCACATTCAGAACTCTATCGACAGCATCCTTACGTTGCTGGCAAGCACCAAGTACAAGCTCGAAAACCTCGCATAAGGAGCGCCATGTCTTTCTTCGGGAAACTCAAGTCCATCTTCTCTCCGTCGAAGCTGGCTGTCGTTAAGGGTGTTGTCGGCACCGTGTACCCTGTTGTAGAACTGATTGCCACCATGACCCCTACGAAGGCTGACGACGAGATCATCGCCTGCGCCAATCTGATCGGGGTTAAGGACTTCATTCTCTCTGAACCGGGTGAATCCGGTAAGATGCTGAAAGAGCTGGCAATCAAGGCTGCTCAGAAGAAGATGAAGAACGTGCCAGTCGAGGTCATTGCCAGGGCGGTTGAAGCAGCCTACCAGCAGATGAAGGCCAAAGACTCGCTTTAAGGAGTTTGTGTGCCGCTGATTAAGATTCAGCCAAGACAGGGGATCGTTAGAGATCTTACGAACTACGCTAACGAGGGTGGTTGGTACGACTCGGACAAGGTCAGGTTCCGCCTGGGGTTTCCTGAGCAGATCGGTGGCTGGGTCAAGTACGTCACCTCCACATTTCTCGGCACTTGCAGGAGCCTGCACCAGTGGTTCACTCTCGACCTGGAGACCTACCTTGGAGTCGGGACGAACCTGAAGTTGTATGTAGAGACCGGGAACACCCTCTACGACATCACCCCTATTCGCAGAACGGTCACGCTTGGGTCCAACCCATTCAACACCGTAGACGCTGGCAGTAAGTATCTACTCGTCAGCGACACAAGTAACGGCGTAGTACTCAACGACTTCGTCACATTCTCTGGCGCTACTACATTCGACACTGTGTTCACTGCGGCGCTTCTTAATGCTGAGTTTCAGGTTGTGGAAGTTGTCAGCGCCAACCAATACAAGATCCTTGTGAGTGGCGCTAGTTCTGGCGCTTCCGCTGGTGGAGTGACTGGTGGCGGGGCTTCTGTATCCGCTGCCTACCAGATCAACACTGGCCTGGACTCTCAGGTGTTTGGCGGTGGCTGGGGCGCTGGTCCCTGGAGCCGGGGTGGATGGGGGTCTGGGTATTCGATTGGCGTTCCCTCTCAGCAGATCAGACTCTGGTCCCAGGACAACTATGGCGAGGACCTGATTACCAATGTTCGGGGTGGCGGCATCTACTACTGGACAACCTCTGGCGGGAACCCAACTGCCGTTCGCGCCGTGGAACTGTCCTCCATCTCTGGTGCCAACGAATGCCCTACTGTTGCCAACAAGATCCTCGTCAGCGACATCGACAGGCATGTCATTGCTATCGGCCCTAACCCTGTATTCGGCACAACACAGGATCCTCTCCTGATCCGGTGGTCTTCCCAAGAGGACTACCTCGACTGGGAACCTCGCACAGACAACACTGCTGGAGACTTCAGAATCTCCAGCGGGTCTGAGATCATTGGGTGCCACGAAACGCAGCAGCAGATCGTGGTGTGGACTGACGTAAGCACGCATGTCATGGCGTACAGCGGCCCTCCCTATACGTTCTCTGTTAATCAGGTGAGTGACTCTGCCTCTATCATCTCCCCCAACGCTGCCGTAGACGCACGAAGCATTGTCTTCTGGATGGACGTAAACAATTTCTACCAATACGCTGGATCCATTCAGGTCCTGCCGTGTCCAGTTCGCGACTACATCTTCAAGAACATCAACCTTGAGCAGCGGTATAAGGTGTTCGCCGGGGTCAACTCTCTCTACAACGAGGTGATCTGGTTCTACCCGTCCGCCAACTCAGAGGACACCGACAGCTACGTTATCTACAACTACGACGAGCAGGTGTGGTCTGTCGGCACTATGAACCGCACTGCTTGGCTGGACTCTGGGTATAACACATACCCCCTTGCCACGAATCGAATCGCTGCTTCTGGCGCCGAGACGAACACGACAGGGTACATCTATCAGCACGAGACTGGATATGACGATGACGGTAGCCCCATGGTTTCGTATGTTGAATCCAGTGATCTCGACATCGATGACGGCGAACAGTTCTCATTCGTCAGCAGGGTGATCCCTGACGTTATGTTCCGTGGCACTTCTGGCACTCCAGCCATCAGCATGTCCTTCAAGTACAGGAACTACCCAATGGAGTCGTTCACCAACGGTCCTACGGTCACAGTTCAGAACGGAGACACACAGAAGGGGATCCGCATTCGCGGCAGGCAGATGGCCTTCAGGGTCTCTTCTAACGGGTCTCAGGTTGGCTGGAGGCTTGGTGCCAATAGATTCCAGATACAGCCGGATGGCCTGAAGTGAACAAGAAGACACCCAAGCAACTCATCCCTACAGCGCCATCTGAATACAAGAAAGACTACCTGGATCTTGTTGTTAGGGCGCTTAACCTGTTCATGTCTGACGATGCGAATCCAGGTGATCTGGTGTGTGCCTCGATGTCTGTGATCAACCCAAGTGAATCAGGCTATGGGCTGAGAAATGGCGATGTGTATGTTGACGCGAACGGCTTTCTGAAAATGGTTAGAGCAGGAGAAGCATACGCGCCAACCAATCAGTTCCGTGTCAAACTGGGAACGGTTACGGTATCAATCACATGAAGAATAAAGGTATCGGCGCTCTTGCAGAGCAGGTTGCCTCGAAAGGCAGGAAGGGCGACTCCACCCTGCTGCATGTTCAGCCTGAGGAGTTGGCCGGTATCGCCGCTCTCTTGGGAGAGGATCTGACGATCAACCCGGAGACGGGACTGCCTGAGGCCTTCTCGTGGAAGAAGTTGCTGGGTGCAATTGGTATCGGCGCTGCTGCTGCTCTTACGGGTGGCGCTGCTGCCGGTATGCTCCCGGCTTGGCTTGGCGGTGGGTCTGCTTTGGGTGGAATTTTTCAGACCCTCGGCACCGTTGGTAAGGGCATCATCCCGAAGATTCTGGCTACTACCGCTGCATCTCAAGCTGTCGGTGCCGCTACGCCAGACTCCAAGAAGCAAAACCAGCAGCAACTCAGCGATGCTCAGAAGTGGAAGGAAATGACCTCTGCTCCTGAACTCAAGCGCCAGCGTTTCATGACTGATTTCTATGCGCCAGTCGCACGGCAGGATCAACAGGCGCAGCCTCGCTCTACCGAGATTTCCGCTGCCCTGCCTATGGGAGTCGTGGACTTGGGGAGCATGACCCAGCGCCGATTCCCTGTCGGCATCGAACAGGTATACGATGTTCAGCGGGTTGCCGAAGGCGGCAAGCTAGAGCCAGAAGAGCAGAAAGCGCAGCAGATTATCCGTGACGCGATGGATGCGATTCGCGGCGAGGGTGACGATCCTGAATCTGCTCTTAACACCTACCTCGCTTACTACGGGAAGGAGGCGCTTCAGGATCTGTACAAGCGCATGTCCGGCGAAGAGGAGCAGGAAGGCGAAGAGCAGGATGACGAGGAATACAACCCACCTGAGGGCATGGTAAAAGGCCCAGGCAATGGCATGGATGACATGGCTACGGCCCGTATGGCGCATGGTGGTCAGAAAGTCCTCCTGTCGAATGACGAGTTTATCATACCTGCTGATGTTGTGTCAGGGCTTGGGGATGGTAGCAGTGAAGCTGGTGCCAGGAAGTTGTACGCGATGATGGATCGTGTTCGTAAAGACAGAACAGGCACGACCAAGCAGCCTGGAAAGATCAAGGATGGCAGGGTTCTCCCTGCGTAGGAGTAGAGATGGCAGATCCGCTTCAGACTCAAGTTCAGGTTCAGGATATCCCCGAGTATCTCCGGGACTATCGCTCGGCGCTTCTCAATGCCGCTTTCCAGAGTGTCTTCAGCAAGCCGTTTCTGGAGAACAACTTCCGTGGTGCCACTTGGTATACGGGTGGGGCGCAGGGTCAGCCTCCCCAGGCTCCTCCTCCTGCCTCTGGCGCTGGCGGTGGCGCTCCTGCTGGCGGTGGCGACACTCGCACCGATACTCAAGAGATGGATAGCGGAATCGCCAAGGCCTTGGCTATGGCCTCCGGCCAGATGCCGAAGATCCTGGGCATGGTTTGGGATCCGAAGACCCGCACCTACATTCCTGAGAAGTACAAGCCCGTTGTGGCGATGGCTGGAGGTGGTGACCTTGGCGAGTTGATCGACAAGTATGCCGCTATTCGGGCGCAGGCACCGGAGACCTTGAAGGGTGAAGTTGTTGAAGATTCTGGAGCGCCCCAGGATGATCTGCTCAAGTCTATTCTCTCTGGCGCTGTCAGGAATCCCGTTATCAGGGGTCCGTTTGGTGAGCTTGGCGGTGGTGGAGATGCTTCTACCTGGAGCGTTCCCGGTATCTCTGGCACCAACGTGAGTACCTACCAACCTCAGCCCAACATCTCTAGCGGCGTATCTGACTCTGGATCTAGCACCTCGACCCGTGGGCCTGTTGCTGCGACTGGTGCCGGAAGCAATGTTGGCACTGGATCCCGTGGCGCAACGAGGGCTACCGGATCTACTGGGATTACTCCTGGTGCATCCACTCCGTCTCGGCCTCAAGGTGTGATCGGCGCTCCCCCTGTCGGGACCTCCTCTTCTGCTGCTGTTCTGCCTCAGTTTGCTTCTGGCGCTGCCGGGACTACCGCTGAATCCCAGGGCGCTGGTGGGTACAACCCGGCTCAGTACGCTACTGATCAGCAGGCTGCTGGTCTCGCCTCGCTGCTTGGTGCTGGAGTTTCCAGGACGAATCCAGTCGGTCCAGTTGCACCTCCCCCGCAAAACATTCTGGACTTTGGAGATGGCGCTCAGTTGAATGCTGGCCTTGTGCAGCAGGCTCTGGGGAATATCACTGTTGATGGCGTATCTCGCGCCAGGACTCCTAGCGAGATGACGCAGTCTCTTGCTGGGCTTCGTGCTGAGATTGCTGCTGGGGGTGGGGATACTTCTCAGATCGACAGGCTTATCCAGCAGAACACCCAGGCCTATACCTCCGGCGCTGCGACATCTCCGATCGGGAGACCTGCTGCTTCATCGGGTCAGTCGTCGGTTGCGGCACCCGTTGATCGAAGGGGCGGCGCTGGCGACTCTGGATTTGACAGAACCAAAAATCCTCCAGCTGATTTCAGCGGAGATATTGGCGAACCTATCGCTGGACGCGGGGCTGATGTATCTGGTGTTCGCGGTCTATCTCCTGCTTACATGGCGCAGGCGGACAAGAGAGGTGGGGCCAGTGAGGATGAGAAGTACGCACTTCAATCTCTTTCTTATCCAATCGCCACTACCGCCCGCAATGCTCAGGAAGAAGATGAGTGGGTTCGCAAGAACACCGAGGGATACGCTGGCGGCGGCACTCTCGCTCGGTTCGACATCGGTGATGACGGCAAGGTAAGGAACTACCGCAAGGGTGGCGCTATCAGGAAGAATGATGGCGGTGGGTTCGGCATGGCCCAAGCGACTCCCCCTCCCCAGAATCTAGGTGGATTTGGCGTGGCCCAGACCCCGACGAGCGGAGGCTTTGGCGGTCCCGGTGGGGCTGCTGGGTTCTGGAACATGGTGAATCCGAACGCTCAGGTTGGCACTTCGATATTCAATGCGCCTCCTGTGTACGGTGGTCAGCGAAACCTGACGATGGGTGGAGATTTCGGTCAATACACCCCTGGAGTTGGGTACACCGTCAGCAACCTTACTCGCGGCGCTCTTGGCAACCTTGGCGATCTTCCCAGTGTCTACGGGAAAATGATCGGTGCCGACAAGCAGGAGTACACTGGCATTCTTCCTGGCACTGACTTCGGCAAGGGCGTGTCGAATGTGAATTGGGCTGCGGATATTGCCGGGACTTCCGCTGGCGCTGGCCTAAACCTCCTCGATCAGCTTGGCCTTACTGGGATGGGCGCGGCCCCCAAGGAGCAAGAGAGCTATTTGATGGAGAAGATGGGGGACATCTCGAAGATGGGGATCGGATCTCCTATCTCTGTCTCCAATCTTTCTGCTCCTCAGATGCAGATGCCTACTGGCGTAACCGCTGGCAGGACCCAGGTCGGTGAGTTCGGCACTCCCCAGGCTGAACAGTACATGTCTCCGTACCAACGGGCTGTCACTGAAACCCAGAAGCGAGAGGCCCAACGTCAGGCCGCTATGCAGAAAGCTGGCCGAAGTGCTGCCGCTGTGCGCTCGGGTGCTTTCGGTGGCTCCAGGCAGGCTATTCAGGAAGGCATGGCCGAGGAAGCTCTTCAGCGCCAGTTGGGTGATATTGAGGCGGCAGGTACTCAGCGTGCATTCGAGTCTGCTCAGGCTCAGTTTGAACGCGACCGGGCTGCTTCTCTCGCCTCCCAGCAGGCAAACCTTCGGGCGAACCTGGAGGCTCAGTTGGCCAATCAGCAGGCTGGACTCACGGCTGGTCAGGCGAATCTTGGCGCTGCTATCGGGACTCAGCAACTCGGCACCCAGGCTGGGCTGGAAGCCGCGAAGGCTAATCAGGCCGCAGGTCTTGGCATCAGCCAGATGCAGCTTGATGCGATCAAGCAGGCTTCGGCGGAAAGACAGCAGGCTAGGCAGCAAGCCTTCGGCAACAAACTTGCGGCGCTACAGCAGGCGCAGGCTGGCGCTCAAGGTCTGGCTGGTATGGGCGGCACACTGATGGGCATCCCTGGCATGGCACAGCAGCTTGAGCTTCAGCGTCTTGCCGCTATGCAGCAGGGAGGTGGGTACATCGACGCCCTTACCCGTCAGGCTATGGATCTCCAGTACCAAGACTTCATCAATCAGCAGAACTTCCCGTATCAGCAGATGAACTTCCTGTCTGGGATCCTTGGCGGGGTGCCGACTGGCATGCAGGTTGAGGGTGTCCAGTTTGCCCGTCCCGCTGGCGGTGGCCTGAGCGGCCTCCTCACTTCCGGCGCTGGTCTACTGATGAATCAGTTGAACAAATAACACTAGGTGAAGCATGAATCTCGTTAAGGCAGCAGACGATCTCAAGAACCTTTCGGACCAGCAGCTTATGGCGGCTGGGCAGAATCCCGTTGCGATCCCTCCTTATCTGGTGCTTGCCGAGATGAAGCGCCGGGAACAACTGAGGGCCAGCTTTGCCAAGGCGCAGCAACAGCAGCAGCCGCCTGTAATCCAGCAGGTGGCGCAGAATCTGGCGCAGGGTCAGCCTCAGCAGCCACAGCAGCCTCAACCGCAGGGCCAGGGCATTATGCAGGCGATGCCGCAGGGTGCCGTAGGTATGGCAGGTGGAGGTCATGTTGCTCGGTATGCTGACAAGGGGAGGGTTACCGCTCCGACGCAGCCTGCTATTGACCCGTTCGTGGCTGACCTGATGAAGAAGCAGTCGGACATCTATGCGTCGATGTTATCTGCCCCGGCCCCTCAATCTACCGCAAGACCGGATCTGGTTCTCTCTCAGGCTGACATTGAGCGCCAGTACAAGGGCAAGAGTCCTCTTGAACTGATGAGTCAGGCTGAGTCTCTCTATGGGAAAGGCGACTACTCTGCTTACGAGAACTTCCTCAGGGGCCAGATGGAGGAGGCCAAGTCCAGGAAGGTTCGACTGGGCGACGCCTTGATTGCTGCTGGCGCTGCGATGGCCTCCAATCGAGACCCTAGAGTTGGGCTTGCAAGCGTTCTGGCGCAGGGACTTGGTGCTGGCGCTCAGTCGTATCGCCAAGCCGAAGAGCAGAAGAAGAAGGACATCCAGACGGCGATGCTTGCCCAGGTTGCTCTCGACAAGATGAAGCGCGAGGAGCAGCAGCAAAGGGCTGGGTTGGCTATGAATCTGGCGCAGATGGATAGCGGCAAGCTGCTCACCATGCTTCAAACCCTTGAGGCAAACAAGAGGAGTATGAATGAAGATCTGCAAAGCGAAACGCGAGAGTCGCGGCAGAGAGAATTGCAGATTAAACTCGCCCAGATCAGCGCCATTCAGAACCAAATTAACAACGCCTTGCAGCATCAAAATAGGATGAGTGAGATCGGCGCTCAACTGGCCGGGCAGAAGGATATTGCCAGGATTTCTGCTGGCGCTAGGGGCCTCGGCAGTTCCGACCCCAGAGTTATCAAGTTGAATGCGCTCAAGTCTCAAGATGCTTCCCTGAGGGGCAAGCTCAATATCCTCAACGATCAGATGAAGAGCCTTCCCCCTGGAAGAAGGGGCGAGGCCGACAGGGCTAAACTCAGGGAGCAGATCAGCTCCACAACGATTCAATTGAGTAATCTTCAGGATGCGATAGCTAATCTGGCTGGCATTGAAGCCATCGATCCTCTCGTCGGGCAAGACTGAGGTCGTCTTCCTGTACCATAGCTCTTAGGAAGGCGCATGGCTACCAAAACAATCTATCTACGAGGGTTCGGCTACATGGAAGTTCCAGCCGAACTCACAGGGAGAGAACTCGCTGAATACGCTACCAAAGAGGCGAGGAAGTCGATGCCGTCTCTGGGGCGACCTGTTGCGCCGGAAGAACCCGAGAAGAAGCCAGAAGTGTCTCTGCCTATGCAGGTTGCTGCTGGTATCGCTGGTCTTCCTGCTGGCCTTGCGTCTGGCTTAGTAGGCAGCACGCTTGAAGGTATCGGTGGTTTGACTGGGATCAAGCCTGTAGAAGAAGCTGGCGCTGCTGTTAACGAGTACATTCAGGAGAAGCTGAAGCAGGCTGTAGGCGAAGAGGCGGCTGCTTCCAGAGGCGCTCAGATCGGCCAGACTATCGGCGGTATCGCTTCCTTCTTTACTCCTGGCGTAGCTGCCAAAGTTCTTGGTGGCGCTGGCAAGTTGGTGAAGGCCGCTCCGTACCTGACTGCCGCCATGTCTGGCGTCCAGGGTGCCGGAGAGCAGGTTGAGCGCATGCGGGAGCAGGAAGCGCAGGGTGAAGTCATCGACCCGGCGCTTCGTCAACTCTATGCTCTTGGGGCTGGCGCTGGCACCGCTGCGCTGGAAGCTGTTCCGTTTGGCGAGGCGCTTGGCCGCTTTGCTCCGATGAGGAGAATCCTCGGCGCTATCCCTTCTTCTGTTGAGGCTGAGGCTTTTGGCCGTGCCGCTGACACAACGCTAGGCAAGCGACTGCTCGAGGCTGGCATTACTGGTGTGGGTGAAGCTGGCACCGAAGCGGCGCAGCAGGTTCTCCAGAATGTGATCGAGAAGCAGTACAACGAGCAGCAGGCTGCGCTTGAAGGCATTGGCGAGGCTGCGCTGCTTGGAGGTATTGCTGGTTCTGCCCTTCAGGGCGGTGCGCAGTTGTACCGGGATCACTATATCCGCAAGAATATTTTTGGCGGAAATCTTCTCGCAAATCGCCCATCCAGTGCTTCTCCCGAGCTTGAGCGGGGCAAGAGAACTGCTGTCCAGATTCGCAATGGGGAGATCTCCGTTGTTGAAGGCGAAGATCAACTGGCAGAGCGGCGGGCCGCTACTGAAGCGGCGCTCACCCAAGCCGACCAAGAAGCGGAAGCCAACAGAATCGCCCAAGAGGAAGCCGCCAGACAGTTGGAGCTTGAGCGCCAGGGCCAGATTAGGAAAGAGTACCGTGAATCTCGGAGCCAGGAACGGCTTGCGGACAGAGAGGAGCGAATCAACTCCTTGCCAGACTATCCTGGGTTCCTTCCTGATCCAGCGGTGAAGCCTGTTGAAGAGTGGTCTCCGTTACAGCGAAACATCCTGAACAATTATGTCCAGGATATGACTCCAGAGCAAACCAAGATCTTCGATGACATGACCCCGGAAGAGACTCGGTCTTTTGTGGATAAGAGTCGGTCGAAGGAAATCTCAAAAGAGCAGGCGGCTGAAGAGGCATCCCTCAAGAACGCATATGCCCAAGAGGGATTCGACAACTTCATTCGCCAAAGGCTTTCTGCCAAGATCAAGGTCGATGAGAACTTCGGCATTGCATCCGATCTGGCGCGGTCTGAATTCAAGAAGCCGCTTGGGAAGTTGAAGGACTCTGAGCTTATTGCCCTTGGCGATCTGATTGATGTTCGCAGATCTGAGATCGAATCCCAGAACCAGGAACTAGCGAAGAAGGCGCAAGAGAGGACTCAGGCAAACGTCGAAGCCGCTGCTGTTGGGTTGCCTGAGTTTGGAGATCCGGTCTACAAACTTCAGAACAGAGTCGCATACACCCGATTCGGTACTCAGTACAAGAACCTCTCCGATATAAACAAGGGACGAGTTAATTCCCTAATCGAGAGCGGCCAAGGGAAGACCGTTACCCCCGAGGAGATCGCGGAAGAAGAAGACTTCAAGACGCGCGAAACCCTCTACAACAGGGATGATTATAGATCTGTAAAGAAGGAACTCGGCGCTACCGTAAGGGATGAGAGTGGGCTGATACCCGTCGGCCCTGATACCGTCTACGCCGCCACAAAGACTGCCGCTGAAGACCCCACAAGCACCATTAAGCCAACTCGTGCCACATCGAAAGAGATGTTCAAGCACATGATTGAGCGTGGTGATGTGGTTGAGATTGAAGGCAAACAGTATCTCAACGAAGGCGCTCCTGGCCCCAGGTTTGAGCTTCCGATCAGCAGCAACCCGAACATCGAGCAGCAGCAGCGTGCGTTCAATCTTGAAGAGACTGAGCGCGTAATCGCTCCTGAGATCAGGGACGCACTCAAGCGCCGGAACCTGAGCGACCTCTTCACGATTGGCCTCTCTGAGAAGATCGAAGACACTCCCAACCTCGGCCAGTATTTCAACCGGGTGATCAGGCTCTCTGTGGCACCGGAGGGCAAGGTTCGTTCGGTCAAGGAAATGATCGGGTCGATGGACCACGAGATCGTTCACGGCATGCGTGAGGCCGGGTTGATCAGTGATCCTGAATGGGCGCTGCTTACTACTAAGTTCAATGCAGACACACTGAACGACGAACAGCGCGAGAAGTACACGCAGCTTTACAAGTCTCAGGGCATGAACGATCAGAAGATCAAGGAAGCCCTGGACGAAGAAGCTGTCGCAATGAAGGCGAAGGAGTTGAACGACATCGACCCCAAGCGCCTCGATCCGTCCTCTCTTTCGCTGATCAACAAAGTCCGGTACTTCATGGACTTTGGGCGCAACACTGCTGCCCTTGGATACAAGAGCGCCGAGGATGTTTTGGCTGCGATCAAGTCTGGCGACATCGGCAAGCGTGGCTTTACCTCTGAGTTCGAGTTGGTTGATGGTAAGGTGAAGCGTGTTGGCATGAAGGAGGTCTCTCCTCGCGTTGGCGGGCAGCAGGATGTAGAAGTAGAGACCAAGGTATACGGGGAGGAAGAAGAGGCCGCTGACGAGAAGTATCAGAAGGCGCTCTCTGGTCTAGCCTCGAAGTTCGACCGGAAGACTCCGATCAAGAACCCCCAGCAGTACCTGATCCAAGATCTCGACATCGCGCCGGAAGATGTGGATGGGATCATCAAGCGAATGATGAGCAGTGGGGATATTGTCAGGGTTGGCAAGTCCCGCTACATCTCCGACAAGGCCAGGAAGTCTATCGAGACTGGCGCTACTGCTCCCGCCGTGGCAGGCCCGGTAACTCAGGCCACGGCTAAATCAGTTGAAAAAACTGCCACTCCCGGCAAAGCAGAACTCGCACCCTCTCAATCCCAAGCGGTCAAGAACGATCCCCTCGCCAATCCCCAGGGTTCCGGCGCTGTCACCCCGTTCTTTGTAAAGAAGCAGCCCAAGGGAATCATTGACAAGATCAAAGACACTTTCAAAGACAACCTCTCCAGGCAGAAGATGGTGGACAGGTATGATCCAGTTCGCTTGATGGCGATTGAAGCCTACTCCAAGACTGGCGACAAGAGGTTCCTTAGCGCCGCAGAAGGTTCGTATCACTCTCTCCTGTTCATGGACAAAGCCCAGGACATGGCGCTGACTGGCCTTGAAACTGGCGGCTTCAAGCTGGAGGGAAGTATCCTTCTCGCTGCCGACAACCCTGAAATAGCTCCGCTCAAGATCTTCCAGCGCCTGAAAGAGAAGGGCAAGCTCGATGCGTTCTTCAACTTTGCTTACGCCAAAAGGTACAGAGATCTAAAGGCCGCTAACAAGGATCCTGGCGGCACGATCTCCGAACAGGATGTCAATCGTGAATACGACAGGTGGGTCAACGATAAAGACATAGACGCAGAGATCAAGAACTTCAAGCAGTACAACGACAACCTAGTAGATATCCTCCGCAAGAGTGGGTTCATCTCTGTGGGAGAGGCGAAAGCCTGGAAGTCTTCGTTCTACATCCCGTTCTACCGTATTCCTACGATCAAGACGCAGGACGGGACGGTCGATACTGGAGAGGTCGATGCGCCGAAGATGAACTCTCAGGTCACCAACCTCTCGAATCCCAAGGGGCTGACTGGCCGAGACCTCTCTGTCAATGATGCGATTGAGAACATCGTCGCCAACACCTACTACATGGTAGGCACTGCCGCGAAGAACTTCTCCGCAAGAAAGGTTGCCAGAGACGGCGTGCTGACTGGCTATATGAAGCCAATCGACAAGCCGGGAGATGCTGCCCAGGGTGCCAATGTGATAACCATTCGAGAGAATGGCGTCAAGAAGCACTATGAAGTCAGAGATGAGTCTCTGTATAACGCTGTGGCTGAATCCGGCTTCCCTGTCCAGGACGTTCTCAAGGGCATGGCGTTGGCTACCGAGGCTCTCCGTAGAGGCACAACCCTGTCTCCGACCTTCATCATCAGGAACACGATTAGAGACACCCTCCAGGCATGGACGCTTGGCCGATTTGGGAACAATCTCACGCCCCCGGCTAAAGAGATGTTCAAGGGAATCGAGATGGCATACAAGAACTCTCCTGAGTTCAGGGCGCTGAAGTCGGCTGGCATCTCTAGCTCTGGCCTGAGGAAGAAGAGCTTGTCTGAGGTTGCCAGGGCTATCCGGCAAGAGATCGGGGAGGAGCAGAAGAGCGCCCTCTCTAAGTTGTACGACACCCTTGAACGTGCCGCTGAGATCTCGGAATCCAGCACGAGAACCAAGGTCTATCAGGATGTCCTGGCTAAGACTGGTGATCGAGCGGAGGCGCTGTTCGCCGCCATGGAAACCATCAACTTCTCTCGCAAGGGAAGTTCCCGTGGTCTCCAGATTGCTATGTCGCTGATCCCGTTCTTCAACGCCAGAATCCAGGGCCTAGATGTCTTCTATCGGACCATGAGGGGCGAGAAGATGATGCCGAACCAAGCTAGCTCCGAGATGAAGAAGGCGGCTGTTACTAGGTTCCTGTACTTCATGGGGTTGTCTTCGATCTATGCCCTGCTCATGTCGGACCATCCGGCCTGGGTCAATGCCACCGACGAAGAGCGGGATTCCAACCTGTTCCTGCCAATCGACTTTGTCCCTGGAGTCCGTGAGGGTACGGCTATCAAGTTCCCCATCCCCCAGGAACTCGGCATTGTCAGCAAGATGCTGCCAGAGAGAATGGTCACCATGGTGCTTGGGCGCTCTGATGGCGCTGAGTTGGTTGACGCGATGAAGAGAGCAGTGCTGGATACCTTATCGTTCAACCCCATCCCGCAGGTTGCACTGCCTGCTGTTGAGGCCATGGCGAACTTCGACTTCTACACCCAGAGGCCGATTGAGAATCAGTACCTCGCCAGCCTGCTGCCGGAAGATCGCTACACCGAATACACTACCGGGGTTGCCAAACTGGCAGGCAAGGCCGCAGCGGAAACGCCTCTTCCGGTCTCGCCTGTGATGGTTGACCACCTCATCCGTGGATACTTCGGAACAAATGGTGCATATATTGCCGACGTAGTTGGCAGGGTGCTGGACATGGGGAGTGGAGCGCCGACGCCGGAAAGGCTGAGGTTCTCTGAGCCGTATCTCCTGCCCATCCTTGGCCCCCTGTTCAAGTCTCCTGACGGAAAGAAGGCTGTCGAAGATCTGTATATGATCGACGAAGCCGCGAAGATGGCAGTGACCACGCTGAAGGCATACTCCGAAAGCGGAAGGGATCTATCCGAGGCGAAGGAAGAAGAACTCTACACCTTGGCTGAAGTTGGGGAACAGGTCAAGCCAATCGTCGAAGAGATCAGGGAACTGAATCGCGCCAAGAGAATGATCCAGTCTGACCCCGACCTGTCCCCGAGTGAAAAGAGAGATGAACTGAACGACCTTCAACAGCAGATCATCTCTCTCGCGAAAGAAGCTCAGGAGTTCAAGAAGGAGATTCCTCTTCGACTCCGGTAGCCTGCTTCTCTGGCGCTGACACCCTGGTAGGCGTAATGTTGATGACAACCTTGCGCCTATCACCCCTTACATGCTTAACCGATATATCTTCAACCGAGTTGCTCGACATGCACTCGATTATGCACGCACGGTATAGCACCCTCAATACAGAATCAAGCAGCAGAGAGTAATCCTTCAGCTTGTTCCGGTCGTGATACTCGACCCTGAGGGATACTCCCTCTATCGGCAGGAACTTGATCTGCTTCGAGATCTGCTGCGCCACTCGATACAGGTCCTTGCTTGCTGTCTTGCTCAGAAGCATGTCCCCGGATTCGTTCTTCACGAACATAGTAATAGGAAACGACGGATCGTTTATCACAATCCTGATCGGCTTGAGCAGCGCCGGAAGAGACTTCCCTTCTTCTACAGCGTCTCCCACCTTCCGTCCCACGGTACGTCCTTGTTGTTCAAGTACTTCCATCTCGCTTTAGTCTCCCTCTTGTCGCAGTGTATAAATCCACCCTCGATAGACACACCAACTCCAAGGAAGCGCCGGAACTCCTCCACCTTTCTGTAGAGATCTTTCAGGCTCATGCCAGGGCTGTGGATATCTACCGCTACTCCCATCCTGTGCCGCCCAACTCTTCCCTTCTTGGTTACTTCCACAGGATGCAACTCACATCGATAACCGCTGGTAATTACAACTGGCGCTCCAAGGAAATCACGGAACTGCTGGAGTAGATCTACGAACTCCTGGCTCATCCCGTTCTTTCCGCAATGTTTGCAAGCAACCTCAGATACCTTGAAGTTCTTGGACACCATCCACGCTGGGCTTCTCTGTATCGTTTGCATAATACATTGTAACCCCTCGGCACACAGGATGCCATCTAGCCTCCCGTGAACCCAGGGGTCACCTGGGTAGTCTCAGTGGATGTCTAGCGTAGCGTTCTCTATTCCTCTCTCCTTTCTATTTAGATTTGGTCTCTTGACCATTAAAGATCTACCGGACTCCGGTAGAACCAAAACCGCCGGAGCCACGAGAGGACTCCGATAAACTCTGCGCCTGCTCGAAGGCGATAGGCTCGTACTTGGACAGCACCATCTGGGCAACCCGCATGCCCTTCTCGATCACGAACGGCTGATCTCCGATCTGCTTGTATCCATTCCAGCAGAGGATCACTCCGACCTCCCCACGGTATGCCGGATCAATTGTGCCGGGAGAGTTGAGGACTACGATACCATGCTTCAGAGCCAGACCAGAGCGGCTTCTGATCTGCGCTTCGCATCCAGGGGGGAGCTCGATGTGTAGCCCGGTCTTCACCACCTGCGGCTCGTTGGGGCGCAGGAACACCTCCTCGTCAGCGTACAGGTCCATGCCTGCGTCTTCCATAGCCCCGTGTGCGTAGACGGGGATCTTAACCGATGCACTTGTTGTCTTGAGTTTGACGATCATTCCATTCTCCATTCTTGGATTTGCTCTCTTCCCGCGCAGCCGCTCGGGCAGTCGGTCAAGCGCCCGCGACACGGCCAGCCGCGCGGTGTGGTCGACGCCAGCCCGCTCCTGCCACTCCAGCGCGCGGTGCGGGATGCCGCGAGTGCGGCGGCTGTGGGTTTGCCGCCGACAATGGTCGATGATCGCACGCTTCGCAGCGGATCCCTGCTGATGCAGCGGAGCCCGCCACGCGGCGATCTGCGCGACCTGATGCAACTCGTCGAAGTCGCAGCCATTCGGCGGCAGTATTCGCCGTGGCACTTGCGGTGAGCGCCCTTGTAAAGTTCTCCGCCCAGCCCGCAGTGGCGGCAGTGTGTTGCTTTAGGCGCGGCCATTACTTGCTCGCCTCTTTCGCCCGCCGTAGTGTGTAGATGAGGGTGTCGCCTACATACCATTTCCCGGAAAAGAACACATTCCAACCATCAGCACGCTCAACTCCAACATGGTTCTCCTCCGCCCACGCGATCAGTTCGATGATCTCGGCGGCTTGGGCGAACTTGTCGTTGTACAAATCAGCCTCGCGCACTTCGCGAGCCAACTCCCGCAGCTCACTCGCCATCATTGGGCACCTCCCGCGCGGGCGGCTCGGGCTCGGGCAGGTAGTGGGTGTAGCCGCAATAAATACCCACCTCCTTTTCATAAACCAAGCTAGTGTCCCAATACTCATCTACCCACTCACCGACCAAAAGCTGCTTCTTCTCCGGAGCCTCCACAATCGGCCTCCACCCGCTGGCCCGGATGATCTCGGCGGCGGCGCGTAGAGCCTTTGCTTTCCATTCAGCCTCTTGAAATTCCCAGACAGTTTTAGTCTCGGACTGAACCCTCACGTAGTCCACCTCAGCCCGGCTTAATGCGGCCAGCACTTCATTTCTGTCCATCACAGTTCCTCCTCCTTCACTCCCTCGGCCAGCAGCGCGGCGTGGCAGATGGCGGCAGATAAACTCTCGTGCCCATTGGGAGGAGCATCGCGATTCGTCATTGGGCCACGGTAGAAATCGCAGTAGTGCCGTCCGTTGGCAGGGCAAAGCATAACCGCGTGCCACCCGTTCTTCGCCATCGCCTCCAGCACCTCGCCCGCGTGGGAGAGGTTGGTGAGGGGGGACCAGTCAGATATGCGGGCGGCAACCTTGAGCGAACCAGCACTATGCTCTTGCTCCATCGGCACATACAGCGCGGTGTTGCGGAAGTGAACCCGCCACCCCATCACCCGCTCCGCGAGCATCCGCGTCTTCTCTGCGGGGGTCATTGGGCCTCCGTAACTGGATGCAGGGCGAGAACCACATACCCCGGCTCAATTCCCCATTGCCCACCAGTAAGGATGTATCCGATTTGGAACCTGAGCGTAGACATTTCCTTGCTCCCAAATGTGGGATTTCTTGGATCTGGAAGATACTCCGTCCGCACAAGTTCGACGATGTCGCCCTTTTGAAAGCCGCGATCATCGCGCCGGACCTCAAAGGTTTTGTCTCCGCGTTTAACCGCATCCCAGTACTGGGGAAGTGTTTTCAGTGAATGAGTTTGCGTCACTTCGCCTCCTTCCTTGCCGCGTCGATGGCGGCGGCGAGTTGGTCGCGCTCCTTCCGCAGCCCCTTTGCCACGCCGTCCTGCCTCTGCGCCTCGGCTACCGCCCGGTCGCGCTCCTTGCGAAGATCGGCGTTGGCCTGGGTCAGCCGCCGCAACTCCTCCCGCGCAACCTCCAGCTCCATAACAAGAGCATCTCGCTCCAGGATCGCTTGCTTCAGGTATAGCGCCTTGTCCTGCGCCTCCTCGTACGCATCCAGCAGTGAATCCCTGCCGTTGTTGACCTGGAGATAGGTGCCGTAGTTCTGTTTCCCCACTTCTGCCCGGCGCTTGATGTCTTCGATCACCTGCTCGTGGATCGGCTGGGTATCGTTAGGCTTTGGCGCTGGCTGCATCATCCACCTCCGGCGCGTTCATCTTCAGGTACTCCTGCTTCCGCTGCTTGCGGAGAACACAGGCGTCACGGTTCGCGGCACACCACGCAGCACCACGGTGCCACATCATCTCACGCGAGGGGATCTTGTGGTAATACTTCAGCACGAGGACCCCGATAACAATTGGCGCACACAGCGCGATGATCTCCATGTCACATCTCCTTATCGATTGCGGTTAATCCTACGGCTATTGCCGCCCAGGCATCCTTCGACACCTTGTACAGCATCCCGTTCTTTTTCGTACAGTTCTCTCCGTACAGCGCGGAGTATCGGTCGATGATGGCCTGCCGGATGTTTGCATCCTTGGCTTTCGTAGCTCCGCAGAGATTCATCTTCACGTCCTTGCGATACACGCGAGTGCTTCTCAGGCTGTGAGGATCGAGAGATTGAAGTATTCTCCCGATCCACACACACGTCTCAAACACTGTGGCACCTACTGCCATGCCATATGATGCAATCATCTCCACAGCTATGTCAATGTTGACATCCTGACAGATGTACTGCATGGTGTCGATCAGCTTCTTGTTCTCCAGGATCCCAAAGTCCTCGACGTACAAGTCCTTGCGCCGGATGATGGCGTAGGCAGATTGCACTGGGCCTGGATCAATTGCCAGAACTGCGCGGCCTGATAGCATCGACTGCATCCCTCGTGAATCCCGGCGAGAACTTGGCGTAAACTCGCTCGGTTATGGCAGTGCTGGAGTGTCCCAGCAACTTGCTGACCTTGATCAACGGCACCCCCTCACGAACCAAGTTCGTAGCAACAGAGTGCCGCATAATGTGTGGACTGAAGGACTTGTCCAGCCCGACTGAGGTGAGCAACTTGCGCCACCAATAGTTGGGTGACCCAGGACGCCGACCATGCTCGTCGCTTACCACGAGTCTGTTGTCAGCCGGATACCCAAGCTGTTGCCGTAGGTTCCACAGGTACGCATAGAGTTCCGCATTCATAGAGACATCCAGCGCACCCTTCTGCCTACTGCTTCTCTTGGCGCTATACCAGATCGTCTGGTTCTGGAGATCGATCTCGCCCCAAGTCAGGCGCATGATAATCCCCATCCGCTGTCCCGTGTAACAGAGAAGCATTGCCAGTGTCTTCATCCACGGTTCGTAGTGATCAGCGCCGTCGAGAATCATTCGCATCTGTTCCCAGGTAGCGAACTGTTTCCGTGGCGCTGACTCCTTTGGCATCGGAATGTAGGGCTGATGCGTGATCAGCCCCAGCTTCCGGCAGGTATTGATTGCCGCATTCAGTGCCTGAAGATCCCGGCGCAGGGTGCTGCTGGAATACTTCGACAATCCCTTCAGCGCCTCTCGAACAACAGAGGGCTTCAGGCTTTCAATGGCAATCCCGTCCAGCGCCTTTAGATGTTCATGCGCCAGTCTCTGTCGATTCCAGAAGAGAATGTCGTCGCTACATTCTCTCCTGTAAATCTCCCAAGCATCTCCCACCAGCATATATTATTCCTCCATGTATTGCTGGGTGACCAGCATAGTTCATGCCTCCGCTATTCCCAAGGGTTCTTCGAGGCAGACCTGTTAGCAGGCGCACCGTCACGAACGTACGGCTTCGACGCCTTCAGGCTGATGAACTGCGTACCCTTGGTGCTAGTCCGGTTCCACCCGGCAAGGTCCAGCTTGGCAGGCTTGCCGCCCTTCAGGTTGTCCACGAGGTACTTCACAACCTCGGCGCTCAACTCGATGTCACCCTTGAAGGCAGGGGCCTTGTCGTTCTGTGTCTTGTTGACGAACAGAATGCCACTGTCGGTGTAGTTCTTTTCCATGTGAGTTATCTCCTACTTGGCTTGCTTGTTTGCGTTGGCGAACACGGAGACTACCTCTTGCTCCCTGTCCGCAAAACTTACCTTGATGACGCCGATCTCTTTCTGATAGCGCCGCCAAACTTGCTTCACTTCATCCTTCGTCCCGCAGTGCTCAAGCTCTTCCTTGACCTGCGAGAGAAAGGCATCCACATCAATCCCCGGCGCATCCTGCTCTTGCGCCTGGGGCTTGGGCTCCGGCGCTTTCTTCTGGCGCTGAGGGACAACGTAATCCCCGCCCTTGTCGGCGCTGATCTCGTCCCGCTCGGGGTCGTCGCCAGTCTCAAGCTGGAACGTCTTGAGCAGGAAGTACTTGTTCGCTCCGGTCAGCGCCTTGTATACGCCCTTGTCCCCAACCGCACCTTTACTGGAGCGGTCGTTGCCGCACCCAACGAAGTGGCAAACGATCTCTTCACCGCTGGAGTGCAGGATTCTGTACTGCACCTTCACGGTCGTGTTGCCGAACTCGTCAGGAGAAGTATGCTCGATCACATCGGAGATGATGACAAGCTCGTTCTCGATCAGGTGAGGGCGCAGTGCCGCAAGGGCATCCCCCTCTGTCGCATACTTGTAGCCGTGGAACTCGTTCTTCCCGGCCTTCTGTACGAACGACACACCGCTCATCACCTTGAGGATGGCCTTCGTGATATTGCTAGTCCCCGTATTGGTCATCTGGATCCTTTCGTCCTAGAATCTGGTACAACTTCTCGCTCTGCTTCTGGTCGCACTGTTGTGCCACCCCGCAGTAGTTTGCTTGGCACTTCATTGGGATGCCGAACCGCTTCTCGACATACCCTCCCTTCACCATGCTTGCCTGGAACTCTGCTTCCGTCTCGGTTTCGCAGATCATCTTGGCACGGCTCTTGCCCTCGACCATCACCGCGAAGGAGTCAGGACCCCTCCACTGCTCCAGTCCGGTGCAGTATATCAGCCTTTCGCCCATCGCCTGAGACATCTCTGCCTCCTGGTGCAGCGCCACACGTTGCTTGATGTACGACTCCTGCTGCTCTTTCGGCCACAGATTGATCTCAATCACTTTCACCGCACACTCACCGTTACCCTGGCGCTTGAAGAGGTTCCGCCTGTAGTCTCGCATGATTGCCAGAACCGTGGCGCTGGTGACGATCTTTCCCGTAGAGCGCCGGATCAGATAGGCGTAGCAATTCAACTGCTGCTCCCACTCTGCCGCCAAGCCCTTGGCAATCTTTGAGGTGGTCGTAACCTTCCAGTCCCAGAGGTGAATCGTGCCGTCATCTTTGGTAGTCTGGAGGTCCGCCTGACCGGAGACAACCCAGCCGTTGACATCGACGAAGTACCGCTCCTCGACGATCCAATCGGGATTGTAGTCCTGAAGTGCGGCCTGGGCATGTGAGTGCCATGCCGTCCCAAACGAAGGCCAGACCATGTCTGCTACGTCGAAGCGGTTACCACTCTTGCTCAGGATCCGAACCCGTGGGGATTGGATCAGGCCCGTGACCGATATGTTTGCATTGCCCCGGTCGTAGGTGTCCGCCGTCAGCACCGCGCACACTGGCTCCGGTAGGTCGTGTCTGTTCCCGAAGGATCTCGTTGTATAGGGCATCTGTTGCTAGTCTCTTGACCGTGGTTTCCCTTTCAATCGCTGCTACTTTTAAATCCCGATGCAGCTTGTCGGGGATCTCAACTGTGAGCCGCGCCATGAAGACAGGATACAGGAATGCGCGAATGCTGACAAGCGCAAATGTGTTCCTTTTTTCGGGTTCCTGATGTACCCTTGAGTGATGGAGACGCCCGAACTACGAAGACTGGCAGAGCAGTTCATGGAGAGCAACCGTGGGTCATGGAGAACACCGTGTCCTGCATGCAGCCCGAACCGCAGGAACTCGACAGAGCCAGTGCTGTCCTGGTCGCACGGAGACAAGGGGGCAGTGTACTGCTGCCACCACTGCTCTATCTCGGGAGTGATTGGAGACATGGGAGACGACGATATGAACATTGAAGACCTCGATTCTTTATTTGCGGACGAGCCGGAGCCAGCGCCACAACCAGTGCTGGGTGAAGTGCGAGTAGAGCTTGATCACATGGAGTACCTGAAGATGCGTGGGATCTCGCTCAGGACAGCGACCGAAGCGAAGCTCTTCAGTGTGACTAAGTTCTTCCGTGAGGGAGGGGAGACACGGTGCATCGCCTTCCCCTACTACGATCTATCCGGCACTCTCATTTCCTCCAAGTATCGCTCGGTGAGAGAGAAGAAGTTCACACAAGATCCTGGCGCTGGAGGGTTGTTGTTTGGATTGCAGCAGAAGTTCGACTACGAACTGCCGCTTGTGATTTGCGAGGGCGAGATGGATGCCCTGAGTGTGGCTGAGGTTGGCGCTTCCAACTGGGTGTCTGTCCCTGCTGGAGCGCCAGCGAAGGGAGAGAAGAACACAAGCCAGAGGTTCTCGTGGTTCTCGGAGTTGCAGGACTTCCTGGAGCGGTTCAAGACCTACGTCCTGGCGACCGACAACGATGGACCCGGCAAAGCCCTGCAAGAAGAACTGACCCGCAGATTCGGGCGCTCGAAGTGCCTGACCCTGGACTACCCGAACAACTGCAAAGACCTGAACGATGTGCTGATGAAGCACGGCAGGGATGCACTACAGAACATCCTCGACAACGCCAAGCCCCTTCCATTGACGGCGCTGAACACCGCTGACCACTACTACGAGCAGGTCATGGACTTGTTCCTGAAGGGCGATGGTAAGGGTGAGAGTACAGGGTTTGCCAACGTGGACGAGATCTATACTGTAGCGCCGGGGCAGATGACCGTAGTGACTGGCGTCCCCTCCTCCGGCAAGAGCAACTTCCTCGACCAGATCATGGTGAATCTGGCGCAGCGTAACGAGTGGAAGTTCGCTGTAGCCAGCATGGAGAACGAACCCGCCAAACATCTGGCGAAGCTGTCCGAGATGTACATGAAGAAGCCTTTCTTCCAGGGTTGGCCTGGGTGCATGACGATTGATGAGGCGAAGAGGGCGCACAGGTGGTGCCAGGATCACTTCGTCTTCCTGGACTTTGCATCCTCGAAGGATCTGCCTACACTCGACAGCTTGCTGGATAGAGCATACGCTGCCGTGATTAGATTCGGTATCAAGGGGTTGGTTATAGATCCCTACAACTGCATCGAGGTTCAGCGTAGTAAGGATTCAAACGAGACTGAAGCGGTGTCCAGCATGCTATCCCGCGTGTCTGCGTTTGCCAAGACGTATCAGGTACACGTCTGGTTCGTGGCGCACCCGGCCAAAATGATGCGAGAGGGCGGCAAGATCCCAGTGCCGACTGGATACGACATCAGCGGGTCAGCCCACTGGTACAACAAGACCGACTGCGGGATCACTGTACAGCGCCGAGACATGGATGGGTACGTTGAGATCCATTCCTGGAAGTGCCGCTTCAAGTGGGTAGGAAAGCAAGGGATGGCGCGATTGAAGTACGACATCCCCACGAGTACCTACTACGAACTGCCTAGCCTGAACCAATCGCCTTCGGTGGCGGAAATGTTTGGCGATGACAGCGACCCCGACTACATGTAGGTCTTCAGGACTTGGCAAGCATTCTGGCATACGCCTCTGCCTTGCTGGCTCCGATATCATCAAGCGAGTACTTGTACAGGCTGATCCACCTGCCAGGGTCCTTCTGGTTGAAGATATGCCCCTTGCTGTTCTTGTCGGCGCAAATATATCCCTTGGGCTTTGAGTTCTTGCTGTACACCTGGAGGCATACAGTATCACCTGTTTCCTCTACGATACTGGCGCAGAACGCATTGCGGATTCCAAAGAGCGCCACAAAAGAGGGAGAAGTAAGGTCGAAGGGAGAGAGGTCCACCTCCCTCTTGATGTTGCCGTCATCGTTGTAGGCAACCACTTTCATGTCCCGAAACCGCAGGGTCCACCCCCTTCTCCTGTCGGCCAGCGCCATGCTGGAGCCGTAGTTGAAGTCGGCGCAGAAATTGCTGTAAGCGTTCACGCACGAGGAGACCAGGGCTTTGAGATCGGAGTTGCGCTTAGATGACAACCTTCTTACATCCCGCTGCCTGTCGGTGTACTTATCCTCTCGTTTGATAAATACGTTATGCGAGTAGTAGCCAGTGTAGGCTGGCCTGCCGAAAGCCTTGGGTTCTCTTTCCAGTTTCAGCAGCCTGCGATTGACCAGTTCAAGAACATGGTTCGCCGCAGACAGACTGCGAACCGATTGCCCAAGGAATAAGGCCAACTCTTTCAGCCGATTGCGAGGGGAAGAGCAGGGAACAACTTGGAGAAACCTTTCGACCAGCAGCCGGGATATAGCCCTGTCCTCGTTACCCCGCACATAGATTTCAACCGCCCTCCACCTCTCTCCGTCCCAGCGAATCCTCTGGTACGAGAACTCCCCTCGCTTTCCCTGGATGTCGATGGCACAGTCCTTGTTCCAGATAATGTCTTTCTCGACAGTGGTCCCGTCATGGAGAAGGATCTCCGCCTTCCCCATGGATAGCAGTGCAGTGTAGTCGGTAATCATAAAGTCTCCTGAAGTCTCCTGATGTTTGTCGTTAGGCTTTGACGGTCTTGATCTTCACAATCTGCCCGAAGGGAACCTCGCCCCTAAATCCGCCGTACTGCATCCACAGCACCGGGTACTCCGGCTCCGGCCCGAAGTCGTAGCACTCCAGGTCCGTCAGGTACACGCAGCACTTGGGCTTGATCTCGTTATCCTGGGCGTACTTGAACACCGGAGAGAAGCGAGTGCCGCCAGACTGCACCTTGCACCCGTCCAGTTCCATCGGCGCTCCCGGCTCGAACTGGTCATGCTTGTAGACGGAGGCATCACAGTACACAACGTGGAGCTTCTCAGGCTTCACGCGGGTCAGGAAGTGGTTGATCATGCCGACGAAGTTCTCCAGCACGTCATGCGAGATAGAGCCGGAGGTATCGACGGCGACCATCAACTCACCCACGCCATCCTTGAGGACGCTCGGCAGGTACATGTCCTGCCCGATAAAGCGGCGAGAGGGGCGCTGCCAAGTGTAATCGCGAGGGTAGATCGGTGCCACGAACTTCTCGAAGAGGTGGCGGTAGTCCTCCTCGGGTTCGCGGGACTTGAGAAGAACATCGCGCAGGTTACCCGGCATCTTGCCAGCCGCCTGGGCGTTGGACTCAGCCTGGGTCGTGATGGTCTTGATCTCCTCCTCCATCTTCTGGCGCTCTTCGACAGTACCCTTGGGGTCGAGGACATCGCCGTTGCTGTAGTCGCGACCGGAGCCGGAGCCGTCACCGCTGCTCTTGCCCTTGCCCTTCGGTTGCGCCGGAAGGAGATCGTAGATCTGCTCCCAGGACATATCGGCATACGTCCGGTCGATCAACGCACCCTGCGGCAGCTTGTACCCAGCATCAGCCAGCAAGAGGTTGATAGCGTAGTCCATCGCCATGTTGGCGCGCATCGGGTCGCGCCCGTTCAGCCGGAGGGGATGGAGCAGGGCAACGTGCATGATCTCGTGAATCGCAACAGCCTTGACTTCCTCGGCGCTCATCTCCAGGACGAAGGCGGGGTTGTAGATCACGCACTTGCCATCGGTCGCCATGGTGGGGCAGGTGTCGTCGGCAACCCACGGCAGGCGCAGGGCGATGGAACCGAAGAAGGGTTCGTTGCCGATTGCCATGCGTACGTTCTGACGGATGATCTTGGCGGCAGCTTCGCGCTGCTGATCGGTAGACGGGGTGTACATCGTGATGTTCATATGTTTCTCCTTGTGTAGTTTGGTTAGGCGAACAGCGCCCCCATGCTCTTCGCGATAGCGGCAGCGTCCTCGGCAATCGACTTCGCCTGAGCAGCAACATCGATACGAGCAGCGTCATTCTGTCGCAGGACATCAGGCTTGTACTGGCACAGTTCCTCGTCGATGCGCCGCGCCAGATCGTTGAGCTTCCGGTTGCCCGTGACGTTCAGCCGGGGCAAGAGGGAGGCAAGCTCGACGGTGTTCTCGATCAGACTGTCGCGGAAGCAGCCCTCACGAGTACCCGTGTAGTTCTCCAGGCGCTCGGCAACGTGCGAAGTCTGGACGTAGATGCGCTCGAAGAGATCCAGCACGGCGCTGTCGTAGTTGGCAGACAGGCGCTGCTGCATGTCCCGCTCCATCTGATCAAGGATGGACTGCTGGAGATCCACCCGGAAGTCCCCGGCCTCAGGCACCGGAGAGAAGCTGACCGACCAGTCGAACTTGCCGCGAATCTCGGTGACGTGCGGGAACTCGGTCGGATCGAACAATCCGTTAAGACGATACCGCGCCTCGTCGATTACATCGGGGTAGCTTGCCACGAATCGGTCAAGCGCCGCCTGATGTTTCGAGTGGAAGGCAGACATGCCCTCCTGGTAGGCATTGAAGTTGGCCGTGGGCAGGATGCGGACGCCATCCGCGTCAAGCCAGGGCAGGGTCTGCTCGTAGTGGAACTTACGCGCCAGGGCAATGTTGCTCGAGAGTTCCTGGAGGTACTTCTTCGCAGCAAGCTGCTTGTTGAAGCGCCCGAGCGAGTCAACGGCTATCGGTACGGATCGATAGACCGGACGATTGGCGCTGTGAATGGCTTCAACCTCAGAGGTCGCCTTCTTGTCGAACTTCCTGGCCGTCCACTGGCTGACGGCGAAGCGAACGAGGACTGCATTGTTGTTGAGCATGGTATTCTCCTGTATCTCCTGGTGTTAGAACATCAACTGCGAGTATTCGGGGCGAGAGATCATCTCGATGATCGGGCGAGACGTGGGTGCAGCTTTGTCCCGCTTGCACACGTCCTTGAGGAAGAGGCATCCGTACTCCGGCGAGAGGCGCTGGATGTAGGTGCAGAGCGGCTTCGAGTTCTGCTTGTCCCAGTTGGAGGACAAGTAGATCGCAGTCGCGTAGTTGGCCGACAGATCCTTCGGCACGGGGACGGACTCGGGATCGCGGATTATGGCGCTCAGTTGCGGCAGGCTCTGCCACGTCTTCAGGAAGCCCAGGAACTCGTACCCGGTGCCACTGCCGATGGTGCCACGGATCATCTCGCCAACCACGTCCTCGCTCGGCTGCTGGTCAAGGATGCGGGAGAGGAACTCGACAGAGCGCGGGGTGCAGAAGGCGTAGTCGTTCTTGTGCGGCTGCTGCACGAGGAGATCCTTGCGGTAGCCAAAGAAGGCGCGGATCTCGGGGCGAATGTGCGGGGTGATCGGGCGAGGGGCGATGATCTCCACCTCGTCGTTGCTGTATCCACCCGCTGCCCACTCCAGCCAGGAGTCGTAGCCCGACTCAAGCTCGAGGTGCAGGAATCGGTTCATCAAGGGTGCCGGGGGCTGGTTAAAATTGCCGCCGTCCTTGGCCCGGTTGCCCGTGGCGCAGATGTACGCGCCGTCAGGAAGCTGGTAGTCGCCCAGGCGGCGCTCCAGGACCAACTGGTAGAGGGCGCACTGCACGGACATGGGGGCATCCGGCAGTTCCTCGACGGCGATCAGGGTTTTGCCGTCCTTGGGGAGCCAGTTGGGGATGGCGCGGAAACAGACACCGTCCTTGACGTAGGGGATGCCCATGTCAACGGGGTCCATCTGAGTAGGGCGCACGTCGATATGCTCCCGGCGCAGGGCGGCGGTGACGGTGCGGATGATGGCAGACTTGCCGATACCCGCTTGACCCCAGACCCACAGGGGGACCTGAGCATTGATGGCGTACTGAAGAGCCTTCTTGAATTGAGTGGCGAACATGTGATTGTCTCCTGGGTTTGTGTCCAAATTTGGACATCTTGTTGGGTTGCAGTGGACTTATGCCCACTTGTTTATAGGATAACACACTGACAAGTATGTTGTCAAGTTGTGGCTACCTTGTGTTGTTTGAGCTTCCAGGATGCATACACTCTGCGATAGGGTGCCAGTGTATGATCGTCGTATATGATCCCGTCTATGCACGCTGTGACGTGCCGATTGACCAGGACTACATACGAGCCTTCGGGGTTGTCCTCGGCAAACTGATGCAGCTTGATGATTCGATACCCGTACTTGACCTTGTGTTGAGCGCCGTCGAACTTGCGGTGACGCTTGAGATACGCGACTACATGGAACGGCTTGTCCTGCTCCCTGCCTTGCCGGACTAGCATGGAGTATGCCTTGTCGTAGGGGATACCCAGGCACTTTGCGATAGCGCGGACGGAGCAGTCGTTCTGTTCTTGAGGGTGCCGGGATGCGGATCTCCCGGCATCGTCGATCACTAGGCGCATTAGAACTTCGCGCCGTCGATAATCTGGTTGACCATGGTTTCACGCTCAACCGTATCGATGGACTCCTCCTGGGACTTGTACAAGTAGGTCTGGTGCTTCTTCGCGAAGCTCATGAAGAACGGCTTCACCGTAGCCGTGTACTTGGCTTCGCAGTCAGTGACCGGGAAGATGTCGGACTCGAACTCGTTCAGGATGATGTAGCAATCCTGAGAAGCCAAGCTTGGCTGATCTTCCAGGCGCTTGCGGAGTGCGGATAGCTGGGTAAAGCCATCGCGCAGGGCGATTGCGCTGATCGCGCCGAAGAGTTCGGTAGGGTTAAACATCGAGCAGTTCCTCCGCTTTAAGGATCAGATCCCAGTGATCCTGAGAGTAGCGGCCCCCATTGAGAGGCAGTGATTTCAGGAACGAGAGCGCCTGTTGGATGAACAACTCTTTCTCGTCGAGCTTTCGCAGGATAATGCGCGGGTTCCCGGTCGAGTGGTTGTGCGAGGCCCGCATGGCAGAAGTTTCGGTGGAGTTCAGGAAGAAGTCGCCAGTGCGAGGCGGTCGAAACTCCCCGGTCTTCACGTAGCCAGACGGGATCTTGGGGTTGCTGTTCCCGTAAACGTCTTCAGTGGAAATGATCATGCTGTAGGTCATGTTGCCTCCTTTACTCGGCGCTCTTCAGCGAAGCCTCTGGCGCAGCGTCCAGCGGACACCACTCGGGGAACGGCCCGTGTTCTTCGTCGGGCCGCTGGATCAGGACAGGGGCGGGGAAGTTGCGGCACTCTGCTAGGTGTCCGCGCCCGTTGGGGTAGGGGATATACGTCTCCCCGTAGTGTGGGCAGCGCCCACAGGATTGAATCGTGATGCTGACTCGTTTCACAGTACTCTCCTATGCCTTGAAACTCATGTAGATCACTGCTGCGAACAGCAGCGCCCACAACGTATACCCTAACACATCTTTTACGACAGAGTCGTACCGCTCCATCGTTTTGAACACACGGCACTTCATTTGATACCCTCCGATTCCATTAGCGTTTCTACCTCATCCAGCGCCTCTTGCTCTGAGCCGAAAGACACCGGGTCGTAATCGTTCTCACTGTCGGACACGATCCACTCTGTTATGTTTCCATCTGCATCCTCGATCTCGGAGATGCTGAATCGCGCATTCTTCCTGGTCACTTGTTCTCCTTTACTTTCCCCGGCGCGTGGCATATACGATGCCGTTGTCGATCACGAACCCACTGCGCTTCTTGCACAGTGTCATCGCAAGGTAAGCGGTGTTCACCTGGAACACGCGCCCCATGCGGATGGCAAGCTGCCCGACCGTGAGCGGACCCTCTTCGTCGAGGATCTCGCGCACGATCTCGCGGCAGACTTCAGCGTCGAGAGGTGGATTACGCATGGCGCACCTCTTCCACGTTGACTCGGGGAATGCCGCGCACTGCGGCGTGTGTAATACTCCCGTATGCATCTTTTAGGACGGCGATCTCCCTGTGCCCGGGATCACGAGACTCGATAGAGCTAATGAGTTCTGCGAGGATATTGGCTGTACGCTCTGCTAAAGCCAGCTCCGCTTGTGTCATGTACATAATAGATTTACTCCCAGTAATGCTGGACGCTTACCGCACCTCAACAGGTCCGGTAGCGCCCAGCATGACCTGGGCGTAGGCCTGGGCCTCTTCGGCACCGTTGGCCGCGCTGAAGTACTCGACCCGCCCGACATAGTGGGAGCAGTGGATGCAGTAGCTTCCGTACTCCCCGTTGAGAGCGCCCCGGTCTTGGTTCAACTCGTGACCGTCCGGGTGAGAGCAGGTGCGGTCCTGCTCTTCGCAGAAGATGACGGCAGCGCCGTCGAAAGTTTTGATGTACATTATTTTCTCCCCTTTTTAGGCCACAGATCGGCCCATACCACTTTTCCTCTACCGTCGATGATCCGGTAGTCCATCCGACAAACGGTGCAAATGTCTTTCAGACTGCTGATAGACCCCGACCCGCTACTGTCTTTCCAGGTGTCGCGCTTGACACCTGATTTCATCTGCAAGCGATACATTTACTCCTCCTCCATGGCGAGGATGGCGTCCTCGAGGGTGTCGCACTGGAACATAACGAACGCATCGTCAGGGGTCAGTTCTCCAGGCCCCAAGATGCTGATGGTGTGGTTTCTGCCGTCCTGATCGGCAGTGGAGATAACTCTCCACGGTTTGGCTTTCATGCAACCCTCCTAGCCTGTCTCTTCAGTGTGAGGAGGCTATCCCTCACAGACACGGGAACCCCCGTGTTTCGACCTAGTACCCATCGCTGCGAGAGTGCGTCACGCAGTAGTCGAACGCGATGCTGCGCTTGACCACATACGCTTCCAGACGCGCACCAGCGGCGACCATGTCGGCGGCGGTGTACTCCGCCCCGCGCGGAGGCGCGCCGTCAAACTCGACGGCTACCACCTCATCCGCCATTGATGCGAGGGATAGCGGGATATTACCCGCTACGACCTTGCCCCGCACATCGTCGGGCGTGGCGTTGCCCGTGATGACGGGTGCCGCCAGAAATCGCGCATCGTTGGCGCGGATGAACTCGATAGCGGCAGGGTGCCGCGAGATGATGATGTACATATACACTCCTGGTTTGGTTTGGTTCTGTTACTTGGCGCGCCCGTCGACGATATCGAGGGTCAGGTTATGTTCCTGCGCGATGCGTTCGGCATTGCCGCGCATCACGTCATCAAAACAGCTGCCGCAGCAACCCTTAGTTGCCACGGGGTTGTCCCCGCGCATGAATGACACGGCCACGGTGCGGCGGTAGTCCATAATGTCGCTACAGACGGGGCAGAAGATCAGCTGCCCGGCGATAGACTTGAGAAGGTTTTTGTTGATGGCGCGCCGCATTGGCGTTTCGAGGGAAGGGGTGAGGGTAGGCATGGTATTCTCCTGAGGTTTGGTTTGTCCAAATTTGGACATCTTCGATTGGACACTCTGGTAAGGGTAGGCACGCGCCTACCCTATACATCCGGCGCTACGCTAGAACCACAAACGGGTTGCCGATGGCCTTCTTGAAGCTCCCCTTGATCCGCAGACCGACTACGGAACCGGGCGCGTCCATAAACCTCGCGTCCGACTTGTCCCCGTCGATGACAGGGTATCCGTGCCAGGATTCTGGTAGCGGTTGGCCCTTGCGGACGGCGAAAACTACCGCCACGCTACCGCCACGCGCCAGCCAATCGAGGGACACGCGCAAGGATTCCGGGCGCTCGGAGTGGCTGTAGGTGAGGTGGTAGCCGTCGATCTGGGACGGCGCGATCTTTGTGTAATCGTAAACCGCGACCTCGTTCCCGTACTTTTTCGCGCAGTACCGCGCCACCCACGCGCCTAGTCCTCGCAGATCCTGCGCCCCGTTAGGCCGGATGGCGGGACGCATACCCTTCCGGCGGCAGCGCCGGACGTGCGCGTCGATCTCTTTGCCCAGCTGGGCATAGAATCTGTCGCGTTCCCGCAAGTACAGGAACGTGCGATTGAGCCGCGCCCGCATGGCATTGGGCATATGCATGCGTCCCGCATACTTGCCCAGGCACAGGGACTTGCAACCCACCGTAGCGTTGGCGCACATATTCGCGCCACCGTACGGGACAGACTCGTCCGCAGGGGACATGTAAACCACGCCCTCCCACACGTTTGAGTTGGCGCGGGACTTGTCGATCTTCGCCGTGCCATAGGTCAGCAATTTGCTGAATCCAGCGGTGTACTTCATAACTTGTCTCCTATCGCGTGTCCAATTTTGGACACTCAGCTTGTTGTTCAGCGGTCTGTGCCACTGTTAACTACAGTGTAACACACTGATAGTTTATTTGTCAAGTAGGGCATGGAGTTTGTTCACGCCCTACCATGTTTGTCCAAATTTGGACACTCTAGCCTGTCTCATCAGTACGGGTAGGCTAATTCCCGTAGAAGCGGGCATAGCCCGCGTTTCGACTAGTACGTCATAGAGTGTAGTTGGCGCATAGCTTCATTCAGCTTGCGCTCTAGCTCCATGAGGCGCTCTTCTGCCCTCTCTGCGGACGCCTTACTCCTGCATTCTGCGCCTTCGAGTGCAGACATCCTTGCCACTGTCTTGTGGACTTCGAGGGCCAGTTGTTTGATCTTTTCCGCTTTTTCTAGTCTCATCTTGTCTCCTGTTTGTCCAAATTTGGACACTTGAAGGGGGGAGTTACTCCCCCCGCAGGTCGGCCAACATCGCGAGGAAGTCGGCCTCGTCGGCCGCGCGTCCCAGCATGGCGCGGTACTTGGTGCGCCAATCGGTAGAGGTGGGCGCGGTTTCGTCGGTGTTGTCTTCGGTTTCGACGGGGGCCGGGGCGGCGGGGGGCTTGGGGGTGGAATCCGCCTGTTTTTTGTCGCCGCCCAAGATCGCCCGAACCTGTTCTTTGACCTGATCTACATCTAGCAGCCCCTTCGCCTTTCCATTGATTAGGCGGCAAATAGCGGCCCTGTTCTTTTCCGCCATGCCTTTGCCTTTGGCTAGGCGGGAAATTTCCTGAAGTGCGGAAGGGCCGCAATCTACCAACTCTTCGCGGGTTGCGTTAATCCAACGCAACATCTCGCCAAGATTGGCCTTATTGTGATAATCGGCCTTGCTCATTTCTATTCCTTGTGACGCGAGGAAGACTTCAAGGCGCGTGAACCCCAACTGCTCATACTGCTTTAGTTCTCTGATCCAAAAGACCGCAATAGCGCAATCAATGAAGTTCGCGGCTTTTTCGGCCTGCTTAGACCGAATGATTTCGTAATTCTCCTTGGCGGAAGGGGGGGTAGAGGTGAGCAGGTAATTGGTGTTCATTGTGAGTGTCCTTGGTTTGGTTTGATGTAGCACCGTGTGCCAACAAACCCATGGTAAGCGATAGTGGTTTATGGTGTCAATGGGTTGATGCGATATTTTCTGATTTATTTTTTGTCCAAATTTGGACATGTAGAATCAACGGTTTACGGGTGGAAAATAGAATGTGTGTGCGTGCGCACGCAATTTGATAGGAACGGGAATGGGGGATGAGTGCATATGCACGTGTAGGGGTAGAATAGACGTATGGCGCAAACGAGAGTACATGCGGACGGTAAGCGATTGAAGGTGAATGAGATATTGGCGCGGTTGACGCCTAAACAGCGCAAGTTTGCCGAGGGGTTGGTCTATGGTGGGTTGAGCAAAGCTGAGGCTTACAGACAGGCTTACAACTACAAGGGTAGTAGTTTGAAGGGGCTACAAACGAACGCGGTAAAGACTTCGCAGGCGACTAGCGTCAAACTAGCAATGGATGCAATGGAGGCGGAGAGAACTGCGCGCTGGTGGGAGAACAAACAGAAGCTACAAACATTCGTCATGGATGGATTGACACGAACCGCCAGTGAGACTGAATCAGACATCACCCGACTGAAAGCCTTAGAACTGGTTGGTCGCACGCGATATGCTTCCGTGTTCGAAGAGCCACAAGCAAATGAGGTGAATACCGCGCTATCCGGCGCGATGGTGGATACCCTTGCGGCAAGACTCCAATCTTTGCTAGGGCTTTCATCGCCTATCGTAGGCGCTGAAGACTCCAGCGGTCCAACTTTGGACACCGAATGCACCCAGCTACCCTCAAGCGATATGGGGGATACGGAGACCCCCACCGGGGGCGGGGAGGGGGAGTAGGCCGGGTGCGCTGTGCTGTGCTATGCATAGCATTCCACTCATTCCATCACCTCCTAAAAACACACCCCCCACCCCTTTCTCCCTAGCCCCTTCCACCCACCGGGACCCTGAACACAGAACACCACCCCCTTCATCTCAGGGTCCCTTGCACACACGGCACATTCTTACAACATGCTCCCGACAGCAAGCGGTCCCCTCGTCCGCCGCCCCTTTTTCTGTCCACACACCACCCCCTTGCACACAGCGCCACACCTCTGTATACTGTGTGCATGCAGAGATTGGCACGCCTAAAGTACGAAGGAGATTCTTACCGGATAGGCAGGCTGTTTAGCGCATGCGCTGGCGGATACCAGGGCAGTCGCCTTTATGATGCTGTTGGGGTTGAGAGGGTAGAGTACCTTGGCAGCGAGTCCTTCTACCTGTACAGTCCCGACTGGACTGAGATTGGCATCACCATCAGCGCCAGTGAATTCCGGCACACCTGCCTGCTCATCGGAAAGATCAACTCCAACGGCCTGCCGAAAGGAATCTGACATGCCCCGAGAAATCAAAGCGGCGCTACAGAGCATTCCAGACTCTGCCGTACTGTCACACCTCTTCTGCCAGATGCCGGATAAAGAAGGCTTCACGGAAGGCAGGTACACGAGAGACAAGCTGTTGGCATACGCAAGCGAGAAGTATGCCTGGATCGACAGCACCTACATGAGCCTACACGAAGCCACAGTGCCTGAAGTAAAGTATGCTGTCAAGCTGATCCGCGCTATGAACGAGGATGGACTACCGAAGGAGCTAAGTCATTGACCCACAAACAAATAGATTGGAGCGATGTGACCATCCAGTACTTCTTTTCCCACCCCGATGGGTACTTCAAGAGAGCCGCCGCAATGATGCTGGCCGACAAGATTATCCCCGGAATGCACGATGTAATGAGCGACGAGCTTGTGGGGGATAGGGAGATGGATCACTCCTGCCGAATCTTCCTGGCGCTGGAGAGAGAGAATGATTAAGCCGCTGGACCGCGCCACCAACTCTCGCCTCGCAAGGCTTATGACTGCGGAGGACATCGAGCTACTGGACGACTTTATGATATCAGCAGACGACTACATCATCTGTCTCTATGGCGCTGGAGAGAGGGAGGAAGGCACCGGGTTCACGCCTGACGTAACATCCCTTCCACCCTGGCTGGACCTCTCGTGGGATGCAATCGAACTGACCCCAAGGGAACATCGGTACATATTCAACGTCTTCAAACACTGGCGCTACACGGAGGACAACGATGGCGGATGAGATCTACGACGATGAGATCTACGACTTTGTGGAGTCTGAGAAGATCCGCAGGCTCTACTATGATATGCCGAACTGGTACGACCACCGATGCAGTACGTCTCGTAGGCATCTGCACCCTGGGTTTATCAGCATCACAACCAAAGAACGTGGCTACATCAACGCCCTATTCGACGCCATAAACAGGCATGGAGTTGAAGTAGCTTGAAGTACTCCGGCGCTATCGTAAAGACCGCTACCCGCTTGATGTGGGGGCCTGACTCCGAAGCCAATACCTTCTACATGGACTCCGCTGGAATGTTCGATTCCTTTAACGAGGCCCCCATGTACGGAGACGAATGGACCCACGCAGCGAAGATAATGTCCACAGAAGGAGCATGGTTCGGATATGAGTACACTGCCTCAAAGTCGTAGGCCCTTGTTTGGTCCAGCGCCGGAAAGGCTTGTGGCACTGAAGATCACAGCCTACTTCTGCCCGCAACCATCTGACATGCTGCTCATCCACGGCACTTGGCACGGGTGCCACAGGATCTGGGCAAAGGGAATGCGGCACTCAGATCACTTCACCCTGCACGGGCCGAACCGGGATCACCTGGGCGTTGTGTGCCGGGACAAGGAAGGTGTGTACGCCAAGACGGTACTAGAGGCGCTTGCGAGGGAACATGCCTACGTTTGAAGGACCAAATGCCGAGAGGATCAGGGCGTACATGTTTGATGGCGGGGAGGGCGTGTGGCTATGTCCTGGTTCTAATGCAGGAATTCCTCCATGCATATCGCCAAGGACATGGGAGCAGGCTGACCAGTCCTGCAATATCACAGAAGAAGAGTACAACCACGCCAAGCGGATTCTAAAACTGGAGGCCTCCGACTGTGCCTGCGTTTAGAGGGAAAGAGTTTGACGAGATAAGGTCGTGGATCTTTGAGGGGGGAGAGAATTTGTACGTCATTCACAACGACGAACTTCAGGACTACTTCATCATGCCGGGCGATAATTTCAGCCCCGAAACCTACGCAGACACCACCGCAGTCGAAGCCGAACATGCCATAAGAGTGCTAGGATGTATATCAGGCGCTTTCAAAACACAAGGAGAATCAAACACTTGAAGCAAATCTCTGCAAAGGTAGTAGCAGACTCTGTATCGCCTAAGGGCGTTAGGCTTATCACAATGGAGTGCCAGTTCCCAAGGTTCATCCTGGCGCAAGTCAACACACACCGTGACTTCTCCAGGAACTCCGCTTCCTCTCGCGCCATCCCAATTCACAAGCGCCTGCAAGAAGTAGAGGAGGATCCGTACATCCCTATCTACCTCGGCGCTAACCAACCTGGGATGCAGTCAGGGCCGCAGGTGTCCGTGCAGCAGAAGTGGGCGGCAGAGAATGCCTGGAAATCTGCTGCCGCCAATGCAGTGTACTCTGCCAGGATTATGGCAAGCGCCGGGATTCATAAGGAAGTTGTGAACAGACTGCTGGAGCCTTTTCTCTGGCACAAGGCCATCATCTCCGCGACGGAGTGGGAGAACTTCTTCTCGCAGCGCCTGAATCACGATGCCCAGCCGGAGATCAGACAACTGGCGCGGGTCATGCGCGATGCGATTGACGCTAGCGTGCCGTTGCATCTGGCCGAAGGGGACTTCCACCTGCCCTACATTCAGCCCGAAGAACTGACCTCCGTGCCGAAGTTCACCTGTATGGCGATGTCTGTTGCCCGGTGCGCCCGTGTGTCCTACCTGAATCACGACGGCACATACAGCGTACAGAAGGACATGGACCTCTTCAAGAAGCTGAAGAACGCGATGCCGCCGCACCTGTCTCCCTTCGAGCATGTGGCGCGTCCCCTGACGAGCAAGGATGTGCAGAAGGGGAACTTCCAGGGCTGGGTTCAGTTCCGGCACATCGTCGAGGAAGTTGCGGATATTCTGTAGTGCCAAGCTCCCGTAGTTCAGCGAATAGAACGACTTCCTCCTAAGAAGTAGGTCGCAGGTTTGAATCCTGCCGGGAGCGCCAGAATCAGGTGGATGCTGTACAATAGAAGTACCCACCACTCGCCACGGAAACGTGGCACAATGCTCTGGAAACAGGGCAGTCGCACAAGAAAGCCCACCGAAAGGTGGGCTTCTTGTTTGTGAGGAGCGGCTTAGGCGGCAGCTTCGTCCGTATTGGGCTTGGCAACCGGAGTGCCGTTCACTTCACCGTGCAGCCAGGACCACGGGATCCGGTACACCTTACCAAACCGCTTGGACGGGATGCGCCCGTCACGCAGCATCTTGTTCACCATCGCCTTCGAGAGATTCAAGAAGGCAGCAGCCTCAGAGATCTTAGCCAGACCAATTTCCATGTCGTTACTCGCTTTCCTTGGAGAAGATTTCGCTCAGGGTAATAGGCTCACGCTTGGGAGCAACCTTGCCGGAGATGGTCTCGAATGAGGTGGCACTGTCGATGAAGCGCCGGATGTCATCCCTTCGGTAGCGTACTGCCTTACCGATCCTGATGAACTCTGGACCTCCACCAAACCTTCTGAGTAGCCTGACCTTTACAACAGATATGTTTAGGATCTTGGCTACTTCATTCTCTCTCAGAAGACTCTCGATTGCGTCTTTGTTCAACGAGGTGTCCACGGTTGCTCCTTGTGCGGCCTATGCCTGTTTCAGTATACAGTCTACCAGATTCGACATACTCAAGTACATCGGATTCTCTGTACCTTACAGCGCCACCAAGACGAACAAAGCGTGGCCCTCTCCCTTGGAGTCTCCACTTCCTCACGCTGGATATAGAAGCGCCCAGGATCTCTGCAACCTCTGTGTCTAGCAGGAGATGCTTTCTCTTCTCTTGTGTCTCTTGCACAGGTATAGTTTAGCGCCAGAAGTATTGATCTAGGAGAATGGACGGTACTCGCCTTAGATCCCGAGTGCATGTACTTGGTTTTCGCATTCGGTAGCACGGTTAGAGCCAGGGCGGATCATCCGTACAGTGTTGATTGAGAGTGATCCTGTAGCCCGGTTTCCGTTAGCGCGGATCATCCGTACAGTGTTTTTTCTTTGAGGGTCTTTGAGGTTCAGCTTGCCTCTTTCCCGCTTGGTTATTCGTCGCGCTTGTCTCGACCCTCAGGGACGAGGGCCGGACTGCTTGATCATGAGCGCGACAATAACGGGAGGGGGACTTCCCCCCTCCCGGGGACCCACCCCCCTTTTTCTCAAGCACCAACCCGACCCCTCTATCCGGGTGGTGAACCAGAGCGTGGACACACGAGAGGTAACCTCCCTCTCGTTGTGAACTAGGCTATCCGGTATGGAGCCACCGTCGCTACTTCACAGGTGCCTTATCTGGTGTGGCACCAACCTGTCCTCTCGGCTACGGATCTGGAGTTTCACCTGCGCCCTTATCTCAAGTCCACGAAGCGGGACAATCTATCGGGGCCATGCCTCCGTAGCAACCTCATCCAGACTCTTGCGCCTGGGACACCTTTCGGTGGACCGTTAGACCCCTTACTGGCTCACCCAGATTCACTGCGGGGCGTCTGAACCGAGCTGGCTGATGAGTTTACTACGCGGATCGGTCTCATCTCTCACCGCAACCCCTCGCACCAACACCGGGACTGGTTGTAACCGGCATGAAAAGTTTGCCTTTTGTTCTCAGCGGCAAGCCGCAGTTTCGAGCAGACTCTCAATTCCATTCTACCAGCGTTGGGATTCTGGTCAATAAAAATGATACAATCAAGGCTCACCCTTGACTGGGGTAACCATTGTGCAATAGGGGTTTCCCCGAGGTATCTCATCCGCCTCCGAGTAGCCCCTATTGCACGGCATGAACCACAGTAGTACACTGTGTTCATGCTATACCAGGAGTGGCTGAACTCCCTGAGCCTGTCGGAGTTCATTGCGAACCAAGAGGACCTGTATTCCGGCGCTAATCCCTATCGGGATGCGGCTGAGATTATCGGGGAGTTCCCAGAACTCAAGCGCAAGATCATCATGCGCAAGGAGCCGACGAAGTGGGAACTGTTCCTGAAGGAAGGGCGTGCCGCTATGCGACAGACTTGCGCCTCGCCTTGGGGAGACCACCTCGTCATGTGCGCCGAGTACATGTACGGCATGCCGCCTGGGGGATGGAAGATCACAAAGAGGAGCAAAGGTGGAAAGAGACAAGCTGATTCAACAAGAAGCCGAAAGAGTTCTACGGCGCAAGGCGAAGAGCATGGGCAAGCTGACGAGTACTCAGATTGATTCGGCGCTGGCAGAAGAGATCGCCAGGGAAGAGCAGAAGGTAAAGGAAGGAGAGGAGTGGGTGGAACACCTCGCTGACACCGTCAAGCTCTTCAATGGAGGAAAGCCGTTCCTGTCCAACTATGTGGGGTTTAAGGACGGCAGAAGGACTTTCAAGATCGAGTATTGATATTCTCGGTCTATGAATCCAGACGCCACTATGCTCATGACAGAACAGGAGTTGTCTGAGTACACAAGGATCTCAATCCCATGCCTGAAGCACTGGCGCAGTATAGGCTACGGGCCTTCGTATCTCAAGTACAAGGGTAGGGTTGTCCGGTACGAAAGAACTGAGGTTATGAGTTGGGTTGAGTCTTGCTTGGTGGAGCCTGGAGAGGATTCAGAGTACGGTATGAAGATCGTGGACGGGGTCTACGAGATCAGGGTTTATGGAAGCAGATGAGTGTGATAGGATGGGTCTGTCCAGTCTGACGGCTGGGCGCTCCGAAAGTCTCCTATCGGTTTGGTGTACAGGGCTTGTCAACGAATTGGGCAAGCCCTTTTTTCTGGCGCTATTGATTGTTGATCGACTGCTCTACGTTGCGGAGCCTAGCGCGAATGCCTTCGAGTTCAGCGATGTACCTGTCGCTGGTAACGTAGATCTGCCCGACTCTTGTCATCAGGTCGTCGGGTAGCTTGGCGATCTGGACCTGGATCTTCGCCATCTCTTGGGTGATTGAATTCTCAAGGCTTCGGATGTTGATCTCGGAAGCCGCTCCGTCTTTGTTGTATCTGTTCGTGAGTTGCACGATCAGAACCAAAGCGGTGATCCCAATGGAGATCCAAGAAGTTTCCATTCAGCCTTTTCCCCTCGTATAGATTCTACCGTTGTGGCACTGGGTGGGAGATGATGGTGGTGTGAATATAAGGAATGTCCTTGCGGGGAAGTACACTCCGCAGCAGATCGACACCATCATCCAGAACGCGAAGAAGCTGCCGTACCACGAGCAGGTGGAGTTGATGAGCCTGCTGGAAGCGTATGAGAAGCAGTTGAAGGTCCAGGCGTGCCAGACCAAGTTCATAGACTTCGTCAAGGAGATGTGGCCTGCGTTCATTCCTGGTCGGCACCATGCGATCATGGCAGACGCATTCGAGAGGGTGGCTGAAGGCAAATGTAAGCGTCTCATCATCAACATGGCGCCTCGTCACTCAAAAAGCGAATTCAGTTCATATCTTTTGCCTGCATGGTACTTGGGGAAGTATCCTGATCGAAAGATCATCCAAACCTCTCACACAGCCGAATTGGCCGTTGGGTTCGGTAGAAAGGTCAGGAATCTAGTGGGTAGCAGTCATTACCAAACAGTATTCCCTGGAGTCGCCTTGTCATCAGATTCCAAAGCAGCAGGAAGGTGGAACACCAGTAAGCAGGGTGAGTACTTTGCCATTGGCGTCGGGGGATCTGTAAGTGGTAAAGGGAGTGACCTTTTAATTATTGATGACCCTCATGCACTCCTTACCACTGAATGCATACCAACACCAAATGGCTTCAAGACTGTCGAGGAGCTTCGTGTTGGCGACTTTGTGTACGGCCCTGACGGTCTTCCGGTTGAGGTGCTGGCGAAGTCTGAGGTCTGGAAGGACAGGGAACTCTATCGCCTGACGACGGATGATGGGGAATCCATCATGTGTGATGGCGGGCATCTCTGGCCCTACATGTCCGACACGAATATCAAGAAGGCCAAGGTCAAGAACGCGACAGCCAGGGAGCTTGCGGAATGGTCGAAGCCAAACAGGCCATGCCTTCCTCGGCACCACGAGGTTCAATACCCGCACAAGGACCTGCCGATTGACCCATACGTCCTCGGCTACTGGCTTGGCAACGGCACTTCCAGTTTGGGCAGGATAAGCGCCGCC
>Ga0255182_1000143_pt1 | contig 61276 bp, 57 predicted proteins | sample Atl_UVDOM_RepA_8_FD_188420 | JGI IMG/M metagenome (GOLD analysis project Ga0255182, IMG submission 188420) | Freshwater microbial communities from Altamaha River, Georgia, United States - Atl_UVDOM_RepA_8d | ecosystem: Environmental > Aquatic > Freshwater > River | place: USA: Georgia...
CGCGGCCTTCTGGGCCCTGTTGACGCAACGGTATCTGAGGGACTGAGGAGACAGGGATGAACACCGAACTCTGGCGCCTGAGCGCCACCGAACTGGCCGCGCGCATTGCCCGGCGCGAGACCACCGCCCGCGCCGCCACCGAGAGCGTGCTGGCGCGCATCGCCGTGGCCAACCCGCAGGTCAACGCCCTGGCCTCGGTCACGGCCGGGTCGGCCCTGCGCGCCGCCGACGCCGCCGACGCGGCGCAGGCGCGTGGCGAGGCCCTAGGCCCGCTGTATGGCGTGCCGGTCACGATCAAGGTCAACGTTGATGTGCAGGGCGAGCCCACCACCGACGGCGTGGCCGCGTTCAAGGACAACATCGCCGCCAGCGACTCGCCCCTGGTCCAGTCGATGCGCGAAGCCGGCGCCATCATCGTCGGCCGCAACAACGCGCCGGCGTTTTCGCTGCGCTGGTTCACCGACAACGCTTTTCATGGCCGAACGCTCAACCCTTTCAACCCGGCCGTGACCCCGGGTGGGTCCAGTGGCGGTGCGGCGGCCGCCACCGCCCTGGGCATGGGCGCCATCGCGCACGGCAACGACTACGGCGGCTCGGTCCGCTACCCGGCCTGGGCCTGTGGCGTGGTGGGCCTGCGCACCACCGTGGGCCGCGTGCCGTCGTACAAAGCCAGCGCGCCCAACCGCATCATCAGCAACCAGCAGATGTCGGTGCAGGGGCCGCTGACCCGCACCGTGGCCGACGCGCGGCTGGCGCTGCAGGTCATGGCGCAGGGCTCGCCGCTCGATCCGCAGTGGGTGCCCGCGCCACTGGCATACGCCGACAGCCGCCAACCCACCCGTGTTGCCGTCTTCCGCCACTGGTCGCATTCGCCGGTGGACCCGACCGCCAGCGCCGCCGTGGACCAGGCGGCGAAATGGCTGGAGGCCGCCGGCTACACCATCGAAGATGCCGAGCCACCGCACTTTGCCGAAGTGGCCGCGATGCAGTTCCAGATGGTGATCAACGACATGCGCCGTGCAGGCGAGCCCTTCATGCGCGAACACGGCGACGATGCACTGCGCCGGGCGCTGGCCCACTACATGGCCGTCAACCCGGTCTGGGACCGCGACCAATACCTGGAAGCCCTCACGCGCCGCTTCAGCATCGCCCGCGACTGGGCGGTGTTCTTGGAGCGTTACCCGGTGCTGCTCATGCCCAATTCATGGGAGCGCCAGTTCCCGGTCGACGACGACCTGCGCTCGCCCGAACGCACCGCGCAGATCCTGCTGGCGCAGGCGCCCATGCTCAGCACCGCCACACTTGGCCTGCCCGGCCTGTCGGTGCCGACCGGTCTGGTGGATGGCCTGCCGGTGGGCGTGCAATTGGTGGCCACCAAATTCCGTGAGGACCGTCTGCTGGCCGCCGGCGAAGTGATCGAGCGGGCGGCGAAGTTCTCTGCGCTGGACCATCTGCTGGCACGCTGATTTTTCAACCCCCACCCCCCAAGAGGAGACACACCCATGAACACCATCACCTTCTTTGGCCGCCTGCTGGCAGGCGTGCTGGTCAGCGCCTGCGCCCTGCACGCCAGCGCCCAGGCCTGGCCCACCCGACCGATCACCATGACCGTGCCCTGGCCGGCCGGTGGCCCGTCCGACTTTGTGGCGCGCAAACTGCAGGCGGACATGGCCACGGCCCTGGGCCAGCCGGTGGTCATCGACAACGTGGGCGGTGCGGGGGGGGCGATCGGCGTGCAGAAGATGCTCAACGCCCCGGCCGATGGCCACCACATCACCCTGGGCAGCCCGCTGGAGCTGGTGGTCGCCCCCCTGACACTGGCGGCCGTGAAGTACAAGCCCGAAGACGTCAAGGTGGTCGGCCAGATCGTCAAGGCGCCGCTGGTGCTGCTGGCGCGCAAGGACCTGCCGGCCAACACCCTGGACGAGCTCATCGCGCTGGCCAGCCGACCGGGCGCCAAGCCGCTGGCGGTGGCCAACGGTGGCAACGGCAGCCTGTTCCACCTGGTCGCCGAAAAATTCGGTCAGCAGCTGGGGACCTCGTTCGTGCATGTGCCCTACAAGGGTTCGGCCCCGATGATGACCGACCTGATGGGCGGTCAGGTCGACCTGGCCTTCACCATCTTTGCCGGGCCGATCCCGGCCTCCGTGGCCGATGGCAAGGTCAAGGCCCTCGGCCTGACCGCCCGTACGCCGCTGGCCAAGTTCCCGCAGCTGCCGGGCCTGGCGGCACATCCGAAGCTGCAAGGCTTCGAGTTCGACTCCTGGGCCGCCGTGGTGGTGCCCCGCAACACCCCCGATGCGGTGGCCAACCGGCTCAACCAGGCGGTCTACCGTGCCCTGCAGAACCCGGACACCCGCGCCGCCTTTGAAGCCACCGGCAACCAGATCGTCAACCCGGCCAGCGTGGCCGAGCTCGACCAGATGTACCGGGACCAGACGGCCCGTTACCAGGCGATTGCGCGCTCGATCAACTTCGTGCCGCAGTGAGCCTTGCAGCCTCAGGCGCCCATTCGGCCGCCGTGGCGGCCCCTCACCATGCAACAGCGGCTGGCGTGAGCCGTCAACGCCCCGCCTTCGCCTTGGCCCCCGCAAAGTCGCCGGCATACACGTGCAGGAAGCCGGCCGGGTCGATCTGGCGGCGCAGCACGGTGTTGACTTCATCGAGCGTGAGCTTTTGCGCGCGTTCGAGCTGGGCGGCGGTAAACGCCATGGAGCGGCCGGTGTGCAGCTGGCCCGTCAGGCGCGAAGCCAGGGCCGGGTCCTGCGCCAGGCCGATGCGGGTTTCTTCGAGCAGGGCTTTCTTGGCGTCCTGCAGTTCTTCGGCGCTCAGTCCGTCCTTGACCAGGCGCGCCAGTTCTTCGGTCACGGCGGCCTTGAGCTTGTCGAGGTTCTGCGGGGCGTAGATGGCCAGCATTTCGAGCGAGCCGGTGTCTTCGAAGCTGCCGGCGCGCAGGCGGCTGCCGGCGCCGTAGCTGATGCCGTCCTTCTGGCGCAGGCGGTCCATCAGGCGTGACTTCACGCCACCACCCAGCACTTCGTTGACCAGCAGCATGGGCACGTAGTCAGGCGCATCGTCCTTGAGGCGCAGCGGCAGTGCGGCGATGTAGAAGGCGTTGGCCTTGTCCGGCGCTTCGATTTGTTGGGCGCCCGGCTTGCGCGGCGACGGATCGTTGCTCAGGCGGGTGTAGGGCACGGACGATTTCCAGCCGTCCAGGCCCTGGCGCACACGGGCGGTGAGGTCGTCGGCGTCAAAGTCGCCCACCACGGCCAGCTTGGCGTGCTGCGTGCCGTAGAAGCGGCCATGGAAGGCCTTGAGGTCTTCGAGCCTGACCGCGCGCAGGTCGGCGGCCTGTTCGTCAAAGCTGCGGGTGGCGCGCACATCGCCCGCGGGGTAGACGTCGAGCGCCCGGGCCGCGGCGCGCACGGCCATGGCCTGCGGGTCGCTGCGCTGGGCGTCAATCGCGTTCAGGCCCTCGCGTTGCAGCAGCTCGAATTCGCTGGCCGGGAAGGCCGGCTCGCGCAGCACTTCACGCACCAGGCCCAGCACCTCGGGCAGGTGGGTGCGGGTGGTGCGGAAGGTGACGGTCACCGTGCCGCCCTGGCCGCCAACGCCAATCTCGGACTTGATCTGGTCCAGCCGTGCGGCGAGTTCGGCACGGTTCAGGCGCTGGGTGCCGCGCATGAGCATGGAAGCGGTGAGCGCCGACACGCTGGCCTGGCCCTTGAGGCTGGCAGCGTCGCCAAAGTCCAGCCGCAGCTGGCCATGCACGACTTCGCCGCGCGTCTTCTTGGGCGTGAGCGCCAGCTGCAGGCCGCCGGGCAGGGTGCTGCGGCGGGTACGTGCATCGATGTTGGCCGGACTGGCGTCGAAGTTTTCGCCGGCGGCCACGGCCTGGCGGCCCTTGTAGCCTTCGACCATCTGCGCCAGCGGCGGCGCCGGGGTGCGCACCATCCGGTCCGGACTGGCGGTGGGCACAAACTGGCCGAAGGTGCGGTTGCTTTCCTTGAAGTGGTTGAGCGCCACGCGCTGCACATCCTCGACCTTGAGGGCCTCGATACGGTCACGCTGCAGGAAGAACAGGCGCCAGTCGCCCTGCGCAATCGATTCGGACAGCTGCACGCCCAGCTGCTGCGGATCGTTGAGGGTCTTGTCGATCTCGCTCAAAAGGCTGGCCTTGGCGCGCTGCAACTCCTCTTCGGTCACCGGCGTTTTGGCCATGTTCTCCAGCACCTCCAGCAGGGTCTGGCGGGCCTGCGCCAGCGACTGCTGCTGGTTCAACTGGGCCAGGAACAGGATGTAGCCGGGCTCGGCCAGCTCGAAGTTCCAGGCCTGCACCGACACCGCCTGGCCGCCGGTCACCAGCTGCTTGTGCAGGCGGCCGTTGGGCGTACCGCCCAGAATCTCCGACAGCGCAGCCATGGCGGCGGCATCGGGGTGGCTGGCGGGCAGCGTGTGGTAGAGCGCCGCCGCGAGCTGGATGTCGCCCACCCGGCGCAGGGTGACCTCGCGCGGGCCGTGCTGCACCGGGTCCTGGGTGTAGGTGGGCTGCAGCGCGCGCTTGGGTCGCGGAATCGGGCCGAAGGTGCGCTCGATCAGCGCCAGCGTGGCCTGCGGGTCGAACTTGCCCGAGACCAGCAGCACCGCGTTGTCGGGCTGGTAGTGCTGGCGGTAGAAGGCCTGCAGGTTTTCGATGCGCACGTTCTCGACGTCGGTGCGGGCGCCGATCGTGCTCTTGCCGTAGTTGTGCCAGTCGTAGGCGGCGGCCGTCATGTGCTGCCACAGCGAGCGGTGCGGGCTGTTCTCACCCGACTCCATCTCGTTGCGCACCACTGAAAACTCGGTCACCAGGTCTTCGCTCGCCACACGGCTGTTCACCATGCGGTCGGCTTCCATCTCCAGCGCCCACTTCAGGTTCTCGTCGTTGGCCGGAAAGGTCTCGAAGTAGTTCGTGCGGTCGTAGAAGGTGGTGCCGTTGAACTGCATGCCGCGCTTGCCCAGCTCCTGCATGATGTTGCTGCGCGTGGCCGTGCCCTTGAAGAGCAGGTGTTCGAGCAGGTGGGCCATGCCCGTCTCGCCATAGTTTTCGTGCCGGCTGCCGACCAGGTAGGTGATGTTGACCGTGGTCGTGGGCTTGGAGGCGTCGGGGGCCAGCAGCACGCGCAGGCCGTTGGGCAGGCGGTATTCGGCAATGCCCTCGACTTCGGTGTGCAGCTGGGCGCGCACGGGCGTCTGGGCCTGGGCCTGGGGTGCTGCCTTGGCCGCCGGCCGCGCCTTGGCGGCGGGCGTGGCACTGCCCTGGGCCCAGACGGGCGCCAGCAGGGACAAGGACACAAAAGCCAGGGCCAGACCCTGGATCAAGGGACGCAAACGCATGAAAACTCCTCCTGAATCACCGTCCATCCAGACGGCCTGATGGACAAGCACCGCCTTTGGCGGGGCCTGCACTGGGCGTGCATCTTAAGCTGCGGCCGAAGCAGGCGCGTGAAGCAGGCGCATGAACCAGACGCGTGAGCACCACCTGCCGTCATCGCCAAACGCGCAGCGCCGTGGCAATCGCGTGCGCCACCACCGGCATCGGCCCCTCAGCGCACCGGCATGATGTGCAGGGCCTGTGGGGCCAGTTGCAGCACCACCGTCTGGCCCGGCGCCAGGGCCAGGCGGCGCAAAAGCCGGCCGGTCAGGTTGAGCGTGATGCGCTGTTCGGGCAAGGCCTCGGGCGTCAGGGTGCACAGGCTGATATCGCCCAGCGGCAGCACTTCGGTCAGGCGGCAGCGCAGTCGGTTGCCTGTTGCAGCCGGTTCGCTGGCCCTACCCTGGGCCGGCTCGGGCAGCAGGTCCACCCCTTCGCCATTGAGCACCCAGGTGACTTCGGTGCCGTCGTCGATGCGCTGCTTGTCGATCACCTGCAGGCGCAGGCTGCCTTGCGCACCCCGCCATTCGAGTTGCGCCCAGCCGTCTGCCCCGTGGGCCGGGTCCTTGTGAAAGCGGCCCCGAAAATGGTTCTGGATGCCCACCAGTTCGGCCACGCGGGCATTGCGCGGGCTGGCAAACACCTTGTCGGGCGGGCCGGCCTGCAGCGTCTGGCCAGCGTCGACGATCACCACCCGGTCGGCCAGGCGACGGGCCTCGTTCAGGTCATGCGTGACCAGCAGCATGGGCACCGCGACCTGCTGGCGCCAGGCGGCCAGTTCACGGTACAGGCTCTGGCGCGTGGGCGCGTCCACCGCCGAAAACGGCTCGTCGAGCAGGAGCACGCCGGTGGCCTGGGCCGGTGGGTCCGGCGCGTGATCCAGCGTCGGGTTCGGGGCCGTGTACTGCGGCTTGCCCAGCCCGTCGGCCCGGTCTGGCGCGGGCATCACCCGCACCAAGGCCCTGGCCAGCGCCACGCGCTGCTGCTGGCCCCCCGAGAGTTGCGCGGGGCGCCGCGTCAGCAAGGCCCCCAGACCCACCCGTTCGAGCAGACGGCGCACGTCGGCCAGCGGCCAGCCGGCGCCCGCGGCCAGCGCCACATTGGCCAGCACGTCCTTGTGTGGAAACAGTGCGTAATGCTGGAACACCAGCCCCACTCGGCGCTGCTGCGGGCTCAGCCGCACGCCCTGCGCCGTGTCGAGCCAGACCTGCTCGCCGCAGGCGATGCGGCCCTGCAGACGGTGCGGCGTCCACAGGCCGGCCACCGCGCGCAGCATGCTGGTCTTGCCGCTGCCCGAGGGCCCGACCAGTGCCACCAGTTCGCCGGGAGCGCAATCAAAAGCGGCGTCCATGCGCACCGCCCCCTGGGCCTGCAACTGCACCTGCAAACCCGCCATCACCGCTCCTGCAGCGCGCGCCCGCGCACGCCCACCCGGTCAAAGGCCAGCACCAGCGCCAGCGCCAGCACCGACAGCGCGACCAGCGCCAGCGCCATCACATGGGCCGACTCCAGCTCCAGCCCCTGCACCTTGTCGTAGAGCGCGATCGAGAGCGTGCGCGTCTCGCCCGGGATGTTGCCGCCCACCATCAGCACCACGCCGAATTCGCCCAGGGTGTGCGCTGCCGTCAGCGCCATGCCCGCCAGGATGCCGGGCCATGCCAGCGGCAATTCCACCTGCCAGAAAGTCCGCCAGCCCGACAGGCCCGAGACCCAGGCCGCCTCGCGCAGGCTGTGCGGCACGGCGGCAAAGGCGCGCTGGATCGGTTGCACCATGAAGGGCAGGTTGACCAGCAGGCTCACAGCCAGCAGGCCCTGCAGACTGAACACCAGGCGCAGGCCCAGCGCCTCGGCCAGCCAGGCGCCCAGCGGGCTGCCCTGGCCAAAGGCCATCAGAAAGTAAAAGCCGATCACCGTGGGCGGCAGCAGCAGGGGCAGCAAAAGCAGCGCCTCCACCACCGGCCGCCCGCGCCAGGGCGTGACCGCCAGCCAGCGCGCCAGCCACAGGCCCACCGGCAGCAGCAGCGCGGTGGTCAGCACGGCCAGCAGCAGCGAGACGTGAAGGGCGGACCAGTCCATGGGTTCAGGGTCTTACAAAGCAGCGCTCATTGTGGCAGGGCGTAACCATGCCGCAGCCAGGTGGGTTGCGCCGCCGGCGAAAGCAGAAAGTCGCGGAAGGCCACGGCCTGCGTCCCGGCGTTTTTAAGCAGCACCAGCCGCTGCGGCAGGGGGGCGTGCAGGTTTGCCGGCACCGGCCAGACCTGCAGCTTGTCAGCCGCCTCGGGCGCCAGCGTGAGCGAATACGCGGTGATGCCCAGCGGCGCCGCACCGCTCAGCACGAACTGCGTGGCCTGACCGATGTGGTCGCCCAGCACCAGCTGTTTCTGGACGGCGGGCCAGGCGCTGGTCTTTTGCAGAATTTCCTGTGCTGCGCGTCCGTAGGGCGCCAACTGCGGATTGGCGATGGCGAACTTGTCGCTGGGCTTGAGGGCCTTGATGGCCACCTCAAGCCCCTGGCCGACGGCAATGCCCGAGCCCTTGGGGCTGATCAGCGCCAGCCGGCCCAGGGCATAACGCTGTCCGCCGTCGCGCGTCAGCCCCGCCTGCACCAGCCAGACCACCTGTTCCTCGTCGGCCGAGATGAACAGCTGCACCGGCAGGCCCTGCTGGATCTGCCGCGCCAGCTGCACCGAAGCGCCGAGGCTGAACTCGGTTTTCTGGCCGGTCTTTTGCCGGAACTGACTTTCCAGGTCAGCAAGCACAAACTTCAGGTTGCTGGCTGCCGCCACCCGGAATGTCTGGGCCTGGGCTGGCAAGGCCAGGCTGGCCGCCAGGCCAAGGGACAACAGCTGCACGGCACAGCGGCGACGGGTCATGACTTGCATAAAGTCATGCATGTTTTGCATAGTTTTTCAGCCTCGTGACAAGCAGGAAATCGGTGCCCTCCCTAAAATCGGGGTCCCGTCCAGGTTACGAGCGCGTTACACGCCCGTCATGTCGGGAGTATGTCAGGCCCTCGCGTCGTTTTTCGCAAGTCCCGCCCACCCTGGCGGCCTTTGCGAAAGACGATTTCAAACTTAGGAGCTTTTCCATGAATGCACCCGTGATGCAGGGCCTGGCCCTCAACACCCCGGCCTATGTCAAGAACGCCCGGCTGATCGCCTGGGTCGCCGAAATGGCCGCCCTGTGCAAGCCCGACAGCATCTACTGGGCCGACGGCTCGCAGGAAGAATACGACCGCCTGTGCCAGCAGCTGGTCGATGCCGGCACCTTCAAGAAACTCAACCCCGCCAAGCGCCCCAACTCCTTCCTGGCCTGGAGTGACCCTTCGGACGTGGCCCGTGTGGAAGACCGCACCTTCATCTGTTCGGAAAAGCAGGAAGACGCCGGCCCGACCAACAACTGGATGGCCCCAGCCGAGATGCGCGCCACGCTGCGCCCCCTGTTTGACGGCTGCATGAAGGGTCGCACCATGTACGTGGTGCCGTTTTCCATGGGCCCGCTGGGCTCGCACATCGCCCACGTCGGCATCGAACTGACCGACAGCGCCTACGTGGTGGTCAACCAGAAGCTGATGACCCGCATGGGCAAGGCCGTCTACGACGTGATCGGCGCCGATGGCGAGTTTGTGCCCTGCGTGCACACCGTGGGCGCGCCGCTGGCCGAGGGCCAAAAGGACAGCACCTCCTGGCCCTGCAACCCCAGCACCAAATACATCGTCCATTACCCCGAGACGCGCGAAATCTGGTCCTACGGTTCGGGTTACGGCGGCAACGCCCTGCTGGGCAAGAAGTGCTTTGCGCTGCGCATCGCCTCCAACATGGGCCGCGACCAGGGCTGGCTGGCCGAGCACATGCTGATCCTGGGCGTGACCAACCCCGAAGGCAAGAAGTACCACGTGGCGGCCGCCTTCCCCAGCGCCTGCGGCAAGACCAACTTCTCGATGCTGGTGCCCCCGGCCGGCTTTGACGGCTGGAAGGTCACCACCATCGGCGACGACATCGCCTGGATCAAGCCCGGTGCCAACGGCAAGATGCTGGCCATCAACCCCGAGGCCGGCTACTTTGGCGTCGCCCCCGGCACCAACATGAAGACCAACCCGAACTGCATGCTCAGCCTGCACAGCGACGTGATCTTCACCAACGTGGCCCTGACCGACGACGGCGACGTCTGGTGGGAAGGCATGGAAAAGGACACCGGCAGCCTGCCCGCACACCTGATCGACTGGCAAGGCAAGGACTGGACGCCGCTGATCGCCAAGGAAACCGGCGCCAAGGCCGCCCATCCCAACGCCCGCTTCACCGTGGCCGCCACCAACAACCCCGCCCTCGACCCGGCCTGGGACGACCCCCAGGGTGTGGTGATCGACGCCATCCTGTTCGGCGGCCGCCGCTCGACCACCGTGCCGCTGGTGACCGAAGCGCGCAACTGGACCGAAGGCGTCTACATGGCCGCCACCATGGGGTCCGAGACCACCGCCGCTGCCTTTGGCGCGCAGGGCGTGGTGCGCCGCGACCCGTTCGCCATGCTGCCCTTCTGCGGCTACAACATGAGCGACTACTTCCAGCACTGGCTGGACATCGGCGCCAAACAGCAGGCCGCCGGCCACGCACTGCCGGCCCTGTTCTGCGTCAACTGGTTCCGCAAGGACGAGTCCGGCGCCTTTGTGTGGCCCGGCTACGGCGACAACATGCGCGTGCTCAAGTGGATCATCGACCGCCTCGAAGGCAAGGCCCAGGGCCAGCAGACCATGTTCGGCATCGCCCCGCAATACGCCGAGATCAACTGGAACGGCATCGAATTCAGCGCCGAGCAGTTCGCCAAGGTCACCAGCATCGACAAGGCCGCCTGGGCAGAAGAGTTCAAGCTGCACGACGAGCACTTTGCCAAGCTGGCCCAGCGCCTGCCCCAGGCCCTGCTCGACACCCGCGCCGACATGGAAAAGCGCCTGGCCGCCTGAACGCCGCATTCACGCATCAGGTTCTGCGCCCACCGGCGCTGATCCTTTCAGCCGCCCCGGCCACAAACCGGGGCGGTTTTGTTTTGGTGGCGGCCTCACCCGCAGTGGGCAAGGGCCGAAAACTCATCAGTAGGTTACACTATATGTAACTTTCCGATGAGTATCATGCAGCCCATTCGGCAACTGATGGACACGATCAAGCACCTGGCGACGCCTCAGGCATGCCTGTTCACGCCTGCTGATTTGCGGGCCTTGCTGCCGGATCAGTCGGATGCAGCTTTCAAAACCTTGCTCAGTCGGGCGGTCAGCGAGGGGCATTTGTCCAGGGTGTGCCGTGGTTTGTATCTGTATGAGTTGGCCAGGCCCGACAAGGGGTTGCTGCTGGCTCACGCCGTCAGCAAGCTGCGTCCTCTGGCGCTGAACTACCTGAGCCTGGAGTCGGTGTTGAGCGATGCGGGGGTGATTTCGCAGATGCCAATCAACCGGGTCATGGTGATGTCGTCGGGGCGTTCAGGGGTTGTCGATTGCGGGACCTGGGGCAGTATCGAGTTTGTCCGTACTCGACAACGGCCTGAGGCCTTGGTGGGGCATTTGCATTACGACCCAGCCTGTCGTCTGTGGCGCGCTTCGGTGGCGCAGGCGCTCAGGGACATGCGGGCCACGCACCGCAAGCAGGACCTGGTGGATTGGAGTGTGGTGAATGAGCTTGTTTGATACCCTGGTCACGCAGGCGCTACAGAGTCGCCCTGCGCTTTCGCCACTGCGCGTGGTCGTCGAAAAAGAGCTCTTGCATCACGATATTTTGCGAGTGCTCAGCCAGACAGGTCTGTTGACCAGACTCACCTTCATCGGGGGGACGTGCCTGCGCGATTGTTACGGCTCCAGTCGTCTGAGCGAAGACCTTGACTTTACGGGGGGCGCCGACTTTTCACGCGACCAGCTTCGCGCCATGTCGGGCACGCTGGTGAACAGTTTGAAGGCCAAATACGGCTTGAACATCACGGTGGACGAGCCGGTGCGCGAAGAGGGCAATGTCGACACCTGGAAGCTCAAGGTCCAGACGCGTCCGGAAAGAAAGGACCTGCCCGCGCAGGGGATCCATATTGATGTTTGCGCTGTCCCGAGTTATGAACGTCGCCCGATGTTGCTGCTCAATCCTTACGGTATCGAGATGGGCACCAGCGGTTTGTGGGTGCAGGCACAGTCTCGGGAAGAAATCTTTGCCGACAAATTGCTGGCCTTTGCCTTGCGTCCAAACCGACTCAAGAACCGCGACCTGTGGGACATCGCCTGGTTGTATCAGCAGCAAATCAAACCGGCTTTGCACTTGTTGGCCCCCAAACTGGGCGACCACCATGCACGGGTTTCGGACTATCTGACCTTGTTTGTACAGCGTGTTCAATCCCTGGAATCAGACCCCTCTGTAGCCACAGATTTCCGCAAGGAGATGAGCCGTTTTCTGCCCAACGAGGTGGTGCGCGAGACGGTGAACGCCCCGCAATTCTGGCTATTCCTGACAGACCTGATGCAGGGTTTGCAAGGACAAGTGCGCCAGCACCTGACGGGCCGTGCGGCAAGGCCCACATTCAAAATGTGAATCGCAATGGCCGATGCCCCCTGGCACGCCCGTGCAAACAAAGTCCGGGCAGGCTTCGGACTTACCGCGTCCTGCTGGACGCAGGCTTGAGCATGGCCAGGGACTGGGCGAGCTCGGCATCAGGCCAATCCATGATGTCTTCCAGGTCAAAGAACTTGCGGAAATCCTTGACCCGGATATCGCCAAAGCGGGCATAGATCGCTGCACGATGGCTGTGGATGGTGCCGGGGCCTACTCCCAGCATTGCGGCCACCTCGGCGGCTGTCCAGCCCCGAAGCAGGAGCAGCAACACCTGCTTTTCACGCGGTGACAACTGCTCAAACAGGCGCCGCAGATGCAGGCGATTGTTCGGATTCTGCGGGTCCGAAAGATCAGGACCCATGAGCTGCTGGATCTGGGCCAGCAGGCTCTCACGCAAATAAGGCTGCGCGAGAAACCGGGGCCGGGCGTTGACAAACAGGTCCAGCAACTGCTGTTTTTCATCGAGCTTGCCCGTCACCACGATGGGCATGCTGCGTCCCCCCGCCTTCATGAACAATTCGAGCACCGACACCGCCCCCGTCTGGAAAGGCGCATTGAGCAGCAACACCGCCGGCGCGGCAAATGCGCTGCGGCTGACGAACTCCCGAAGGCTGGCAAAGGACTCGGTGGCATAGCCTTGCTGCCCGAGCATTTCAGCAAGATAAAAACGGGCATCCGGATCCGCGTGGACCAGGTACACATGGCCGGCTGAGGTGGAACTGATGATGGTCATGGCCTGGAACCCTTGTGTGCCACTGCGCCATGGCAAAAGCGCCACCATCCAGGCAAGGGTTGTCAATAAACGGCCCGCATCCTTTCATGCCTGACCATGGCTGCACCACCCCCAAAAGGGGCAAAGCGCCGCCCTTCAAGCCACCGTGTCGGCCGCCTGCAGCAACGCCGCCTCAAAGGCTCGCGTATGCCGCACCGCATCCCAGGCAGGCAAGCCTTGCAGGCGTTCGCGCAGACCCTTTTTGAGCTTCAGGAGCGCCTTGCGGTCTTCGGCCATGCGCCGGGCAATCGCCACATAGTCGTCATCGTCCCTGGCCACCCATTCGCTCAAACCCGCCGCGGTCATGAAGCTGGCGCCCATGCGCGAGACGAAATGCCCGCCCATCCGGGTAAGCACCGGCACACCCATCCACATCGCCTGCAGGCTCGTGGTGCCGCCGTTGTAGGGCACGGGGTCCAGGGCGATGTCGATGTCGGCGTACTCGGCCATCATGTCGGTCAGGCCCACCGGGCCGCGGAACTCCACCCGCGCCGGGTCCACGCCCAGCGCCGTCAGGCGCTCGGTGAACACGGCCTTGGCAGCCTCGTCACCAAAACTCGGCGCCTTGAGCACCAGACGCGAGCCCGGCACCGCCGCCAGCACACGCGCCCACAACTGCAACGTGCGCGGCGTGAGCTTGGGCACGTTGTTGAATGAACCAAAGACAAGCGGACGCTGGGCGTCGCCGGCCTTGAAGGCGGGATAGGGGTAATGCTCTTCAGGGGCATAGCAGAACACCGTGCCGGGCAGGCGGTACACCTGCTCCGAGCACAGGTGGTCGTCAGCCTCGGGCGTGACCACCGCATCGCCCAGAATCCAGTCCATATTGGGCACGCCGGTCGAGCCGGGGTAGCCCAGGTAAGTGACCTGCACCGGCGCGGCGCGCTTGGCAAACAGGTTCATGCGGTGCTGGCCGGTGTGACCGGCCAGATCGATCAACACGTCAATGGCGTCGCTATCAATACGCCGGGCCAGCTGGGCGTCGTTGAGCGAGCCCACCTCCACCCAATGCTCGGTGCGCGAACGCGCCAGCGCGGTTTGCTCGTCGTGCGAATCGCCCGTGAAATACACAAACAGCTCGAAGCGGCTGCGGTCGAGTTCGCGCAGAACCGGCTGCATGAAGATGTTGACCGGGTGCCGGTGATGAAAATCCGCCGACACCAGGCCCACGCGCAAACGCCGCCCCGCGAGCGGCTCGCGCACAAACGATTCGCGCGCACGCGCGCCCTCGCCCAGCCGCGCAAACAGCTCACGGTGCAACTGCGCCACCTCTTGGGGCGAGAGCTTGTCGGTGTAGAGCGAACTCATGGCCGCGCTTGAGGCAAACGCGCCGGGCACCGCCTCTTCGGCAGCCAGCTCGCGGTAACGGGCCAGCGTTTCGTCCACATCGCCGGTGCGACCGGCCACGGCGGCCAGCAGCGAACGGGCATTGGGCACCTCGCCCAGAGCCTGCGCCTGCGCCAGCACCTCACGGGCTTCCTGCATCTGCCAGCACTCGGCCAGCAGGTGCGCCAGGTTCCAGCGGGCGTTCACGCTTTGCGGGTGCAGCGCCACGCAGCGGCGCATGACTTCAAGCGCCTCCTGCCACAGGTTCTGCCGGAAACTGAGCATCGCCAGGCGCGAGAGCGTGGCCTCGTTCGTGGCGCCCGAAGCCAGCGTCAACACACGCATGGCCTCGTCGCGACGGCCCAGGCGCATCAGCGCCATGCCCAGGTCCATCTGCACCTCGGCCGCGGCATCGACCGACACACCCGGCACCCGCAAGGCCATGGCAAAGCACTGCGCGGCCTCGGCCGAACGGCCCGATTCGAGCCAGTACTGGCCCATGAGGTGGTGCACCTGGTGCACCCGCTCGGCGCCCAGCGCCTGCGCCTTGGCGGCAGCGTCCAGATGCGCCCGCTCGGCCAGTTGCAACTGGCCCTGCAGCACCATCACCCGGGCCATGCCCAGCAGCGCCTCGAAGCGATCGGGCGAGACGTCGATGGCCCGCTGGTAGGACATGGCCGCCTGTTCCAGCACCCCCATCTGCTTGCACAGGTGACCGGCTTCGAGCCAGGCGCTGTAGTTGGCGGGGTTCACACGCAGTGTTTGTGCAAAGGCCTCGCGTGCCGGCATCCACTCGTTCAGGCGCACCAGGCAACGCGCCTTGAGCAACCAGCCCAGTTCCAGCGCCTCGTCCTGCGCCAAGGCTTCGTCCACACGGGCGAGCGCGTCCGCCCATTGACCTTGCTTGAACAGCGCATTGGCCGCGTTGAAGGCCGAGATAGCCCCGGTTTGTTCAGGGGTCGGCGGCATCGGATGGGAGATGGTGACGGACTCAGACATTCTGAAATCTTAGGCGTTAAAAGCGGGCATTTTATGACTGCGTTGATGGCGGTCTTGTGGTCGTCTTGTGGAACGACGCCCAGTCAGCGCGAGCGACAGGAAGCCCAAAAGGTGGGCGCAAAGACGTGACAGAGCTCACGAAACGTGGGCCATGCCCGAGGCCCAAGCCTGCTGCATTTGCGCCCACAGCGCTTTGGGGATGCGGGCGTCGCTGCGCGTGACCTGCAGCGTCTGGCCCATGGCATCGGCAATACGTTGCAGCACCTGCTCTGGACGTGCTACCCCACAAATGCGACGCCCAAAATCCAGCAGCTCCTGGGTGGTGGGATAGGCCCGCGTGTGATGACGCCCTGCAAACAACTTCAGCGCCAGGGTGCGGTCTTCCAGCTCAGGGCCGCCGGGGTATTGGGTGTACCTGTAGATGCTCGTCGTCACCACATCGAACATCGGGGCCAGCCAGGCGTCATGGGCTGAACGGTAGAGCACGCCAAAATTTTTCAGGTGTGCATCGCCATTGCGCACCATCACCGAGAAAGCCACCTGCTCAAAAAAACGGTGCAAGTTCTGGCTGTGCAACTGCAACTGCCGCAGCAACTCGGCCACCCGCTGGTAGCTGCCCTGGTATTTGCGGTCCGACAGCACATCGCGCACCCGCAGGCCCGCCAGTGCGGCAACGTCTTCAAAGCCCAGGCGCTGCACGCGGCCATCGGCATCGAGCACCATGTCAAAACGGTCCAGCACCAGCATCTGGCCATCGTCTGACAGCGCAAAGGCCGGCACCTTAATGCCCGCAGCATGGGCGGCGCTCAGGCACATGAACTCGTTGGCCGCCAGGCCCGGATACGCCTCGCTGGCCGCTTTCACGATCAATGAAGGAATCGGCACCGTGGGCCGGTCGGGCACCATGATCTTGGGTTGCATGCCTGCGATGCCTGCGCCCGTGCTCAGGTAAGCGGTCACCAGTTCGTCAAACACCGCCGGCGTGTAACGCGTCTGCAGCAACTGCGCCTTGCTCATGGCCGGCGGCGCCTGGGGTGCAGGCGCATCGGGCAAGGCAAAGCCCAAACGGCCAATGCCATTGCGCCCCACCAAGGCCAGCAAATGCATCGGCGTCATGGGCTGCTTGGGATACATCGCACGGATGCGCATGAACAAATCGCCTTCGGGCAAGTTCTGGTCCATCGGTGCAAACAAATCACCGTCTTGCCACGTCAGCTTTTCCGAAGCGGGCATCAGCAAAGCCACCTCGGGCTGACCGGCATCGGCACTCAGGTACCGGAACTCGTAAGTGGACGCCTTGATCAACTGACCGGCCCGGGCTGCGTCACCGATCGACACCTCCAGGCTGCGGATTTTTTCAGGCAGCATCGTCATCCTCGGCGAAACGACGCGCCACCTCGGCGGCCGACGGCATGCCCGCCGGTTCGAGCCGCACGGCCAGATCCAGCGCCGACAACACCGCCATCAAGGACGACACTGTGGTGTCATCCCCAGCCTCCAGCCGGTACACCACCTCGCGCACCTTGCCCGCCTTGTCAGCCAGCTCGGACTTGCTCATGCCCAGCGCCTGGCGGCGCATGCGCAGCGCCTGGCCCAACTCATCGGGAAGTCTTATTTTGTCAGTCATGACTTACATTTTGAGGTTTAAATCTCGCAATTGCAAGCCATAGCTTACAAATTTCCATCATGCCGATGGATTGGGCGGAGGGAACATGTCGCCATCAGACGCACTCAGACCACCGCGGCAGGTCGCCGCGATAAGCACCTTGCAACCGGCATAGTGGGCCCGTTATCGCGGCCACTCCTGCCACACCACCAGGCATGCGGGGGGCGGGTTCATGTCGGGGCCAAGGCCCCGACACACGGATCAATGCTGGTTGACCAGCACCGCCTGATGCACCAGCAGGTCCAGCTGGCCGTCTTTGTTGAGGTCGTAGGCCTGGTAGTTCTGGCCGTCGACCTCGGTCAGGGTGGACGTGACCGCTTCGCCCTGCGTGAAGAGTTCCACCACTGCACCGGTCTGGCCATCCACCTTGAGCGGCTGGGCCAGCAGGTCTGACAGGTTCAGCTGCACCGTGTTGCCGCCTGCACCCAGGTCCAGCTCGGTGACTTCGCCCACATTGGCCTTGAGCTGCTCCAGGTCCAGTCGCATGCCTGCGGCCGTGAACTGGAACACGCCCTCGCCGCCTTGCAGCGCGCCGCCCTGGAAGGCAAACGCCATCCAGGTTGGTGTCAAAAGCCGCGGCAAGGCCTTGCAAGTCTGTCTGACCCACACCGTGGCTGAAAGCGTACTGGCTGGCGTCGTGCACCAGGTCGTCACCGTACTTGTTCCAGACCAGCACGCCATCTTGCTGACCCGCCCAGGCGGAATAGTCCACCCGGCCGTCGCCGGTCACATCGATCAGCATGTGGGTGTAGCTGAAGGTGCCGTCGCGGTTGAGGTCCAGCACCACGGGGGCGATCACCGAGCCCGTGGGCGCTACGACCTGAACGCCAACGTACAAGGTGTTGCCATCGTTGCCAAAGCTGTTGTCGTTGTTGCCAGGTTCAGATGTAGTACAGGCGCTGGCTGACCATGCGTTCTGCACGGCGCTGGCCATGGGTGAAAAGATCTTCGGGGTCCTTGAGCTCGGCGCGGTTCATCGCGGCTTGCAGGTCGGCCATGAGGCGGGCGTCCTGGCGGGCCAGGGCCCAGAGGCGCTCATCGGCGCGGCGGCGGGCTGCACTGGCTGACCAGCGGTCGAGCCGCTGCAGAATGGTCTGCGCCGCACGACGGGTCAGGCCGCGCAGGGCCAGCAAGGCGGCCACACCCACGGCCCAGAGGGCCAGCCAGGCGCCGACCTGGTGGCGGCTGGCCCAGGGTTCGAGCCATTGCTCGGTCACGAGCATGGCCGCGGCCACGGCAGCCGAGAGCAGCAAGGCGGCCAGCGCACGCGGGCTGGTCCGGGTTTCTAGCGAGGCAGAAGTGATGGATGTCATTTTGTTTTCCCTGTTTTGATGGTTTGATTGCTACTAAAACTTCAATATTGTAATCGGCAGATCAGGGTAAACCCGGTGACTTTCCACTTTAGTTTGATGATGGGTATCATTCACGTTCGTGATGACCAAGCCTCGAAACCCTGTTTTTCGCACCCTGGACCTGAACCTGCTGCGGGTTTTTGACGAGGTCATGGCCGAGCGCAGCCTGACGCGGGCGGCGCGGCAGCTGTCGCTGACGCAGCCGGCCGTGAGCAATGCCCTGCGCCGCCTGCGCGAGGCCCTGGGCGACGAGCTGGTCCATCGTCACGGCCACGGCATCGAGCCGACCCCGCTCGCCCTGGCCCTGTGGCCGCAGGTGCGCGAGGCGCTGCAGCAGCTGCAGGCGGCCGTGGCACCCAGTCATTTCGAGCCGGCGCAGGCCGACCACACGTTTGTGCTGGCCATGGCCGATGCCACCGCCGCCGAGCTGATGGGCGGTCTGGCCGGGCAGCTGCAGGCGCTGGCGCCCGGGGTGTCGTTGCGCGTGGTGCCGCTGACCACGCGCGATCCGCGGCCCCTGCTGCAGGACGGGCAGGCCGACATGGCGCTGGGCTACCTGCCGGCCGCCCTGGCCGACCTGACGGCGCGTGCCCAGGCCGGGCAGCCGCCGGACTTCCTGCACCAGCGGCTCTACACCGGTGAATATGTGTGCGTGATGCGCCAGGGCCACCCGCTGGCCGACCGCCCCATGGACCTGGACACCTATTGCAGCGCCCGGCATTTGCTGGTGAGCTTTTCGGGCCGGCCCTATGGGTTTGTGGACGAGGCGCTGGCCTCGATCGGGCGTCAGCGCCGCATTGTGCTGACCGTCAACCAGTTCTTCACCGCCGGGCGGGTGGTGGTCAATTCAGACCTGCTGACGGTGCTGCCGCGCCACTTTGTGCCCACCACCGGCATGGCCGACCAGCTGGTGCTGCGCGACTTGCCGCTGGAGGTGCCGCCAGTGCATGTGGAGGCGCTGTGGCACCGGCGTCTGGACCAGGACCCGGCCCACCAGTGGCTGCGCCAGCAACTGCTGCAGCTGGCGCAGCAAGCCTTCGGGCCGGGCCAGCGCGGCATGGCCGACACCACGGTGACACCTGCGCCATGAAGATTCAGCTGCTCTCGGACCTGCACCTGGAGTCGCACCCGCACTTTGTGCCGCAGCCGGCCCCGGGTGCCGATGTGCTGGTGCTCGCGGGCGACATTGGCTCCTACCAGAGCGGCTCGGCCCTGCTGGCGCAAGGCGACGCCGACTTTGGTCTGGCGCGCTTCTCACCGCTGCGCGGCTGGCCGGTACCGGTGCTGTTTGTGCCCGGCAACCACGAATACGACGGCCTGGACTTTGATGCCGGCCATGCGCGGCTGCGCGAGACCTGCGAGCGGCTGGGCCTGGTCTGGCTCGAACGCGAGACCTGGCACTGCCAGGGCGTGCGCTTTGTGGGCACCACGCTGTGGAGCGACTTTGACGCCCTCTCGCACGGCCTGCCGATCAGCGCCGCCCTCAAGGCCCAGGGCAAGGCGATGCGGGCGGCCCATTACCACCTGCGCAAGACCGGCACCAGCCGCTTCGGCCAGCCCTGGCTGGCCGAAGGGGTGCGCGAGCAGGCCCTGCAGTGCCAGGCCTGGCTGTCAGCGGCGCTGGCGATGGCGCACGCGGGACCGACCGTGGTGGTCACGCACTTTGCGCCCAGCCTGCGCAGCGCCGATCCGCGCTACGGACTCACGCCTGGCACCGCGGGCTTTTGCAACGCGCTCGATGCGCTGCTGGAGCAGGCCGACCTGTGGCTGCATGGGCATCTGCATTGCCCGGCCGACTACACCGCAGGCCGCTGCCGGGTGCGGGCCAACCCGCTCGGTTATGCGCGCAAACAGGAGCAGGCGGCTTTTGAGCCGCAGGGGCTGATCGAGGTGCCCGCGCACACCAGCGGCAAGCCAGAAGCTTGACCTCCGTCAATCCGGGCCATGGCACAAACGGTACAGTGTGACCCGTTATCAACCGAGGAGTACACGCATGAACATTCTTCTGGCCGTCGACGGCAGCAGCTACACCAAGAAAATGCTGGCCTACCTGACCACGCACGACGAGCTTTTCAGCGCCAACAACACCTATACCCTGATCACCATTCAGCCGCCGCTGCCGCCCCGGGCGCGTGCGGCCGTGGGCAAGGAGATGGCCGACCAGTACCACTCGGAAGAAGCCGAAAAAGTCCTCGGCCCGGCCGGCAAATTCCTGGCGCGCCACAACCTGAACGCCAAGTCCATCTGGAAAGTCGGCCACGCCGGCGAAGTGATTGCCAAGACCGCCAACACCGGCAAGTTCGACCTGGTGGTCATGGGCTCGCACGGCCACGGCGTCTTCGCCAACCTGGTCATGGGCTCGGTCGCCACCCAGGTGCTCTCGCAAAGCAAGGTGCCCGTGCTGCTGGTGCGCTGAAGCTCAAGCTGCCCGCCCGGCAGCCGAACTGTCCGCATCCCTTCGGCCGCGGGGGCGGCCTCCTACAAGCTCTCATTCGGCCGCGGGAGCGGCCTCCTACAAACCCCACCCCGTAGGAGCGAGCCCCTGCTCGCGAATGCAGCCTCTGTGCGGATTTCAGCCCGGCGTACGGGCGCAAAGACCGTCGAAGCAGGTGCTCATGACCATGTCGAGGATTTCGCTCTCGCTGTGCTGGCCGCCCATCTGCAGGAATTCGAGCACCGGGTCGCAGGCACGGGCGAACAGGGTGTAGAGCACCGCAATCGGTGCGAGCGCAGGGTTGATCTGACCCTGGGCCTGGGCGGCCTCGATCCAGCCGCCGAGGACATCGCTGACTTCCATCAGGCCGTCCATGTAGTCCTTGCTGGCCATGAGCGTGGCACGCAGGCTGGAGTTCTGGCTGGGCAAAGAGGGCATCAGGCCCTGCAGCTTGAGCTGCATGGTCCAGCGTGTGGTGGCCTTGAGCTTGTCCAGGGCCGATTGTTCGGCGGGCAACTGGGCAATGAAGTCCTGGGCGCGGCGCATGGTTTCGACCATGGCGGCACAGGCGAGCTCTTCCTTGCTGGTGAAGTGCTTGTAGAGACTGGCCTTGGCAATGCCCACTTCGGCAGCGACTTCGTCGACGGTCATGGCCTCGAAGCCTTTTTCGGCCAGCAGGCGGTTGACCGACTGGATGATCGCGGCCTCGCGCACTTCCAGCATGCGCGCCTTGAAGGAGGGTTTGGCCGTGGGCATGTCGACAGACGATCTCATGAGTCGATTCTAGCCAGCCAGGGCAAGGTTGTGACTGCTGGGGAAATTACCGATCCTGGAGAGTCTTGTCACGGCCGCAGCAGGCGCCTTTGGCACTGGGCAGCCCGTGCGCGCACAATGCGGGCATGAAGGAAAGCCTGCGCAAAGACCATCTCGACACCCTCGCCATCTCCCTGCTGCTGGCGTGCTGCATGTTCTGGGGTTTGCAGCAGATCCTGGTCAAGGCCATCGTGCACGAAGTGGCACCGCTGATGCAGGCCAGTGTGCGCTGCATCGGCGCCTGTGTCTTGCTGCTGCTGTGGTGCCGCTGGCGCGGCATTGCCCTGTTCGAGCGCGACGGCAGCCTGTGGGCCGGGCTGCTGGCGGGGGCGCTGTTTGCGGCCGAATTCGCCTGCATTTACCTGGGCTTGCAGCACACCAGTGCCTCACGCCTGACCGTGTTTCTCTACACCTCGCCATTCTGGGTGGCGGCGCTGGTGCCGCTGTTTGTCAAGTCTGAACGGCTGCGGGCCCTGCAGTGGCTGGGGCTGGCCTGTGCCTTTGTGGCGGTGGCCTTTGCGCTGCGTGAAGGTCTGGGCGGCGGCAGCGCCAGTGGCGATTTGCTGGGGCTGGCAGCTGGCGCCTTGTGGGGCCTGACGACGGTGGCCATCCGCGCCACCGGGCTGACACGGATCTCGGCCGAGAAGCTGCTCTTCTACCAGATCGCCACCACCGCACTGACGCTGCCCTGGCTCTCGCTGGCGCTGGGCGAGACCTGGTCCTTTGACTGGAGCCCGCTGGCCTGGGGCTCGATGCTGGCGCAGACCGTGGTCGGCGCCTTTGCCAGCTACCTGGCCTGGATGTGGATGCTCGGCCGCTACCCGGCCACCAGGATTTCGGTGTTCGTGTTCCTCACGCCGCTGTTCGCCTTGCTGTTTGGCACCCTGCTGCTGGGCGAGGCCGTGACCACCACGCTGCTGTTCGCCCTGGGCCTGGTGGCGGTCGGTATCGTGCTGGTCAACCGCAAACCTGCCTGACCCTTGTTTGGAGACCACCATGACGTATCGCGCCCTGCAAATTGAAAAAGACGAGGCCGGCTACCGCTGCAGCCTCAAGACGCTCAACGACAGCGCCCTGCCCGACGGCGATGTGACGGTGGCGGTCGACTACTCGACGATCAATTACAAGGACGGGTTGGCGATCACCGGCAAAAGCCCGGTGGTGCGCAAGTTCCCGCTCACGCCCGGCATCGACCTGGCCGGGACAGTGACCGAGAGCAGCCACCCGCTGTTCAAGGCCGGCGATGCGGTCGTGCTCAACGGCTGGGGCGTGGGCGAGAGCCACAGCGGCGGCCTGGCGCAAAAGGCGCGGCTCAAAGGCGACTGGCTGATCCATCGCCCCGCGGCCTTCAGCGCCCGGCAGGCCATGGCGATCGGCACCGCCGGCTACACCGCCATGCTGTGCGTGATGGCGCTCGAAAAACACGGGATCACGCCCGCGCAAGGCGAGGTGCTGGTGACTGGCGCCGGCGGCGGTGTGGGCAGCGTGGCGATCGCGCTGCTGGCACGGCTGGGTTACCGCGTGGTGGCGTCCACCGGCCGCCTGCAGGAGGCCGAGTATTTGCGCGGCCTGGGCGCCGCCGAGGTGATCGACCGCGCCGAACTCTCGGCCCCGGGCAAGCCGCTGGCCAAGGAACGCTGGGCCGGCGTGGTCGACACCGTGGGCAGCCACACCCTGGCCAACGCCTGCGCCAGCACAAAGTACGGCGGCACCGTGGCCGCCTGCGGCCTGGCCCAGGGCATGGACCTGCCCGCCACCGTGGCGCCGTTCATCTTGCGCGGCGTGACGCTGGCCGGCATCGACAGCGTGATGGCTCCGCGCGCCCTGCGCGAAGCCGCCTGGGCGCGGCTGGCCCGCGACCTGGACGTGGGCAAGCTCGACGCGATGACGCAGGAAGTCGGTCTGGGTGACGCCATCGGCCTGGGTGCGCAGATCCTGGCCGGGCAGGTGCGCGGGCGGGTGGTGGTGGATGTGAACCGCTGAACCGAGCCGTCAAGGCAGCATGTCGACCGACTCGAAGACGTGTCGCCATTCACGCTCTTCTGAAGCAGCCCTGCGCCGGGCTTCTTCGACCAGCATCTGCACAAACGCCTGGGCATGTTCCGGCGGCGTTTCACCACGCCGGTGGATCACGCCGGCCACGTTCTGGTCCAGCCGTTCCTGCAAATGCAGAGGCTGCACCGTGTAACGGCGGCGCCAGGTTTCCACCAGGGGCCAGGGCACCACGCACAGCATGCCGGCCTGCTCGACCAGGGTCAGCATGAGCGAGGCCGAGTGCGCCAGGTGCAGGCGGTGGTCCGGCAGCTGAAGGCCGTGCTGACCGAACAGCCGGTGCACAAAGGCCTCGCGCTCGCTGGGCGCGAAATTGGCCACCCAGTCTTCTTCCAGCAACTCGGCCATCGAGCGCGCCTGCGCCCGGGGATGACCCTGACGGGCGACCACCGTCATGTCGTAGCGAAACAGCGGTTGCACCGCAAAGCCCTGCATCAGCAGATCGGGGCCGACACGGCCAATCATGAGGTCGAGCCGACCTTCGCGCAGACGCGGATAGGTCAGCTTCGACAGCCCGTCAAAGAGTTCAAGCTGTACCTGCGGCCAGGACTGCCGGAAAGCCAGCACCACCGGCGGCAACAGGGTCTGGGCCACCCAGGGCGTGACGCCCACGCTCAGACGCTGGGCACCAGACTGGCCACGGTGAAGCGCCAGCGCGTCTTCGGCGGCCTGCACCTGCGCCAGCAGGCGACGCGCATGGTCGAGCAAATCCTGACCGGGCGCGGTCAGGCGCACCCCCTGGCTGTGGCGCTCGAGCAGCGCCAGCTGGCTGTGCTGTTCCAGTTCACGCAATCCCTGGGTCAGGGACGCCTGGCTCAGGCCCAGCGCTCGGGCGGCTGCGCGAATCGATCCGCCCTCGGCCAGGGCCACCAGATAACGCAGCTGATGCAGCTTGAAGGACATGGACCGATTATGCGGCGGGGAAGCGAACTGAAAGGCAAGGCCTTTCTTGACTGGTTTTACCTGTCTCTGCAGTCCGGGGACTGAGGCCTAAAGTGGTGCGGCATTGACCTTTGTGAAAGCACCACGGCCCCCATGAACGCCCCTTACGAACCCAAAACCTTTGCTGCCGCTGCCGACGTCCTGCCGGAAGTCCAGGCGATTGCCCACGACATGGTGGACCTGCGGCACCACATCCATGCCCACCCGGAGCTGGCTTTCGAGGAACACGCCACCAGCGACCTGGTGGCCGCCCGCCTCTCTGAGTGGGGCTACGAGGTGCACCGTGGTCTGGCGGGCACCGGCGTGGTGGGCACCCTCAAGCGGGGCACGGGCCACAAGCGGCTGGGCATTCGCGCCGACATGGACGCCCTGCCCATCCAGGAGAACACCGGGCTGCCCTACGCCAGCCAGCACCCGGGCAAGATGCACGCCTGCGGCCACGACGGCCACACCGCCATCCTGCTGGCCGCGGCACGCTGCATCGCGCAGGACGAGACCTTTGACGGCACCCTGCACCTGATCTTCCAGCCGGCCGAGGAAGGCCTGGGCGGTGGCCGGCGCATGGTCGAGGAAGGCCTGTTCAAGCTGTTCCCCTGCGACGCCATCTTTGCGCTGCACAACATGCCGGGCATGCCCGCCGGCCAGTTCGGGTTTCGGGCCGGCGCCTTCATGCCTTCGTCGGACAGCGTGATCATCACCGTGCGCGGCAAGGGCGGTCATGGCTCGGCGCCGCATCTGTCGGCCGACCCGGTGGTGGCGGCCGCTCACATCATCGTGGCGCTGCAGACCATCGTCTCGCGCAATGTAGACCCGCGTGAGATGGCCGTGATTTCGGTGGGTGCCATCCACGGTGGCGATGCCCCCAATGTGATCCCGGACGAAGTTGAAATGCGCCTGACCGTGCGTGCGTTCCGGCCCGCGACGCGTGAGCGGCTGCGCGAGCGCATCACCGAACTGGTGCAGGCCCAGGCGCAGACCCTGGGTGTGCAGGCCGATGTCAATTACATCTGGCGTTACCCCTCGCTCGTCAACGACGAAGCCTGCACGACCTTTGCGCGACAGGTGGCGCTGGACTGGCTGGGAACGGCCGGCGTGATGCCCGAACTGGAACCGCTGACCGGCAGCGAAGACTTTTCTTTCATGTTGCAGGAACGTCCGGGCTGCTACCTGATTGTCGGCAACGGTGAGGGCGAGCATCACCACACCGGGGGCTGCATGGTGCACAACCCCGGCTACGACTTCAACGACGCCATCCTGCCGATTGCCGCCAGCTACTGGGTGCAGCTGGTGCGCCGCTTCCTGGCACCGGCCTGACCGGTCATCAGCTGCGTTGCTCTCTTTTGTCTTACCGCCCCAACACAGGAAACCCCATGAACCCGAACGCCACGCAACCCCGCCATTCAGGCATCACCCGTCGTCAATGGCTGGCCACGGCCGGCGCAGGCCTGGCCGCCGCCAGCCCGTTGACCAGCTTTGCACAGAGCGACTACCCCAGCAAAACCATCCGTCTGGTCGTGGGCTACCCGCCCGGCGGCTCGGTGGACATGGCCGCGCGCGTGCTGGCCGATGTGCTGACCGCACGCCTGCCGGCCACCGTGGTCGTCGAAACCGTGAGCGGTGCCGCCGGCACGCTGGCCGCACAGAAAGTGGTGACCAGCCCCGCGGACGGCTACACCCTGCTGGCAGGTTCCAGCAATGAAATGGCCGCCACCGGACAGGTCAACCCGGCGCAAAAATACGATCCGCTGCGTGACCTCAGCACCATCGGGCTGCTCGCGACGGCCCCCGTATTGCTGGTGGCCGGTCCCAAGACCGGCGTGAAAACCCTGGCCGAATTCATCGACCTGGTCAAACGCAACCCCGGGCGCTTCAGCTATGGCAGTTCGGGCGTGGGTTCGACCCTGCACTTTGCGGGCGAGCTCATCAAGCAGCGCGCCGGCGTCTTCATGACGCACATTCCCTACCGCGGCACCGGCCCGCTGACGAACGACCTGCTGGGCGGCAACATCGAATTCGCCATGATGTCCCCCACCGCCGCAGCGCCCTTTGTCAACACCGGCCGACTGGTCGGCCTGGGCGTGACCTCGGCCCAGCGCTTTGCCACCTTGCCTGATGTACCGGCCCTGTCCGAGCATGCCGCGCTCAAGGGCTACGAGATGAACGGCTGGTTCGCCCTGGCCGCCCCGGTCGGGCTGCCCCCGGCCATCGCCCAACGCCTGCGGACTGCACTGCAGGAAGGCCTGAAGGACCCGGCCATCCGCAAACGCCTGCAGGACGGCGGCTCGGTACCGGCCAGCGGCCAGGAAGACGCCGCCGCCGTGATGCGCACCGACATCGCCCGCTACGCTGCACTGGTCAAGTTCGCCAACGTCACGCCTTGAGGGCAGGACAGGAGGGTCTCATCCACCCACTGCTGAAAAATGGGGTAAACGCTCTACAAATGGGGTAATAACCCCGTAAATTACCCCATAATCAGGCCCATTACCCCATTTCAGGGCCTGAACCATGCACTCCTTGCGCCCCGATTACCTGTCCAGCTTGCGCTTTGACACGCAGCAGCTGGGTACTCTGCGGGCGTTGGGCGAATACAGGGGCAAACAGCAGCTGTATGTGGCGCAATGGCCCGAAGTGCTCAGAGGCCTGCAACAAACGGCTGTGGTCGAGTCCACCGAGTCGTCCAACCGCCTTGAAGGTATCGAAGTCTCGCCCAATCGCCTCAAGGCGCTGGTGCTCAAAGATGCAACCCCCAAAAGCCGCAGCGAACAGGAAGTCGCCGGCTACCGCGATGCGCTTGCCCTGATTCACCAAAGCGGGGCGTACATGCCTTTCAGTGCGGGCACGGTGCAGCAATTGCACGGGCTGCTCTACCGCTACATGCCTCAGCCTGGGGGCGTCTGGAAAGCCACCAACAACGACATCATTGAACGCCATCCCGATGGCAGTACCCGTGTGCGCTTTCGACCCGTCGCCGCTCACCTCACGCCCCTGGCCATGGCCGAACTGGTGAGCGGCTACCGCCACGCTCTGGTCCAGCATCTGGCTGACCCGCTGGTACTGGTACCGCTGGTGGTGCTGGATTTTTTGTGCATCCACCCCTTCGCCGACGGCAACGGCCGCACGGCCCGCCTGCTCACCCTGCAACTGCTCTACCACTTTGACTGCGCCGTGGGCCGCTACATCAGCCTTGAACGCATCTTTGAAGAGAGCAAGGAAAGCTACTACCAAACGCTGGAAGCCAGTTCGCAAGGCTGGCATGAGGGCCGGCACGACATTGCCCCTTGGCTGGGCTATTTTTGGGGTGCCCTGCTGAGGGCCTATAAAGAATTTGAAGAGCGGGTAGGCCACATCGAACACGGCCACGGTGCCAAAGGCGAACGGGTGCGCGCCGAAGTGATCAAACGGACACAGCCGTTCTCCATATCGGAACTGGAACAAGCCTGCCCCGGCATCAGCCGCGACATGGTGCGTCTGGTGCTGCGTGCCATGAAGGCCGAGGGACTGATTGCCCCCTCGGGCAAGGGACGAGCGGCGAAATGGGTTCGATCTGCCCAGGAAGACGCCGCTGGGGCATGACGTGTCCACTACGCAGCCGGTTCCCATACCTGAGCCCATTGAGGCGCTAGCACGCTCGGTGGGGCGAACAGCCAAGCTCTACACCCTCGCCGCCATCCTCCCGGTAAGCCACCCGGTGCGCTCGTCCCGCAGCTCCCAGTTTCGACGCTGGGCCTTTGCACGGCTGGGCCAATACCCGCCCGACGCTCGCCGATAATCCCGGGTTTCGCATTCAGCTACGGAGAAACACATGAGCACCTTCGTCACCACCGGCGCCCGCGCCATCGGCCTGGCCACACTCGCTGCCGACGGCACCGTGCTGGACACCTGGTTCCCGGCCCCTGAACTGGCCGACGGCATTGCGGCCAGCGGCAGCACCCGCCTGACCGAGGCCGAAGCCGTGGCCGCCCTCGGCGCCGACGTGGCGCAAGTGCTCAAGCCCTGCGCCGTGCGCAACACCACCGTGGTCGCCGTGCGCACCGAGATCAAAAGCCTGGCCGACGCGCCCGCCGACACGCACGACGCCTACCTGCGCCTGCACCTGCTGAGCCACCGCCTCGTGCAGCCGCACGGCGCCAACGTGACCGGCATCTTCGGCCTGCTGGCCAATGTGGCCTGGACCAACTTCGGCCCGTGTGCCATCGCCGACGTGCCCGCGGCACGCATCAAGGCCCGCGCCGCTGGCCGCATGCTCGAAGTCAAGGGCGTGGACAAGTTCCCGCAGATGACCGACTACGTGATCCCCAGCGGCGTGCGCATTGCCAACGCCGACCGCGTGCGCCTGGGCGCACACCTGGCCAGCGGCACCACCGTCATGCACGAAGGCTTTTGCAACTTCAACGCCGGCACCCTGGGCGCCAGCATGGTCGAAGGACGCATCAGCGCAGGCGTGGTGGTCGATGACGCCAGCGACATCGGCGGCGGCGCGTCCATCATGGGCACGCTCTCGGGTGGCGGCAAGGAAGTCATCAAGGTCGGCAAGCGCTGCCTGCTCGGCGCCAACGCCGGCATCGGCATCTCGCTGGGCGACGACTGCGTGGTCGAAGCCGGCTGCTACGTGACCGGCGGCAGCCGCGTGCAGCTGCCCGACGGCAGCGTGATCAAGGCCAAGGAGCTGTCGGGCAAGAACGGCATCCTGTTCCGCCGCGATTCGCAGACCGGCGCCCTGCACGCGATCCCGCGCAACAAGAGCTGGGGCGAATTGAACGCCGAGTTGCACAAGAACTGATCGGGATCCTTAAAAACAAAACGGCGTGCCTGCGAAAGCGGCACGCCGCTTTGATTTTCCAAGCCTCGGTCCGTATCTCGCTTATTCGCTTTGGACAGACAGTATTCTCCAGCGTCCGAAACGCAACCGCTAGCTGGTCCAGCAGCATGCAACTGGCCCCGAACGCTTCAAACGCGGTATTGCATTGCCGCGCTTCTCGCCACACTCGTCGAACGATCTCCACAGCGCGTGCGCATGACAGCGTGAACGCCTCAAAAGTGACGAAAACGTTGAAGACCAGACAGGCTCACAGCACTTAAGCCGGGACTTGCCCGGGTATCGTGCAAGTCAGTGCTGAGGTCAGGCCACTCACCCTGGGCAGACCAATTGCGGCCAAAGCGGCGAATCAGCATGGCGCGCAAAAACTTCTCGGTCGCAATGCTGGGGCCTCCGCCTTTGATGTCCGCCTCGTACAAGCCGGTAAACAACGCATATATGGCCACCAATGCCTTGTTAACCATCTCGCGAATCTCGCGCAAAGGGTGACCTGTATGGACGAAATCATCGAGTTGCTTCATCAAAAACAGGCTCGCGGCAAAAGTGCCAGCGCTGCGAATGATCTTCTGTGGTGTGGAGTGCCGTGACTGTGATCGGCACACCTGAAGCCTGGCTTTCCGCTTGTCAGTATTTCAGCCACCTGCTAGGTACGGCAAAACCCCTTTAGAGCGGCGTATCGGACAGGATCCCATGCAAAGGTGAGGCTTGGCAGAGCGTCGGAATGAACGAGTTCGCGACCCACGAACGCAAGATCAACACAAGAAGAATTCACTTCGATGCCTCAGGCGGAAAAAATGAGTTTTATCCAAATGACTGCAATTGACTGGGAGTTTCCTCATGGCATGGCATATCGCTGCATGCGCACATCAGGTAAGTGAAGGGGAGGTCATGGGTCTGATCGTCGCTGATCAGCCAGTGGCCTTGTACCGCATCAATGGTGAAATTTTTGCCAGTCACAACATCTGCACGCATGCCCATGCCTGTCTGTCTGACGGGTACCTTGAGGAGGGCGTGATCGAATGCCCCCTGCACCAGGCCAGGTACGAAGTGCGCACGGGCAAGGTGCTTTCGGGCCCCACGCGGGTAACTCTGCCTGTCTACGCGGTACAACTGGACGGTGATAACGTTCTGGTGGATTTGCCTGCCGAATTAGGAACTACCGAAGTAGCCTCCGAAACACAAAGCGATCGTGCATGATGAGTGAAAGAGTTCTCATCGTCGGCGCCGGGCAGGCTGGAGCGCGTACAGCGTTGGCCCTGCGGGATCAAGGCTGGCAAGGTGGTATCACTCTGGTCGGTGACGAACCCGAGTACCCCTATGAACGCCCGCCCTTGTCCAAGGACGTGCTGACCGGAAAGGCGATAGCAGCCGACGCCACGGTGCTCTCCGGGGCTGATTGCACTCACCATGCGATTGAGTTGCTGCGTGGTGAAACTGTGGCTTCGCTAGACCTCGCGCGGCGCCAGATTCGCATGGCTGATGGCGGACGGTTGGACTGGTCTCACCTGGTCATTGCCACGGGCTCGCGGCCCCGCGAGCTCAACCTCCCGGGCTCAAAGCTGGATGGTGTTTACACCCTGCGCACAGCTCGTGATGCACAAAGTGTGCGGGAGCGACTCACACCCGGCGTTCAACTTGTCCTGATAGGCGGAGGCTTCATCGGACTTGAGGTTGCTTCGAGTGCCTGCAGCTTGGGTTGCAAAGTCACTGTGATCGAGGCACATCACCACTTGCTCGGCAGGATGGTCACCCCCGAGATTGCCAACGCTATTGAGCGGCTGCACCGGGAGCACGGCGTGGATGTATTGACCAATACCCGCATCGATGCCATCGAGGGCGTGGAAGCAGTGCGGCGCCTGAGGCTTGCCGATGGCAGCGCCATTGAGGCCGATCTGGTCATTGTGGGTATTGGTGCCCTGGCCAACGATGGTCTGGCGATTGGCGCAGGCCTTGACTGCGGCGACGGTGTACTGGTCGACTCAGGTGCACGTACCAGTGCACCGGGCGTTTACGCCATCGGAGACGTTGCACGTCACCACACGCTGTGGGGAAAGCACGGTATCCGACTGGAGTCATGGGAAAACGCCGAGTTGCAGTCCAGCGCAGTCGCACGATGCATCACGGGCAGGGAACCCGACGCACGGGCTGCGCCCTGGTTCTGGACTGACCAGTACGACGGCAACCTGCAAGTACTTGGCTATCCAGACCCCAGGCACGCAGTGGTGCTGCGCGGCAGTCTGGAGGCGGAGAGCTGGTGCGCCTTCATGCTGGATGGCGATCGCATAGCAGCAGCATGCCTCTGGAATGCAGGTCGTGAACGCCGCGGTATCGCCCAACTCATGAATACAGGTCATCCTGTGCCGCGCGACATGCTGGCCGATCGGGAGCGACCTTTGCGTGAGCTGTTGAAAGTGACTCCATGAATACCCTGTACCCCGCCTCCGACTCCACCGCCAAGTCCCATGCCTGCGACCATCGCTGCGACAGCGAAACTAAAGCCTCAAGCGCTGCCGCGGCCCCGATCGATGCGCCCATGTTGCGCCGCTGGCCCCAGGGTGAGTGGACCCGCGTCCCCGCCTGGGCCTATACGGACGAAGCAATCTACCGGCAAGAACAGCAGAGAATCTTCGAAGGTCCGAGCTGGTCTTATGGCGCCCTGGAATGCGAAATTCCTAACCCTGGCGATTTTGTATTGACCAATGTGGGTGAGAAATCCGTGGTCATCGTACGCAATGAAGACCAAACGATCCATGCCTTTGCCAATGCCTGTGCCCACCGCGGCGTCGCCTTTGTTCGTGAGCCCCGGGGCAATGCCCAGGGCTTCACCTGCCCTTATCACCAATGGAGCTACGACCTCAAAGGTAAGCTCAATGGGATTCCATTCCGGCGTGGCTACAAAGGCAACGGCGGCATGCCCAAGGACTTCAGCATAGATGGGCGCGGTGCGCAGCCACTGCAAGTCGCACGTCGTGGCGGCGTGATCTTCTTGTCCTTCGACCCGAAGGTGGAATCGTTCGAAACCAATCTCGGGGCAATGGGCAAGTACTTTGACCGTGTCTTCGACGGACGCGAGCTCAAGGTGATGGGCTACATGCGACAGCGCATCCACTCGAACTGGAAGCTCATGTTCGAGAACATCAAAGACCCCTACCATGCAAGCGTGCTGCATGTGTTCCTGATGTCCTTCGGCCTGTTTCGAATGGACCAGGAGTCGGCCGTCGAGATGGATGAAACCGGCCGTCACAGCGCATTGATCAGTCGCCGGGGCGGCAAGGCTGACGAAACCGCAGCCAAGGAAATGAGCAACAACCTGCGTGCTGAGTTCACCCTGCAAGACCCTCGACTGCTGGACATTGTGCGTGAATTTCCTGGCGAGGCTACGGTGGTGATGCAAACCTTGTGGCCCAACCTGATCGTGCAGCAACAGTCCAATACGCTGGCCATGCGACAGATCGTGCCGCGCGGGCCTGGTGCATTCGATTTGAACTGGACTTTTTTTGGCTACGCAGACGACACGCCTGAAATGACGCAGCGCCGGGTTCGACAGGCCAACCTCATGGGCCCTTCGGGCCTGGTTTCAGTGGACGACAGCGAGGTGCTGGCCATGTCGCAGAACGGGCTGGACGACTATCCCGACAACGAGTGCGTCATCGAGATGGGCGGCCGCGACACGTCCGATGCCACTCACATGATCACCGAGGTTGCCATCCGCGCTTTCTACAAACACTACATCAAGGTCATGGGACTATGAACGCCTTGATCGATACGGCTTCCAAAACATTCATGAACTCAGAAAGAATTCCTCTCGAAAACCGTTTCGCACTGGATGACCTGTGCCAGACATACGCGAGCACACTGGACGAACGTCGCTATGAAGATTGGCCCACTTTCTTCATGCCCGACGCCATCTACCGCATTGTTCCGCTCGAAAATCATGAATTGAATCTGCCCATCGCTCTCATTCATTGCGAGGGCCACGGAATGATGACAGACCGTGTAGTGGCGCTCAGGGAAGCCGTAATGATGCGCCCGCGCGCACTGCGCCGCTTCGTCACGGCCACACGCATCGGCAAAGGCGATGGCAGCGCGAGCAATCCTCTGCACGTCCGCAGCAATGTATTGCTGGTAGAAACGTTGCACGAGCGCATGACACAAATCGTGCTTTCGGGAGTTTTCCACGACACGGTGGTGCGTCATGGCAATGACTGGCGCTTTGCCAGCCGGCTGTGCATCTACGACTCCTTGCTATTGCCCGACTCGCTGGTCGAGCCGGTATGAACCCTTTCTGACTTCCATATTTTCCCGATGACCGGATTGCCAATGCCTATTCAAGAAACTGATCCCGTGAAGACTCCCGGGCTGATCGTGCCGCCACTGACCCCGTTCAAGACCGATCAGCAGGTGGACTACACCTGTCTGCAACAACAGATTGACTATGTTGTGCACGATTGCAATGCCGCCATGGTAGTGGCCGGTGGCGTTGAAGCCCAGGAATACCACTACCTCAGCCTGGCCGAACGCAAGGAACTGGTGCGCAAGACAGTGGAATTCACCGGGCGCCGCACCCAGGTTGCGGTGGGTATTTCCCACCCCAATTTCAGAACCGCGATCGAACTGGCCCACTTGGCGCAGGATCTGCAGGCCGATGCAGTGCAGCTGCTCGTGCCGCTGCGTCCCTTTGGAGGCGAGCCCACGACAGCCGACATGATCGCCTACTTCGAGGCAGTGTCCAGGGAAACCTCGCTGCCTGTCCTCCTCTACATCAACCCAGGGCCTGGCGCCAATGTGTCAGTGGCTGCCACGGTCGAACTGGCGAAACTGCCCGCCGTTCGTTTCGTCAAGGAAAGTTCGCGAGACCTCTCGCGCGTTGGCCAGCTCATCATGGAAGTGGAAAAGGCCGGTCATGCGCGCTACTACACCACCATGCAGATGTTGCTGATCACGCTGATGTTGGGCGGTTCGGGCGCCACGCTGCCGCCACCGGGTGCGTATTTGGCTAACAAGATTGTCAAGGCCTTCATGGACGGTGCCTATACAGAGGCGGCACGCCTGCAATCGCAATTCTGTCTGTTCCCTGCCAAATGGATGCACCGTGGTCTCACACCCACACTCAAGGCCGCCATGGAGATCCTTGGCCGACCGTGCGGCAATCCGTTCCCACCCTATGCGCCACTGCCTCTAGAAGAAAAGGAAGCACTGCGTCAATACCTGTTAGGCACTGACCTCATGCAGGTCAAGGAGAAGAACCTTGCTTGATATCCAGCGCTTGTCATACGAAGAGGCCCGCATATTGCTTGAAGGCTGCGCCAAGCAGTCGCGTTCCATGGGAATCCCCATGTGCAGCGCCGTCACAGACGAGTCCGGCCATCTGATCGCATTTGACCGTCTTGATGGCGGCAAGGTCAGCAGTATCTCCATTGCGATCGACAAGGCTTTTACAAGCGCCGTCGCGCGCAAAGGCACGCACATCTATAACGGGCTTTGCCAGCCCGGCCAACCCACCTTCGGTATTCACGTCACCAATGGTGGGCACTTTTGCATCATCGGCGGCGGTCTGCCCGTCACGGTCAACGGTGTGATCGTCGGTGGCGTCGGCGTGAGCTCTGGCACGGCAGGAGAGGACCAGGTCGTGGCTGAGGCCGCACTCGCGCATTTTTATGAACAGACAGGATTCAAGTCATGAACACAGTGCCAGGAAGCACGACCGGAAACCCGCTGCGTATCCTGCGCGATGGGATGGTGGCGCGCATTACCCTCACACGCCCAGCCAACGGCAATCGCATGCCCCAGACAGCCGTTGTGCAGTTGGCCACGGAATTGCGCGCGATCGCTGCAGACCCTGACATCAAACTGGTGCTGCTCGATGGTGAGGGTGACCATTTTTGCCAGGGTCGCGAGCAGGCACCTGTGACCAGCAATGCGCATCCTACGCCACTAGAATTGCGCACCCGCATGATGGATCCCATCGTTGCCGTGTACACCGCGTTCCGGGAAGTACCCGTCCCCATCATCTCGCTGGTACAAGGCGAAGCACACGGCTTTGGGGCCTCGCTGGCCGCTTCAGCTGATATCACGATTGCTGCCGACAATGCCCGGTTTTCCTTTCCGGAGTTGCTGTCTGACATGCCACCCACGCTGGCCATGGCCACCGTCATGGACCGTGTCCAGCACAAGGCTCTGGCATGGATGGTTTACACCAACGAAATGGTGGACGCCCGGACCGCGATGCAGTTCGGCCTGGTCAGCCAGGTTGTACCGGCCTCGGAGTTGGCTGCAAGCGGTGATGCCCTGGTTGCCAAACTGCTGCTGCGAAGCCAATCCGCGCTTTCGGGTGTTAAACAGTACCTGGCGCGAGCGCGACTGCAAAGCTTCAGCGATGCAGCCGATACCGGCCGCAACCTGCTGGCCTTGGTGCTGAGTTCCAAATGAATGCAGTTCAGGATGCCACGGAGGACTCAGTCCTCTTGAAAACGGCCTTCACCACCCGCTGCCCTGCAGCTCCACGGTTGCAGGACCCGACGCTACTCGAATACAGGGCCCTGATCGGTGGCCATTGGGTAGACGCCGACAGCGGACAACGCATGGACGTTCTGTCACCGGCCACAGACGCACGCGTGGGCAGTGTCCCGTCAATGGGGGTCGCTGAAGTTCGACGCGCTGTCCAGGCGGCTGATACCGCATTTGAAAGCTGGCAACGCCTGACTGCGCGCGAGCGCAGTACCGTGTTGCAGAGATGGCATGACCTGATGCTCCTGCACATCGACGATCTGGCTTCGGTGCTGAGTGCTGAACAGGGAAAGCCCCAGACAGAGGCACGCAGTGAAATTCAATACGCCGCTGGTTATGTTCAGTGGTATGCACAAGAAGCCGTTCGCACCTATGGCGAGATGATCCCTTCGCCTGATGCCAGCAAACGCCTGCTGGTGCTCAAACAGGCGGTAGGCGTAGTGGCGGTGATCACACCATGGAATTTTCCTGCCGCCATGATTGCACGCAAACTCGCACCCGCCTTTGCTGCAGGGTGTACCGCCGTGGTCAAACCGGCCGAGGCAACGCCGCTGACAGCACTGGCACTGGCGGTGTTGGCGGAACGTGCCGGGCTGCCTCCTGGCGTGCTCAATATCGTGACAGGCAGCCCCGCCCCTATCGGGGGGGAACTGGCCACGCATCCGCGCGTGCGCAAACTCTCGTTCACCGGCTCCACGGCTGTGGGCAAACTGCTGGCAATCCAGAGCATGGGTACGCTCAAGAAGCTCTCACTCGAACTGGGCGGTAACGCGCCATTCATTGTCTTCGACGATGCAGACCTTGAAGACGCTGTCCAGGGTGCTTTGCTGGCCAAGTTTCGCAACAGTGGACAAACCTGCGTTTGCGCTAACCGCCTGCTGGTTCAGGAAGGTGTTTACGATCGTTTCGCCCAAAAACTGACCGAAGCCGTGATGGCTTTACGCGTGGCACCTGCCTCTGATGCTAATGCCCAGCAGGGCCCACTGATCAACAGCCAGGCTGTTCGTCGGGTCGATTCTCTGGTGCGCGATGCACTGGACCAAGGCGCAACGCTGCGCACCGGTGGCAATGTCCATGCTGCCGGACCCCATTTTTACCAGCCTACCGTGTTATGCGATGTCACGCCAGACATGCGTGTAGCCCGGGAAGAAATTTTTGGCCCTGTTGCACCACTCATGCGCTTTCGCACCGAACGTGATGCCATCTCTTTGGCCAATGCCACTGACGCAGGCCTGGCGGCATATGTTTACACGCGCGATGGTGACCGTCTCTGGCGTATGACCGAAGCGCTGGAAGTGGGCATGGTCGGTGTCAATGAAGCCGGCATTTCAACGGAGGTGGCGCCATTTGGTGGCGTCAAGGAATCGGGCATGGGCCGCGAAGGTTCGCGCCATGGCATCGACGATTACATGGAGATGAAGTATGTGTGCATGCGGGTCAACCCCGTCTTGCATGAAGCATGACCAACTGAGTTTTCAATGAGGAGACAACCGATGACGAAAACCTTCCATATCACCCATGCCCTGGCCTGGCTGACCACCACAACCGTCGCTCTGACTCTGGCTGCGAGTAGTGCCTTCGCGCAGGACTATCCCTCGCGTCCCATCCGGGTCATCGTGCCTTACGCTGCCGGCGGATTGCCTGACCAGGTGATCCGTCGTATCGCGCCCCGTATCGAAAAGGAACTTGGCCAAAGTCTCGTCGTGGACAACAAGCCAGGGGCTAACGGGGTCGTGGCCGCGCAGCAACTTTTGTCTGCGCCAGCCGATGGCTATACCGTGATTTTTTCGGATGCGGCGTTCATGTCGATTACGCCACTGGTCATGAAGAATCCGCCATACAACCCAACACGAGACTTCTTGCCCGTGACTCTGGCCGCCTCAGCCCCTAACTTCCTAGCCGTTCACCCCAGCGTACCCGTCAAAAATCTGTCTGAATTCATCACGTATGTAAAACAAAACCCCGGCAAGATGACTTGTGGTTCGTCAGGCGTAGGCACGCTTCACCATTTATCGCTGGAAGCCATGCGACATTCGCTCTCACTCGAACTGATCCACGTGCCGTTTCGGGGATCCGGACAGTCGGTACCTGCGATGGTGGGCGGTCAGACCCAGTGCACATTGGCAGCTCTGCCCTCGCTGGTCGGCCATGCGCAAGCTGGCAAAGCCCGCATACTGGCCATTGCCGCGACAAAGGCCAGCCCGCTGTTGCCGGAGGCAGAGGCGATGTTCTCCGGTCAGCAAGGCGGTGCAGACTTCTCGTTCCTTCTGGGCATCGTGGCACGGCAGGGAACGAGCACGGCGGTGGTCAACCGACTGACAAATGCTGTGAAAGTGGCGGTGGAAGATGCCGATAATGTTGCAGCAATGCGCAAAATGGGGGTAAAACCGGAAGGCCTTGCGGCCGATGGCTACGCCGCCGCACTGCGGACCGATGCAGAGGAGCTGGCACGAGTGGCCAGGCTCGCCAACATCCAGGCAGAGTAAGCAACTGAACGCCGTCAGGCGATCGGCCTTTCGGCGTTCCATGAGCCCATGCGTTTTGATATCGTTGATCTGCGACTGTTCGTCGCTGTTGCATCCAGCGGCAACCTGACCAAGGCCGCTGAAGGATTTCCGATCGCACTGGCAGCTGCCAGTGCGCGCGTCAAGGCACTTGAAGAATCGGTCGGGGCACGGCTGCTTGAACGCAGCAGCCGCGGTGTCTCGCTCACACCGGCAGGAGAACTTTTCCTAGGAAGGGCTGTGGCGATCCTCAAGGAAACTGCCGCACTGCGCGAGGACCTGACCCATCTTCGCCGAGGCATGAGCGGTGTCATCCGTCTGCAGGCCAATACCAATGCGATCAATGAATTTCTACCCAGTCTCCTGGCCGGCTTTCTTGCACTGTACCCGCAAGTAGACATCGAAATGTCCGAGCACACCAGCCAGGAAATTGTCAATAGCGTGGACAGCGGAGATGGCGACCTGGGCATCATCGCCGGGCAGGTCAGCACACGCGGACTGGAGGTGTACCCGTTCCGGCACGATCGGCTGGTGGTCATCACGCCCCAAAACCACAAGATTGCTGCGCGAGGCGAGCGCCTGCGTTTTTACCAGCTGCTGGACTACGAATTCATAGGCCTTGGTGAGCGTGCCTCCATTCAGGTGTGGCTGACAAAGCAAGCCCTGCTGCTGGGACAGAACATGCGCATGCGGATCCAGGTGGGCAGTTTTGACGCCGTCACGCGGATGGTGGAGGCCGGAGTGGGCATTTCCATCATTCCGCAATCGTCAGCCTTGCGCCTGCAAAAAAATACCGCCATTCGCATCCTGTCGCTTGACGAAGAATGGGCGGACCGCTCACTCAAGATCGTGATGCGTCGCCTGGCTACATTGACGCCTCATGCGCGCAAGCTGTTCGAGTACTTGCGCCCATCTGAAGACGTGACGTCAGAAAGTCCAAGCCCCCAGGGCCCGGCCGCGTGATCGAAACAGAGTCCCTGTGGATCCCGATTGTGGTGTGCGCCGTGGTGGCGCAAACCGTTCGAAATGCCGCCCAGCGTTCGCTGGTCGCATCTGCAGGCATGGCCGCAGCGACCCTGGCGCGATTCCTGTACGGTCTGCCGTTTGCATTGCTGGTGGTCTTGGTGCTGCATGCCACACCCCAGACAGCAGCCCCGCTGCCGACGTTTACGACTGAATACGCCGCCTGGCTCGGACTGGCTGCTTTGGCACAGCTGGCCGGCACGGCCTGCCTGCTGGGAGCCATGCGCCAGCGCAATTTTGTCGTGGGCGTCGCCTATACCAAGACCGATGTGCTGCAAGTCGCCCTGTTCTCGGCCGTGTTCCTGCATGAGTGGCCCGAGGCTGCGGCGGCGGGAGCACTGCTGCTGGCTGTCTCGGGCGTGATCGTGATGTCACTGCCGGGAATCGGCACAGAAGTCTCCAGCCCTCAGCGCTGGGGCGGACTGGTAGCTCTGTACGGATTGGGCTGTGGCGCAGGATTCGCGCTGACCGCTGTGGGCATGCGTGGCGCCGCCTTGGCTCTGCCTGGGGTCTCGCCCTGGGTCGCCGGCGCCTGGGGCGTTCTGCTGACGCAGCTGCTGCAGTCGCTGCTGCTGGGCGGCTGGCTGGCCTGGCGTGACCGCCGGTCACTGGTCGTGCTGGCGACCCACTGGCGCGGCTCACTGACTGCGGGTGCTGCCGGCGCGCTGGCTTCCATGCTGCTCTTTACGGGCTTGGCCCTGACCTCGGCAGTGAATGTACGCACCCTGACTATGCTTGAAGTGCTGTTGGGCTATGCCGTTTCTCATCGCCTTCGCGAACAAGTACGCCCGCATGAGCTGGCGGGACTGGCGTTGATTTCAGTGGGTGTTCTGGCACTGTGCCTGGTGCGCTGACAGGCATGCCGTGCGTCTGCTGGGCACGAACGAAGCATCAATAAATAAAGTATTCCCCACGTCGTAAAGGACTGGAAGAATTTTCGAGTTCGCAGAGTGCGCGTGGAAGCCGTCCCTACAACGGTTTCTTTCACCACGGAAAGAGAGAAACATGAAAGCATCACCAACGCTCGCCATGACCGCCAGCCAATGGTTCGGCCAGGCCAGGTCCTGAACAGATCCGGCCGATCCTGCACCACCCCCTCTGGGTCTGCACCACCGTTTTTGATGACAACCGAAACGCACTCTGAGCGGCTTTGGCAATTTGCCACAGGGCTGTACGCGCAGGCTGGCATGTCCGATGCATGTCTGGCCCTCCAGGACATCGCCCGTGCTGACGTATGCGTGTTGCTCTATGCACTTGATGCTGATGTACGGGGTTATGCGCTCAACGATTGCCAGCTGGCGCAAGCCGATCAGCATGTACAGGCCCTGCGAGAGATAGTGGTCCTGCCACTGCGCCGGCTGCGCCGTCAGCTCAAAAGTGGTTTTGAGCGTCTTTCGCCCGAAGCGACGGCACCTGTTCGGGCACAAGTGCAACTTGCTGAACTCGCTGCAGAACGGTTGCTGCTCAACTGCCTGCAAAGCTTTGACGAGGCCCTCGCCGATCGTGAACCCCGGCGTGTCGGGACAGACCGGACCGTGGCATCAGTGCTGGCTTTGTATGCACCTGGCGCCATGCCGGACGCCAGCATCCAGGTGGCCGTTATTGAACGCGCCCTCAAAAAACATTTGGTTTCATACACACAAGGAGACAAGCCATGAACAAACGCAAACTGCTGTGCCAAGCTGCCATGACCACACTGGTGTGCCTGCTGCCCCTGACCGCGGCGCAAGCCCAAAACCGTATGGTCAGGGTCATCGTGCCCTATGCGGCAGGCGGCAATATCGATGTGATCGCCCGCACCTTCAGCAAGGAAATGGGCGAACTGCTCAACGAGACCTGGATTGTTGAAAACGTTCCTGGTGCGCACGGCACCATCGGAACCGAGCGTGTTGCAAAGGCACCGCCCAATGCGGCCACGCTGTTGTTCAGTGCTGACGTTCATTCGATGGTGCCGCTGGTTGTCAAGAAGGTCCCTTACGACCCCATCAAGGACTTCACGCCCGTCTCGCTGGTGGCCAAGGCACCACTGCTTTTCGTGGTCAATGCCGAAAAGGTCAAGGCCAACAATCTCAAGGAACTGGTTACCGAAATCGAGTCAGCGCCTAAAAACCATTCTTTTGCCATTTCCGGCGCCGGCTCGTCGCCTCAACTGGCGGCAGAAGTGTTCAAGGCGCGCACCAAGCTGGACGTGATGTCAGTGGGCTACAAGGGCACGGGTCCTGCTGTCAATGATGTTGCGGCGGGTCATGTAACGATGATGGTCGTCTCCCCGCTTGCAGCACTGGGCCTGGCTCGCGCAGGCAAACTCAAGGCGCTTGCCGTCACGTCGCCACAGCGCTTCGAAGGCGCACCTGAAGTACCCACGGCGGCCGAGTCAGGCATGCCGGGGTATGAAATCCTCAACTCCTACGGCTTTTGGGGACCCAAAGGTCTGCCTGCAGACCAGCTCAGCCGGCTTTCCGAAGGCATGCGACAGGTTTCCAACAACCTACGGGTCAAACAACGCCTGATCGAGCTTGGCGTGATGGCCACCTGGGAGTCGCCCCAAGCCTTTGAAAAGCACATCCTCACGGAATTCGAGCGAAACCGTAAAACCTACACCGCTGCGGGTATCCAGCCCGAGTGAGCTGCACGACACCATGAAGGACACCATGAACGACCGCATCAAGCTGCCCCTTTGCCATGATGTACCGATGGACTATGCGGATCTTCCGGCGCACATTGCCGCGCTCGACCGTGCCGGCCTGCTGTTTCGAATTGATGAGCCTGTCAACAAGGACACCGAGTTGCACCCCCTGGTACGCTGGCAGTTCCGTGGCGGCATTCCAGAGCATCAGCGACGCGCCTTTCTGTTCACCAATGTCGTGGACGGCAGTGGTCGCCGCTATGACATCTCGGTAGTGGTCGGCGCACTGGCCACCAATCCCGAGATCTACCGCATCGGGATGAACGTCCCCACATTGGAAGATATCGGCCCCGCCTGGGAAAAAGCCATCGCCAACCCGATTCCGCCAGTTCTGGTGAGCGAGCCACCATGCCAGCAGATCATTCTGGAAGGCCCAGCACTGCAAGGGGCGGGTCAGGGACTAGAGTCTTTACCGGTGCCGATCTCGACACCCGGCTTCGATGCGGCACCGTTCTTGACTGCCGCCTGCGTGGTCACGCGCGACCCCGAGACAGGGGTGCAGAACATGGGGACTTACCGCGGCCATCTGAAGTCACCGCAACGCCTGGGCATGATGATGCTGGCCAATCTGCGTGCCGGTGGTCTGGAGCACTGGAAAAAATACAAGGCTCGCGGTGAACGGATGCCCGTGGCGATTGTGGTGGGCTGTCCCCCGGTGGTAAATTTCCAGGGGCCACAGAAGCTGCCCTTGGGCATGGATGAACTGGCTGTGGCCGGGGGGCTCGCCGGCGCTCCGATCCGTGCAGCCAAGGCGCACTCGGTCGATCTGGTGGTACCGGCAGATGCCGAGGTCATCATCGAAGGCTATGTGGATGTCGACGCACTGGAACCCGAAGGTCCGTTTGGGGAATCGCATGGCTATGTGGCATTGGAAGATTACAACCTCTCCATCACCGTCACGGCAATCACACGCAAACAGCAAGCCATCATCACCTCGATCATTTCGCAAGTCACGCCCAGTGAATCAAGCGTCATCAAGAAGCTCGCATATGAACCCCTCTACTTAGCCCACCTGCAAAAGCGACTGGCCATCAAGGGCATTCGCCGGGTGGTGCTGCATGAGGCCCTGACGAACCTGCGCAAGGTGGTATTTCTGCAGTTTGAGCGCGGAACCCCCAAAACAGAAGTCTGGCGTGGGCTCAACGGCGCCATGACACTTCAAGCAGCGATCGGAAAATTCGTCATCGCCATCGACGACGACATCGACCCGGGCAGTGTGGATGCCGTGCTCTGGGCCATGTCCTACCGCTGCGACCCTGCACAGGACACCCAGATCGTGCGTTACCGCGAGCCAGGTCATGGTCCACGCAGCGAGCACACTGCCAGCATAGATTCGGCCATGCTGATCGACGCAACCATGAAATATCCGATGCCGCCACTGGCCCTGCCCAAACGCGAGTACATGGAAAACGCCAAATTGCTGTGGGAAAGATTGGGGCTGCCTACTCTGACACCTGAGTCACCCTGGTTCGGTTATTCACTCGGGGATTGGACCGAAGAATGGGACCGCAATGCTCTCCAAGCGGCACAGGGTCGATGGATGGAGCGAGATGCGAATTACCAAGCCAGGCGCGCAGACGATGCAGAACCCAACACGCCAGTGCCTGCTTCACGCCGGCCTGATGCGGGGCGTACGCTGTGATGCGTATACGTAATCTGATCGTCGGGATCACGGGCGCTTCAGGCGCGATTTACGGCATACGTGCACTGGAACTGCTCCGTGAACTGCCTGACGTTCGTACACATCTGGTTCTGACCACCTCTGCTGCCCGCACAATTGTCGAAGAAACAGATTTCACTGTGGCTGATGTCCGCGCGCTGGCCGACGAAGTTCACCATGTCAAGGACATTGGCGCCTCGATTTCGTCAGGGTCATTCCGTACCGAAGGCATGCTGGTAGCGCCCTGCTCCATCAAGACTCTCAGCGCAGTAGCTCACAGTTATGGTGACGAACTGGTTGCTCGGGCCGCCGATGTCTGCCTTAAAGAGCGACGTCGCGTGGTATTGCTGCTCAGAGAAACACCGCTACACGCAGGACATATCGAACTGATGGCTGGCGCCACACGCAACGGCGCCATCATCATGCCCCCGGTCCCGGCGTTTTACCACCGACCAGCCTCTCTGGACGATATGGTCAACCAAACAGTCGGTCGCGCACTCGACCTGTTTGGTATAGAGCTGTCACTGGTACAGCGCTGGAACGGAGGGCAACGGAACTCGACAGCAGTCACGCACAACTGAAACTAGGAATCACACCATGGAAAGACATGTGGTCATCACCGGGGCAACAGGCGGCATCGGTCTGGCAATTGCACAGCGGTTTGCTACCAGCGGTGATACCTTGCACCTGTTGGGACGGGATTCGGGCAAACTCTCTTCGCTGGCGTCCACGTTGCGTTTAACCAGCACATCCTGCGAAATCTATACATGCGACATTGGCAACGCTGCTTCACTGGCTAGCACTATTGAACGCATACCTGCTATTGACGTGCTGATCAACTCGGCCGGCAGTATTCCCCGCCTTTCATTGCAACAATCCCGGCCATCCGACTGGCGTAGCAGCTGGTCGGACAAGGTTTTGGGCTGTATCGAGGCCACACGGCTGGCCTGCGAACGGATGCAGCCGGACCAAGGTGGACGAGGTGGCGTGGTGGTCAACATCATCGGTACTGCAGGCTTTCGCCCCAATCCCAAGTCCATCATGACCAGCACTGCCAACGCAGCGCTGATCTCGTTCACACTAGCCGCTGGTGCAGCGAGCGTAGACCACCAGGTACGCATCGTGGGGGTCAACCCTGGCTTGACGGCCACCCCACGAACCCAAGGTGGCGCGAGCGGCTCTACTACAGGCGCCAGTGGCGCACAGATCGCTTATGCCCAAGCGTTTGCCAATCTGCCATATGGCCGTATGGCGCACGCCTGCGAAGTTGCTGAGGCAGTCTGGTTCCTGGCCTCACCAGCAGCCTCCTATATATCGGGCACGGTGATCGATGTAGATGCCGGAGCGCGCTGGCGCTCATGACTGTGAAAGCACACCCTACGCGGACAAAGACATGGTGTTTGTTTGCTTGCAAATGACACTGCCACGATCGTAAGTGGATGTCTCGCGGGTGACCGTTTTCAACCGTTCTGCGTAAAAACCCAAATAGCCAACACTTGAGAATTCATGCATAAAATGCTTCAGTTATTTTGGAATGTTTTACATGAACGACTTCGACACCCCTTTCAACCGCCGTGATTGCCTCAAGTGGATGGGCGCTGCCGGCCTGGCGTCTGCAGGCCTGCCGGCCATGGCGCAGGCCTGGCCGAGCAAACCGATTCGCTGGATCATGCCCTTTGCCGCCGGCGGTACTTCCAGCATCGTGGGCCGCACCATCGGCAACGAACTGGGCAAGCAGATGAACGCCTCCTTCGTAATCGACAACAAGGGCGGCGGTGGCGGCGTGCCGGCCATGCAGGAACTGCTGCGGGCACCGGCCGATGGCTACACCCTGATCATGAGCCACATCGGGCTGATGGCGGTCAACCCGATCATCTTCCCCGACTCCGGCTATGACGTGAACAAGGACTTCGTGCCGGTCAGCCTGCTGACCCGTGTGCCCAGCCTGTATGTGGTGCACAAGGACGTGCCGGTCACCGACCTCAAGTCCTTTGTGGCCTATGTCAAGTCGCGTCCGGGGCAGGTCAACTACGCCTCGGCAGGCAATGCCAGCGCCGGCCACCTCGCGGTCGAAGCGCTCAAGCTGCGCACCGGCATGTTCATCACCCACATCCCCTACCGCGGCACCGGCCCGGCCCTCAACGATGTGCTGGCCGGTCGTATCGAGTTCTTCTCGGCCGGCACACCGGCCCTGCTGCCGCACATCAAGAGCGGCGCGCTGCGCTGCATCGCCGTGGGCTCGTCCAAGCGGATTTCGGTGCTGCCCGATGTGCCCTCGGTGTCCGAGTTGTACCCGGGCTTCGAGACCGTGCAGTGGTACGGCATTCACGCCCGCGCCGGCACGCCCCCCGAGATCATCCGTCGCCTGGAGCAGGAATGCGCCAAGGCGGTGCGTTCAGCCGATGTGATGACCAAGTTCGAAGCCGAAAGCGCCACCGCCGATGGCACCAGCGCCCGCGAATACGGCGAGTTCGTGCGCAAGGAACAGGAGCGCTGGCGCGAAATCGTCCTCAAGGCCGGCATCAAGGCGAACTGAGGGCTTTCTTTCAATCCTCGCGGGCGCTTGTAAGGCGCCCGTTTTTCATGGCCCCCCGGCTTCGCACTGCCGCTTCCGACATCGGATTCGGCCTCGGGGGCGGCCTGTCACCAAGCAGCCTTGTAGGCTCACGCCTGTACGTGTTCGCGCCGGGTCAGAGGCGTTTCAGAGCCGGGCCAGTTGCAGCTCGGCCAGGGACAGGCGTTCAAGTTGCCAGAGCTGGGCGAGCAGCTGACGGGCGGCTGCCTGGCCGATCACCGGGGCGGCCAGTTCCTCGAATTTGTCATTGAGGTCCGCATCGCTGAGCGGCGCCTCCGGGTCGCCCTTGCGGCAGGGGGCGAACTGCTCGATGCGACGCCCGTCCTGCAAGGTCACCACAACCCGGGCTGCGCGTTGCGCCGGAAAGCCGGCGCTGAGCACCGGGTCGGCCACCAGATGGGTGCGGGCCATCAGGTCACGCAGCGCGCCATCGGCCAGGCGTTCGGCCGAAAACGCGTTCAGGCGCACCGCGCCGTAGAGCAGCGCATGGGCCACCACATAGGGCAGGCTGAATTTGGCCTCGAACGCGGTCTTCGGCGCAAAGTTGCCGGTCACGTCCAGCGCAGTCTGGTAGGTGTCGATGTCGATGCGGGCAATCTGCGCCGGCTGCAGTGACTCGCGCGCGCGGATGTCGAGCATGGCGTCGATGGCGGCAAAGGTGTGGCCGCAGCAGCCGTGGTTTTTCTGTGTGATGGCCTGGATGTTGTAGCGCTCGCCCAGACCGTCGGTGGCCCGTTCCCAGCGCGGATCGGCCGAGAGCGCCTTGCCAAAGCCGGCATCGCCTTCCAGGATGTCCAGCGCCCCGGTGATGCCGCTGGCCGCGCCCTGGGAGGCGGTCACGCCGACCCAGGCGGCATGGCCCGCATGCAGGGCCTTGGTCATCGCGTCCGAACGAAAGGCCTGCTGCAGGCCGGCGGCAAAGCTCGCTGCGGTGGCCAGCGCGTGGCGCATGACCTCGGGCCGGCCCGGGGCCAGCAGGGCGGCAGTGGCCGCAGCGCTGCCAAAGCTGCCGACCGTGCCGGTGGTGTGAAAGAAGCGGTAGTGCGAAGGCTGCACCGCCACGCCGATGCGGGTGGAGATCTCGTAGCCCACGGTGATGGCCCGCAGCAGATCGGCGCCGCTGCAGCCGCGTTCCTCGGCCACCGCCAGGGCCGCGCCGATGGTCGGGCAGCCGGGGTGGTAGACCGCGTCGCGAAAGATGTCGTCAAACTCCACCGCGTGCGAGATGCTGCCGTTGATCCAGGCGGCGGTGGCGGCAAATGCGGTCTGGCGCTGGCCCGGCAGGCTGGCGCGGCCATGGCCCAGCTCGGCTGCATGCGCCTGCAGCAGTTGCGGCCCGGGGGCCACGCCAATGCCCGGAAACAGGGCCGAGAACCAGTCGATCACGGCGCGCTTGGCATGGTGCAACACCGGTTCAGGCAGGGCGCGCGAGGTTTCCTGGCGGGCGTAGTCGGCAAGTTGGTCGATCACCATGGGGCGGGCTCCTGTCCAGGTGTTGTCAGTAGCTGACCGTGATCAGCCGTTCTTCGGTCATTTCGCGGATGGCGTAGGCCGGGCCCTCCCAGCCAAAGCCGCTGTCCTTGACGCCGCCAAAGGGCATGGCGTCGACCCGGGCGCTCGACGCTTCGTTGATGTGCACGCCGCCAAAACGCAGGGCCTGGGCCGCGCGCAGCGCCGTGTGCAGGTTGGCCGTGAACAAGCCCGCCGACAGGCCAAACGGCTGGGCATTGGCCTGGGCCACGGCCTCGTCGACCGTGTCGACCTCGATGAGCGACATGACAGGGGCAAAGATTTCCTCGCACACGACTTTCATGTCAGGCCGTACATCGGTGAGCACCGTGGGCTGCAGCACGCAGCCCTGGCGTTCGCCGCCACACAGCAAACGCGCGCCGGCAGCCACGGCCTCCTGCACCCAGGCGTGGGCACGGCGGGCATGGTGTTCACTGATCATCGGGCCGATCACGGTGGCCGGATCGGCCGGGGCGCCGGCCTTCATGGCCTGCGCGGCTTCGAGCAGGCGCGGCACGAATTGCGGCGCAATCGCCCGCTCGACATACAGGCGCTGCACCGAGGTGCAGACCTGCCCGGCCTTGCGCAGCCCGGCATTCAGGATGCGGGGCACGGCCAGGCTGAGGTCGGCGTCCGCGCAGACAATGGTGCTGGCGATGCTGCCGAGTTCGAGCTGGGTGCGGCGCAGGCCGGCGCCACGCTGGATCTCGCGGCCGACCCGGGTGCTGCCGGTAAAGGCATAAAAGGCGATGCGCGCATCCTGGACGAGCTGGCGGCCGATGGCGGCGCCGTCGCCGTGCAGCAGCGCCAGCAGGCCCGGCGGCCAGCCCGCCTCGATCAGCAGCCGGCACAGCACCGTGGCGGTCAGCGGCGTGAATTCGGAGGGCTTGATGACCACGGCATTGCCGCCGGCCAGCGCCGGCCCGACCTTGTGCGCGAGCACATTGAGCGGCGAGTTGAAGGGCGTGATCACGCACACCACGCCACGCGGCGCACGCAGGGTAAAGCCGATGCGGTCCTTGACACCATCGCCGGCCTGCAGCGGCACCATCTCGCCGTGCAGGCGCTTGGCTTCTTCGGCGCACAGCTCCAGGGTCTGCACGCAGCGGCGCACTTCGTTGTCGCCGTCGGCACGGGTAAAGCCCGCCTCCTGCCGCATCAGCGTGATCAGCGCTTCACGCTGGTCCATGACGCGCCGTGCGGTCTCCAGCAGCAGCCGGTAGCGCTGGTAGGGCGAGAGAGTGCTGGCCTGCTGGGCGCGCAGGGCGCCGTCCACGGCCTGCTGCACCTGCTCGGCGCTGGCAACGGCCATCTGGCCATAGGGCTGGCCGTCGTATTTGTCATGCAGGGTCTGGCGTTGCGCGCCGTCCACCCATTGCCCGTCAATCAGCAACTGGCCTTGCAGCAGGTCCATCAGGCGGCTCCGGCGTAGGTTTGCTGGTTGCCGCGCGTGGAGACCTGCAGGCCTTCCATGAAGCGGGTGCGGATCTTGACCGCGTCGCGCTCGGTCACCCCGGCCGGCGGGGCGTTGTCGGTGCGGGCGCAGATGAAGAGCGGTTCGCGGGTCTGCAGGCCGGCTTCGACCAGGGCCTCGAAATGCGCCTCGTCACGCGCCCAGACGCTGTGCGCCAGGCCGGCACCCTTGGCCATGGCCACCAGGTCCAGGCCGTCGGCCGTCAAGGTGGGCTGGCCGCCGGTGATCTGGTAGCTGCCGTTGTCCCAGACGATGGCCACCAGATTGGCCGGCCGCACGCTGGCCACGGTGCCCAGCACGCCCAGCTGCATCAGCAGCGAGCCGTCGCCTTCGAGCGCAAACACCTTGCGCTGCGGCTGCGACAGGGCCACGCCCAGGGCAATCGGCAGCGCCAGGCCCATGGTGCCGAGCATGTAGAAGTTCTGCGGCCGCTGGCCCGCGGCCCAGAGGTCGAAGTGGGTGTGGCCGATGCCACCGACCACCGCCTCTTCGTGCTGCAGACGGGCGACCAGCCGGCGCGTGAGGTCCGAACGGTTCATGACCTTGGCCGCATCGCGGCCGACGGATTCGAGCAGTGAAGCTTGCATGGGTTCTCCTCAGGCGTTGTGCACGCGTGCGGTCAGCAGCGGTGACAGGATCATGGCGGCATTGGCCTGGGTGGCATAGGCCTGCTTGATCATGCGCTCGGCGATGAACTCGACATCGTCCTGGCGCTCGATCGCGTAGTGCTCGATGTTCAGCGCGTTCAGGATCGGGCGCATGGTGCGGCAGACCATGACCTGGCCGAGCTGGAAATCGCCCAGGGTGCCGCGCTCGGAAATGAGCATCAGCAGGGGAATCTGGTAGGGCACGGTGAGCGAGGCCAGGGCATTGGGCAGGGTGGCAAAGCCACTGGTCTGCATCAGCACGATGCCGCGCATGCCGCCCATGTAGGCGCCGGTCACGATGCCCACGGCCTCTTCCTCGCGGGCCGGGCAGATAACGGTGAAATACGGGTCGGCATGCAGGCGACGGATCAGGGGCGCCAGCACTTTGTCGGGGATGTAGGTGATCAGGCGGATTTCCTGGGCCTTGAAGACGCGCACCAGGGTTTCGTCCCAGGTCTCGCGGGCCGTGCCGGTGGGGGCAGAAGTCATGTGCGTGTGCTCCTTTGCGGATGTGATCGGGTCAGTCGGCGCCCAGCTGCAGGCGGCTGGGCAGGCGTTTTTCGAGGGTCCATTTGAGCAGGGCCGCACTGCGGAAGATGCCGTGCGCGAACTTGCCATAGGGCAGTGTCAGGAACAGGGCCATCACACAACCCAGGTGGGCGGCCAGCACGACAGGCAGGGCGTTCGTGCCACGCGCCGCCCACAGGGCCAGCCCGGTCAGCGAGGTAAAGAACAGCAGGGCGATGAAGCCGCGGTCCATCGGCTTTTGCGCGGCATCGCCGTGCAGCGGGTGGCGGCGCAGGTTCAGCCGCCACAGGCCGGCTGTGCCCAGACACAGCGCCACACCGCCGACAGCGCCCAGCAGCTTGGGCAGGCTGGGCAGGTCATAAGGCGCCTGCCAGCCCAGCAGGTAGTGGTAGAGCGTGCCCACGCTGGTGGCGGCAAAGCACAGCAAGAAGCCGTAGAAGGTCAGGTGGTGGAAGACGCGACGCTGTCGGGTCCAGGCATCGTCCTCGTTGTGGCAGCCCTCGCCGTGGCCACCGTCGAGGTATTTCAGGCGCAGCACGTCGTGGGTGGCCTCGGCGGCCGCGGGCGTGCGCACCCCGGCCAGGGCTTGCGGTTCGTGGTCGCGGGCGGGCGTGATCTCGCGCCAGAAGCGCCGCACGCCCAGGGCCAGGGCCAGCACGGCAAAGAGGAACACCGGCGCAAACAGGCTGACCAGCAGGTTGTGCGGGAACAGGCTGTAGAAGTTGTGCACGTCAGGCGCGCCCCAGAGCGTGCCCTGCATCGCCAGGGCCAGCCACAGGAACAGGGTCAGGCCGCCGGCGGTCGCCAGCGCCAGCACCAGGCCGTTGCGGCGGTAGAGCCGGCCCAGCGGCTGCGGCCAGGCAAAGTCGCTGTAGGTCTGCACGCGCACACGGGCCATGGCCTGCGGCACATTGATGGCGAACTCGTGCGGCGGCGCGTACTGGCAGGCGTGCAGGCAGGCACCGCAGTTGTGGCACAGGTTGGCCAGGTAGTGCACATCGGCCTGGCCGAATTCGAGCCGCCGCGTCATGGCCGGGAACATGGCGCAGAAACCCTCGCAGTAACGGCAGCCGTTGCAGATCTGCAGCTGGCGTGCCACCTCGGCCTCGGCACTGCCGGGCACGACTTCACCCTGGGCCAGGGCACGGGCCTGTTGGGTCAGGGCTTCAAGCTGCTGCATGCTGCATCTCCACGGAAGGCTGGTAACCGGCCGCCTGCGCCGCACGGTCGCCGGCAATACGGCCAAAGGTGGTGCCGATCGACATGCCGACACCGGCGGTGTAGCCCTTGCCGAGCACATTGCCGGCCATCATCTCGCCGGCCACAAACAGGTTGTCGCTGGGCTGGCCGCCAAAATGCACCGCGGCATCGGCATTGACCTTGAGGCCCAGGTAAGTGAAGGTGATGCCGGGCTTGACCGTGTAGCCGTAGAAAGGCGGCTTGTCCAGCGGCAGCGCCCAGTGCGTCTTGGCGGGGCTGATGCCTTCGGTGTGGCAGTCATCGAGCACGGTGTGGTCGAAGCGGCCGACACGGCAGGCCGCGTTGTAGGCATTGAGGGTGTCCATGAACGCCTGCTGCGGCAAGCCCAGCTTGCGCGCCAGTTCAGGCAGGCTGTCGGCCTGCACACCCGGGAACACCGGTGGCATGAAGCGGCCAATCGCCTTGCTGTCGATGATCGAGTAGCCGATCTGGCCGGGCTGCTGGGCCACCAGGCGGCCCCAGATGGCATAACGCTTGGGCCAGAAGTCTTCGCCTTCGTCATAAAAGCGCTGACCTTCGCGGTTGACCACCACGCCGAGCGAGACGCAGTCGATGCGGGTGCAGATGCCGCCGTCATAAAGCGGTGCGCGGGCGTCGATCGCCACGCAGTGCGACTGCGAAGGATCGCCGATCATGTCAGCGCCCTGGTCCATCATGTGGCGCAGCAGCACGCCCTGGTTGTAGCGCGTGCCGCGAATGAGGAAGTTGTCGGCCGGCCATTCGCCGCGCTCGTTCTGGCCCCAGGCCTCGCGCAGCCACTCGCGGTTGGACTCGAAACCCCCGGCCGCCAGCACACAGGTCCGCGCCTCGATGCGCTCGGTGCCGACATAGGCCGCCTTGAAGCGGCCGTCCTCGATGTCCAGCCGGTCCACCGGCGACTCGTAACGGATCTGCACCCCCAGACGCTCGGCACTGCGGTAGTAGGCGTTGACCAGCGCCTTGCCGCCGCCCATGAAAAACGCATTGGTGCGCGAGAGGCTCAGCGTGCCCGAGAGCGAGGGCTGAAAGCGCACCCCGTGGCGCACCATCCAGGGCCGGCAGCCGCTGGAGTCGCGGATCACCAGCCGCGCCAGGGCCTCGTCGGTCAGGCCGCCGGTGACCTTGAGCAGGTCCTGCCAGAACTCTTCTTCGGGGTAGGCCTCCTGCAGCACGTCCTGCGGCGCATCGTGCATGCAGCGCAGGTTGCGGGTGTGGGCCGAATTGCCGCCGCGCCAGGCCTTGGGGGCGGCTTCGAGCAGCATCACGCTGGCGCCCGCCTCCCGCGCCATCAGGGCGGCGCACAGGGCGGCATTGCCGCCCCCGATCACCAGGACATCAAGACTCATGTTTCACACTCCAGGGGGTCCGTCGCGGGCGCATTGCACGCGGCCCGACGCGGACCGGTTGGAACGGGCTGCGCCCGTTCAGAACTGGTAGCGGCGCAAGCCGCCATCGACCGGGATGACCGCCCCGGTGATGTAGCTCGCCCGCGGCGAAGCCAGAAAGGCCACCAGATTGGCCAGTTCCTCAGGCTCGCCATAGCGGCCCACCGGGATCTCGTTTTCCGACTGCCACTTCTGGTATTCGGGCGAGTAGTTGCGCATGATCTGCTCGGACAGGATGCGTCCCGGCGGAATGCAATTGACCGTGATGCCATGCTGGCCGACCATGCGCGAGAGGCCCTTGGCCCAGCTGTGCATGCCGGCCTTGGCGCAGAAGGCGCCATTGATGTGTTCGGGCTCGCTCTTGCCGGTGATGCAGACGATGCGGCCCCAGCGGCGCTCGATCATCTGGTCGATCAGGGCATCGCCGAGCTGGCGCGGACGGTGAAAGTTCAGCGTGATCGCCTCCTGCCACTGCGCTTCGCTGACATGCAGGTCCTTGAAACTGCGCGAGCCGCCGGCGTTGTTGACCAGGATGTCGACACGGCCCAGGCCCTTCATCGCGGCCTGGGCAATCTGCTGGGCCGCGTCTTCGGCATACATGTCCTGCTCGATCAGCACCGGCGCGTGGCCACCGGCCGCGACGATCTCGTCGGACAGTTCACGCAGCTTGTCCACGCGACGGGCGGTCACCGCCAGACGCACACCTTCAGCCGCCAGCACCTTGGCGATCGCCCGGCCGATGCCGACACTGGCCCCCGTCACGAGGGCGGTCTTGTCATTGAGTTGAAGGTCCATGCACAGGTCTCCTGATTTTTGAAGGCTGTCACTGTAATCGCCGGCCACCGGCTTGTGCAGTACGGGCGTGACAAGGGGGTATCACGGATCGTGATGGCCATGCCCTCGTGTGGCCAGGCAAAGAGATGGCCGCGCCTGGCTGGCCATGACGGCGGTGGGCGGCTGCGCCTTGCCCCTCAGGCCTTGTCCCTGCTGAGCGCCGCTTCCTGCGGCAGGAGCGATGCGCCGATCCAGCGGCCCGATTGCACCAGGGTACGGGCGCAGTCGACCAGCACCACCCGCGTGGCCAGCGCAGCTGGCGAGAGTTCGTCGTCGGAGAGGCTGCACAGCATGTTGCGCCGGCGCGCTTGCGCATCGGCCAGCTCGGCAAGAGCGAAACGCTCCGTGGCATCGGCATAGCGGCCCAGGGCCGACCAGGGCTGCAGGGTGCCGCCCATGCCGGCGGACACCGCTTCCATCAGCATGGCCAGGGAATCGATCTCGGCCACCAGATGAGGCTGCAGACGGGCGCGCCCGAACACGGTCTCCAGCACGTCGCGCAAGCCATGACCGCCGGTCGGCATGATCAGCGGCTTGTCACGCAACAAACCGACCCGCAAGCGCGCAGGCAGGCCCCCCGGCGCCTGGTGGCGGGCGCAGATGTAGTAGAGCCGCTCTTCGAGCAGGGGCATGACACTCAGGCGGCGGGCGGCCTGGCTGTCAAAGAGCACCGCGAGGTCGAGCTGACGGGCGTTGAGCATGGTCGCCAGATGGCCCGAAAGGCTCTCGACCAGGTGCAGGCGGATGTCGGGGTAGCGCTCGCGCATGGCCTGCAGCAAGGGCATGCCGAGCACGGCGGCGGTGGTCGGCGCCAGGCCCACGCTGACCGAGCCCGAGAGCCGCGCCTGGCGGGCTGCACGCACCGACTGCTCGGCATGGCGCAGACACAGCTGGGCCTCGCGGAAAAAAGCCAGCCCGGCTTCGGTGGGCAGGACGCCTTTGCTGGTGCGCTGCAGCAGCCTGGTGGCCAGCTCGCCCTCCAGGCGGCTGATCTGCTGGCTCAGCGCCGACTGGACCACGCCCAGCGCCTGCGCCGCGCGGCTCATGCTGCCGAGCTCGACGACCTGCACGAAGTAACGCATCTGGCGCAGTTCCATCGCGGCGCTCCTGGGCTCTGCACGTCAACCGGGCTGGCCCGGCGACTCCAGACGGGCCAGCAGCCGGTCACGGCCCGAGAGCACATGCCGCTCGGCAAGCTGGCGTGCGCGCCGGGCATCGCCCTTGACCATGGCCTCGACAATGGCGCGGTGCTCGGCGTTGGAGCGGCGCATATTGCCCGCCGCATTGAAGTAGCTGCGCCGAAACAGGTGCAACTCCTTGACGTATTCGTCATAGGCCTGGTGGGCGCGGCGGTTGCCGCTGAGCTCCAGGATCAGGCGGTGAAAGCGCAGGTTGTGCTCGTAGTAGTCGGTCCCGTCACCCGACTCGGTGGCCGCATCCATGGCGATCAGCAGCTGCTCAAAGACGGCACGGTGCGGCTCTGTGAGGGCATCGCAGGCGCGCTCGGCCGCATAACCAAAGACCAGGGCCCGCAGTTCGTAGATCTCCAGCATTTCGCGCAACGAAATCTGGCGCACGAAGACCCCGCGGTTGGGCACCGCCGTGACCAGGCCCAGGCCGGTGAGCATGCGAATGGCCTCGCGGATGGGGCCGCGGCTGGTGCCCATGCGCTGGGCCAGTGCAGCCTCGTTCAGACGCACGCCCGGCTGGATTTCGCCGCTGTAGATCAGCCGCTTGAGCTCTTCGGCAATGACGGGCGGCAAACCCTGTTCGGGCTTGTCCTTGACGGTGTCCATGGTCAATTCAGGAGGTTTCACAAAGGGTTGGCGGCGCCCCGGGGGACCGCGCAAGGGCAGTCCATGGTACCACCCGGCCTGCTCGGAGGATCGGGGAAAACCATTAAATGTGTCGTCTATTCACCAAAATGTGTTGACACTTTCAAGGCTACAGAAAACACTTCCCCCCATCCAACATTGCCACACACGCAACGCCATGCCCCATCTTCCCGCTTCTGCCGCACTGGCCCGCTTTCGCGTCATCGACCTGACGCAGGTGCGCGCCGGCCCTACTGCCTGCCGCCAGCTGGCCGACTGGGGCGCCGATGTCATCCAGGTGCAAATGCCCGACCACATGCGGGGTGACGACACGCTTGGCGGTCAGGACGGCTCGGATTACCAGTACACCCATCGCAACAAGCGCTCGATCACGCTCAACCTCAAGACCGACGAAGGCATTGCGGTGCTCAAGCGCCTGATCCGCACCGCTGACGTGGTGGTCGAAAACTTCCGGCCGGACGTGAAATACCGGCTGGGGATCGACTACGAAACCCTCAGCCAGGACCACCCCGGGCTGGTCTACGCCAGCATCTCGGGCTTTGGCCAGACCGGTCCCCTGGCCCACCGGCCCGGCTTTGACCAGATCGCCCAGGGCATGAGCGGCCTGATGTCAGTGACGGGCCAGCCCGGCGACGGGCCGCTGCGGGTGGGCATCCCGATTGCCGATCTGTGCGCCGGCATTTTTGCGGCCCAGGGCATTCTGGTGGCCCTGCTCGAACGCGAGCACTCGGGCCGGGGGCAGTGGCTGCACACCTCGCTGCTGGAGTCGATGGTCTACATGATGGACTTTCAGACCTCGCGCGTGCTCATCGATGGCGAAGTGCCCACGCAGGCGGGCAATTACCACCCGACCAGCATCCCTACCGGGGTCTACAAGGCCCGTGACGGGTGGATGAACATTGCGGTCTTTGGCTCCAAGATCTGGGAAAGGTTCTGCGACATCCTGGGCGCACCCGAGTGGGTCACCGACCCCCGCTACCACGACAAACCCAGCCGCTCGGTCAACCGCGACAGCCTGAACGCCGAAATCAACCGGCGGCTGGCCAGCCAGGACTGCGCCTACTGGGTGCAGCGCTTCAACGAAGGCGGCGTGGCCTGCGGCCTGATCAACAACGTGCGCGATGCGCTCAATGAAGAACAGGTGCAACACCTGGGCATGGTCAAGGAAGTGGTTTCGGCGCACCACGGGCCGCAGCGCCTGGTGGGTCAGCCGATGCAGCTGGCGCGCACCCCCAGCACCATCGCCCGCGCAGCGCCCAAGCGCGGTGAGCACAGCACCGAAATCCTGCGCGAACTCGGCCTGGGCGATGCCGAACTCGACGCACTCAAGGCACAAGGGGTTTACTGACATGGCAGCTACCGACTACACATCGCCCACCGAACGGGTGCTCTGCTGGCTCGACGAGGACGGGAGCACGCTGCACATCCGCTTCAACAACCCCGAGCGGCACAATGCGCTGTCGGTCGACATGTGGGAAGCCGTGCCGGTATTGCTGGCCCAGGCCGAGGCCGACGAACGGGTGCGACTGGTGGTGTTCTCCGGCGCCGGCGAAAAGGCGTTTGTCTCGGGCGCCGACATTTCCCAGTTCGAAGACATGCGCGCAGCCCGTGCGGCCGTGGCCCGCTACGAGGAAATGGCCGAGAACGCGCTCATGGGCATCTACCGCTTTTCCAAGCCGACGCTGGCCTGCATCCGCGGCTGGTGCATCGGCGGCGGCGTCAATGTGGCCATGAGCTGCGACCTGCGGATTGCCGCCAGCGATGCAGTGTTCTCGATTCCCGCCGCGCGGCTGGGGCTGGGCTACCGCTACTCGGCGCTCAAGAACCTGGTGGACCTGGTCGGACCGGGGGTGGCCAAGGACCTGTTCTTCACGGCACGCCGCATCGACGCGGAGGAAGCGCGTGCCTGCGGGCTGATCAACCGGGTGGTGCCCGTGGACGGTCTGCAAGCGCTGCTGGCCGAATACCGTCAGGCACTGGCCGCCAACGCCCCCCTGACGGTGCAGGCCGGCAAGGCCATCATCGCCGAGATCCTCAAGCCTTCGCCCGAGATCGACCATGACAAGTGCAAGGACCTGATCCTGGGCTGCTTCCAGAGCGAGGACTATGCCGAGGGGCGCAAGGCCTTCATGGAAAAACGCAAACCTGTTTTCCGCGGCCGCTGAGGCTGCAGCACTGCACGGACACGAGCATGAAATCCTATTGGGCCAAGATCACCGGCGGCCAGATTGCACTGGAACTGCGCGAAATCGCCACCCCCGAACCGGGCCCCGGCCAGGTGCTGGTGCGCATGCGCGCTGCCGGTCTGAACCGGGGCGAATTCATCATCGGCCACAGCCTGCAGGCCGAAGGCAGTGCCAAGGCTGCCGGCATGGAGGCGGCGGGCGAGGTGGTGGCCTGCGGCGCCGGTGTGCAGGCGCTGCAGGTCGGCGATGCCGTCATGGGCCGCTGCGGCGGCGGCTTTTCCGAATATGTGCTCATGGACGCCCGTGAAGCCCTGCACAAGCCCGCACGGCTGTCCTGGGAAGCGGCCGCTGCGGTGCCCCTGACCGGGCTGGTGGTGCACGACATGCTGGTGCTGCAGGGCCAACTGCAAGCCGGCCAGTGGCTGCTGATCACCGGTATCTCCTCGGGCGTCGGGGTGACCGCGCTGACCATGGCCAAAGCCCTGGGCGCGCGGGTGATCGGCACCTCGGGTTCACAGGACAAGCTCGATCACCTCAAGACGCTGGGGCTGGACCATGGCCTGTGCACACGCGCACCGGACTTCCATGCCGCTGTGATGCAGGCCACCGAAGGGCGAGGGGTGCAGCTGGTGGTCAATGCCGTGGGCGGCAGCCTGTTTGGCGAATGCATCCGCTGCCTGGGCTTTCAGGGCCGCCTGGCCGTGGTGGGTTATGTGGACGGGCAGCTGCATGCCGACCTCGATCTCGATGCACTGCACGCCAAGCGCCTGACGCTGTTTGGCGTGTCCAACAAGTTGCGCAACGCCGACCTCAAGGCCGAAGGCGTACCGCCATTCAAGGCCCAGATCCTGCCGATGCTGGCCGACGGCCGCATCACACCGCTGATCGACCGCGTGCTGCCGTTCGGGCAGCTGGCCGAAGGCAAGCGCCTGATGGAAGCGAGCCAGCACATGGGCAAGATCGTGCTGGCCGGCCCGAGCGACTGATTTCCCCGTTTCACCTGACCTGCAACCCCCGAGGAGACACGACCCATGAACAAACGCAAACTCTTGCTGGCCGCCCTGGCGCTGGGCAGCTGCAGCACCGCCGTCCTGGCCCAGAACACGGCCTACCCCAACAAGCCCGTGCGGGTGGTGGTCGGTTTTGCGCCCGGTGGCGCGGCCGACTATGTGGCGCGCAGCGTCAGCGATGCACTCGGGCGTGCCCTGGGGCAGCCGGTGGTGGTCGAGAACAAGGCCGGTGCCGGCTCCAGCATCGGTGCTGACTTTGTGGCCAAGTCGGCGCCGGATGGCTACACCGTTTTCATCGGCAGTCCCGCGGCCATTTCGGTCAACCCGGCACTCAACCCGCGCCTCAACTACAAGCCCAGTGACCTCTTGCCCGTCAGCAAGATCACCAGCTCGCCACTGGTGATCGCCGTCAACCCCAACCTGGGCATCAATTCCGTGCAGGAACTCATTGCACGGGCCAAGCGCGAGCCTGGCAAGCTCAATTACGCCACTTCGGGCAACGGCTCGGCCCCGCATCTGGGTGCGGCGCTGTTTGGCCTGGTCTCGGGCACGCAGATGCAGCACATCCCGTTCCGGGGCGGCGGCCCGGCCATCCAGTCGGTGATTGCCGGGGACACCCAGCTGACCTTTGGCACACCGCCCTCGGTCCTGCCGCAGATCAGCAGCGGCCGTCTCAAGGGCCTGGGCGTGAGCACCCTTGAGCGTTCGCCACTGTTCCCCGACATGCCCGGCATGAAGGAAGCCGGCTTGCCCGAGTTCGTGATCGATTTCTGGTACGGCCTCTTCCTGCCCGCCGGCACACCGCAGCCCGTGGTCCAAAAACTCTACGACGCAACACAGGAAGCCATGAAACAGGCCAGCGTGAAAGCGGCCCTCGCGCGCGAAGGCACGGAGGTCTCGGTGTCCAGATCGCCCGCTGACTTTTCCAGCTTCCTCGCCCGTGACGAAAAGTTCTGGGTGAACCTGGTCAAGAGCGCCGACGTCAAGGTCGATTGAGCGGATGAGCGCGGCCTGCGGGCACAGTCCAGCAGGCATGCGGCCCGGCCGTAGCACGTGTCATCGAAGCAATTTGCAGCCGCCTGTTTTCCGCGGGTCCGGGGTTGATGAGACCTTGCGCTGACAGGTCCCCTTGCGGGCAGGTATGCTGCAGCAGCCTGACCCTTCATGCATGATCCTCATGGAACTCCGACATCTGCGTTACTTCATAGCGGTTGCCGAAGAGGAGCATATGACGCGTGCTGCTTCGCGCCTGTTCATACAGCAACCCCCTCTGAGTCAGCAAATCCGGGCACTGGAGGACCATCTGGGGGTCGTACTCTTCAAGCGCATCGGCAAACGCATTGAACTGAACGCTGCCGGCAAGCTCTTTCTGGCCGAATCCCGTCAAATCCTGCAACGGGTGGATGCTGCTGTAGACAAGGTACGACGGTTTGACCAGGGCGAAGAGGGCTTGATCCGTGTCGGCTACACCAGCTCTGCCTCCATGCACGAGCTCACACCCTGCATCATTCGTGAGTTCCGAAACGCCCACCCCCTGGTGTCACTGCAGATCGAGGAAGGCGCAGCCCACGATCTCCTGTGCGCCGTCGAAGAAAACCGGCTGGACCTGGCATTTGTACGGTCGTCAGTCGAGCAGTACGCACGGCTCGATTGTGTCAGCCTCATCCAGGAAGAAATGGTCGTTGCCATACCCATTCATCACCGTCTGGCCAAGGCGCCGGGTATGGCACTCGAGCTCACGCAGCTGCGTGACGAGCCTTTCATTGTGTATCGACAGGTCAATGGATCAGGGATCAATGAAATGGTCGTCAAGACCTGTCTGCTGGCCGGATTCGAACCGCGCATCTCACATGAAGTTCACCGAATGATGGCTGCGATCAATCTTGTGGCAGCGGGACTGGGGGTGTCAGTGGTGCCACAGTCGCTGGCCACACTTCAGCCAGGCAGTGTTGTCTACCGTCCCCTGCGGCATGAGTCGCCTGTCAGTGTCCCTCTGAACCTGGCCTACCGCGCCAGTCTGGACATTCCGGCCACCCAAGGCTTCGTGCAACTCTCCAAAGCATTGGCAGGACGTACACCCTCTTGCGCAGGGTAACTCCTTCATCTCAGCCTAAAAACGGCAGTTGCACGCGCCCGAGCGTGCTTTAGGCTCAGTTCTCCTTCTTGAATCGGCCCCAGTCGAGAGCCACTGATCCTTGCTGCACGATCGCTTGCACATGGGAGATTGCCGGTGCGCTTTGCATGACCTGTTCATACTTTAAAAATATGATGAAGGTGTTATTCAGTATTTTCTTAGTTTATTGATCTTGGTTAACCTTTTGCCATCTTCCTTGAAGATGCCAATCAAGCAACGTTGCGCACGCAATTCCCCATTTTGTTTTTTCAATGTCCATCATGTCCAAAGATACTGAGGTTTTAATCGTTGGTGGCGGTATAGGCGGCCTTGTGCTTGCGCTGAGCCTTCACCAGATCGGCGTGAATTGCCGGGTCTATGAAACCGTCAAAGAGCTCAAA